>Ga0208989_10000178_pt1 | contig 16073 bp, 15 predicted proteins | sample MedBloCAOM3_M1_FD_187852 | JGI IMG/M metagenome (GOLD analysis project Ga0208989, IMG submission 187852) | Forest soil microbial communities from El Dorado National Forest, California, USA - Mediterranean Blodgett CA OM3_M1 (SPAdes) (version 2) | ecosystem: Environmental > Terrestrial > Soil >...
AGCCGCCCTTCGGCTTCGTCATTGGCCGCCTTCTTGCGGTCGAAGTCCGCGACCGACGCGTAGCCGCGCCCCCGCAACGTGGTGTAACGCTCGAGATCCGCCGCAGCCTGCGCTAGATTCGATGTCGCCGCGGCAAGCTCGGCCTCGGCGCTTTCGACCTGCAGCTTCAGATCCTGCGGATCGAGACGCGCCACCACATCGCCGGCATGCACGCGATCGCCAACATTGACGACGCGCGTGACGATCTTGCCCGCGACGCGAAAGCCGAGGTCGTTCTCGTAGCGCGCCCTCACCACACCCACGAAGTCACGTGCACCGTCCTGGCTCTCGAACGTGATGCGCTGCACCCCGACCGGGCGCTCGGTCTTGCCGGCCGGCGCGGTATTGGCCTCGCAGCCGGCGAGCAGGAGCAACGCGGCAAGCGAGAGGAGAGGTTGTGCGCGCGGCCTCGAGGGGGACATGGGATTCACTCCTTCGATCGCGCGGATGTGATAAATGACGAAATTGCTTTATCGTCACAATTTGGGCACGCCAATACGCTCGCAGCGCGGGTGGAAAGCATGAATCAGCCTCTGGGCGTGACAGCGCGAAGGAGGAAGCGGACCGCGGCGCGGGCATCCGCTTCGGGGTCTTCCCGGTCTTGCAGCGACTGGGCGACAAGGACCGGATGACAGAAGTGCACCAGCGATAGCATCATCAGCCGGGAGGTCTCGCGGGGATCGACCGGTTCGAACTCGCCGGTTTCGACGCCGTCACGCAGGATCGATTCGAAGATCATCCGCATGTGTTCTTTGTGGGCGCGGATCGCTCCCCAGCTGAGCTCGATCGCGGCCAGGACCATATCGTTAACCCTCTGGTCGATCAAATGATTTTCTTTGTGATAGGCGAGGATTTCGAGCACCAGCCGCTCGATCCGCTCGGCCGCGGAGCCGCGTGAACGCGCCGCCGCCCAGGCCTTTTCCTCGAGTTCCCCCAGGCAGCGCTGGCAGATCGCCTCGACGATGGCATTCTTGGAAGGGAAGAAGCGGTAGACGTTGGCCGGCGACATCCGAAGCTCGGCAGCGATATCGGCGACCGCAGTCTTGCCGAAGCCCAGGCGCCGAAACAACGCTTCCGCAGTGTCCATGATGCGGATGCGGGTGTCATCGGGTTTGGTCTTGACCTGCGCGCTCATGGGTCCAATCCTGAGGAACGGTATGACGACTGACGAAAACATTAATTCATCACACAGCAATGTCAAGGGGGGTGTCGCTTCAGCCCACGATGGAGCCGCTCCGGCGTCGCGATGCAGTGAGCCCACGGCTGGGGCGTGGGTTTGCGGGGGGGGATTGCGTCTCTTCAAAGGACCCAACGTCGCGGTCAGGTCAGCGGCAACCGTCGCTGGCCTCAAGGTTTGCCGGGCAAAAGCTTGCGCGCAGCGTGAGGAAGGACAAACGGCGTCCCTTCTGCCGGAACGCGCCCGACCGCGTCCGCCACACCCAGCACGCGCTCGAGCATCGCATCCGTGATGACCTGATCGGGGGTGCCGTCGCTGTCGATGCGACCGCCATTGAGCACCACGATGCGCTCGGCGAGCAGCCCAGCGAGGTTGAGATCGTGCAGGATGGCAACCACGGTCACGCCGCGGGCGGCGCGGGATTTGGCCGCCGCGATCACGTCGAGCTGATGGCGAAGGTCGAGATTCGCGGTCGGCTCGTCGAGCAGCAGCACGCCCGGACCATGCGTTGCTTCTCCGCACGCGAGCTGAACAAGGACCCGTGCGAAATGCGCGCGCTGCTGCTCTCCGCCTGACAATGTCGTGATCGCGCGCTCGTCGAAGTTGCCCAGGTCGACCTCGGCGAGCGCCGCTTCGACCAGGTCGTCGATGCGGCGGCCGCGACCGTCGCCGGCTCCCATGCGCACGATCTCGGCCACGGTGAATGGAAAGGCGACGCTCACGCTCTGCGAGAGGACGGCGCGATGGCCGGCGAGCGCACGCGGGCCATAGGATGCAAGCGTGCGGCCGTTCAGGCGAACGCTGCCGGCGAGCGGAACGAGATCGCCGGACAAGACCCGCAAGAGCGTGGATTTGCCCGCGCCGTTCGGGCCGACCAGCGCGACCACCTCACCCGGGCCGAGCGACAACGCGACATCATCGAGCAGCGTCTTGGCGCCAATCCTCACGACAATCGATGTTGCTACGAGGACCGGGTTCACGAGCCAACCCTCACGGACCGAGCAGCGCGCGCTGTCGCAGCAGGAGATAGAGGAAGAACGGCGCCCCGATCACGGCGGTCACGATGCCGATGGGAAGCTCGGCAGGGGCCGCCAGCGTGCGCGCAAACGTATCGGCGATCACCAGCAGGGCGGCGCCCAGCAGCGCGGCGGTCGGCAGGAGCAGACGATGGCTCGGCCCGATCAACAGCCGCAACAGGTGCGGCACCACGAGTCCCACAAATCCGATCACCCCCGAAACCGAAACGGCCGCGCCCGCCGCGGCCGCCACGAGCACGACGCACGTTCGCTTGAGGCGCTCGACGCTCACGCCGGCGTGGAACGCTTCCATCTCGCCAAGCACCAGCAGATCGAGTCCACGTGCAATGAACGGCAGGACGAAAGCCAAGGCGACCAGAAACGGCGCGATCGCGCCGACCTTTGCCCAGGTGGCGCCGCTGAGTGAGCCCAGCATCCAAAAATTGATATCGCGCAACTGCCGATCATCCGCCAGAAACACGAGCAGTCCCAGCCCGGCATTGGCCAAGGCCGCAATCGCGAGACCGCCGAGCAGGAACATGGCGACCGACGTGCGCCCCTCGCGGGTGGCGATGCGATAGAGAATCATCGTCGATGCGAGCGCTCCCACGAAAGCGGCGAGCGGCAGCGCTTCGAGCGGCAGGGTGACGCCGGCCGAGGACAGATAACGGTCGCCCACGACGATCATGGCCGCGGCTGCGAGCGCTGCTCCGCTCGATACGCCGACCAGCGCGGGATCGGCGAGCGGATTGCGGAACAGGCCCTGCATCACCGCGCCGCAAGCGGCCAGCAAGCCGCCGATGATGATCGCAAGCGCAATGCGGGGCAGTCTGATCGACCAGAGCACCAGCCAATCGCGATCGACGAGTGCCGGGTTGCCGGGCGCAAGCCCGAACGCGGCGGCGATGCGGCCGAACGGGATGCCTGCGGCGCCGATGGTTGCGGCGACGGCGGCCGCCAGCAGAAGAACGACGAGCAGCACCGGCGGCACCAGCACGCGCATCGACCTGCGCCATGCCGATCTGCGCGGTGCGCCCGATGCAACCGCTTCCGTCACTGCCGACAGTCCTGCGGCGCGCGTTCGGAGGGCATGAGCTCGCTGCGAAGCGATGCATCGATCGACGGATAAAGTGCAAGGGCGAGATCGCGCGCGGCGCGCGCGGCGCGTGGCCCGAATCCGAGGAGGTAGAGCCCTTCCATCGAGATCAATTCCCTTTGCGCCGCGGCGGGCGTCGTCGCGAAGGCCGGGTGGTCGAACACAGTCTGTGCATCCAGTCGAAACGAAGCGCGCTCCATCGCCAAGATCGCGTCAGGACGTGCGGCGATCACCGCTTCGTCGTTGATCAGCTTGTAACCATCGTATTCGGTGATGGCGTTACTCGCACCGGCGAGCGTCATGATGCCGTCGGCGGCGGTCGCTCGTCCGGCGACCATCGGCCGCCCGCTCATGAAGGACAGAATGAACAGAGCCTTGCGCGGGTGCTCGATGCGTGCGCGCAACGCGGCCAAGGCGCGAAGGTCGGCCTCCACCAGTTTGACCAGGCATTCGCCGCGCTGGACCGATCCGGTCGCCTGCGCGATCAACCGGATTTTCTCGACAATGCCATCGCCGGTAAACCGGTCGGGGATCTGGACGAAGGGAACCGACGCGGCTTCCAGCACCGCGATCGTGCCCTTGGGCCCCGAGCCCTCGGCGGCGAGCACCAGGGAGGGGCCGAGCCCGAGTACGCCTTCGGGGGACAGCTGTCGCATGTATCCGACGCCCGGCTTCTCCGCGAGTGCGCGCGGCGGATAAAGGCTCGTGCTGTCGACCGCAATGACGCGCGACTCGAGACCAAGTGCATAAAGAATTTCGGTCACCGCTCCGCCCACCGAAACGATCCGGCTGGGGTCGCTGATGGCGATCGAGCGGCCTGCCGCATCCTTGACGGTGATATTGTCAGCGCCGCTGCTGCCGGGCGCGCCGAACCAGGCGACGGCAACGACGACGAAGCTCAATTGAACAATGTTGGTTTTCATCGCGGTGTGACCCATCGGCCACTCGTTACTTGGTTAAAATGAGCTTGTTTTGCCCGGTGAGCCGCAAGTGATAGGTGTCGCTGCCATGGAGAATGGTAATCTCGCGGGAGCCGACAAACAGGTCTCGGCTGTCGAGCCGATCATTGGTGATCGACACGTGCCGTTCGAAGCCCGCGGATAATCGGCTGTTCTTGCCACTGCGCGACGGATCATCGTCATTTTTTCCTGCGTTCATCTTTGGACTTCGCCCCACGTTACTTTGGTAGTTCGGTTTTAGATGCTTTGTTTGGATCGGTTTTAAAAGTTATATTACCTCGAAAGACCAGTTTAGACATCGTCTAAACTTGCAAGTTCCGATGTTTGACTTCAGTAATACAAATAATTTACACAAACAACATCCAGCCCGCTGACGTGTTCGTCTTGCGGGCAGGCCCAGCCAGCAAGCCACCTCTGCGGTAGCCCGCCAGCCCCGGCCGAAACCAGGGGTGGGGGTGTCATGTTTCATCGCAGTTTGAACGCGTCTGCGCTTCTTTCCGGTGTATCCGCGATCGCTTTGGCCGTCGCGGGCGCCGCGTCACATGCGGTTGCGCAGGTTACGCAAGACGTGGAGTTGGATCCGATCACGGTGGTATCGACCCAGCCGGTGCAACGCGCGAGGGCGACGCCTCCGCGCGTCACCAGCGTTCGCCCGCCGCCGCCCAGCCGGACGCCACCAGCCGCCGAGGCGCCGCCTGCGCAGATCCCGGTGAGCGCGGCGCCGGTCGCGGACCCGATGCCGGCGACCGAGACGTTGGGCGGCGTGAGCACGGTCCGTCAGGATCAGATCAATCAGCTCATGCCGACCCGGCCAGCGGACCTGCTCTACGGAATGCCGGGCGTCTACGTCCAGGAGCGGCCCGACGATCCGGGCACCGCGATCAATATCCGCGGTCTTCAGGATTTCGGCCGCGTCAATGTCGTGGTCGATGGGGCACGACAGAACTTCCAGCGCACCGGCCACAACGCGAACGGAATCTTCTATCTCGAGCCCGAGCTCATCAGCAGCGTCGACGTGATTCGCGGGCCGGTGGCCAATGTCTTCGGCTCCGGCGCGATCGGCGGCGTCGCCTCGTTCCGCACCAAGGACGTTGAAGATGTCCTCAAGGTCGGCGAACGCTGGGGCGTGCTGACCCATGCGATGGGCAGTTCCACCCCGGGCGGCGTCGGCTCGGCCTTTGCTGCTGCGCGCCTCACTCCCAATGCCGAATTGTTCGCAGGCGGCACCTACCGCTCGCAGCAAAGCTACAAGGATGGCGATGGCAACATCGTTCCGAACACCGACTACAAGGTGAATACCGGCGTGGTGAAGGGAACGTTTCGCCCGGCGCTCGGGCACCAGGTCAAGCTCGGCTATATCGACTACGATTCCACCTACACCACCGGCCAGCCGTTTCCGCCCGGCACTCCGCCGCCTTCGGCGTCGATCTACGCGACCGGCACGCGCAACGAACTCGCGACCGCGCGCTGGACCTACTCGCGGCCCGACGATCGCCTGTTCGATTTCGACGGCAACGTCTACTGGAACAAGACTGCAACGGATCAGACCAAGATCGCCGGCACCGGCGATCGGGCGTCGGGATTTGTCGGCGATCGGCGCAACTTCACCATCAACACGAACGGCTTCGATGCCAACAACACGACGCGGTTCGATACCGGTCCGCTGCAACATGGCCTGAACTACGGCGGCGACAGCTTCCATGACGTGGTCGGCACGACCGGATTCGGCACCATCTTCACTCCGTCCGGCGAGCGAACGGTCTCCGGCAGCTTCGTCCAGCTGAAGACGAATTATGCCAATGCGATGGAGACCATCACGGCCTTTCGTTACGACAAGTATTCGCTGTCGGGCGGAGGCACCGGGACGCGGGGTGACCGCATATCGCCGAAATTCACTTTCGGCTTGACGACGATTCCCGGCTTTACGCCCTACTTCATCTACGCCGAGGGCTACCGCGCGCCGGCCCTCACGGAGACGCTCGTCGCCGGAGTGCATCCCGCGACTCCACAATTCACCTTCCTGCCCAATCCGGGACTTCTGCCGGAGGTCGGCAAGAACAGGGAATTCGGCGTCAACCTGCGCTACGATAACGTGCTGCGGCCTAACGATGCCTTCCGTGCCAAGTTCAACGTCTTCCAGAACGACATCGACAACTACATCAACCTGAAATTTCTCGGCCCGCTGCAAGGCGTCGGCGGGCAGAGGTGCCTGAACTTCGTGGTCTTCTTCTGCGAGCAATATCAAAACATCCCGAACGCGCGGATCGAAGGCATCGAATTCGAGAGCAACTATGATACCGGTTCGTGGTTTGCGGGCGTGGCAGCCACCCACCTGCGCGGGCGCGATCTCACCAACAACCTGCCGCTCGCGACCATACCGCCGGATCAGATGACCACCACCGTCGGCGCGCGGTTCCTCGAGCGGAGGCTGACGGTGTCGGTGCGCTGGCAGGCGGTGGCGGCGAAGCTCGGGGGCGACATACCGCCCGGTCCCGAGGCCCCCGCGGGAGCCACGGAAGGTCCGCCCTACGCCTATTTCCCGACGTCGTCGTTCAACCTGGTCCATCTCTATCTCGGCTACCAGATCAATCCGGATGCGCTGGCGTCATTCTCGGTGGAGAATCTTTTCAATCAGCAGTATTCGCGTTATCTCGATGTCTCGCCAAACCCGAACCACGGGCTGAATTCGACGCCGCTTCCGTTCGTCAGCCCCGGCATAACGGTCAAAGGCGCGCTGACCGTGCGCTTCAGCGACCTGACGCTCCTGGGAGGATGACAACCCGCCAACTTGCATCGCCGTCGGTTTGTGCCAAGCTCGGCCACCCCTATGCCCGGTCGCTCGATCACGGGGATCTCTCGCGAAAAGCGGCAGGAAATGACGGCGGCGTTTCGACCGCCAATCAGGAGCACAGTGATGTTCATCGCCATGAATCGTTTTCGCGTGAAGAGAGGATCGGAAGAGGACTTTGAGAAGGTGTGGCTCAACCGCGATTCGCAACTCACCAAGGTTCCCGGCTTCATCGAGTTCCACCTGCTCAAAGGACCCGAGCACGACGACTTCACGCTCTATGCTTCGCACACGATCTGGGCGAGCCACGCGACGTTCGAAGCCTGGACCAAGTCGGACGCCTTCCGCGCCGTCCACAAGGATGCGGGCCAGAACAAGCCGCTCTATCTCGACCACCCGCAATTCGAGGGCTTCGAGGTGCGCCAGACCGTGGAGCGGAGCAAGGCCGCGGTCGCCTAACCCCAGACCTCGCGCGCGGACTTAACGACGCGCGCGAGGGTTCCCACGTCTTCTATCACCACGGCGTAAATCTGCTCGTGGCATCCTGCGCTTGCCGTGTCGCATTGCGTTTGGACCGATTTTCCCAGAAACTGCCGGCGCAGAACAGAATCTCGGCCGCTGATTGCTGGCATCATGGGAGCGCATGCTTGCGAGGCCATGCGGTCGGCGGGCCACCGAGCAGGGCGGAAAGAATGCCTTCACCAAATGCAGCTGCCGAGCCCGTCATTGTCGCCGAGGGGGTGAGCAAGCTTTTTCTCGACGGAACCGTCGTCGCCTTCCATCAGCTCTCGCTCGCGGTCAAGCGCGACGAAATCATGTGCGTGGTGGGCCCCTCGGGTTGCGGCAAGACGACTCTCCTACGCTCGATCGCGGGCCTGACCGATATCAGCAGCGGCAAGCTTCTGGTCCATGGCAAGCCGGTGGCCGGGCGGCCGCCTGACGGGGTGGCCATGGTGTTCCAGCACTTCGGGCTGCTGCCGTGGAAGACGGTCTACGACAACGCCGCCTTCGGCCTGGCAATGGCGGGCGCGTCGCACGCGCAGATCCGTGAGCGGGTCACGCACTATCTCGAGCTGGTCGGGCTCACCGGGTTCGAAGCCCATTATCCCTACCAGCTCTCCGGGGGGATGCAGCAGCGCGTGGGACTGGTGCGCGCACTTGCCATGAACCCGTCGATCCTGTTGATGGACGAGCCGTTCGCCGCGCTCGATGCACAGACGCGCGAGATCCTGCAGGAGGAGCTCCTTGCGCTCATGGAGCGGCCCGACGAGCGCAAGACCATGGTGTTCATCACCCATTCGATCGACGAGGCAATTCTGCTCGGTGACCGCATCGCGGTCATGAGCGCGCGTCCCGGCCGCATCAAGGAGGTGCTCGACATGCCGTTCGGATGGCCGCGGGTGGCCGATGCGGTACGCTCCGATCCGCGTTTCGCCGAATTTCGCCTTCACATTTGGCATCAGCTTCATACCGCCAAGCCGCGAAACCTGCGGGCACCGAGAGAGGTCGCGTGACCACCATCGAACAAGCCCGCGGCGGCCTGGCCGACAGCGGCGAGCCGGTCGATCTGTCCGGCGATCAGGCGCGTGCCGAGCGGGCCGCGGCTGCCCGCAGGCATCGCCGCCAATGGGTCAATCTCGCGATCCGCGTCGTGTCCCTCGCCATCGCGCTCACGCTGTGGGAGGTGGCGGCCTGGAACGTTGATCCCGTGCTCTTTACCTCGCCGACGAAGGTGGCGGCAGCGGCGTATAAAATGGTGCTGAGTGGGGAGCTGTGGACCTATCTGTGGCCCAGCTTGGTCGTGCTCGGCATAGGCTTTGCGCTCGCGGTGGTGTTCGGGATCGCCATCGGGCTGCTGCTGGCCCGCTTCTGGGTGCTCGACGTGGCGCTCACCGTTTACATCACGTTCCTCTACTCCATTCCCTCGGTCGCGCTGGTGCCGCTGATCGTGCTGTGGGCCGGATTCGACACCACGGCCAAAGTCATCATCCTGTTCCTGTTCGCGTTCTTCCCGATGGTGATCAACACTTATCAGGGCGTCAAAAGCGTCGACCCGAAGCTGCTCGAGGTCGGCCGCGCCTTCCGTTGCTCGGAAGGTCAGCTGTGGGGCAACATCATCCTGCCGGCGGCGCTTCCGTTCATCGTGACCGGCCTGCGGCTGGCACTCGGGCGCGCCCTGATCGGCATGGTGCTTGCCGATCTCTACACCGCGATCTCCGGCATCGGCTACCTGATCGTGCGCACGGCGAGCACCTACCAGGTCGACAAGATGTTCGTGCCGATCGTGACGCTCGGCCTGCTCGGCGTGACGTTCACGGCACTGCTGCGCCTGGCCGAGAAATACGTGGCGCCCTGGACCGCGGCATCGTCCGACGACTGATCCGAAGGACGCAATCATTACCAGACGGATGCGCAGGTCGAGCCTGCGCATGACGAGGCAACAGCGGCGACCGGTGCTATAAAGCGGTCCGCGAACGCAACGAAAAAAGGGAAACGTGCCATGTCGAACGCCTGTCGATCGATCTGTCTCTTGCCATTGGTACTCGGCACTTTCGGGTTGGCCGATGATGCCGCGGCGCAGAGCTGCCCAACCATGCGCAAGATCAATATCGGCGTTTCGGTCGCGCCGCCCAACGTGGTGCACACCTCGCCTTATGTGGCGAAGGACCTGGGCTTCTTCGCCAAGCGCTGCATCGAGCCCAACATCATCCAGTTCGAAGGCGGGCAGTCGGCGACCTCGGCGGCGGCGGCCGCGCAGGGCTCCGCGATCGTGAGCGTCGGCGACGTGGCCATCGGCCGCGGCCTGAAGGTGCAGCAGTTCTGGGGCTTGGCGCCCCGGATGCCGCAGGCCTACATGGTGGCGCCCGATATCAAGACCGCGGCCGATCTCAAGGGCAGGAAGCTCAGCGCGACCGGCGGCGGCGTCGGCGGCTTCAATTGGCGCATGGGCCGCGAGGTGCTCAAGACTGCGGGGCTCTCGGTCGACGACGCCCAATTCATCTCCTCCGCCACCGCGGGCCGGCTTCCGGGCCTGGTCGCCGGCCAGATCGATGGCGTGGCGCTGCACCCCGAGGACGTCTATCTCGCCAAGAAGCAGAAGCCGACGCTCAATCTCCTGGTGCAGTTGGTCGAGCTGATGCCCGACTACATGTTCAACGCCTACGGCGCCTCGCTCGACTGGATCGGGCGCGACCGCGCGCTGTTGCGCGACGCCGCTGCGGCGATGATTGAGGCCAATCGCATGATGTACACCGACAAGGCCAAGGTCGTTCCGAGCATCGAGAAGGCGACCGACAAACCGAAGGAAGCGGTCGAATACGCCATCGACGTGCTGGCCAAGAACTGTGTCTGGTCGATCAACGGCGGCCTGGACCCCAAGCGCACCGCATGGACGGTCGACAACAGCGCCGAGAACGGCGACATCGACAAGGACAAGAAGCCATCGGCGGAGCAGGTCGCCAATTTCGCGCTCGCCAAGGAGGCCGTCGATGCCGCCGGCGGCCCCGTCAGCATCGGCAATTGTAAGGATTAGCGCATGTTCCGGAAAAGCCCGCCCTGGATTTGATCCGGGGTGGGAACCTGCTTTCCGAATGGAACAAGCGCGAGATCGAGGAAAACCGCCATGAACATCCAGACGCCGCGTCCCGCCGGACACCAGAGCTGGGACGAGGTGCGCACGCGCCTCGACCAGAATGCGCCATTCTCGAACATGTACGACACGCCGTACTATCGCGACGCGGTCTATGATCATTTCTCCAAGCAGGAATACGCCCGCCGCTACCAGTCGCTGCGCGACAAGATGCGCGAGCACAAGCTCGACTGCGTGATCGTGCCGGGCGGACCCAGTCACTGGAGCTTCGGCGGCGGCATGCAATGGCTCACCGGCCACTGGGAATGGCATGCGATCTCCTCCTATGTGCTGGTGCCGCTCGACGGCGAGCCGACCCTGGTCTTTTCCATGGGCGGCACTCACGCCGAAGCCTGCCGGCGCGAATGCGCCAACGCCCTGACCGATGTGCGGCACAGCCGCAGCGGAAAATACGCCGAGGTCATGGTCGAGCGGCTCAAGGAGCTCAAGCTCGAGCGCGGACGCATCGGCCTCGTCGAGATCGACGCGCGGCACAACGACTACCTTCCGGTCAACCAGTACAACGTGCTGCGCAACTCGCTGCCGGATGCGGAACTCGTCTTCACCAAAGGCTTCCTGCACGAGCTCGTCGTCGTCCACAGCGAGGAGGAGCTTCGCTGCGTACGCAAAGCCGGCGTGCTGTGCGAACGCGCGATGGAAGCGATGATCGCGCGCGCCAAGCCAGGCGTACCGGAATACGAGCTGCGGGCCGCCGCCGGCGCCGCCATCCTCGACGGCGGTGGCGACATCGACTTTCTCATCATCGGGGCCACGCCGATGGCCAACCCGGCCATGGTGTTCGGCAATCCGCGGCCGTCGCACCGCAAGCTGCAGAAGGGCGACATCGTCAATATGGAGCTGGCCGCCGGCTACAACGGCCTCTCGGCGCAGATCGGTTCGCCGATCACGCTCGGCCCGCCGACCGACATGGTGCGCAGGTTCTGGGACGACATCACCGTGCCCGGCTACAAGAAGATCATCGCCGAGATCAAGCCCGGCAACGCTACCGACAACATGCGGCTCGCCAGCCGCTTCTTCCGCGAGCACGGCGTGCAGTCGCGCCCGACGCAGGTGCACGGCATCGATATCGTCACCGACAAGCCGCACGTGTTCGCCGAGCGCACCGAGGCCGACGAGATCGACAAGGTGCTCAAGCCCGGCATGATCATCATGGCCGAGCCCAATCCGATCACGGCGGACGGGATGTTCGGCATCTTCCTTGGTCACACCTTCATCGTGACCAAGGACGGCTACGAGTGCGTCGACAACTTCCCGCTCGAGATCGCAGTGGCCCCGTGTTGACGGGACGCTTCTGTCTCTAAACTCTTTCGCTGACGCGACTTCCGGGCTCGCCGTTTGGGCGCGCCCGGGAATCGCTTCCCTCAATCACCCGGTCTGGAGCGATGGGCTGCCTCCCAAGTTCGGGCCGCGCCTGGCCCCGCAACGCCGGCTGCCTGTTAATAACAGGCAAATAACAGGAGGCCTTGCCTCATGAGCACAGTTTTACCGTCGATGTTGGGCGGGCGCCCCACCTGACGACGAAGCCGCACCAGCAGCAAAGACGACAACAGGCGCCATTCGCGTGCGGCAGCCCGACGGCGTGGTGGCGTAGTCACAATTTCAGATGATGCATGTCGTCTACGAGATTCGTGTAACAATGTCGAGCGGAATCCTTGCCCGCGTGTGCGAATGGCGGCGCGGCCGGTGTTTTCGACATCTGGCTGCCGGCATAGAAATCACACTCGTCCAGGGGCCAGAAGGCGCCTCCACCACGGCGGTCCTGCTTCTAGCGGACGTTGCCGACGCTCGTCCGTCACCGCGTCAAACGTAGCTGCGGTTGGGGACGCGGTGCGGGGCTGGCATGGGCTCTCATTTCATGCTGAAAAGCCAAGCCGACGCCGCCTGCAGAACGACATCAGCCGCGAGACGTGCCCACGTGTTGACCAAGACTGAAGCGCAGGAGAGCCGGCGCGTGTCCGCCGCCACCTTGCGCACCTTCCTCACCGACGCCTTGCTTGCCTGCGGGCTTCCCGAGGCCGACGCGGCGACGGTGGCCGCGGCGATGCTGGAAGCTGATCTCACCGGCTCCGACGCCCATGGCGTGTTTCGCCTTCCGGGTTATGTGCGCCAGCTCAAGCGTGGCGTCATGAATCCGAAGGCGAACATCACAGTGGTCGAGCGCTCGCCCGCGACCGCGCTCATCGACGGCGACCGGGGCATGGGCCACGTGGTGATGACCGCGGCCGCCAAGCTCGCTGTCGAACTCGCGAGCGTATCCGGCGTGGGCTGGGTCGGTGCGCGCCGTTCCAATCACGCCGGCGCCGGCGCGATCTACGCGGCCATCCCGCTCGAACACGGCATGGTCGGGATCTACGGCGCGGCGTCGAGCGTGAACCACATGGCGCCGTGGGGCGGTACCGAGCCCTTGCTCGGCACTAACCCGATCGCGGTGGCGATCCCCGCCGGGGACGAGGCGCCTGTCATCCTGGACGTCGCAACGTCGCTCGCGTCGAATGGCGCCATCAGGACCCACGAGCTGGAAGGCCGGCCGATGCCGGAGGGCTGGGTGCAGAACCGCAAGGACGGCGCGCCGATCACCGATCCGGGTGCGATCAGCCAAGGCACCTACCTCCCCATGGGCGGCTACAAGGGCAGCGGGCTCTCGATCATCATCGGGCTGCTGGCGGGACCACTCAACGGCGCGGCGTTCGGCCGCGATATCAAGGATTTTGCCGCGCCACCCGGCGGCGACCTCAATGTCGGGCAATTCGTGGTCGCGCTCGACGTCGCGCGCTTCGTCCCGCGCGATTTGTTCAAGGCTGAAGTCGACCGCCACATCCGCGACCTCGCCACCTCCCAGCGGCTGCCTGGCCTCGATGAAATTCGCGTGCCCGGGCAGGGACGCGTGGCGCGGCGGATCGAGCGAGAGAAGAACGGCGTTCCGCTCGCTGCCGCGGTCGTGGCGCAAGTCGACGAGGTCGCCAAGTCGCTCGGCATCATGCCGCTCAGCGCGCGGACATGAGCGCGGCCGACCCTCAATCCGCGCAGGGATCGCCGTTCTGGCGGTTCTCGCTGCGCTTCTATCGTCAGCCCAAGGTTGCCGATGCCTGCATCGCCTTGCAGGAGGAGAGGGGAGTCGACGTCAACCTGCTGCTGTTCCTGCTCTGGCAGGCGACGCGCAAGCGCGCATTCGCCCCTGCCGACGTCGAGGAGCTCGAGGGCCGGATCGGCGCGTGGCGGGACATGACCGTGATTCCGCTGCGCACGCTGCGGCGCGCGCTGAAGGCGCCGCCGCCACTGGTCGCGGGCGCAACCGCGGAGCGGTTTCGCACCAAGGTCAAGGCGGTCGAGCTCGAAGCCGAACGCCTGCAGCAGGAGGCAATGTACGAGCTTGCCAACGCGTCGCCGCTAGGGCGTCAATTATCGTCCCCGGAGGAAGCGGCGCGCGCGAACGTCACGGCCTATGAAGCCATCTGTAGCGGGACATTTCCGAAGCCCGCAATCGAAACCCTGCTCGCGGCGCTGGCTGCCCTCGAGCGCACAACGGAGGAATGACCATGGACAAGGAAATGCATGACCGCGGCCTCGCCATGCGCCGCAAGGTGCTCGGCGAAGAATATGTCGACCGCGCGCTCAAGAGCGCCGACGACTTCAATCGCGATTTCCAGCGCATCGTGACGCAGTATTGCTGGGGCGAAGCATGGGGGGACGATACGCTGACCCCGCGCGAGCGCTCGATTCTCAATCTCGGCATGATCGCCTCGCTCGGAAAAATGGAGGAATTCCAGACTCACGTCCGCGGCGCACTGCGCAACGGGCTCACGCCGGACGAGATCCGCGCGGTGCTCACGCAGATCGCGGTCTATTGCGGTATTCCGGTCGGCGTGGACTGTTTTCGCCTCGCGAAAGCAGTGCTGAGCGAAGGCAGGAAGCCCTGACCGCGGCGCCGAGCGGGGTTCCTTCTCGTTAACGATAACCTCGCGTAAGCCATTGAATTGCGATAAGTTCCATCGACGGGACTTATCAAGAGGTTGGTGATTTTTTCCGCCTGTGGTCTTGAATGCGCCTTGTTCATGGGCGAATCCGTTCATTGATCCATCGTTTGCGTCAGGGGAGGGGGAATGGTTTTCCGCACGGCTGGTGCCATCGCGGCGCTGTTGATCGGTTTGGGGACTACCGCTTCGGCGCAATATTACCCGCCTCCCCAGGCTTATCCACCGCCTCAAGCGTATCCTCCTCCGCAGGCTTATCCGCCTCCGCCGCAGGGCTACCGTCCGCTTCCGCCTGTCGCGGATGCTGACGACGGCCAGCCGATCTATGATCAGCAGGGCCGTCCGCTGCCGCCGACGGCCGTGGGGCCGCAGGCCGAAGAGCCGCCGCCCGCGGCACGCTATGGCCGCAGTGGTCCGATCTATCCCGAACCCGCTGCACCTCTGCAGCAATACCCCAGCTCGCCGTATCAGCCTGGCCAGGCATACCGTGAGGCGCCGATGCAAGCCCCGCCGGGTTACGAGCCCGCTGCTGCCGGCACGCGCCCGTATTACGGAGCGCCAGGCGGTGCGCCTCCGCCAGGCCCGAACGAACAAGATGCAACGCGGCCGCCGCTGCCGATCAATCCCGGCCAGTTCGGTGCGGGCCAGCCGGATCCTCGTGCTACCGGATCGGTGCAAGGCGATCAGCGCTACACGGCGCTGCCGCCCGAGGTGCGCCCCGAGACCGGGCCGAAGAAATCATTGCCGCCCCAGTTCCGTCGCACGCTGGTCGACTACTACACCAAGGAGCCGGCCGGCACGCTGATAATCGACACGCCGAACACCTACCTCTATCTCGTGCTCGGCCAGGGCAAGGCGCTCCGCTACGGCATCGGCGTCGGCCGCGAGGGCTTCACCTGGACCGGCGCCGAACGCGTATCGAAGATGGCGGAGTGGCCGGACTGGCATCCGCCGGAAGAGATGATTGATCGCCAGCCGTATCTGCCGCGCTTCATGGCAGGTGGCGACGGCAACCCGCTCGGCGCTCGTGCGCTTTACCTCGGTAAGACGCTCTACCGCATCCACGGCACCAACCAGCCCTCGACCATCGGCACCTTCGTGTCGTCGGGTTGCATCCGGCTCACCAACGACGACATCACCGACCTCTATACCCGCGTCAAGGTCGGCTCGCGCGTGGTGGTACTGCCGGGCAAGCCGCCGGCAACGGTCTCAGCAGCGCAAAGTGCTCCGCCCGCGGCGCTGCCTCCCGGTGGTCAGTCGGTCGTCACTTCGCCGCTTGCTCCGCCCCCGCCTTCGGCAATGGCGCGGTAACGGCGCAAGCCGGTCTCAACTTTCACGCCGTTTGATTTGACATCCTTCGGGGCTCGCCCTTAGCGAG
>Ga0208989_10000179_pt1 | contig 16057 bp, 17 predicted proteins | sample MedBloCAOM3_M1_FD_187852 | JGI IMG/M metagenome (GOLD analysis project Ga0208989, IMG submission 187852) | Forest soil microbial communities from El Dorado National Forest, California, USA - Mediterranean Blodgett CA OM3_M1 (SPAdes) (version 2) | ecosystem: Environmental > Terrestrial > Soil >...
GGGATCACTTCTGTCCCCGGCCTGTTTAGCGAGTTGTTTAACGTGGCTGCAAGCCGGCCGGCTCAAATGACCACGGAACGACCTAATACTAGTTCCCGCTGGTCATTTCGTCAAGACAAGCCTTGGGTTAACGATGGCCCTGACCGCCAGCGGCCCGCCAAAGCACCCAATGTTTTCTTTGCTTTTGGCGATCGTGTTACCTAATCAATTCCTGTGCCTGACGGTCGGCCGTGCTTTCTCTCAAGGTCTGAAAATGTCTCAATCGCCCCCCGCCCCGCCCTCGCTCGAGGTGCTGCGCAAAGAGATCGACGCCATCGACGCGCAGGTCCACAGCCTGCTGATGGCGCGCGGCGACATTATCGATCGCCTGATCTCGGTGAAGCAGACCCAGGAAGTCGGCTCGGCGTTCCGCCCGGCGCGCGAGGCCGACATGATGCGCCGGCTGGTGGAGCGTCATCGGGGTATCCTGCCGCTCGACACCGTCGAGAGCATCTGGCGCGTCATCATCTCGACCTTCACCTACGTGCAGGCGCCGTTTTCGGTACATGCGGATCTCTCGCTCGGCGAATCCGCGATGCGGGATTCGGCCCGGTTTCATTTTGGATTCACCGTTCCCTATGTTTCGCATTTCAGCGCGCCGGCCGCGGTCGACGCTGTGGCCAAATCGAAAGGCGATCTGGCGCTGGTCTCCGCCACCTCCAGCCGCACCCCGTGGTGGATCGCATTAGAGGCCGATGGCGCGCCGAAGATCATCGCACGGCTGCCGTTCGTCGAGCGCGCCGATCATCCCGCGGCGCTGCCGGTGTTCGTGGTGTCGCGCGTCGCCGACAGCGCCATGGTGACCGAGGTCGAGATGTGGAGCGTGCGCGTATCCGGCTGGAATGCCGAGATCGCGCGCGCGCTGTCGCCGCTGGCGGAAATCGTCGCGGTGCCGGATACCGCCTTCGACGGCGCGGCGCTATTGGTGTCGGTTGCGGGCACAAGCAGCCTTGAAAAGATCAAGTCAGCGTTGATTGAGGCCGGTGCATCGGTGCGCTCATCGGCCCTCGTCGGCAGCCATGCAACGCGCTATACGGTGCCCCCGAACGGGGCAGCGAAATCTTAAAAGCCGCCCCGATAATCCGGAGTTGAAGATGTCCCGTCCCGTGCCGAATCCCGGCATTCTCGATATTGCGCCCTACACGCCCGGCAAGAGCCCAGTGCCGGAGCCGGGCCGCAAGGTGTTCAAGCTGTCGGCCAACGAGACGCCGTTCGGGCCTTCGCCGAAGGCGATCGAGGTCTACAAGGCGGCCGCGGCGCATCTCGAGGACTATCCGGAAGGTACATCGCGGGTGCTGCGCGAGGCGATCGGCCGCGCCTTCGGGCTCGATCCCGACCGCATCATCTGCGGCGCCGGCTCCGATGAAATCCTGAATCTATTGGCCCACGCCTATCTCCGTCACGGCGACGAGGCGATCAGCACCACCCACGGCTTTCTGGTGTATCCGATCGCAACGAAGGCGAACGGCGCCACCAGCGTCGTCGCGCCCGAGACCAACTTCACCGCGGACGTCGATGCGATCCTGAAGCTGGTCTCGCCGCGCACCAAGCTCGTGTGGCTCGCCAACCCTAACAACCCGACCGGGACCTATCTGCCGTTCGACGAGGTCAAGCGGCTGCGCGCCGGATTGCCGCCGCATGTGCTGCTGGTGCTCGATGCCGCCTATTCCGATTACGTGTCGCGCAACGACTACGAACTCGGCATTGAACTGGTGGCGACCACCGACAACACCGTGATGACCCACACCTTTTCGAAAATTCACGGGCTCGCCGCACTGCGGATCGGCTGGATGTTCGGGCCGGCCAATGTTGTCGATGCGGTGAATCGGATTCGCGGTCCATTCAACGTCTCGACGCCGGCGATGCTGGCGGCGGTCGCGGCGATCGAGGACACCGCGCACGTCCAGATGCCGAAAGCGCACACCGAGAAATGGCGCAGCTGGCTCACCGAAGAGATCGGCAAGCTCGGCCTCAAGGTGACGCCGAGCGTGGCTAACTTCGTCCTGATCCATTTCCCGCTCGAGAAGGGCAGGACCTCAGCCGACGCCGATACGTTCCTGACCAAACGCGGCCTCGTGCTGCGCGCGTTGAACAATTACGGCCTGCCGCACGCGCTGCGCATGACTATCGGCACCGAGGAAGCCAATCGCCTGGTGGTCGATGGCTTGCGCGACTTCGTGGCGCGCAAGTGAACGCCGCGCCGCCATTCAAAAGGGTCGCGCTGATCGGCTTCGGGCTGATCGGCGGCTCGATCGCGCGTGCCGCGCGTGAACAGGGGCTGGCGGGAGAAATCGTCACCACCGCGCGCTCGGCAAAGACCCGGGCGCGGGTGCAGGAGCTCGGCATCGTCGATTCCGTGGTGGAGACCAATGCGGAGGCCGCAACGGACGCCGATCTCGTCATCCTGTGCATCCCGGTCGGCGCCTGCGGCGCGGTGGCGCAGGAGATTGCGCCCTATCTCAGGCCGGGCGCGATCGTGTCCGATGTCGGCTCGGTCAAAGGCGGCGTGGTGCGGGACATGGCCCCGCATTTGCCTGCCGGCGTGCATTTCGTGCCGGCGCACCCGGTCGCCGGCACCGAGCACTCCGGCCCCGATTCCGGTTTCGCAGAGCTATTCATCAACCGCTGGTGCATTCTGACCCCGCCGGAAGGTACTGACGCGAAAGCGGTCGAGAGATTGCGCACGTTCTGGGCGGCGCTCGGCGCCAAGGTCGAGATCATGACGCCCGACCATCACGATCTGGTGCTCGCGATCACCAGCCATCTGCCGCATTTGATCGCCTACACCATCGTCGGCACTGCGGACGAACTCGGCCAGGTGACCTCGTCGGAAGTGATGAAATTCTCCGCCGGCGGCTTTCGCGACTTCACCCGTATTGCGGCCTCCGACCCAACCATGTGGCGCGACGTGTTCCTGGCCAACAAGGACGCGGTGCTGGAGATGCTCGGCACCTTCAACGAGGACCTCTCCAAGCTGACGCGCGCGATCCGCCGCGGCGACGGCGAGGCGCTGTTCGAGCATTTCACCCGCACCCGCGCGATCCGCCGTGGCATCGTCGAGATCGGCCAGGATTCCGCAGCCCCCGACTTCGGCCGTCCGCACGCGCATTTGGTGAAGAAGCCCTAGCCGTCATTGCCGGACTTGATCCGGCAATCCATCTTCTTGCGAAGAGCGATGGATACGCGGGTCAAGCCCGCGTATGACGGCCTTTGCCCAGGGCGCCATTTCAATACAGCGGCGGGATCTGCCCCACCTTCAGCGGACCCAGAAACACCGTGCCGTCGACAAAGCGCAGCGGAAATGTCCGCGCCTTCTTGCCTTCCAGCACCGTTTCCTTGCCGAGCGCGTTGATGCCGGCGGCGACGCCGACATTGGCGTTCTGCTTGACCACCTTGCCAAGGCCGGGGATCGCGCGGTCCAGAGCGCCCAACAGATTGTTGACGTCGGAGGTTTTGACGCCGGGCGCGACGCGATCGAGGGTTGCCTGCGGCACGCCCTCATCCAGCATTTTTTCAATGCCCAACGCCGGAATCACCTTCTCCAGTCCGACGACCGTCATTTGCAATTCGCCATCGAGACGACCATTTGCGGTGAGGCCAAGCGTGCCGGCGGCGACCGCCACCAGATCGCCCTGCGCGATCCGCGACTGCACGATCTCGACATGGCCGCCGGCGGCCTGGATTTCGCGAAACCGCTGGGGCCAGGGCTTTGGCGAAAAATCTTTCAGACCGCTGAGCATCGTGCGCACATCGGCATCGAACGGCTGCGCGAGCAGCGGATGCACTTCCTGCACGCTGCCTCCTTCGATTTTCAGCACGGTCTCGATCGCGGGATGATCGGCCGGCGAGCCTTCGACAAGGCGGCCGTGCAGCTCGATATGTTTTGCACGGGCCAGTGGCGCCTGCATTGATCCATTGAAGCGGTTGACCTCGGGATCGTCGAAGACGATGGAGGCTCGCTGCGGGACGGCCGGAAGTCCCACCACGCTGCTGCGGGCTTTGCTCCAGTTCACCACCATTGAAGGCTGTTGGCCGCGATCGGAAATCGTTGCCGGTGCGGTAAATTCCGCGATCAGCAATTTCGGATCGTAGACCTGCGCCACCACAAGGATTTGGCCGAGCTCTGCTGTGATCGGTGCTTTCGTCGCAGCCTGCTCCGCCGTCTGCGAGTATAGCGACACGCTGGCGCCATCGCAGCGGACTTCAAGGCGGAACGGGAAGCCGGCCACCGAACGCCTGGCACAATCGTAGACCCGGCCGGATTTCGCCTCGCGCGCGCGCCAGGCATCGGCTGATACATCGACCTGGGAGGCGGCGTAGAACCAGAACGCGCTCCACGCCGCTGCCGCGATAACGAGCAATACGGGCATGATGAAAAGGCGCCAAAGCGGGCGCCGGCGGAGCGCGAGGGTCATATCGGACATGCGGCGACCTTTGGCTGATGATTTTGTCAATTGTAAGCGACTAGCCCGGGCAACGAAAGACGCGGAATTTTGCTTCGCTTCGCTTTGCCGTTCTGATAGCCGTGCGCGCGATGCCAGCGAAAATCTTGTCCGAAGCGGAATTGTCCAAAGGCGACCTGTGGGTGTTCGGCTACGGCTCGCTGATGTGGCGGCCGGGCTTCAAGTTCATCGAGCAAGTCCCGGCGCGGCTGATCGGCGAGCATCGCGCGCTGTGCGTCTACTCCTTCGTGCATCGCGGAACGCCGGAAAAGCCCGGCCTCGTGCTCGGCCTCGACCGCGGCGGCGCCTGCCGCGGCATCGCGTTTCGGGTCGCGGAAAAGCACCGCTCCGCCACCGTCGCTTACTTGCGCGAGCGCGAACAGGTCACATCAGTCTATCGCGAGGTGATGCGGTCGGTGTGGCTGGAGAACGAGGCGCGGCAGCGCGTCAGCGCACTGGCTTACGTGGTCGATCGCGGTCATGTGCAATATGCCGGGCGGCTGTCATTGGCGGAGCAACTCCGTCACGTGCTGCAGGGGCACGGCCAGTCCGGCGCGAACCGCGAATACGTTCTCTCCACTGTGAAGGCGATCGAGGCAGAAGGGTTTCGAGATACGCAATTGCATCAACTCGCGGCGACGCTGCACAACGACACGTCGCTGCATCCTTACCCACCCCCGGAGCGGCTGGAGGGGGAGGGTAAGTAAGAGCCACGTTACCCTTTCATTGATGCCGAACCCGGCACGCGGCCGAACAATTGCGCCTGCTCCTGCCGCGCTGCCCTGACCAGCCGGTTGGTGGCGCCCTCGATCGACGCCCTGATCCGCTCGATGAAATCCCTGCGCGCGAGGCCTGGCGGCAACGGATCGAGGAATTCAACCACGAGGGTGCCGGGATAGCGCATGAAAGTCCGGCGCGGCCAGAACAGTCCGGAATTCAGCGCGACCGGAATGCAGGGCACACCGCTACTGACGTAGATCTGCCCCACTCCGGTCATATAGACCGGCGGCGCGCCGACCGGGGTCCGGGTGCCTTCAGGGAAAATGATCAACTGCCTGCCGCTGCGAATTTCCTTGGGCGCACGCCGCGCCATCTCCATTAGCGATCGCATGCCGCCGTCGCGATCAACGCCGATCATCTTCGACTTCATCAGATACCAGCCGAAGAAGGGAATCCAGGCCAGCTCGCGCTTGTAGATAAACAGCGGCGCATCGAAGAACTGCATCAGCGCGAAGGTTTCCCACATCGACTGATGTTTCGAGGCGACGATCAGCGGTCCCTTCGGAATCTTCTCAAGCCCGCGATATTCCACCTTGGTTTTGCAAATCACCCGCATCAGCCAGATGCTGCTGCGCGCCCAAGCCTTGGCGACCGTCATGAAGGCTCGCGGCGGCATCAGATAGGTAGGGATTGCGACGAGAATCCAGAACACCAACAGCGCATAGAACAGCACGTTGTAGACCAGCGAACGCAAGAAAATCGAAACCATGGAAAACCCGATCAGTTGGCTTGAGCCGTCGCCGGTCTGCGCCGCGCGAGGGATCCGGTCGGCTGGTCCGCAAGGTCGGGCATCAGTTCGAGACCGGCATCCGCCAGACGTACCCGCATTTCGGCGGCGACATATTTCACATATTCCGATAGCAGCAGCCGCAATGTCGCGCCACTCGTCCACCACGGTTCGTCGCGCCATTTGTCGCCAACTACCGCGAACGGAATCAGCGCGATATCGGGCATCGCATGCGACAATTCGACGATTGCCCGCGGCATGTGGTAATTCGATGTCACCACGATCAGCGATTTGAAGCCGCGCTCGCGCGTCCAGCGCCGCGTCTCCGCCGCATTGCTGCGGGTGTTGACGGCCGAGCGGTCGAGATCGACGCAGCAGCTCAGCAACGACTGATTGTCGGACAACGAACGGGAAATGTCGCTCGCCGCGTTGGTCGGGTGTACGCCTGAGATCAGCAGCCGCTTGCCGTAACCGCCGGCCAGCAATTCCATCGCATCGGAGACGCGCGATGAACCGCCGGTGAGCACCACGATGCCGTCGGCCTTGCGGTCAGGCTTGATTTCAGCACCGCGCAACTGCGAAAGAAATCCGACGAAGCCGATCGCCGCACCGACGAACACAATCGCCAGCGCCGCGACGACAGCTGCGCGCAGCCAGCCCCGCGGCGCATTGACCGGCGCTCCCGGCGCTTTCGGCGATTTATCGTTGGGCTGCAGACTCATGCTGTCTTGGCGATCCTTCTCCTCACAAGTCTAGAACCTTTTTAAACGAAGTGGAGTCCGGCTGGCGCTGTATTCATGCGGCCAGCGTCAGTCGATATCGTCAAGCGTGGAGAACAGCGTTCGCCGCGATGCCCAGGCGGTGATGGCCGCGATCAATACGGCCTGCGCCGCCAGCACCAGATAGCCCGACGGGCGCAGCGAAAACGTCCCCAGCAATGCTGCGAATTGATCCCCGACCGGGGTGCCCGAGAACCAGCCGGCGATCGATTCGGAGAACCCGAAGGCCAGCATCGCGAAACCGCCGCCGATCACGCCGCCCTGCAGCCCGAGCCGCAGAAAATGCCGCAGGAACCGGTTGGCGATATAGCGGTCCCCTGCTCCAACGAAGTGCAGAACTTCGACAATCGGGCGGTTTGCCGCCATCGCGCCGCGCGTCGCGAACGATACCGAAATGATGGTCGCAATAATCACCAGCGCAAGGATGCCGATGCCGGCGAACACGGTAGCGCCGGTCATCGACCGCATCCGCTCGATCCAGGCGCGGTGATCGTCGACGCTGGCCGACGGCGCCACCTGCGTCACCCGGCTGCGCAGCGCGGCCAGATCGAGTTCGGTTCCGGGCTGGACCCGCGCGACAATGACGCGCGGTACCGGCAGGTCGTCGAGCGAAAGTCCGGTGCCAAGCCAGGGTTCCAGCAGTTTGGCGGACTCCTCTCTGGTGAAAGGCCTGATCTCGACGATACCGGGCTTCGCGCGCATCGCTTCAACTACCGCCGCCGCGTCACGGTTGATATCGCGCCCGGCCACGGGGCGCACCTGAATGGTGATCTCGCTCGCAACTTCCGACTGCCACTCCGCCGCCGACGCGCTGACCAGCAGCACGGCGCCGGTGGTGATCGATGCCAGGAACGTCATGATGGCGACAACGGCGACCAGCGCGCGGCCGGAGATCGAGGCACGCGGCACGATCGGCGACAGGTTGCGCGCCCTTGCCGGCACCTGCGGGCGCTCGTGCCCCAGATCCACCAACGGGCCATGCTGGTTGCCGGTTCTACTCATAGATATGCAACCGTCCCTGATGCAGCACCAGCCGCCGCGCCTCGTACTGATCCATCAGCGTGATATCGTGGGTCGCGATGATCACCGCAGTGCCGGACTTGTTCAGTTCGATGAACAGCCGCAACAATCGACGCCCCAGTGTCGGATCGACGTTGCCGGTCGGCTCATCCGCCAGCAGCAGCTGCGGCCGCGAGATCACGGCGCGGGCGATTGCCGCGCGCTGCTTCTCGCCGCCGGACAAGATCGGCGGCAGGGCATCCATCCGCTCGCCGAGACCGACCCATCTCAAGAGATCGATGACCTCCTTGCGATAGCTCGATTCCTCGCGGCCCATCACCCGGAACGGCAGCGCCACGTTTTCATAAGTGGTCATGTGATCGAGCAGGCGAAAGTCCTGCAGCACGATGCCGATCCGCTTGCGCAGATCGGCGATCTCATCCTTGCCGAGCAGCGAGACGTCTTGGCCGAACAGATTGACCAGGCCGCGCGTCGGCCGCAGCGATAGGAACAGCAACCGCAGCAACGAGGTCTTGCCGGCGCCGGACGGTCCGGTGAGGAACTGGAAGGAATGGGCGGGGATCAGGAAACTGAGGTCGCGCAGAATCTCCGGGCCAAGCCCGTAACGCAATCCGACATTTTCGAACCGAACCAAGCTCAGCTCCGTTCGATATGGGGGGCGACCGGAAGCAAACCGGCGACCCGGAACTCGTTGGCTTCGCCAGGACTGCGAACCAAACAAATTGGTTGTGCTTCGGTTATGGTTTCCGATTCGTTAACGGTCGGCTTGTAGCATCTCGGCAGCGTCATTGTGGAGATTGGCTCCATGCACATCATTTGCCCCCATTGTACAACGTCCTATGCCATTGATCTGGCGACCTTGGGCACGGCTGGCCGTACCGTCCGCTGCTCCCGTTGCAAGGAGGTCTGGCTGATGCGGCCGGAGGATGCGACCGAGATCGCAGCTCCTGTACCTGCAATGGCGGCAGCCAGCGAGCAGGCCGACGCCGCCGCGGAATGGGAGGCTCTCGCACGCGAAGACGACAGTCAGCAGCAGGAAACCCCTGTCGTCGACAGCCCCTCGATCGCAGGCGACTGGCCGGCTGGCGGTGAAGGCTCGCCGCAGGCTACTGAGACCGACTGGCCGTCGATAGCCCGGCATGATGTGCAGGACACGGAGACGGCGCGTCCGCAACGCCTGTCCCGGTTCCGGAAGCTTTTAAGACCTCCGGCGCTCTTCCGCGCGACGGGCAAACCCTTCGTCAGCCTCCCCACGGTCTGCGCCGCCATGGGCTCGCTGGTGCTGGCCCTGATCATCTGGCGCGTCGACGTGGTGCGGTTGCTGCCGCAGACCGCCGTGTTCTACAAAATGGTCGGCCTTGACGTGAATCTGCGCGGGCTGATGTTCAAGGACGTGAAAATCACCACCGAAACCGTGGACGGCAAACCGGTGCTGGTGATCGAGGGCGTGATCGTCGGCGAAACCCGCAAGCCGGTCGAATTGCCGCGGCTGCGCTTCAGCGTTCGCGACGCGCAGGGCGCCGAGATCTACGCCTGGAACGCGGTACTGGAGCAGCCCGTGCTGAAGCCGGGCGAAAGAGCCTGGTTCAAGTCGCGGCTGGCTTCGCCGCCCCCGGAAGGGCGCAATATCGATGTACGCTTCTTCAGCAAGCGGGATATCGCCAGCGGCAACGTATGAACAGAGTCACTTGGTCCCGCTCGCGAAAGATAGTGTTTCGATGCCGCGCGTGCTGATCGCCGACGATGAAGACTCCATGCGCGTGCTGGTGGCGCGCGCCATTGCCATGGACGGCCACGACACCATCACTGCGGAAGACGGCGCCGAGGCGCTGGAAATCCTGATGCGCGAACAGGGCGCCTTCGATCTGCTGCTTACCGATATCCAGATGCCTGTGATGGACGGGATCGCGCTGGCGCTGGCGGCGGCCCGCGATTTTCCTGACCTGACGATTCTATTGATGACCGGCTTTGCCGATCAGCGCGAACGCGCTCACGGCCTCAACGCCATCGCGCATGACGTCATCACCAAGCCGTTTTCGGTGGCCGATATCCGTGCTGCGGTAGCCGGTGCGCTGGCCGCGCGAAACGCGGGTTAGCGGAGAAGCCGTCATACTCTGCGAAGGCGGAGTATCCAGTACGCCGCAGCCATGCGAGTCTATCACGGACGCTCTGGAATACTGGATCAACCGCTTTCGCGGCTGACGACATCAGCGCGGTACGCCGTCGGCAGCGAGGCCTCACACCCCTTCGAACTGCAGTCTCGCCAGGCGTGCGTAGAGACCGTTGGCGGCGACCAGCGAGGCGTGGGTGCCCTGCTCGACGATGCGGCCCTGATCCATCACCATGATCCGGTCGCAGGACAATACGGTGGCGAGGCGATGCGCGATCACCAGCGTGGTGCGGTGACGCATCAATTCCTCCAGCGCGGTCTGCACCAGCGTCTCGGATTCCGCATCGAGCGATGACGTGGCCTCATCGAGCAGCAGCAACGGCGCGTCGCGCAGGATCGCACGCGCGATGGCGATACGCTGGCGCTGGCCGCCCGACAGCGTCACGCCGCGCTCGCCGAGCTGTGCCTCGAATCCGCCAGGCAGGCGGCGGATGAATTCGGTGGCGTGAGCAAGCTCCGCGGCGCGCTCGACCTCGGCATCATCAGCGTCGGGCCGGCCGAAGCGGATGTTTTCCCGCGCGGTCGCGGCGAACACCACCGACTCCTGCGGCACCAGGGCGATGCGGGAGCGCACCTCGCGCGGATCGGCCGCTCTGATTGGGACACCGTCGAACGAGATCACACCAGTCGCGGGATCGTAGAACCGCAGCAACAGGTGAAACAGCGTGCTCTTGCCCGCGCCCGATGGCCCGACGATCGCGACCTTCTCGCCGGCGCGTACCGCCAGCGAAACGCCATCGACCGCCAGCGCGTCCGGCCGCGTCGGATAGGCAAAGCTGACGTTTTCGAAGCTGACGTCGCCGCGCGCCGGCACCGGCAAAGCGCGCGGCGATGACGGTGCTGTTATCGCCGATTTGACGCGAAGAATTTCGAACAAGCGCTCCGATGCGCCGGAGGCGGCCGAGACCTCGCCCCAGACCTCGCTGAGCTGGCCGAGGCCCGCCGCGGCAAAAGCCGCATACAATACGAACTGGCCGAGCCGGCCCGGACTGATGGAGCCGGTCAGCACATCGTGCGATCCGACCCAGAGGATCGCCACGACACTGGTAAAAACGACGAAGATGATAATTGCGGTGAGAACCGCACGGGCGCGGGTCGAACTGCGCGCCGCTTCATAGGCCTGTTCGACTTCGCCGCCGAAGCGGGCATTGGCCAGCCGCTCGCTGGTATAGGCCTGCACGGTGCGGATCGCGCCGATCAGTTCGGAAGCGTATGCAGTCGCATCCGCCAGCGTGTCCTGGGCGTTGCGCGACAGCCGCCGCACCCAGCGCCCGAACGCCACCAGCGGAATTACGATCACCGGTATAGCCAGCAGCACAAAGCCCGAAAGCCGCGGGCTGGTGATCACCATCATCGTTGTCGCGCCGAGGAACAGCATGAGGTTGCGCAGCGCGATCGATACCGACGCGCCGACCGCTGATTTGATCTGGGTGGTGTCGGCGGTGAGGCGCGAGATCAGTTCGCCGCTGCGCGCGGAATCGAAGAATGCCGGCGACAGCGAAATCAGGTGAGCGAACACGTCGCGCCGCAAGTCCGCTACGATGCGTTCGCCGATGGTCATCACCAGATAGAACCGCGCCGCGCTGGCGCCGGCGAGCACCGCGACCACCGCGATCATCACGCTGAAGTAGCTGTTGATCAGGGCGATGCCTTCGGGTGTGAACCCGAAGTCGATCATCCGCCGCACCGCCACCGGCACCAGCAGCGTCGTAGTGGCGGCGATCGTCAGCGCGATCAATGCGAGAGATGCGCGTCCACGATAGCGTGCCACATAAGGCGCCAGCGCCAATAGCGGGCGCAGCCGCGCGCTGCCTTTGGCCGGCGACTGCGTCAGTTGCGCTTCGATGGAGGATGCCTCAACCGGCTCCACACCACGCCGCGGCGGCGTTTCGCCACGCCGGTCTTCTAGCCGTTCCACTACGCTCATGAGATCTGGACCAATCGCTATCTGCCTTCCCAGATAGGCCCCACCGCCACCAGAGGCAAATCCTTGGAAGATATCAATCCGGGAGGATACTTGGCTTGTTTTGGGGGGCTTGCTGCGTTATAGAGCGGCCCAAATCCGTCCCCACAGCCATCTTAAAGACAGGCGCCGGCGCGCCGAAGGATCTGCCATGAAAGCCGAAATTCATCCGGAATATCATATAATTACGGTCGTGATGACCGATGGCACGGAATACCAGACGCGCTCCACCTGGGGCAAGGAAGGCGACAAGCTGAACCTCGATATCGACTCCAAGTCACACCCGGCCTGGATCGGCGGCGCCCAGCAGCTGCTCGATCGTGGCGGCCGTGTGTCGCGGTTCCAGAAGAAGTTTTCGGGCTTCCTCAAGAAGGATTGAAGCCTCTCGACCTTCTCATTCGAGGCAAGATGTCAAAACGCCCCTGCTCGCGCCGGGGCGTTTTTATTTGGCGCGCGGTCACCTCCGTCATTGCTGTAGAGGTTCGATAATTCGTCGATCGGGGAAAGAGATAAAGCTTACTGCTCGAAGGCCGCCTTCAGGCGGTTGAGCTGGGGCACCAGCGGATTGCCGATCGCCGCGCGTTCGGCTGCCGGCGCGTGGATGGAGTTATCGAGGCGGCGGACTTTCGTCTGCAGGGTCATCGAGCGGACGATCAGGTCCTGCAATTGCTGCGGCAGTCTTTCGATTATGTCGTCCGGGCCGGGATCGGCGGCGCTGAGCTTGACCTTGGTCTTTTCGCGATTGGCCTGGATCAGCGTCATCTCGCCTTCCTTCACCGCGCGGTGCAGCAGCAGCCATGACGCCAACTGCATCAGGCGCGTGGTCAGCCGCATGCTTTCGGTCGCGTAGGTAAGGCTGACGGAGCGGTCGAGCGCCTTGGCCTCGGTGCGGCCGACCCCGTCAAGATAGGCGGCGGTCTCCTCGACCAGATCCATGCCTTCCCGGAACAAGGTGCCAAACGCCGCGGAATTGGTCAGCCGTTCGCTGAATTGCACGAGAGCGGTTTCGCCTTGCGAACGGTCCGACATGGTTAACGCCTCACGCCACTATTTACGCAGCCGGCGTTGCAAACCCGCCGGCTTATGATGAACAAATCATTGCGCGCCGGCGGCCGGGAGTCCAGCCGCAAGACTTTTTATGGTTTCCAGCTGGTGCGGTGATGGAACCGAAAGACGCCCAAAAAAGAGCCGCCGTTTCCGGCGGCTTTAAAGTTGATAACAGGGAGGCGTCAAACAGAGTGGACAGGAGCCACTCGATGTCCAAACAAGGACAAATCCAGTCATAGATGAGAAAGCTTAATCAATCGTAAACGAGCGATTTTTTTCACTCTTCGTTTGCCATGTCGGCCATTGGCCGAGTGCCGACACGTGCCCCGGACGCGGCACCGCGCTGAGCCCCCTCACGATTTGAAGAAGCGGTCGGCGGCGTCTTTGGAAGCGCGCTTTTTGGTCATGGCTACTTGCAGCCGTTCGATTTCTGAAGTCATCAGCGTGATGCGCTCGGTAAGTTCCTCGACCGACAGCAACGAGAGGTCCTGCCCGATCTCGTGGGTGGTTTTCTTCCTCGGCTTGTCGTCGTCCTCAACGGCCATGTGTCCTCCTCCGGTCAGTGAAACGGTTGCCAGTCGGAGCGCGGCTGGCTAATCAGATGCCTCCTCAATTCTTGGCGTTTCGCAAGGACAAATCATGGAAAAGCTGCCCGCGCAAATGACCGTTATCGGCATCAGCAAGCCGGGCGGCCCAGAGGTGCTGTTGCCCGAAACCCGCGCGGTGCCGACGCCCGGCTCGGGCGAAATCCTGATCAAGGTCGCAGCCGCCGGCGTCAACCGTCCCGACGTCGCGCAACGATCCGGTTCCTATCCGCCGCCTCCCGGCGCCAGCGATTTGCCAGGGCTTGAAGTGGCGGGCGAAGTCGTCGGGGTCGGCTCCGGCGCGGCTAAACACAAGCTCGGCGACAAGGTGATGTCGCTGGTGGCCGGGGGCGGCTACGCCCAATATTGCATCGCGCAGGATGCCCAGGCCATGGCGGTGCCACCGGCGCTGTCGATGCTGGAGGCCGGCGCCGTCCCGGAAACGCTGATGACGGTCTGGCACAATGTGTTCGAGCGCGGCGCGCTTAAGGCTGGCGAGACGCTGCTGATCCACGGCGGCTCGTCCGGCATCGGCACCATGGCCATACAACTTGCCAAGGCCTTTGGCTCCAAAGTGATCGTCACCGTCGGATCGAAGGACAAGGCCGACGCCTGTCTCAAGCTCGGCGCCGACCGCGCGATCAACTACAAGACGGAAGATTTCGTCGCTGAGGTGAAGACGGCGACCGATGGCGCAGGCGCCAATGTCATTCTCGATATGGTCGGCGGCGATTACATCGAGCGCAATTACGACGCGGCAGCGATCGAGGGGCGCGTGGTCCAGATCGCGTTTCTCGGCGGACCCAAGGCAACTGTTAATTTCGCCAAGCTGATGGTGAAAAGGCTGCACCACACCGGTTCGACGCTGCGCCCCCGAAGCAATACGGACAAGGCGGCGATGGTCGCAGCGATCGAGGCCAAGGTGATGCCGCTGCTGCGCGAGGGGCGCATCAAACCCCTGATCGACAGCACATTCCCGCTGGAAAAGGCCGCCGATGCGCATCGGCGCATGGAGACCAGCGAACATATTGGCAAAATTGTGTTGGCCGTTTAACGCTCGCGAACGAAGCGCGGGTGGAAACCCTTTGATTTCCCTCGCTTTCATGTCATTTATCGCTCAGCGTCGGGCCTCGCTTCGCCCGGAAACGTCGTTGATCGCGGAGAACTGAAATTGCGTCTGATCAGGTGCCTCGCGCCGCTCGCGCTGGGCCTCATGATTGTTGCCGCCGCGCCTCCGGCGCGCGCTATCGACGCGGTCAGCGTCCGCGGTGACGCGCCCGCGATCGACCTCACCGCGGTACTCGATCATCAGCGCAGCGACACTGACCGCATTCAGGTCTCCACCGCGCCGGGCACCGACGGCATCGTCCGCCGCATTGAAGTCCGCGCCCGCGAGGGCGGACAGAACTGGGTGGTGTTCGCGCTCGCCAACAACACCGACGACCAGCTCGACCGTCTGATTGTTGCACCTCACTATCGCATCGTGTCGTCGGGGCTATTGTGGCCCGACCTTGGATTGTCGCGCATCGCGACCATCACGCCGTCGACCGGCGACCGTCCCGAGCGCCAGGAGAGCGCGACCGCGGATATTTTCCGGATCACGCTCGATCCCGGCGCCGTCATCACCTTTGTCGCCGAACTGCGAACCGACAAGCTGCCGCAGCTCTATCTGTGGGAGCCCGACGCCTACAAGGACAAGGTCAACTCGTTCACGCTGTACCAGGGCATCGTGATCGGCATTTCCGGATTGCTGGCGCTGGTGCTGACCATCCTGTTCGTGGTCAAGGGCAGCATCATGTTTCCGGCCGCCGCCGCGCTGGCGTGGGCGGTGCTGGTTTATATCGGCGTCGATTTCGGCTTCTGGGGCAAAGTGCTCGACATGTCGAATAATGCCGAGCGGGTGTGGCGCGCGGCGGGCGAAGCGATCCTGGCCGCGACACTGCTGGTGTTTTTGTTTGCCTATCTCAATCTCAGCCGCTGGCATGTGCGTTATTCCCATATCACCGTCGGCTGGCTGACCTTTCTCGGCTCGCTGGTGGCGCTGGCGTTGTTCGATCCCGCGGTCGCCTCGGGCATCGCGCGGATATCGCTGGTGCTGATCGCGTTCGCGGGCTTCGCGCTGATCGTCTATCTCTCGACCCACGGCTTCGACCGCGCGGTGCTGCTGATCCCGACCTGGTTCCTGCTGGTGGTCTGGGTGGTCGCGGCCGGCATGACGGTCGCCGGCAGCGTCACCAACGACATCGTCGGCCCCGCGCTGCTCGGCGGCCTGGTGCTGATCGTGATGCTGATTGGATTTACGGTGATGCAGCACGCCTTCGCGGGCGGCGGCGCCACCAATGGCGTCGTCTCCGACATCGAGCGCCGGGCGCTGGCGCTGACCGGCTCGGGCGACCTGATCTGGGACTGGGACGTTTCGGCCGACAAGGTATTCACCAGCCCCGAGACCGAGAGCCTGCTCGGCTTGAAACGCGGCACGCTGGAAGGCCCTGCCGCGAAATGGCTC
>Ga0208989_10000180_pt1 | contig 16047 bp, 15 predicted proteins | sample MedBloCAOM3_M1_FD_187852 | JGI IMG/M metagenome (GOLD analysis project Ga0208989, IMG submission 187852) | Forest soil microbial communities from El Dorado National Forest, California, USA - Mediterranean Blodgett CA OM3_M1 (SPAdes) (version 2) | ecosystem: Environmental > Terrestrial > Soil >...
TCTTCTTCTTGGCGACCTTGCGGGTCTTCTTCGCAGTCTTCTTCACTGCGCTCTTCGCCTTCTTTGCCTTCTTAGCTTTCTTGGCCATGTTGCCCTCCTAATGTAGTGAGATGGCTTAATCGCTGCGTGCACTCGGGAATCGAAATGCACTACATCCCGAATACACCAACACATTGAAAAAAACAGCGTCTGGCTTAAGGAAGTGTTGACGTGCCGACGCGAGGAAGCGCAACGCGCGCTCATCGGGAACACCACATTGTATCCGCGCAACGATGCGAGCAGGGCAAGAAAACCCGACGCCGACGATTGTCAATATCGCAAGAAGCGCCCGTGCGGCAGGCCTTTCTGTTATTCGCGCATTCAACGATCGGCGTGCAATCGATGTCACAGCGACTCGTCGATGCCGGCTAAAAGCACGTTGCGCGGACTCTGAGTCGTGGTTTTTGGCAATAAAAAAATTTTCATGCTGACCGGCTTGGCGTCTCATCGCCGCTCGCCAAAACCGGTTTTTTGCGCGAATCGCCGCCGCTGATTCGCGGGGCGTTTTTTCCTCGTTCGATGCGTCGCGGCTCGCGATGGACGATCGATGCGCAGTTGCGGGCGCTTGATGCGAGGCGGCGGCGATGATGCCGGCGTCACCTCACGCGACGTTCAGATGCCGAGCTTGGACTTGAGCAGATCGTTCACTGCTTGCGGATTGGCCTTGCCGCCTGATGACTTCATCACCTGGCCGACGAACCAGCCGATCATCGCCGGCTTGGCTTTCGCCTGCGCCACCTTGTCGGGGTTGGCGACGATGATGTCGTCGACCACCTTCTCGATCGCACCCAGGTCGGTGACCTGCTTCATGCCGCGCGCTTCGACCAGCGCACGGGGGTCGCCGCCCTCTTGCCAGACGATCTCGAACAGGTCTTTCGCGATCTTGCCGGAGATCGTGCCCTCGCCGATCAGATCGACGATGGTCCCAAGCTGGTTGGCCGACACCGGCGACGCTGACATGTCCCGGCCTTCCTTGTTGAGCCGCCCGAACAATTCGTTGATCACCCAGTTGGCAGCGAGCTTGCCGTCGCGGACCTTGTCCGCGAGCGTTGCCAGCACAGTTTCGTAAAAGTCCGCGCTCTCGCGTTCGGCCACCAGCACGCTGGCGTCGTAGGGTGAGAGACCGAAGTCGGCGATGAAGCGGGCCTTCTTCTGGTCCGGCAGTTCGGGCAGATCGGATTTCAGATCGGCGACATAGGCTTCGCTGAACTCCAGCGGCAAAAGGTCAGGATCCGGGAAATAGCGGTAGTCGTGCGCTTCTTCCTTGGAGCGCATCGATCGGGTCTCGCCCTTGTTGGGATCGAACAGCCGGGTTTCCTGATCGATGGCGCCGCCGTCCTCGATGATTTCGATCTGTCGGCGCGCCTCATATTCGATGGCCTGGCCGATGAAGTTGATCGAGTTCATGTTCTTGATCTCGCAGCGGATGCCGAGCGGTCCGCCGGGCTTGCGCACGGAGACATTGACGTCTGCGCGCAGATTGCCCTTCTCCATGTCACCGTCGCAGGTGCCGAGATAGCGCAGGATCGAGCGCAACTTCATCACGTAGGCTTTCGCCTGCTCCGACGAGCGGATGTCCGGCTTGGAGACGATCTCCATCAGCGCGACACCGGAACGGTTGAGGTCCACCAACGACATGGTCGGGCTCCGGTCGTGCAGCGACTTGCCGGCATCCTGCTCCAGATGCAGCCGCTCGATGCCCACTGTGACGCTCTCGCCGCCCGCCAACTCGACGATCACCTCACCCTCGCCCACGATCGGCGACTTGTACTGGCTGATCTGATAACCTTGCGGCAAATCCGGATAGAAATAGTTCTTGCGGTCGAACACCGAACGCAAATTGATCTGCGCGTTCAAACCGAGCCCGGTGCGAACCGCCTGCTCGACGCAAAATTCATTGATCACCGGCAGCATGCCGGGCATCGCCGCATCGACCAGGGAGACATGGCTGTTGGGCTCGCCGCCGAATTCCGTCGAGGCGCCGGAAAACAGCTTTGACTTCGAGGTGACCTGGGCATGAATTTCCAGCCCGATCACCATTTCCCAGTCGCCGGTGGCGCCTTTTATCAGTTTGCCGTTTGTTGCACTCATGCTGGTCGGTCCTCAAGCAGCGCGGTAACGATCCGCTCCCACTCCGTTTCCAGAGGACCGGTCGCAACGGGTTTATTGGCCCGCCGGTACCAATAGCCGGCGTTGCCAAGATCGCCTTCGACGCGATGCAGGTAAGCATGGACCCACGCCGAGTCAGCCGTCTCCTCGTCCTGCACGATCTTGTGCGCCTCGTCCCACGCGCCCTTTGCGGCCCACCACAAGGAGGCCAAGGCCGCGTCAAACCGTGGCGCAGGCGCGGCGCCCGACAAACTGGCTTTGAAATCCGCCATGCTCACCACCACCTCGGTGGGGTGAACCGCCCCGCCGCCTGTTCGATCACCTCGCCGAGCGAGAACAACGTCTCCTCGTCGAACGGGCGGCCGATCAGCTGCAGGCCGAGCGGCAATCCTTGCGCGTCCTTGCCGGCGGGAACCGCGATCCCCGGCAGCCCGGCCATGTTCACGGTCACCGTGAAGATGTCGTTGAGATACATCTCCACGGGGTCGGCGCCCTTTTCGCCGATGCCGAACGCCGCGGACGGCGTCGCCGGGGTCAGGATCGCGTTCACGCCCTTGGCGAAACAGTCCTCAAAATCCTTCTTGATCAGGGTGCGGACTTTCTGCGCGCGCAGATAATAGGCGTCGTAGTAGCCCGCCGAGAGCACATAGGTGCCGATCATGACGCGGCGGCGGACTTCGGCGCCAAAACCTTCGGCGCGGGTGTTTTCATACATCTCGCCGATACTGCGGCCGGGCACGCGCAGGCCGTAGCGCACGCCATCGTAGCGCGCGAGGTTCGAAGAGGCCTCGGCGGGCGCGACGATGTAGTACGCCGGAAGCGCGTATTTGGTGTGCGGCAGCGACACCTCGACCAGTTCCGCGCCCGCTGCTTTCAGCCAGGCCGCGCCCTCGGTCCAGAGCTTTTCGATTTCCGCGGCCATGCCGTCGAGCCGGTATTCCCGGGGAATGCCGATCTTCATGCCCTTGACGGATTTTCCGATCGTGGCCTCGTAATCCGGCACATCGCGATCGACCGATGTGGTGTCCTTGGGGTCGTGACCGGCCATCGAACGCATCAGGATCGCCGTGTCGCGCACGGTCCGAGCGATCGGCCCAGCCTGATCGAGCGAGGATGCAAACGCGACGATGCCCCAGCGCGAACAGCGCCCATAGGTCGGCTTCATGCCGACGGTCGCGGTGAATGCCGCCGGCTGGCGGATCGAACCGCCGGTGTCGGTCGCGGTCGCGCCCATGCACAGAAGGGCGGCCACCGCCGACGCCGAGCCGCCGGACGAACCGCCGGGCACCAGCGTGGTATTGGCGCCATCGCGCCGCCACGGATTGACCACCGGACCGAAGCACGAGGTCTCGTTCGACGAGCCCATGGCGAACTCGTCATTGTTGAGCTTGCCGAGCATGACGGCGCCGTCGCGCCAGAGCTGCGAGGTCACGGTGGATTCGTAAGGCGGCACGAAATTGCCGAGAATTTTCGAGCACGCGGTGGTGCGCACGTCCCTGGTCGCGAACAGATCCTTGATGCCGAGCGGAATGCCACCGAGCGGACCGCCCTCGCCCGTGGCGATTTTTGCGTCGGCCTCGCGCGCCATGGCGCGGGCCTGATCCGGCGTTTCCATCACAAAGGCATTGAGCGCGCGCGCGGCCTCGATCGCTTCGAGGTGCGCGTCGGTCAGTTCAAGTGAGGTAAAGGATTTGTTCGCGAGGCCAGTTCGAGCCTCGGCGAGCGTCAGCGATGTCAAATCGGTCATTTATCAGCCGGGCTGCAGAAGAACGGAGACAGCGTCTTGTCGTTGGCCGGGTCGTCGCGCAAAATTTTGCTGCTTGCCTTGTCGGCCGCTTCGAGCGCATCGAGCACCGCGTCGACAGCCTTATCAGGATCCGCGACCTTGCCCTGCCGCTCCATCGCATCGAGATAATTCATATAGGCCAGATAGGCTTTTTCATCGTCGCAGAGCAGACACATCGGATTTCCTATTCGACGACTTTCGGCACTAGAAAGAAATGACCTTCGGTCGCCGGCGCATTCCTGACCACGTCGTCCGCAATCTCGCCATCAATGACCACGTCGGGACGCTTCTTCATTTCCATCGGCATCACCGAGGTCATCGGTTCGACGCCATCGACATTCACTTCCGACAGTTGTTCGACGAATGCCAGCATGGCATTCAACTCGCTCTGCAGATGCGGAACCTCTGTCTCAGTGACCGCGATCCGCGCGAGATGCGCGATACGGCGAACGGTGGCGGCATCGACGGACATTATATAGGGCCCCTAATGGGAAAATTGAGCCCGCCATATAGCAGAGGGGGGTTTTGCGCCGCAACCGCGGGCGGCCGTTCTCAGCCCGCCATCTGGCTCAGCCGTGCCAGCGCCGCGCCGGCCAGCGCCCGGGTCAGCTCCGCTGCCGGCAGCTCGCGGCCGAGCCGCACCGCCTGCCCCGCCCAAAGATTGGTGAAATCGACCTTGCCGAGCTTTTCCGCAGCCGCCTTGAGGGGTGCCAAGCCCGTCGCGGCATGGGGAAATGCCGGCGCATCGCCCGAAATCGGGCCGACCTCGCGCATCACGCGGTTGGGGACCCCGCGTGCCGGGCGTCCGGTCATCACGTTGGTGATGACCGTGGAATCATCCCGCGCCTGAGCGAACGCCGTCCGCGCCGCTGCAATCACCCTGGATTCCGGACAACGCAGATAGGCGGTACCGATCTGCACCCCGGACGCACCCAGCGCGAATGCTGCCGCGATCCCCCGCCCGTCGGCGATGCCGCCCGCCGCGATCACCGGGACTTTCACCGCATCGACCACCTGCGGCACCAGCGCGAAGGTGCCGGGCTGCTCGGCGATGTCTTCGGTCAGGAACATGCCGCGATGGCCACCGGCTTCGGCTCCTTGCGCGATGATGGCGTCGGCGCCGTTTTCCTCGAGCCAGATCGCCTCCTTCACGATGGTCGCGGATGAGATCACGACGCAGCCGGCGGCTTTGACGCGCTTCAGCAGCGCCTGATCCGGCAGTCCGAAATGGAAGCTGACGACTTCGGGTTTCAACTCCTCGACCAGAGCGCACATCGCGGCATCGAACGGCGCGCGGTTGGCGGCGTTGATCGGAGCCGCCGGGTCGAGCCCCAACTCCTTATAGTAAGGCCCAAGCCGCTGCTTCCACTGAGCTTCACGCCGTGGATCGACCTCGACGTCCTTGTGGCAAAAGTAGTTCATGTTGACCGGCGCTGACACGCGCTGCCGGATGATATTGATTTGCTCGCGCGCCTTCTCGGCCGACAGCATCGCACACGGCAATGAGCCCAGTGCCCCGCCCTGCGCCGCCGCGATCACCAGGTCCGCATCCATGACCCCGGCCATCGGCGCGAGAACGATGGGAAACTCGGTCTTGAAAAGCTCGAGAAGTCGGCGGTCGGGCCACATCGTCTGCTCATCCGGGTGAAAAGGGGATTGGCGCGGGCGTCATTGCCGAAGTTAACCGAGATTAGCACCCCACGACGCGGATGAGCTATGCATTCACGGGCCGCCTGACACTCCAGCGCCGCAGCGCGACAACGGCCCAGATGGCCTCGACCAGCCCGAACGGCCAGGCGCCCTGCAGAAATCCGTAAGCCGAACCCAGCGCGCAGGCGACCGCAAACGCGAGGATGAAAAAGTGATCACGATCCTCCAGCGCATAACATACGAGCATCGCAGTAACGGCGAACAACCCGAACAGGCTAAGAGCGTCCATATTCTGCCTCCAAGTTTCAGCCCGGAATTCTCACCCGTCCAGCGAAGCTGGAGAAGATTGCGTTCTTTTTCTTGAAAGCGGCAAGCCTCTGTCAGCCTTCCATTTCGCGGAAAATTCACTGTCACAATTCGGCAATGATATGCCACGGAGCGCGATTGCAATCGCGAAATACGAGACGTGGCTTGCGCCGCTTCAAAAAAATGGATCGGGCCGCTCTCCTACGTTAGGATGAGGCGCTAGCTAACAAAAAACATAACGTCAACACATGGGAGGAACCGCGATGCTGAAAGCATTGATGCTTGGCTGTTCTATCGCTTTGTTGGGTACGGTCGGAACGGCAGGCGCACAAGACTGGACGAAATCGAAATGGGGTCCGAACGATGAGATCGGCGCGGCAAACAATATGTCGGCTGATATTGTCACGAAGGCCGCCGGACTGATCAAGACAGGCAAGACATATGGCCTCGGGATCGAGACTAATTCCAAGACCCCTGCCTTTCCTCCGCGCACCTTCAAGGTGCTCGTGCTTCAACCCGGACAAGCCGGCGGCAGCGGCCTCGGTCCGAGCAAGACGACCTACAATGATGACATCATCGAGGGCTGGGTCGGCATCGGCAGTCAGATCGACGGGCTCGGCCACATCGGCGTCGACTGGACTTATTACAACGGCAACAAGTCCGGCGACTTCGCCGCGGCGGACGGCTTAAAAAAACTCGGCGTCGAAAAGATCCCGCCGATCGTAACCCGCGGCGTACTGCTCGACATGGCCGGCTATCTCGGCACCGACCTGGTCAAGGAAGGCACCGCCTTCAACGTCGCGGAAATCGAAGGCGCCGCCAAGAAACAGGGCGTCGAAATTCGTCAGGGCGACGTCGTGATCTTCCACACCGGCTGGGTGAGTTTGATCGGCAAAGACGACAAGCGTTACAACACGGGTGAACCCGGCCTCGGCGTCGAAGGCGCAAAGTATCTGGTCAGCAAAGGGGTCGTTGCCATCGGTGCCGATACCTGGGCGCTGGAAGTCATCCCCTTTGAATCCAAGAACGTGTTCGAGGTGCACCAGATTCTCCTGCCGATGTCGGGCACTTACATTCTGGAGAATATGAACACGGCGCCGCTGGCTGCGGACAAGGCCTATGAATTCCTGTTTGTCCTGGGCGTGCCCAAGATAACCGGCGCTGTGCAGGGCATCATCAATCCCGTAGCGATCCGCTGACTGCAGCAGCGAAGCGAGTGGGCTCCCGCTCCCTTTGGGAGAGGGTTGTGGTGAGGGGTTGCGGTCTATCGTTAGGCCATATCCCCTCACCCGGCGCTGCGCGCCGACCTCTGCCCATGGGAGAGGTGAAGCTTGAACTCAGGTTCTTCTTTGCGCGACCGACGTGCCGCGTGTTATGCGGAGCCATGTCTGCCCTCATTCTGCCGCTGATCGACGCGAGCGCGCACTGGCCTGAACGCGGCGCGCTGGTCGGGCTCGATCTGGGCACCAAGACCATTGGTGTAGCGGTGTCCGATCCCGATCGCAGGCTCGCGACCGGGGTCGAGACCATCCAGCGCAAGGCCTTTAAGGCCGATGCCGCGCGCCTGCTCGCCATCGCCGGCGAGCGCAACGCCGTGGGCTTCGTGCTCGGCCTGCCCATCAACATGGACGCCAGCGAGGGACCGCGCGCGCAATCCACCCGCGCCTTCGCCCGCAATTTTTCCAGGCTCACCGATCTCGCCATTGCCCTGTGGGACGAGCGGCTTTCGACCGCAGCGGTCGAACGCGAATTGATCGGCATGGACATGAGCCGCGCCCGGCGCGCCGAGGTGATCGACGAACACGCCGCGATCTTCATCCTGCAGGGCGCGCTCGATCGGCTGGCGAAGCTTCGCGAAATGCGCTGACATCATTGATCCTGGAAACGTTTATGCGTGCCCCGCGAGCCATATGGTCTGCACCACCGCGGCCAAATTATTGAGGCCGTGCACGATCACCGTCAGCCAGGTCGAATTGCTGCGATAGCGGAGATAACCGAGCAAGAGGCCGATCGAAAACACTTCGCCGAAAAAGAACCAGTCGTATTGCAGGTGCAGCGCCGTCCACACCACCGACGACAGGATAATGGCGCCGACGGGCCCGAGAAACGACTCCGACCAGCCGCGGTAGAGAAAGCCGCGCGCGAAGAATTCCTCCGTGATCGGCGCGGCGACGGTGAATGCGATCACCAGAAGCCATAGCGCGCCATCGGCGCGCGCCGATTTCAGCACCTCTCCCATGAATCCGGGTGCGACCTCGCGCCCCGTCGCGCGCGACAGCAGGTCCCACCCCATCACCAATACAAACAGAGCGGCGACCCCGATCAGAAGGTTGGTCCACGAGGGCCAGCGCAACGCGAGGTAATCGGCGAAGGGCGTGCGCGAGAAACGTATGGCGATCCATAGCGCGGCGAGAACCGCGGGCAAACCCATGATCACCGAGAGTGAAATCGTCAGGCCGCCGCCGACGACGTGGATCGCGGCAGCAAGATCAATCGGCCCTTCCCGCCGCAAAACGAACCAGGCCACCACCGCGATCTGTCCCGCAAACATCGCGGCGAAGATGAACAGGCCCCAAAGCGCAGTGCCCCAGAATTTCCAGATGCGGGGCTGGCGTTGGGTGCGGATGACCGGAGTGGGCGCGGCAGAGCTTGCGGAATCGAGGGAATCCATCAACTGGCTTTCAAGTTTTGATTGTCGTCATGGCCGGGCTTGTCCCGCCCATCCACGTTCTTAATCCCATGCCGCACAAAAAAGGACGTGGATGCCCGGCACAAGGCCGGGCATGACGATGGAAGGAAGCATCAAGGCAGCGCCCGTTCCAGCAAGCCCCTTATATCGCCGTTGGCGAGATCGACCGCGCCGTACATGCTGGCGTGATTGCCGGCAAGCCGCGTCGCCGCGAACAATTCCGCGTGATGCGGCGATACCTTGTTAAGCGCAGCCGCGGCAGCGAGCAGCGCCAGCTTCTCGACCGCCAGCCGCGCCACGCGCTCGCTGTCCGGCCTGCGGAATGCCTTGCCGATCAACGCCACCGCGTCGCCGGCGCCGGGCAGGCCCTTCGCTTCCTCGGCGAGATCTTGCAAAACCGCGCTGGCCGCATCGGCCTCGCGCGACAACGCCCGCAGCACGTCCAGGCACATCACATTGCCCGAACCCTCCCAGATCGCATTGACAGGGGATTCCCGGTAATGCCGCGCCAGAATCCCCTCCTCCACATAACCGTTGCCGCCGAGGCACTCCATCGCCTCGTAGAGAAATCCCGGGGCGCTCTTGCAGACCCAGTATTTCACGGCTGGCGTCAACAGCCGCATATACGCCACTTCGCTCAGAGCATCCGGTGCCTGGTCGAACGAGCGGCACAGCCGCATAACAAGCGCGATCGAGGCTTCGACATGCAGCGCCATGTCCGCAAGCACCGCCTGCATCAGCGGCTGATCGGCGAGGTGTTTCTGGAACACGCTGCGGTGGCGGGCGTGATGCAGCGCGTGCGCAAGCCCGGACCGCATCAAGCCAGCGGAGGCAATCGCGCAATCCTGCCGCGTCAGCTGCACCATCTGGATGATGGTGCGAATGCCCTTGCCTTCGTCGCCGACGCGCATCGCATAGGCGCTCACGAATTCCACCTCGGAGGACGCATTGGAGCGGTTGCCGAGCTTATCCTTTAGGCGCTGGAACTGAATTGCATTGACCGATCCGTCGGGCATAAAGCGCGGCATGAAAAAACAGGTCAGGCCTTCATCGGCCTGCGCCAGCACCAGGAACGCGTCGCACATCGGCGCCGACATGAACCATTTATGGCCGGTGATCCGATAGGCATCACCGTTGCGTTCGGCACGCGTCATATTGCTGCGTACGTCGGTACCGCCCTGCTTCTCGGTCATACCCATGCCAAGCGTCATGCCGCGCTTGGTCCACCACGGCGCGAAACTTGGGTCATAGGCACGGGTTCCGATGACAGGCATCGCGTTCGCCAGCAGGTCCGGCTGCGCCGCCAGCGCCGCCACCGACGCGCGCGTCATGGTGATCGGGCACAAATGACCGGTCTCGACCTGGGCTGCCATATAGAATTTCGCGGCACGCACGACCTCGGCCGCGCCACCAGCCGGCCGGCCGTCGGCGGTCCAGGTCGAATTGTGCAGGCCGGCGTGGGCGCTGCGCGCCATCAACTCGTGATAGGCGGGATGAAACTCGACTTCGTCGCGCCTGACGCCCCGGGCGTCGAACGTCCGCAGTTTTGGCGTGTTCTCATTGGCGATGCGGCCCCGCGCCGCCATGGCAGCCGAACCCCAGTGCTTGCCGAACTCCGACAATTCCTTTCCGGCCGAAGCGCCGCCGTTGGCGGCGACCGCATCTGCCAGAGGCCGGTCCAGCGCAAACAGATCGACGTCTTCGAACGGCGGCGACTGGTTGAACACTTCGTGGGTGGCTAATGAAGCCTGCGTCATGGCCGATCCTGGCTGTCGGAGATTCGGGAATCAGCTTACGCCGGAATAAGCTCGATTTCACGCGGACTACTCATTTGCGGCGCGGTGTTATCGGGAAGTCATAGGCGGGCCCAGCCGCGCCCGGCAGCGAAAAGTGCCACCATTCTTTCGAATAATTTACAAAACCTTGCCGCGCCATCGCGGCAACCAGCACGTTCCGCCACCGGCGCTGAACTGACGTGATGGACCTCGCCGCGGTGTGCGCCTTCACGTCGGAACAGTCATAGCCGGTGCCCATGTCGACGCTGCCTTCCGGTGCGCGATCGCTCGCAGGCGCGGTGCAGTCCGCGTAGGCCTTGTTGGGGTCGAACTGGGGTGAATGATCGGCCTTCAAATCGACCAGGGTCAGATCGACGGCGGCGCCGGTGGAATGGCCGGAATGCTCGGCGATATAGCCCAGCCGGAACAGATCGGCCTTGCTGAAATCAGGATTATACCGCCGTTCGGCTGGCGTCTCTCGGCCGTTCCGCGCCCAGACCACCATGTCGTGCACCGCTCGTGAGGGGCGGTAGCAATCCAGCATTTTCAGCGACAGCCTTTGCGGCGCGAGCTCTTGCTGGATGCTTTTCAACGCCAATCCGACGCTGCGCTTCACCACGCATTCGGCGGCGTCGTAACCCGCAAGCGGCCGGCCGACGAAATTATTCGACCCGGCATAGCGGATGTCCTGAATGATGGTGGGATCGACGTCGCGCAGAAACACGAAGCCGCCTAGCAACGTCTGTGCGCGGGCCGGCGAAGCCGAGGCGGCGACAACGAGCGCGATCACAATTGTTTTCACGAGAGCCGATCCCTCAATCGTCATGGCCGGACAAAAGCGCGAAGCGCGTCTTCGCGCCAGATGTTCCGGCCATCCACGTCTTGTTCCTTACGGTTAACAAAAAAAGGACGTGGATGTCCGGCACAAAGCCCGGCATTACGATGAGTCAGACCGGGGGATAACTCGCCAGCGACCTATTCGCCCTTGCCCCGCGTTACATCTCTGCCTATAGCTCTCGTTTTAATGACCCCAGCATCGAAATCGACCTTCGTCCTCGGTCACCGGCACCTGCTGGGAATCGAGGGCCTTTCCGCTGACGATATCACCGGCCTCCTCGACCTCTCCGAGGAATATGTCGAACTCAACCGCCAAGTCGACAAGAAGCGCACGAGCCTACGCGGCCGCACCCAGATCAACCTGTTCTTCGAGGCCTCGACCCGCACCCAGTCCTCGTTCGAAATCGCCGGCAAAAGGCTCGGCGCCGACGTCATGAACATGTCGGTGTCCTCGTCGTCGATGCGCAAGGGCGAAACCCTTGTCGATACCGCGGCGACGCTGAACGCCATGCACCCGGACATCCTGGTAGTACGGCACCATGCCTCAGGTGCGGTCGAGTTGCTGGCGCGCAAGGTCGACGGTTCCGTGATCAACGCCGGCGACGGCGCCCACGAACATCCCACGCAAGCGCTGCTCGATGCCCTTACCATCCGCCGTAACAAGGGCCGGCTCGAGGGGCTCACCATCGCGATCTGCGGCGACGTGATGCATTCGCGCGTGGCGCGCTCCAATATTTTGCTGCTCAACATAATGGGCGCCCGCGTGCGCGTGGTCGCGCCCTCCACGCTGCTGCCGCGCGGCATCGAGCGAATGGGCGTCGAGGTTGCCCGCGATATGCGCGAGGGCTTGAACGGAGCGGACATTGTCATGATGCTGCGGCTGCAGCGCGAGCGCATGAACGGCTCGTTCGTGCCGTCGAGCCAGGAATACTTCCACTATTTCGGCCTCGACCAGAAGAAGCTGGCCTATGCCAAGCCCGACGCGCTGGTGATGCATCCCGGGCCGATGAACCGCGGCGTCGAGATCGACTCGATCGTGGCGGACGGCGCGCAATCACTGATCCGGGAGCAGGTGGAAATGGGAGTGGCGGTGCGGATGGCGGTGCTTGAGGCGCTCGCCCGCAACCTGCCGAACGCATAAAATCATGTTGACCGATCGCCGCCCGATCCTGCTCGCCAACGCCCGCCTGATCGATCCCTCGCGCGATTTCGACGGGGTCGGCGACGTCTTGATCGCCGACGGCACGATCCGCGAGTCCAGGCGCGGCATCGGCGCCGCCGGCGTGCCCGAAGGCACCGACATCGTCAATTGCGCCGGCAAGATCGTCGCACCCGGGTTGATCGATATGCGCGCCTTTGTCGGCGAGCCCGGCGCCAGCCACCGCGAAACCTTTGCTTCCGCCAGCCAGGCGGCTGCGACCGGCGGCATTACCACCATCGTCTGCCAGCCGGATACCTCACCGGTCATCGACAATTCGGCGACGGTCGATTTCGTGCTGCGCCGTGCCCGCGACACCGCCATCGTCAACATCCATCCGATGGCGGCACTGACCAAGGGCATGCGCGGCGAGGAGATGACCGAGATCGGCCTGTTGAAAGCCGCGGGCGCGGTGGCTTTCACCGATGGCGACAGGAGTGTCACCAATGCGCAGGTGATGCGGCGGGCGCTCACCTATGCCAGGGATTTCGACGCGCTGATCGTGCACCACACCGAAGACCCCAATCTGGTCGGCGAAGGCGTCATGAACGAGGGCGAGTTCGCCGCACGCTTGGGATTGGCCGGCATTCCCAATGCGGCTGAAGCCGTCATGCTGGAGCGCGACATGCGCCTCGTCGCGCTGACCGGCGGGCGCTATCACGCGGCCTCGCTGAGCTGCATCGAGTCGCTGGAAATCCTCAAGCGCGCGCGCGATGCCGGGCTTGCCGTCAGCGCCTCGGTCTCGATCAATCATGTGACGCTGAACGAAAACGACATCGGCCCGTACCGGACCTTCCTGAAACTCTCGCCGCCCCTGCGCACCGAGGACGACCGCCTCGCGCTGGTCGCAGCAGTCGCCTCCGGATTGATCGACGTCGTGATGTCCGATCACAATCCGCAGGACGTCGAAGTGAAGCGGCTGCCGTTCGCGGAAGCAGCCTCAGGCGCGATCGGTCTGCAGACCATGCTGCCGGCGGCGCTGCGGCTGATCCATAATGGCGAGATGGATTTCAAGACTTTGATCCGGGCGATGTCGACGCGCCCCGCCGAGCTGCTGGGCTTGCCGGGCGGAACGTTGCGCGCCGGCTCGCCTGCCGACGTCATCGTAATCGATGCCGATACGCCGTGGGTGCTCGACCCCTCCGATCTCAAATCGCAATGCAAGAACACGCCGTTCGACGAAGCGCGGTTCTCGGGCCGCGTCGTGCGCACCATTGTCGGCGGACGGACGGTCTATGAGCATGTCTGATGCGTGCGGGATATACCATCAAGGGAGGAACGGCGATGTCACCTGAAGCATGGCTGCCAGTGGCGTTTGTCCTCGGCTATTTGCTCGGCTCTATACCGTTCGGGCTGATCCTGACAAAGCTCGCCGGAACCCAGGATCTTCGCTCGATAGGCTCCGGCAATATCGGCGCCACCAATGTGCTGCGCACCGGGCACAAGGGCCTCGCCGCGGCAACGCTCATCTGCGACATGCTGAAGGGCACGCTCGCGGTGGTCATCGCCGGCTATTACGGCGGACCCAACGCCGCGATGCTGGCGGCGCTCGGCGCCTTTCTCGGCCATCTGTTTCCGGTGTGGCTCAGTTTCAAGGGCGGCAAGGGCGTCGCGGTTTATATCGGCGTGCTGATCGGGTTGTTCTGGCCCGCCGCGGTGGTGTTTTGCGTGCTGTGGATCGCGACCGCGGCAACCTCCCGCTACTCGTCGCTCTCGGCGCTGGTTGCGAGTTTTGTGACGCCGATTTTCCTGTGGTGGTTCGGCCATCCCGCGCTGGCCTCGCTGTGCGCCGTGCTGACCCTGCTGCTGTTTTACATGCACCGCGAAAACATCAAGCGGTTGCAGGCGGGGACCGAGGGACGGATCGGGGAGAAGTAAGGGCGCGCCGCCCCTCTCTCGTCATTCCGGGCCTGCGCCGAGTGGCGCATCCTCAAATGTGCAATTGCAACGGGGAATGACGGAACTTAATGCAGGGCAGCGGGCGGAGCTACCGCGCCAGAGCTTCTTCAACGAAGCGTGCGGCCGCCAGCGCTCCAGCGTCGTCGCCAAATCGTGCGATCACCTGCACACCCACTGGTAATCCACCGTCAGCGACGTATGCGGGAACGCTGACGCAGGGGACGCCCATCAGTGTCCAGAGCCGGTTGAAACGGGGATCGCCGGTCGAGGCCAACCCCTTCGGAGGAGCGCCCGGCGCGGAGAACGTCAGCAAAACGTCAATGTCCTTGAAGATGTCAGCCAATGCGCCTCTAGCCCGCCTCGCAATCCCGCGCGCCTCGTCGTAGGCGGCGGGCACGATGCCGGCGGTTTCGTCGAGCTTTGCGCGCAGCAGCGGCGGCATGGCATCGTAATGCGTCAGGTATTCCCAGGCCAGCGCCTGATGCGCCTCGAATTCCTGCACGGTCGGTTGAATCCGCCACGCTTGCGCGACGATGTCAGGCAAAGCAAGCGCGCGAACGGATGCCCCGGCGCGTTCCGCCGCCTTCACTGCGATCCGCAGCGCCTCCCCGCCCGCCGCTTCCGGTGCGCCAGCGAAATCCTGCGTCACGACACCGATACGCGGCGTCTGCATCGCGGCACCCGGCAGCAGTTCGGGCCGGTTGGTCATTGCCGAAAGTCCGTGCGCCAGGTCTTTGACGCCTGCCGCAAACAGGCCAACAGTGTCCAACGTCCACGAATAGCACTTCACGCCGACCGTCGGCAGCAGCCGGAACGACGGCTTGATCGCGGCCACGCCGCAGAACGAGGCCGGCCGGATCACCGAACCGCCGGTCTGCGTTCCCAGCGCGAGCGGAATCATTCCGGCCGCGACGGCCGCTGCGGAGCCCGATGACGATCCGCCCGGCGTATGATTTGGGTTGCGCGGATTGAGCGTCGCCGTCGGATCGAGGGCTGCGAAAGCCGTCGTCGTGGTCTTGCCGACGATGGTCGCTCCCGCCTGCCTCAGCATCGCCACGACAGGCGCATCCGCGCGTGGCTGCCAGCCCTTGTAGATCGGCGAGCCCATTTCAGTCGGAAGGTCTGATGTATCGATGATGTCCTTGATGGCCACGGCTATGCCGCGCAGGGGCCCGGCGCTTGCCGCGCGGACGGTTTCGGCACGACAGACGAAGGCGCCGATGGTTTTGTCATGAGCGCCGATCGCTTCAAGCGACTGGGTGATCGCCGCAGCGGGCGAAAGCTCGCCGGAATCGATGCGGCGCTGAAGTTCGGCGAGCGTGATCATGGCTGTCATTCCCTTAAGTCGGCAGCACCACTTTTACGGAGCATGTGGGGATCGAGCAAGGGGATGACCGCAATCCGGGCCATCCGCTTTCTCGTCATGCGCGGTCTTGTGCGGGCATTCCCTTTTTTCTTGTTGTGGAAGACGGCTCCGACGCGATGTGCGTTAACGGCTGAAACTTGAACGTGGGATGCGCGCACAGCGCGGGCGTTGCGCACCGAAATCTCAGGTTCACCCCCCTTCCCCACACTCTCCAGTTGATCCATGCTGCCGCCGAGGAGCCGCATGGACACTCGAACGCCGACCACCACACACCTCACCGACGAGCAGCGCATCGACTGGCTGCGGCTGATCCGTTCCGACCGCGTCGGACCCCACACCTTCCGTTCGCTGGTCAATCATTTTGGCAGCGCGCACTCCGCGCTGGAGCGGCTG
>Ga0208989_10000181_pt1 | contig 16003 bp, 18 predicted proteins | sample MedBloCAOM3_M1_FD_187852 | JGI IMG/M metagenome (GOLD analysis project Ga0208989, IMG submission 187852) | Forest soil microbial communities from El Dorado National Forest, California, USA - Mediterranean Blodgett CA OM3_M1 (SPAdes) (version 2) | ecosystem: Environmental > Terrestrial > Soil >...
GGCGTGATGATCGGGTCGGGGATCGGCGGGCTGGAAGGCATCGCCGAGACCGCGATCGTCCTCAACGAGAAGGGGCCGCGGCGGGTGTCGCCCTTCTTCATTCCGGGCCGGCTGATCAATCTCGCCTCCGGCTATGTGTCGATCACCCATGGCCTCAAGGGTCCGAACCATGCGGTGGTCACCGCCTGCTCGACCGGTGCCCATGCGATCGGCGACGCCGCCCGCATGATCGCGCTCGAAGACGCCGACGTGATGGTGGCCGGCGGCACCGAATCCCCGATCGTCCGCATCTCGATCGCGGGGTTCTCGGCCTGCCGCGCGCTCTCGACCGGCTTCAACGACGAGCCGACGCGCGCCTCGCGTCCTTATGACAAGGACCGCGACGGCTTCGTGATGGGCGAGGGCGCCGGCGTCGTGGTGCTGGAGGAATACGAGCATGCGCGCAGCCGCGGCGCGAAGATCTATGCCGAGCTCATCGGCTACGGGCTGTCGGGCGACGCCTATCACATCACGGCGCCGGCCCAGGACGGCGACGGCGCCTATCGCTGCATGACCATGGCGCTCAAGCGCGCCGGCATCCCGGCGGCCGAGCTCGATTACATCAATGCCCATGGCACCTCGACGCCGCTCGGCGACGAGATCGAGCTCAACGCGGTGCAGCGCGTGGTGGGCAATGCGGGGGCCAAGATCGCGATGTCGTCGACCAAGTCCTCGATCGGCCATCTGCTGGGCGCGGCCGGCGCCGTCGAGGCGATCTTCTCGGTCCTGGCGATTCGCGACGACATCGCGCCGCCCACCATCAATCTCGACAATCCGTCGGTCGAAACCCCGATCGACCTCGTGCCCCACCAGGCGAAGAAGCGGCAGATCAACACCGTGCTGTCGAATTCCTTCGGTTTCGGGGGGACCAACGCCTCGCTGGTGTTCCGCGCCGTGGATTAGCGCCCCGGCCGTGCTCCCGCCGCAAATACCGTCCAGAACGCGGTCAGGGCGCGGTCGCGGCGAGTCGGACAATTCGCCCATGCCGGCACGAGCCATGGGCGGTCGAGTTTGCTGTACGGGATGACGGCCCTGGTATACGTTCCGGTATCGGGACGACGGGGCCGTTTCCGTGCCGGAGCGGTAGTCGAGTAGCGTTGGGAGGGGGCTGAGGCCGAGAGACCTGGACGTCGGCAGCGGGATGCCGAACAGGGGGTTTTGTGGCCGGGCCGACTGCGGAAGTGATGGAACAGAAACGAATTTCCCCCCGCAGCCCGCGCGCCGCGCTCGAGCCCGAGCGCGTGCCCCAGCCGCCCCGCCGCTCGGCGAGCGCGCGCCATCCGCTGGTCATCGTCGGCAATGCCATCTTCACGATCCTGATCGTGCTTGCCATCGTGGTCGGCACGGCGGTGGTGCTCGGCAAGCAGCGTTTCGACACCCGCGGCCCGCTTGCCGAGGACAAGATCGTCAACATTCCGCGCGGCCTCGGCATCCGCGACATCGCCGATCTGCTGGTGCGGGAGGGCGTGATCGACCAGCCCTGGACCTTCGTCGGCGGCGTGATCGTGCTCAAGGCGCGCGACGAGCTCAAATTCGGCGAGTATCAGTTTCCCAAGCAGGCGAGCCTGCATGACGTGATCTCGACCATCGTCGAGGGCAAGGTGGTGCTGCACCAGATCTCGGTCCCCGAGGGGCTCACCTCCGAGCAGATCGTGCAGCGCCTGCTCGACATGGACATCCTGAACGGCAACATCCGCGAGGTGCCGCGCGAGGGCTCGCTGCTGCCGGAATCCTACAGGTTCACCCGCGGCACGCCGCGCGAACAGGTGATCCAACGCATGCAGCAGGGGCAGCGGCGCGTCCTGCAGGAGATCTGGGATCACCGCATGGCGGACCTGCCGCTCAAGTCGCCCGAGCAGCTCGTCACGCTCGCCTCGATCATCGAGAAGGAGACCAGCCGGCCGGAGGAGCGCACGCGCGTCGCCGCCGTCTTCGTCAATCGCCTCAAGCAGAAGATCAAGCTGCAGTCCGATCCGACCATCATCTACGGCCTGGTGGGCGGCAAGGGCACGCTCGGCCGGCCGATCATGGAGAGCGAGATCCGCCAGCCCACGCCGTACAACACCTATGTGATCGAAGGTCTGCCGCCCGGGCCGATCGCCAATCCGGGCCGCGCTTCGCTCGAGGCCGCCGCCAATCCGGCGCGCACCAAGGAAATCTTCTTCGTCGCCGACGGCACCGGCGGCCACGCCTTCGCTGAAAACTACGACCAGCATCAGAAGAATGTCGAACGCCTGCGCGCGATCGAGCGCCAGCAGCGCGGCGAGAGCACCGCCTCGGCCGTGCCGGCCATGCCCGCCGGATCCGCGGCGCAACCCGGCCAGCCGCCGACCCCCGCCGCCGTCAAGCGCAGCGTCGCCCGGCCGGCGCCGACGCCGACGCCGCGGTAGATGCGGTTTCCTCCCGTATCGCCATCCGTTCCCGCCCGCTTGTGACCTTTCTCCGCGCTGTCTAAGGTCGGCGCGCTTTCATCCTGCCGATTCCATCGCGCGCGAGCCGCACGAGCCAGCATGGCGCCGCTATCGAGCATGACCGGTTTTGCGCGCCGCCAGGGCGTGGCCGGCGCCTATGGGTGGGCGTGGGAGATCCGCTCGGTCAACGCCAAGGGGCTCGACCTGCGGCTGCGCCTGCCGCCCGGCTGGGACACGATCGAGCCGGCGTTGCGCGCGCGCGCCGGCGAGGTCGTGGCGCGCGGCACGCTGCACGGGACGCTCAATGTCGAGCGCGAAGGGGTGGCGCCGGTCGTCAAGGTCAACGACGAGGTGCTCAAGGCCGTGATCGCGACCTTGAACTCGCTGGCCGGCCGCATCGAGGCCGAGCCGGCGCGGCTGGACGGCATTCTCGCCATCAAGGGCGTGATCGAGGTCGCCGATGCCGACGAACGCGAGGAGGACCGCGCCGCCGCGCAGGCCGCCGTGACCAAGGGCTTCGAGGCCGCGCTCGCCGAGCTCGCCAAGATGCGCCGCCACGAGGGCGACGCGCTCGGGCGCGTGCTCGGCACGCGCCTCGCCGAGATTTCGGCGCTGGTCGCGCGCGCCGAGGCGGCGCCGGGCCGCAAGCCGGAAGCCATCAAGGCGCGGCTCGCCGAGCAGATCGCGGCGCTGCTGGAGACGTCGGAGCGCTTCGATCCCGACCGCCTGCACCAGGAGGCGATCCTGATCGCCAGCAAGGCGGACGTGCGCGAGGAGCTCGATCGGCTCACCGCCCATGTGGTGCAAGCCAGCAAGATGATCGCGGACGGCGGCGCGGTCGGCCGCAAGCTCGATTTTCTCGCCCAGGAGCTCAACCGCGAGACCAACACGCTGTGCGCCAAGGCGAGCGACATGGAGCTGACCAATATCGGGCTCGAGCTCAAGAGCCTGGTCGAGCAGTTCCGCGAGCAGGTCCAGAACCTGGAGTAGCGGAATGGCCGGACAACCACGCGGGCGGCACAGCGACGCGATCGCGCGGCGCGGTCTCATGCTCGTGCTGTCCTCGCCCTCGGGGGCGGGCAAGACCACGTTGTCGCGCATGCTGCTCGCCGACCCGGCGGTGAGCCTCTCGGTGTCGGTGACGACGCGGCCGCAGCGCCCGGCCGAGCAGGAAGGCGAGCACTATCATTTCATCGACAAGGCGCGCTTCGACGCGATGGTGAGCAACGGTGCGCTGCTCGAATGGGCCGAGGTGTTCGGCCATCGCTACGGCACGCCGCGCGCGCCGGTCGAGCGGGCGCTCGCCGCCGGGCGCGACGTGCTGTTCGACATCGACTGGCAGGGCACCCAGCAGATGCGCGAGAAGGCGCGCGGCGACCTCGTCAGCGTCTTCGTGCTGCCGCCCTCCGCCCAGGAGCTCGCGCGCCGCCTGCACACGCGCGCGCAGGATTCCGAGGACGTGATCCGCGCGCGCATGGCCAAGGCGGCCGACGAGATGAGCCACTGGGCCGAATACGACTATGTGATCGTCAACCGCGAGGTCGAGCACGCCTTTGCGGAGCTGCGGGCGATCCTGGCGGCGGAGCGGTTGAAGCGCGAGCGGCAGACCGGCCTGTCGGGTTTCGTGCGCGGGCTGCAGGGAGATTTGTGAGGCCGCGGCTGGACGCCGACCGGCGCGCCGTCAATTATCCGGGTGGCCGGCGCCGCGGCGCTGCGGCGTCGCTGCCGAACGGCAGCGTGCGCAATTTATAGAGCGCCATCGGCAGATACGTGATGCCGAGCATCGCGGTCAGGCGATGGGTCTGCGCGAGGTCGAGATTGACGAATTCCAATTGGAAATTCTCGATGCCGTCGGCGAGACCCGGCAGCAGCGCGCGCGTGAACACCGGCGTGGCATGGAAGAAGGAAACCACATGCGCCAGCATGTCGAGGCCGGTCGGGTAGTTGCTGTCCGTGAAATTGGCGATGAACAGCAGCGAAATATTGACATTGAAGGGCGCGGCCGTGGGGTGGGCCGGAGGCCGGCTTGTGACCGAGGTGTCGGTTTCGAGGCCCACCAGCGTCATGACGATCTTGTCGCGCGCGCCCACCGCAACCTGCCCGTCCTGGCCGACCGGGTTGGTGAGCTTCACCCAGGGCTCGCCGCTTGGAGCGGCGACCTGAAGGGCGGCCTCGAGGCGCGCCCGCAACAGCTCGAGAGTGGATTGGAGCACCGTCATTGGTTCGACCGACGCCATCCTTCGGGCGCTCTGCGCCGGATCGCATCGCGCCAATCAACCGGTTTGCGGCAATCCCGGAAAGAACAACCGCGACCAGCGGGGGTCGCACTAGCGTGCCAGCGCGACGGCCTCCACCTCGATCTTGAATCCATAATGCAGCATCGGCACCGGCACCACGGCGCGGGCCGGGCGCGCCGATCCGGCCCATGCGGCATAGAGCGTGTTGAAGGCGGGCCATGACTGGATGTCCGTCACATAGACCCGCACCTGCACCAGCCGGTCGATGGCGCTGCCGGCCGCCGCCAGCGCGAGCGCCACGTTGTCCAGCACCTGGCGCGCCTGCGTCTCGAACGGCGCGTCGTTGAGCTTGCTGCCGTCGGGCGCGATCGGCAACTGGCCCGAGACGAACACCATGCCGCCCGCCGTGACGGCATGGCTGTAATGGCCCCCGGGCGGCGCCATGGTGGTGGGGTTGATCTGACCGATGTCGGCCATCGCGGCGTTTCTCCGTTATTTCTTTCCGCCGAAGCGGCCGAGCGCCGCCGTCATCTCGGGGAATGGCTGGTAGGCGGCAGCCGCGCAATCGGCGGCTGGCGCCTCGATGAACTGGTTGATCTCCCCGGCGTAGAACACCACCAGCTTGTCCGTGCGCATGTCCGGCGCGACCACGCGCAGGCAGACGAAATAGCGGCTTTCCGCACCGAACGGTTTGAGGGCGGGCGTCGACACGAAGGCCTCGCGCGCCCCCACCAGGCCGTAGGGATTTGTCTGCAGGCGTGTCAGCAGCAGCGCCTTGTAGTCGTCGGGAAAAAGATTGGGGTTGGGGCGCGGCGGCGCTTGCCCGAGGCCGGCGCAGCCCGCGAGCGCGCCCGCCAGGACACCCAGGCCTGCCCCCCTGCGTACGACCATGCCGAAAGCCGACCAGGCCGCACGGACTCCGCCAGGCATCATGGCCGCGGGCGAACCGGCCGCGCGATCCTGCGCACCGTGATGCGACCAAAATAGCGCCGCGACGAGGAGACCAGATAGGGCGAGCAATCCCCGCTCGGCCCGCAACGCGGGTAAGCAAAGAGGCCCGGCCGCACATAGGTGAAGTCGTGCGGGCCGTAATAATGGACGAAGTCGCAATAGGGCGTGCAGTCGACCTCCGCCGAGGCCGGGGCCGATCCGACCAGCAGCACCCCGCACACGGCGGCAACGAATCCCGGCATGAATCTCGGCATGGCGTCCTCGCGCGCTCGGCGACCTGCGCCATTCTGCGCCTTCACGGCGGCCGCCGCAACGCGGCCGGCAATGCCGGCGGCGAGGATGCCGGCGGAGCGCCGAGGAGCGGTATTGGGCGCGGCGGACACCGAAAAGCAAAAGAGCCCGCGACGGGCGGGCTCTTTCGGTTGAATTCGCGATCGCGCCGGTCGCCGCAACCGGCGGCACGGGTGCGCCGAGATGGGAGCGGCCGTGGCGGCGTTATTCCGAGGTCGCGTCCGCCGGCTTCTTCTCGGTCACGCGCCAGAGCTGGAAGCCCTGGCCGTTGATCGCTTTTTCAATCGCACGGCGCGAAAGATTATGCGGCGGAGCGCGGTCGGGGCGGATCACGCCGGTCGCCTGCCAGGGGCCGTGCTGGGCCGGCAGCTTGCTGCCGGAGGAATCGCCCGCGAAGGCACGCAAGTCGCTCTTGGCCTCCGACTTGAACATGAAAATGTGCATCACAGGAGTGTCCTTTCAACGCAAAGAGTAACGATGCAGTCCCATTTCGGACGTCGTCATGGCGAAGGCCGCTCCGGCCCCCCGCACTGACGCTATCTGCGCCGGAACTGTTGCCGCTGCGGCGGCCTGCCGGACGAGGCGGCGCGCTCGTCCTTGTGGCGGAAGATCAGCCGGCCCTTCTCGAGGTCATAAGGCGACATCTCGACGGTGACGCGGTCGCCCGCGAGCGTCTTGATGCGGTTCTTTTTCATCTTGCCGGCCGTATAGGCGATGATCACCTGCCCGGCGTCGAGCTGGACGCGATAGCGCGCGTCCGGCAGGATTTCGGTGACGAGACCTTCGAGTTGGATCAGCTCTTCTTTTGCCATCGGGGTTCCCTTGCTTCCCGTTCTGCCGCCATCTTACCGCGGCGGACGGCCCGCGTCATCGCGCCGAGCGGGTACCGGACGTTGCAGAAAGCCGACCCCGCCGATGCCCTCGACGTCATGCCCGGCCGGACGGCCATGGCTGTCGGGCTTGTGCGGGTGGCCCTGACGCGGCCGCTCGCCGTAGGACGGGCCGCCGCCTTGGCCGCCGCGCTGGGGACGGTGGCGCTTGTTGCGTCCCGGGTGGCCGCCCTCCGCGGGGCGGCCATGGGCATGAGTTCCAGCCTGGCTGCCGCGCGAATGGCCGCCATTGGAGCGCGGATGATCGCCGCGCGGATGCTCGCCGTGGGATCGGCCGCCATGCGGACGATGGCCGTTGGGCCGTCCCTCGCGGGCGCCTGCGGCGGCATGTTGCGGGCGGTGCGCCGACGGGCGGTAGCCTTCCGACGGGATCGACAGGCGGATGAGCTTCTCGATCGCGCGCAGATAGGGCGCCTCCTCGGCGTCGCACAGCGAGATCGCGATGCCGGTCGCGCCGGCGCGCGCGGTGCGGCCGATGCGGTGCACGTAGCTCTCCGGCTCGTTCGGCAGGTCGTAGTTGATGACATGGCTGATGCCGTCGACGTCGATGCCGCGGGCCGCGATGTCGGTCGCGATCAAGGTGCGGATCTTGCCGGTGCGGAACTCGGCGAGCACGCGCTCGCGCTGGCTCTGCGACTTGTTGCCGTGGATCGCCTGGGCGGCGATGCCGGCCTTGTCGAGGCCGCGCACGACCTTGTCGGCGCCGTGCTTGGTGCGGGTGAAGACCAGCGTGCGCTCGACGGTCTCGCCGCGCAGCAGGTCGGCCAGCATCGCGGCCTTGCCGGCGCGGTCGACATGGATGACGCGCTGCGCCACCCGCTCGACCGTCGTGGCGGCCGGCGTGACGGCGACCTTCACCGGATCGCGCAGCATCTGCCGCGCGAGATCGGCGATCTGTTGCGGCATGGTGGCGGAGAAGAACAGCGTCTGCCGCTCGGTCGGAAGCTTCGCCACGATCTTGCGGATGTCATGGATGAAGCCCATGTCGAGCATCCGGTCGGCCTCGTCGAGCACCAGGAAGCCGACATGGTTGAGGCGCAGCGCGTTGCTCTGCACGAGATCGAGCAGGCGTCCGGGGGTCGCGACCAGCACGTCGACGCCGTTCATCAGCGCGCGCACCTGGCGTCCCATCGGGACGCCGCCGATCGCGAGCGTGTTGTTGACGCCGAGATGGCGGCCATAGGCGTTGAAGCTGTCCAGGATCTGGCTGGAAAGCTCGCGCGTGGGCGAGAGCACCAGGACGCGGCAGGACTTGCGTTCCGGCCGCTGCGGCTTGGCGGCGAGCTGGTGCAGGATCGGCAGCGCGAAGGCCGCGGTCTTGCCGGTGCCGGTCTGCGCGATCCCGACGATGTCGCGCCCGCTGAGCGCGGAAGGAATGGTCTGGGCCTGGATGGGGGTGGGGGTGACGTATTTCTCTTGCGCAAGCGCGCGCAGGATCGGCTCTGTGAGGCCGAATTCACTGAATGAGTTCAAAATTCAAGTCTTTCTGTATGGCGAGACGGGCGGGACGCCTCAATGGCGCACCGACGCATATCGCGGGTGATAAAAAGCATCCCGCGTGGCTGGGTTGCCGGTCGAAGATACGGATGATACGGGCCGAAAACCTTAAGTATTTAAGGAAATTCGTTCACGCGGCCCGCGAGAGACCAGTCTTGAGCGGCAATCGTTAACGATGCCTTAACCGCGAAGGTCTCGAGGAATCTATCTTCCGCTGCAGTGCATATAGACAGTTTCTGTGGTCGATTCAAGGCATTCCTTGGCATTTTCGGCGCTGCCAGAACCCTGGGCGCAGGCTCATTCCCCGTGAAAATCCGACAGGACCGGCGGCGTGCCGTCGAGCCCGAGTTCGCGCCAGCGCCGTGCGACCGCCTCGTAGACCGGTTTGCGCAGCAGCGTCCGCTTGGGAAAGTCGGCGAGATGGCGATGCGGCTTGCAGGCGTCGATCAGCGCCTTCGATCCGTAGGGCCGCTCGGCGACCACGACCTTGCTCGGGTCGAGGCCGGTCGACCAGGTCTTGCGCAAGAGGTCGATGTCGTCGCTCGGATCGCAACGCGTCGAGAGCGCCCACATCACCTGATTGAAATCGGTGGCGTCGACGTCGTCGTCCACCGCGATCACCCATTTGGTGTAATAGGCGGCGGCCGGACATTGCGCGGTGAGCGCCAGCACCTGCGCGACGTGGCCGGCATAGAGCTGGCGCAGCGAGACGACGACGATTCCCCATCCGGATGCGGCCGCCGGATGCGCATAGACGCCGGTGACGCCCGGCACCCCGATGCCTTCGAGATCGTCCCAGATCCGCGCCGAGCGCATGATGGCGTAATAGGCGCCGATCTCGCACGACGGATAGGTCGCCATCAGGGCGGCCGTGAGGATCGGATTGCGGCGGTGATGCACCGCCTTCACCTCGATGACCGGCTGCGGTCCGCGCGTGCCGCCATAATAGCCGGTGAACTCGCCGAGCGGACCTTCGGGCGCGAATTCGCCCGGACGCAAAATCCCTTCGATCACGATCTCGCAATGGGCGGGGATCGGCAGGTCGACGAATTCGGCATTCGTCAGCTCGACCGGGCGCCCCATGATGCCGCCCGCGCTGTCGAGCTCGCTCTCGGCGGCGCCGAAAACCTGCGCCGACACCATGAACAGCACCGGGTCGACCCCATAGGCGGCGACCACCTCGCAGCTCTCCCCGCGCTGCCACCACGCCTCGCGGTCGAGCCGTCCATGCTTGCCGGGCGAGCAATACAGGCTCACGCGGTCACGCGCCTGCACCATCTGGCGATAACATCCCACATTGATGCGCCGGGTCACCGGGTCGCGCGTAAACGTTATGTCGCCGGTGCCGATATAGCGCCCGCCGTCGCCCGGCCAGAATTTGGGAGACGGAAAACGCGTGATGTCGATGTCGGCGCCGGTCTGCACGACCTCGTTGACCGGCGCCGCGTTTTTCGGAATCATTTTCGGCGCAATCCGCCGCTTCATGATCCGGCGCGTGGCGGCGATCATGTCGCGCGTTGAAAGCTTTTCATCGAGCCCCATCGCGAGCGCGTAGCGGCCGATCGACGCTCCCAGCATATTGGTCAAAACGCTCGTGCCGGTATCGCCGCCTTTGAGATTTTCGAACAAAAGCGCGGGGGCGGATTCCGAACGCGTCGCCATGAAAGTAACGGCCGACAGCTCCTCGTCGGTGTCGACGGGGGCGGAAATACGTTTAAGAAAGCCACGGCCTTCGATGAGATCGATCCACTCGCGCAAATCCCTCCACGCGACTTGCGACTGAGGCTGGTCGGATATGTTTGCGGGCGAATCCTCGCCGACGAGGTCTTTTTTTCCAGAAAAACCTATTTCTTCCATAAAACTTTACCTCTGGCATAAGGAAACAGCTTACATATACCTCTAATTGCGTCGGTACGACCAAAAACGCCTGTGTGACGGTCGCAGCCTAACATGACGGGCTGAGGTTTTCGCACGCCCCGATGAAAGCTGCGCGAAAAGAATTGAAACGCGAAGTAAAGCGCGCCCCGGACCCAGGGTTGTGCTTGCCTACGCTCGCCATCCCGACGTGACTTGCTGAATTCTGCAAAACGCGTATGTATCATCCGTTATTCACATATCCCCCTTTCACGATCGGAGAAAATAATGAAAGTCGCGAAAATCAAATCCATGTCGTTCGATCAACTGGTCGCGTTGCGCGACAATGTGGTTCGGCTTATTTCGGACAAAGCCGCGTCGACGCGGCGTGAATTGGAGGCAAAGCTTGCAGCGATCGAAGGCCTCGGCGGCTATGTCGGAGCCAAGCGCGGTCCCAAGCCGCGCGGCAGCAAGCTGAAGGGCCGCAAGGTCGCGCCGAAATATCGCAACCCGCAAAACCGGTCCGAGACCTGGGCGGGCCGCGGAGCCACGCCGCGCTGGCTGCGCGCCTATATCAAGAGCGGACGCAAGCTGGAAGATTTTGCGATCGGCAAGCCGGGCCGCAAAGCCGGCCGCAAGACCAAGCGCTGAGTGTCCGGCGCGCCATCCGGATCGCGCTGCTGAGCGTGGGTTCGGGCTTGCTGAAGGCAGGCTCCAAGCTGACGCGCGATGGTTGATGCAGATCGCGTAAGCGACAAGATCGCGTCAGCGCGATTCTGCACCGGCCGCCGCGTCATGGTTTTCATCATTCCTCGCCGCAAACTCCCGCCATGCAAAGGGTTCACCTCCGCCGCCTTCAACCAGGCGTCGGTCCCGACCACTTGCAAACCCACTCCTTTGTGGTTCGATGCCGGTGGCGCGCGCGAAGCGTCTGCATCGAACCAGCAGGGTAAGCGGATGAAACACGGGCGTCTGCCGGGGCTGATCCTGATGGCGATGCTGGCATCGGCCGGCGCCGCGACCGCCCAGACCGTCACGGTCGGGGCGACCAGCTCGACCAGCGACGCGCCGATCTACATCGCCGACAAGAAAGGTTTCTTCCGCCAGGAGGGGATCGACGTCACGGTGAGCAATTTCCGTTCCGCCTCGGACATGGTCGCCCCGCTGGGCGCCGGCCATCTCGATGCGGGCGCGGGCTCGGCGGGCGCGGCGCTCTACAATGCGGTCGCGCGCGGCATCCGGATCAAGATCGTGGCCGACAAGGCGTCCTCGCCGCCGGGCTATGGGGCGACCAAGATCATGGTGCGCCGCGACCTGATCGAAAGCGGACGCTACAAGGAGCCGCGCGACCTCAAGGGGATGCGCTTCGCGATGAACGCGCCGGGGGTGAGCAACACCTCGACCCTCAATACGCTGTTGCGTTCCGTCGGGCTGAAATATTCCGACGTCGATACCGTCGACCTTCCGTTTCCCGATCACGTGGTCGCGCTCAAGAACAAGTCGGTCGATGCCTCGGCCTCGGTCGAGCCCGGGCCCGCCATCGCGGTCCGGAATGGCGATGCGGTCGTGGTCAAATCCGACGACGAGATCCTGCCCAACCACCAGATCGCGGTCCTGCTCTATTCGGAGGATTTCGCGCTCAAGCGTCCCGAGGCGGCGCGGCGATTCATGCGCGCCTATATCCGGGCGGTGCGGTTCTATAACGGCGCATTGAAGGACGGCCGCTTCCAAGGACCCAATGCCGACGAGGTGATGGCGATCCTCTCGGAGGCGACGCCGGTCAAATCGCGCGACATTTACCTGGCGATCACGCCGACCGGCATGAACCCCGATGGACGTGTCAACAAGGCGAGCCTCGCCCATGATCTCGCGTTTTATGGCGAGCAGGGCCTGATCAAGGGCCCGATCAATCTCGAGGAAGTGGTCGACCTCACATTCGTCGAAGCCGTCCTCAAGGAGCTCGGTCCGTATCGTCCGTGAGGGCCGATCGACGCCGCGCGCGAGAATTCATCGGTTCCGCCGTTTCAATGCCTTGTGATCGACAGCCGACACGATTGCGCGACCGAACTCCCGCATCGCTACCATGTTCCGGTCGCCGGGGCGCGCGGAACTGCGCCCCATGGCCGCGCGTTTCTTCCACTGACGTCAACGGCAAGAGGAGAACGTCATGAGGAAGGAACTCATTGCAGGTGTTGTCGCCGCGGCCGCGTTGTGGCCTGCGTTGGCGGCGGCGCAATCGCCGGCCCGGGAGGGCTTTCGTGAGGGCTATCGCGCCGGCGGGCCGGTCGGTGGCGTCGTCGGCGGTACGGTCGGCGCGGCGGTGGAGTTCCCCGGCGATGTGCTGGGTTTTGTGACCGGGCACCCGCGCCGCTATGATCGGGTCCGAGAGGAAATCGTGGTGGGCGAGCCGTTGCCGCGGACCGTGCGCGTCTACGCGATCCCGAAGCACCGGGACTATGCGTATGCCTATGTCAATGACCGGCGCGTGATCGTGAATCCGGGAACCCGGCGCGTGGTCCGGGTAATCGAATAATGCCGCAGTCATCGATGATGTAACTGACGAGCCCCGGCCCCGCGCCGGGGCTCTTTCCATTCGGGCCGCGAGCGCGCCCGGGCGACTTCTGCTTTAAACATTTAATTATCGGAAAATTTGGCGCCCAAAGGTGGAAACTCTTCCGATGCCATTCGTTGTGCTGATGAGGAGCGCGTGCAGTGCAGCGCCATCCCATTCAGCAGAGAATGACCCATCACAAAGGAGCACGGGCCATGCGAACAATCGGAAGAACTTGTCTTGCGATCGCAGCCGTCGGAGTCATGGCCACGGCTGCGGTGCCGGCAACGGCTGCGGATATCCTGTCGTCGCGGACCTACGGCGGCGCCTACAACGCTATCGGCCCGGCGCCGGTGATTGTCGGAAGCGACTACGACGCGGCGTATGACGCGGGTCCGGTCTATGGCTATGCCAGGCCGGCTTGGCGGAGGGGCAGCTACTATTCCTACGGCGCGGACCGCGCCAATCCGAGTCTCAGCCCGAACGGGTGGGACCAGGACAATCCGCGCGACCAGCAGCTTCAAGGCCATAACTGACGGCGGGGCATTCCCGCGACCGCCTAATCGCGTAACTGAATTGGCTTTGGGGTCGTGACGACCACGAAGCTGATCGAGGACCTCGGCCGTGGCCGGCCGGGGTTCTCGCGTGCGTGTCACGACGGAGAGGCGTCGCATCGGCAAGGCGGACTTAATCGCGGCGGAACCGCGCCGTAGGGCAAACGTTGGCCCTCGAGGGGACGCGGGGCTTCAGAGACGCTCAAGGAGAACACGACATGATTTCGAAACAACTGCGCCTCACGTCGCTTGCAACGCTCTTCCTGGCGGGCAGCGTCGGCTTGGCGGCCGCACAGGGCGGAGGCGGTGGAGGAGCCGGCGGCGCCGGTGGTGCGGGCGGGACCGGCGGTGCCGGCGGCATGTCCTCCGGCTCGACCAGCGGCGGCACCACAACGGCTCCCACCACGCAGGGCACGCCCAACAGCGGGAGCACGCTCAACAACAACAGCACGCTGAACAACCGGCCGTGCGGCTCGGGCTCGGCTGGCGTCGGCGGGACCGGTACCACAGGGAGCGCGTCGACGATGGGCGCCGGTCAGCCTTCGACAAGCGGCACCGGACAGTCTTCGTCGAACCTCAACGGCAACGCGGGGAGCAGCAATAATCCCACGACCGGGACCTTCCAGACTTCACCGTCGGGAAGCATGGCCCAGGGATCTGCCGCGGGCGTCGGGAGCGGCGCCGGCTGCTGATCTGGCATCCACGAAGGGCGGCGCGCCGCGCAAGCGACGCGCCGCTTCACTTTGAGTCGTGCCGCATTTCCTTAGCGTTCGGGTCCGCCTTCATCGCCTTCATCGGGGCGGCTTCCGTCGTAGCCACGTTGCGGACCGATCTCGTCGCCTTCGCGGTCGTCCGGGGGTACGCGCTCGACGCTGGACCGCGCACCGCGGTCGTCGTCTTCATCGGATGTACGATCGCTCTCGATGCTCCGCCGTCGCGGGCGGCCGCTCGACGGCTTGGGCGCGGAGCTTGACGAGGTAGCATCATGGCGCATCGCCGGTCCCTTCTTGTTGCGCGCTTGACCTTTGCGGCACGCCCCGCAAATGGAACAAGCACGCGGCCGGTCTGGTTCCAGCAGCGGAAGGGCCGTTGCGCACTGCTGCCCAATCATTGGGCGATGCGCAAAAAACCTAGGCTCAAGGATTAGACGAATCTCGGGAACTGATGCAGCAATACTGACTTATCTCAATAAACACCCATCCGATTTATAGCGCCATTGACGGGGGTTTAGCCGTGCCCGACGAAAACGCCGTGCGAATTGTTGTGCATCGACAGAATATCACGCGCTACCGCTCGCTGTTGCAGACGCCCTTGACGGCGATCGAGCGCGAATTCATCGACAGGCGCATCGAGGAAGAGGCGGCGGAGATTCACCGGCTGACCGCGGAATCCAATTGGCGCACCGCCATGGGGGCACGCTCCCAGGCATGGCAGGCGAGCGGCGCCGGCCGCTTCGCTCCGGAGCCGACGACCGGCTGCTGATCGCGCGGCTGCGCGCGGCCCGCTCGTGCCGGAACCGGATGTTTTGTCCGCGGTTGTCCGAGAGATGAACGAGGCGGGACCGCTTCGTTTGCTGTCGCCGGTGCGGCGGCGCCAACCGCGGAGCAGCCCCATGAGCAAGTCTTCCGAACGCCGCACGGCATTCTCCCAAAGCGCGGAACGGGCCGCCAGGCAGGGGCGCGAAATTCAGGAAAATGTCGACCGCACCGAGGAGGCGGCGGGAACGGTCAAGGACAAGAAGCCCGAGGCCATGCAGGCGGGGGCGCGCGCCTATCCGTCGGCCTTCCCCAAGCAGCATCTCGAGAAGCCCGGTCTCGAATCCGAGCTCGCAACGCGGCCGATGTATCTGGCGCCGCACTACAAGGGTTCGGAAAAACTTGCCGGCATGGTCGCGCTGATCACCGGCGGCGATTCCGGCATCGGACGGGCGGTCGCGGTTCTTTACGCGCGCGAGGGCGCCGACCTGGCGATCGCCTACCTCAATGAACATGAGGACGCGCAAGAAACCAAGCGCGCCGTCGAGGCGGAAGGCCGCCGCTGTATCCTGATGGCGGGCGACGTCGCGGAGCTGGCATTTTGCCGGGCGGCCGTCGATCAGACCATCGAGGCCTTCGGGCACCTCGATCTGCTCGTGAACAACGCCGCGTTCCAGGAACATGTCCGGTCGCTCGAAGAACTGACCGAGGAGCAATTCGACCGCACCGTCAAGACGAACCTCTACGGCTATTTCCATATGGCCAAGGCGGCGGTTCCGCATATGAGGCGCGGAGGCGCCATCGTGATGACCGGCTCGGTGACCGCGATGAATGGGAGCAAGGAGCTGCTCGACTATTCGATGACCAAGGGCGGCATTCATGCCTTCGCGCGGTCGCTGGCGGCGCATCTCATCGATCGCGGCATCCGCGTGAACGTGGTCGCGCCCGGGCCGGTCTGGACGCCGCTCAACCCGGCCGATCGGCCGGCGGAGAAGGTGGCCAAATTCGGAAGCCAGACTCCGATGAAGCGCGCCGCCCAGCCCGAAGAAATCGCGCCCGCCTTCGTCTTCATGGCGGCGCCGAGCTGCTCGAGCTATATCACGGGCGAAGTCCTGCCCATCGTGGGCGGCTACTAGTGCCGCGAACCCGAAGTGCGCACACCCTTCGCGGCGATTGCTGTTGCGAACTTCGGGTTCAAAAGCGGCACTAGAATCATAAAGCTGCTAGTGTCCCTTAGATTCCGAAGTTCGCAC
>Ga0208989_10000182_pt1 | contig 15997 bp, 13 predicted proteins | sample MedBloCAOM3_M1_FD_187852 | JGI IMG/M metagenome (GOLD analysis project Ga0208989, IMG submission 187852) | Forest soil microbial communities from El Dorado National Forest, California, USA - Mediterranean Blodgett CA OM3_M1 (SPAdes) (version 2) | ecosystem: Environmental > Terrestrial > Soil >...
CGCTCGAGCGCGAGCACCAGGCCGTAGAGCACCATGCCGATCAGCGTGATCAGGATGACGGCCATGAACATGGCGGCGGTGTCGAGCGTGACCTGCACCTGCAGCATCAGATAGCCGAGCCCGCGGTCGGAGCCCAAAAACTCGCCGACGATCGCGCCCGCGACCGCAAGGATGGCGGCGACCTTCATGCCGGAAAAGATGTAGGGCAGCGCGCCCGGCAGCTGGATCTTGGTGAACACCTGCCAGCGAGAGCCCTTGAGCGTGCGCACGAGATCGAGCAAATCCGGCTCGACCTCGCGTAGCCCCCGCGCGGTGGTGAGCACGATCGGAAAGAAGCAGATGGCGAACGCCATCATGATGTTCGGACGAATGCCGTAGCTGAACCAGACAATGATGAGCGGGCCGAGCGCCACCTTGGGGATCATGTTGAGGCTCACCAGCAGCGGCATCGCGGCCATTTCCAGCCCGCGAAACCAGGAGAACAACAACGCGATCCAGATTCCGATCACGACCGCGAGAATATAGCCGCCGAAAATCTCGGTGGTGGTCACCGCGATGTTCTCGAGCCAGCGATAGTTCGGGACGAGGAGCGCCTGAATCGTGTCGTAAGGCGAGGGCATGACGAATTTCGGCACCTCGCCGAGCTTGACGAACAGATACCACGCCACGATCAGCGCGAGATGGCTCAGCACCGCCAGCCCATAGCGCTGCACCGCTTGTGAGTTTCCTCCCAACGCCTGCTCCCTCATGTCGGATGACTTTGACCGCATCGTACGGCAAGTTCGTCACGACAGCCACCGCTCCAGATTCGTGCGCACGAAGGCGTCGTCGTTGAGGTGCGGATATGCCGCGCAGACCCGGTCGATCTCTTCTTTTTGTCCCGGCCCGAGCGTCTCGTTCGGGTCGAGGCACCAGATGCCGGCGAGCAGCCCCTGCCGCCGCAGGATCTCGTGGCAGCCGGCAATGACGCCGTGGAAGTCGTTGGCGACGTCGAAGATCGCTGCGTTGCAGTCGGTCACCTGCGAGTCGAGGGCGAGCAGGTCGGTAGGCACGTTGTTGGCGGCGTCGGCCGCATGAATGCGATCGAGCAGCTCCACGGCCTTCTTGACCCACACGCTCCAATGGCCGAGCAGCCCGCCCTTGATGCGCACGGTCGTCTCGCGGCCGTTGGCCACCACCGTGAAAGGGGTGAGCAGATCGAGCACGATGTGATCGTCATTGCCGGTATAGAGCGTAATACGTTTTTCGGCACCCGCCTCGACCACGCCGCGTACGACGTCGAACGTGCGGTAGCGATTGAACGGCGCGATCTTGATCGCGGCGACGTTCTCGATCGCTGCAAAGCGGCGCCAGAACGAGACCGGCAGCACCAGTCCGCCGACGGCGGGCTGCAAGTAGAATCCGACGAGCGGAATCTCGCGCGCAATCGTCTGCGCATGCGCGATCAGCTCGTCCTCGCCGGCGCCCTTGAGCGCGGCGAGCGAGAGGAGCCCGGCGTGATAGTCGAGACCGCGCGCGAGCTGCGCCTCTCTCACGGCCTGCGCGGTGCGGCCGGCAAGCCCCGCGATCATGATCGGGCGTTTCCGCGTCCACTCCATGGCGCTTTGCATCGCAAGCTCGAGCACGGGCCGGTAGAGCCCGACGTCGCGAATGGCGAACTGGGTGGTGTGGACGCCGACCGCGAGCCCGCCGGCGCCGGCGTCGAGGTAATAGCGGGCGAGAGCGCGCTGGCGGCGGGCGTCGAGCTTGCGGTCGGCGTCGAGCGCGAGCGGATGCGCGGGGATCACCTCGCCCCGCCGCAGCGCGGCGAGCACCTCCGGCGGCCAATCCTGCCAGACCAATGCCATGACTACTCCTAAGTAACCAAATGGTTACAACGCACCAAATGCACCGTCAATCAAGGCGCCGAATCGCTGCGACACGGTCAATGTTGACAGGGCGGGGAACCGGCCCCTATCGTCGCGGACAATCGCAGTGCTGCGCGTCGAGAATAACAGGAAATGCACGCCCGGCAGCATTCGCGGAACTCTCAGGAGCCCGACATGAAGATCATCGCCAAGGTCGCCCTCGCGGCGCTCGCCGCTGCTGTGCTCGCCGTGTCTCCTGCCGCGGCGCAGAAGATCACCTTCACGCTCAACTGGGTCGCCGGCGGCGATCACGCGCCGTATTTCTACGCCCAGAAAATGGGCTGGTACAAGCAAGCCGGCCTCGACGTCGACTTCGAGACCGGCCGCGGCTCCGCTGCTTCCGCCCAGAAGGTGGGCGCCGGCCATTCGCAGCTGGGCTTGTCCGACATGGCGGGCGTGCTGCTGTTCCGCGGCAAGGGCGTCGATGCCGTGGGAGTGATGAACGTCTATGCCAACTCGCCGCAGGGCCTCTATTGGCTCAAGAGCTCCGGCATCCAGAGCGCCAAGGACCTTGCAGGCAAGAAGATCGGCAATCCCGCCGGCGACGGTGCGCGTACGATGTGGCCGGCGTTGGCAAGGACGATCGGCATCGATCCGAACTCCGTGACCTGGGTCAATATCGACGCCAACTCCAAGCTCAGCGCGCTCAAGTCCAAGACCGTCGATGCGACCACCTCGTTCTTCAATCTGCACCACGTATTCGCGCGCGAACTCGGGAGCGACATGGGCTTCCTGGCGTGGAAAGACGCGGGGGTGAATCCTTACGGCAATTCCATCATTGCCAATGGCGCCTGGCTCAAGGCGAACCATGACAAGGCCGACAAGTTCGTGAAGATCACGCAGAAGGCATTCGCGGAATGTGCCAAGACGCCGGACCCTTGCATCAAGGCGCTGGTCGAGGCCAACGGCGCGCTGCTCTACCAGAACGAGCTCGACAACTGGCACCTCGTCACCATCCTGATGAACGACGAGACCTCGCGCACGGTGGCGCTCGGCTGGCAGGACGACAAGCGCATGGCCGACGACTACAAGCTGGTCGACGAATATCTGAAGATGGAAAAGCCCTACGACGTCAAAAGCGCCTACACCAACGAGTTTCTCGACAAGAACGTGAAGATGCCGCCGATCAATCCACCGAAGCTTTATTGATGTTTCATCTTGTGTCCCGGACAAGCGAGCGCGAAGCGCGAGCGAAGATCCGGGACCCAGGGCAACACGACGGCTTGAGACTGCACGCATTCGCCCGGCATGCCAGGATCACCCGAATTCCGGCCCGATCACGGCGCAAGTCCGCGCTGCGTCGTCGAAGCGCGTCGACGATCCGTACAGCATGCGTGTGAACGGTCGCACGGAGGCGAAGCCGCGCGTATCGAGGAAGCTGCGCAGCTCCTGTTTGCTGTCAGCGAGATCGATGAACAGCGGACCTTCGAGCTTGTCGAGCGCGCGAGCGAGGAGCGCCGCTGCTATCGTCTCGTCATCCGCAATCAGAGGACCCACCTGCGCGGCCCGGGCGCCGTCGCGGCCCAGCGCGAACCCCACGATGCGACCCGCGCGCTCGGCAACGAGCTCGGCCGCGGGCAGCCGTCCGCGTAAGCCCGCCAGCACGGCGCCGCGCTCCGCGCCGAACGCGGCGGCATCGTAGGCGCATAACGTGGGCCAATCTCGGTCGGTGATGGGCTGGATAGTGACGTCCGCAGGGCCGGCGAGAGCGATCGCCGCGCTTGGCCCCTCGCGGCGGATCAGCCGCGCAAAGCCCCAGGAGTCTTCGAAGCCGAGCCTGCGATAAACGGCGCGTCCGTCGGGCGTGGCGTCGAGGATGGGGATGCGGCCTTCACGCCCGAGTTCGTCCATCGCCTGGCGCATCAGCTGCGTCGCCAGACCGTGGCGCCGATATTCGCCTTTCACCAGCACCATGCTGATCCAGGCGAAACGGTCGCCGTAGGGCAAGGTGGCGGTGGTCGCGACGATGCGGCCTTCTTGCGTTTGGGCGGCGTACACGTGGCCCCGCTCAATGAAGATGCGCCAATCTGCGGGAAGTTGGTTCCAAAGCGCTTCAGCCACGAGCGCGCCGACGTCGTCCAGTTCCGGCGGCGTCAGCGAGGTCTTGGTTACCAGCTGCAGGTCAGAAGTTGCCATCGCGCGTATCGTAATGGGTGTCCTTGCCGAGGCTCGGCAGGCCGCGGCCGACCCAGTCCGCGGTCCAATCTACAAGAGTCAGCAACGGCACGCTCGGATAACCGAACAGCCGCGTCGCCTCGGCGGTATTAACCAGCCAGCCCTCGGCGGCTTCGACGCCGGTGAAAACCGGCGGCTTGCCCAGGCGTTGGCCGAACGATTCCGCCAGCCAGCGTACGCTTACCGTCTCCGGGCCGCTGACATTGAGGGGGCTCGACGGCAAGGTGCAATGACCCAGCGCGCGCAGCACCATGGCATTGGCATCGCCTTGCCAGATGACGTTGACGTGGCCCGCAGTGAGATTGATCGGCTCGCCGGCGAGCACGCGCGCGGCGACATCGTGCAGCACGCCATAACGCATGTCGATCGCGTAGTTGAGGCGGATGATGCGTCCCGGCGTTCCGCGCGTGCGCGAGAAATATCGGAACATGCCCTCGCGCGCGACGCAGGAATTGGCATAGGCGCCGGGCGGCGGCGTCGCCGGGGTAGCCTCCGTGGCGCCGCCATGATGCACGTTGACATAGGGGTACACGCAGCCGGTCGAATAGGCGACGATGCGCGAACCGGCGAAGGCTTCAGCGACGAGCGCCGGCACGTGCGCGTTCATCGCCCAGGTCAGGTCCTCGTGGCCGGAAGAGCCGAACTTGCGTCCGGCCATGAACACCACGTTGGCCAACTTCGGCAGCGGATCGATCTGCTCGCGGTCGAGGAGATCGGCCTCGATGCATTCGATGCCGCAGTCGACGAGCGTCTCCCGCAGGCCTTTCTCGCTGAAACGGGCAACGCCCACGATCCGCTTGCCAGGTGCCGCGCGCTTGGCGAGTTGCGCCAGCGACGGCCCGATCTTTCCGCCCACGCCGAGGACCATGATGTCGCCGGGAAGGTCTTGAAGCGCGGCGCTCAAGGCCGCCGACGGCGTGGTCATCACCTCTTCGAGGTGCTCGACGTCGCGGAAGCGATTCGGCAGCGCGGCATGCGCTCGAGTCATAGGGGGTTCTCGTCTGCGCGTGAATCGAGTCACAAGTAACCAGTTAGATACTTACGGCGTCTCCGGCCGATCAGCAAGATGACGCGAGGCGGCGCGTCCCGGCAGCGCCTGTGGACTGCACGATTCCCGCTCGCATCAGCGACGTTTCGCCACAGATTTCGGCCGTTGTCACGCCGTCGACGCGTCCACCGGTGGTCCGCGCAAACTTGCCCACCCTGCGCCGCCTGTATACGATCACCACCCGCCTTAGATGCGGCATGATCCGAACTGCCCGTCGGATCAAAAAACACAGCGCAAAGCCGGAGTTTGAGCCGCCGGGAGGAGATGCGGGGATGAACGCGCCGATGCCCAGGATTCTGATCGAATCGATGTGGCGCGGACGCCTGTTCGGCGCGCAATGGCGGCCCGCAATCGGCGGTTCGCTCGACGTGCTGGAGCCCGCGACCGGCGCTGTCATCACCCGCGTCGGCAATGCCACCGCCGAGGATGTGCGCCAGGCCGCCGCCGAGGCGCGCGCCGCGCAGCCGGGCTGGGCGGCCACCCCCTACGACCGGCGCGCCGCGATCCTGCGCAAGGTCACCGCGTTGATGGAGGAGAACCAGCCCGAGCTCGTCTATTGGATCATGCGCGAGACCGGGAGCATCGAGGCCAAGGCGGCCTTCGAGGTGCAGATGGTGGCCAGCATCCTGCACCGCTCGGCGGCGATGTGCACGGAGCCACAGGGATTGGTGCTGCCGAGCGACGGCGGCCGAATATCGCTGGCCCGGCGCGTGCCACGCGGTGTGATCGGCATCATCTCGCCATTCAATTTCCCGCTCATTCTATCGAGCCGCGCGGTAGCGCCCGCGCTCGCCACCGGCAATGCTGTCGTGCTCAAGCCGGATCCGCGTACCGCGCTCACCGGCGGCTTCATCATCGCGCGGCTGTTCGAGGAATCGGGCCTGCCCAAGGGCGTGCTGCAGGTCTTGCCCGGCGGCGCTGAGGCCGGCGAGGCGCTCTGTGTCGATCCCGACATCGCAATGATCTCCTTTACCGGCTCGAGCGCGGTTGGCCGCCGCATCGGCGAGCTTGCGGGCAAGCACCTCAAGCGAGTACAGCTCGAGCTCGGCGGCAAGAACGCGGTGATCGTGCTCGACGATGCCGATCTCGACGCGGTCGCGTCAGCCATCGCGTTCGGCGCCTGGTTTCACCAGGGCCAGATCTGCATGACCACCGGCCTCGTCATTGCGCACGAGAAAATTATCGATGCGCTGACCGAAAAGCTGGTGGCCAAAGCGAAGCATCTTCCCGTGGGGGATCCGACCTTGGGACAGGTGGCACTCGGGCCTGTGATCAGCCGCAGCCAGGTCGACCGCATCCACGGGATCGTCAAGGACACGGTGGCGGCCGGCGCGAAGCTCAGCGCCGGCGGCACCTTCGATGGTCCGTTCTACCGGCCGACCGTCCTCTCCGGCGTGAAGCCCGGCATGCGCGCTTTCGACGAGGAAGTGTTCGGCCCGGTCGCTGCGATCACGCCTTTCGCGACCGAGGACGAGGCGGTCGCGCTCGCCAACAGCAACGAATACGGCCTCTCCGCCGGTGTGTTCTCGCAGTCGGTCGGCCGCGCGCTCGCGCTCGGCAACCGCCTTCGCACCGGCATCCTGCACATCAACGATCAGACCGTCGCCGACGAGCCGCACATTCCGTTCGGCGGCACCGGTGCGTCGGGAAACGGAACGCGAATCGGCGGCCCGGCCAACTGGGAGGAATTCACGAACTGGCAGTGGGTGACGATCAAGGACAAGCCGAATCCCTATCCATTCTGATGGGACGGTCGGCGATTGGCTAACGAAATCCTACGAGGGAGGGAATAATGAAGTGGCAGTTGGGCCGTCTGGCGTCAGCCGCGGCAATCGGGATCGTTGCGACGACGTGCTCCGCGCTCGCCGCCGATCCGCCAAAGAGCGTGCGTATCGGCTACGCGATCTCGCTGTCGGGCCCGAATGCACAAGGTGCCGCCATCACGACGCTCAGCGGCTACAAGCTGTGGGTCGACGACGTGAACAAGAAGGGTGGCCTCAAGGTCCAGGGCTTCGACAAACGAATTCCGATCGAGGTCGTCGAATACGACGACACCAGCAATGCCGAGAACGCGGTGCGGCTGGTCGAGCGGCTGATGACCCAGGACAAGGTCGATTTCGTGCTGCCGCCGTGGAGCACCGGTTTCAATCTCGCAACGGCGCCGGTGTTCGCGCGCAACGGCTATCCGCAACTCGCGGTGACGGCCAACTCCAACGACGCGGCCAATCTGGTCAAGCAGATGCCGACGCTGTTCTTTTTCCTCAACGAGCCGCGCCATTTCGGCGCCGCGCTCGGCGAGGTGTTGAGCAAGCTCAAGAGCGAGAACAAGATCAACAACAAGATCGTGATGCTGAGCATCGCCGACCAGTTCGGCGCCGAGTTCACGTCGGGCGTCACACCGATCCTGCAAAGCGCGGGCTTCGAGTTCGCCCTTCGCAAGAGCTATCCCGCCGGCTCCGCCGATCTCACGAACGAAATCAAGGAGGCCAAGGCCTCCGGTGCCGACAGTTTCGTCGCCTACAGCTATCCGCCCGACACCTTCATGTTGAGCAATACCGCGGTCACGCAAGGCTACAATCCAAAGGTCTTTCACGTCGGCGTGGGCACCGCTTTCGCCCGCTACGGCGCCGTGATGAAGGAGAAGGCGGAAGGCGTGATGGGGATCGGCGGCTGGGACCCGAAGGCTCCCGGCGCCGAGGATTACCAGAAACGCCTGGTGGCGCTGACCAACCAACCCGGCGACGCCTGGGCCGCGCCGGTCACCTATGCGAGCTTGCAGGTGCTCGAGCAGGCGATCGAGAAGGTCGGCCTCGACCGCAAGAAGCTGCTCGATGCGATCGCGAACAGCGGTCCGTATCAGACCATCGTCGGTCCGATCGACCTGAAGACCCACGTACGCGGCAAGCAATGGAGCGTCGGGCAGTGGCAGGGCGGCGAGTTCGTCGGCGTTGCGCCGGGCGATCTGCCGGGCGCCAAGCCGTTCGTGTTCCCCAAGCCGGCGTGGTGAGCTGGGATTGACCCGCGCCTTATTCCTCCCCCTGTCAGGGGGAGGAAAGTGCCCACGGCACTTCATTTCCCACAGAGGCGAACCGCTGGCGCGGCGAACTCGTGAACTCCCTCCCCCTGAAAAGGGGAAGGTTGGGGTGGGGGCCGAAGCAAGCGTTGGGGCGCAAACCGCAGTCCGCGTTATGATGCGGACTATTCTCTGCGCCGCGACGGACTAAGTACCCATGTCACTGATCGAAGTCGTTCTGAGCGGCGTGATCCTTGGTGGTCTCTACGCCCTGATCGCGATCGGCTTCAATCTGCAATATGGCGTCGCCCGCATCTTCAATCTCGCCTACGGCGAATTTCTCATGGCCGCGGCGTTTGCCGCATTCTGGATGTTCACGCTCGCATCCATCGATCCGATCCTTGGCATGCTGCTGTCCGTGCCGGTGACGTTCGGCGCCAATTGGCTGATCTATCGCTTTCTCATGCTGCCGCTGGTACGGCGCGCGCGCACCCGCGACGACCTCGAGGGCGACACTATCCTGGCCACCTTCGGACTGCTGTTCGTGCTCAAGGGCGCGTCGCAGCTCGCGTTCACGCCGGACAACCGCTTCTACGATTATCTCAACACGCCAGTGCGCATCATAGGCTTCACCTTCGCGGCCAATCGCGTACTGGCCTTCGGCGTCGCTTGTGCGTTCGGGCTCGCGATCTGGCTGATCCTCAAACGCACGCGCTTCGGCGCCGCGATGCGGGCGCTCGCGATCGAACCGGCAGGCGCGCGTCTCGTCGGCGTCGATACCACCGCGATGTCCGCGATCGCGTTTGCAAGCGGGGGAGCGCTTGTGGCGGTGGCCGGCACGCTCGTGAGCACGTTCCTGACGTTCAATCCGTCGATCGGCGTCGAGTTTACCATGAAGGCGCTGGTCGTCGTGATGATGGGCGGAATCGGCAACATGGTCGGCAGTCTGCTCGCGGGCATTCTGCTCGGCGTGGCGGAAGCACTCTGCTCGTACCTCGTCGATTCCGGTCTCACCCTCGCGGTCGCCTATTTCCTGTTCCTGATCGTCCTCCTTGTCCGGCCGCGCGGCCTGTTCGGGACCCCATGACCACAGGGAGCAAGATCGCCGCCGTTGCGCTCGCCATGCTGGTGGCGCTCCTCGCAGCCGTGCCGTGGCTCGTGTCCGACTACGGCCTGGGCTTCATGGTCAACCTGATGTGCTATCTGGTGCTGACCATTGCCTGGACGCTGTTTTCCGGTACCACCCGCTACGTGTCGCTCGCCACCGCGGCGTTCTTCGGACTCGGCGCCTATACCGTGGCGATGCTCGTCAAGGAGATGCCGATCTATGCGACCTTCGGTATCGCGCTGGTGATCGGCACGGTGATGGCGCTGCTGGTCGGCCTGGTGACCTTGCGCGTCTCCGGCATGTTCTTCGTGGTCTTCGGCTTCGGGTTGTCGGAGCTGATGCGCGAAGTCCTGATCTGGTGGGAGATCAACCAGACCAAGACGCTCGGGCGCTACGTCTTTGTGCCGTTCGACACGACGCTGATCTACTGGCACCTGCTCGGTCTCGCGGTGCTGGTGTTCCTGGTCGGCTGGCTGCTGCGGCGCACGCGCCTCGGCATCGCGCTGCTGGTGATCGGCGACGACGAGACCATGGCGCGCCAGGCCGGCATCAACGTGCCGCTCGCGAAAGTCGCGATCTTCGTCGTGTCCTCGGTGTTCATGACGGTGGTCGGCGCGGTGATGGCGCCGCGCTTCGGCTATCTCACGCCCAATTTCGCGTTCAACCCGCTGATCTCGTTCCAGGTCGTGATCATGGCGTTGCTCGGCGGCATGCACCGGCTGTGGGGTCCGGTGCTCGGCGTGGTGCCGCTGATGCTGCTGTCGGAGCTGCTGCAGGTGCGGTTTCCGTTCTGGTACAGCGTCTTTCTCGGCCTCGTGTTCATGATCATCGTGTATTTCCTTCCCCGCGGGATCACCGGCCTGGTGGAGGACGGCTGGCGGGTGCTGCGCCGACCCATTTCGCTGCCGCGAGGTGTCACCGGGCCGCTGATCGACGTCTGGGGCTCGTTGTCGCGACCGATATCGTTGCCGCGCGGCATCGCGGGGTTCGTCGAAGACACCTGGGCCCGGCTCATTCGCCGCCAACCGACCGGAGGGCGCTGATGGCGGCGCTGCTCGAAGTCGATGGGCTGACCAAGGCGTTCGGCGGCCTCGTCGCTGTGAACTACATGTCGCTTTCGGTTTCGCCCGGCGAAGTTCTGGGCCTGATCGGCCCGAACGGATCGGGCAAGACCACGCTGCTCAACCTGATCGCGGGCACCATCCGTTCCGACGCCGGGACGATTCGCATCGGCGGTGAAGACGTCACGCGCCTTCCCAATCATCTGCGCGTGCGCAAGCGCATCAATCGGACCTTCCAGCTCGTGCGCATGCCGCCGAACCTCCCGGCGATTGTCGGCGTCATGGCGGGCGTGATGTATGGCGCCGAGCCAAAGCGGTACAAGGACGCGGAGTACGAGGCTGCTGGTATCCTCGGCGAGCTCAATCTGCTGCTCAAGGCCGGCTACCGGCTCGATCAGCTCACATATATCGAGCAAAAGCGGGTCGAGCTCGCGCGTGCGCTTGCCACCAGGCCGCGCGTGCTGTTGCTCGACGAATGGCTCTCGGGCCTGAGCCCAGGCGAGCTCGACGGCGGCATGTCCGTGGTCTGGAGTCTCGCGGCCCAAGGCATCGCCGTGATCCTGGTCGAACACGTGATGACGGCGGTGCGCGCGTTGTGTTCGCGCGTGGTGGTGATGAACGCGGGCGTCAAGATTGCCGAGGGACCGCCGCGCGAGGTGCTGCGCGATGCCGAAGTGATCCGCGCCTATCTCGGCGACGACGATGCCTGAGCTCCGCTATGATTAAGTTCCTCTATGCGTGAAGTCCGCCATGCTTGAAGTTTTTGGGCTCAGCCACGCCTACGGCCGCCACAAGGCGCTCGACGAGGTCAACATTCGCCTGCGTGCCGGGGAAGCAATTGCCATTCTCGGCGCCAACGGCGCCGGCAAGACCACGCTCATCAACTCAATCGCCGGGCTGTTGCGTCCGGCAAGCGGCTCTATCCGCTTCGAAGGCCATGAACTGGTGGGCCTCTCGCCTCATCGCATTGTCGAGATGGGAATTGCCACGGTGCCGGAGAACCGGCGGCTGTTCGAGCCGATGTCGGTGATGGAGAATCTCAACTTGGGCGCGTATGTCGGCCGTGCGCGCGGAGGCGCGGCAGCGACGCTCGAACGCATCTTCGATCTCTTTCCCCGCCTCGCCGAGCGGCGCCGCCAGCCCGTGAGGACCATGAGCGGAGGCGAGCGGCAGATGGTGGCGATCGGCCGCGCGCTGATGACACAACCCAAGCTCCTTCTGCTCGACGAGCCGTCGCTTGGGCTTTCGCCCCGCCTTTCGGGCGAACTGTTTGCCGTGCTCGCGCGGATTGCCCACGACGTGAGCGTCCTGATGGTCGAGCAGAACGCCCGCCGCGCGCTGGCGACGGCGAACCGCGCCTATCTGCTCGCGCTCGGTCGCGTCGTCGGCGAAGGCGAAGCGAAAATGCTCGCGCGCGATAGCGCGGTGGCGCGGTCCTACCTGGGATTGTGAGGGACTCGCAACTCCGAGTCTCTGCTCTGCCGTTCCCACGCCCGCGCGTCGGCGCGACTGGTAAAAGGCGGCAGGCGACGTACAATCACCGACAAGCAAGAAACAAATCGGCGAGGCGACGCGATGCAAGTCTTGATGTTTCACCTCATGCCCTATGCCTATCTGGACATGGGTTACACCGACAAGCATCGCGCTGCCTGGGTGGTGCTGCCGAACAGCTACTTCGATCCGAAAAAGGGGCACGAGCTCTACAACCGCTATCTCGACGAGCTCGAGCTCGCCGCCGAGCTCGGCTTCGACGGCATCTCCGTCAACGAGCACCATCAAAATGCCTACGGGCTGATGCCGTCGCCGGTGGTCATGGCCGCGGCGCTCGCGCGGCGGACCAAGCATGCCAAGATCGCCATCCTCGGCAACGCCTTCTGCCTGCGCGAGCATCCGCTCACCCTGGCGGAAGAACACGCCATGCTCGACTGCATCACCGGCGGGCGGCTGATCACCGGCATGGTGCGCGGCATCGGCGCCGAATACTACTCGATGGGCGCCAATCCGGCATTCTCCCATGCGCGCTTTCAGGAGGCGCATGATCTCGTCGTGCAAAGCTGGACCCGCCCTGGTCCGTTCGCTTTCGAGGGCAAGTTCTATCACTTCGAATACGTGAACGTGTGGCCGCGGCCCTACCAGCAGCCCCATCCGCCGATCTGGGCGCCCTCTACCGGATCCACCGAGACCATCGAATGGGCCGCGCATCCCTCGCGCAAATACGTCTATCTGCAGACTTACAGCCCGGTTGAATCGGTCGCGCGCTTTCTCAACTACTACCGAGAGGCTTCGCAGCGCGTCCACGGCTACACCGCGAGTTCCGATCGGATCGGCTGGGCGGCTCCGGTCTACGTCTCCGACACCGACGCCAAGGCGCGCGAGGAAGCGGGCCGTCATGTCGAGACGCTGTTCAACAAGCTCTTGCGCCTGCCGTTCCAGATGCTGTTTCCGCCCGGCTATCTCAGCGCCAAGTCGTTGAAGAACATGCTGACGCACAAACGGTCGGTGGCGGGACAAGAGCACACCGTGGATACCTTGATCGAGCAGGGCATCATCCTGTGCGGCAGTCCGGACACCGTCCGTAAGCGGCTGATGGACAGTCACCGGCTTCTCGGCTTTCAAAACTTCCTCGCGCTGCTGCAATTCGCCACCCTGCCGCGCGATCTCACGGAGAAGAACATCCGGTTGTTTGCCAGCGAGGTGCTGCCGACCCTGCAATCGCTCACCGACAAGGAATATGCGGGGATGCAGACGCAGGCGGCAGAATAGCGACAGCAGGGGCGGAGTTGCTTGCAGTGACGGATGTGTTGAAAGGCGTGCGGGTCATCGAGCTCAGCACGGTGATCACGGCGCCACTCACGGGGCTGATGCTCGCCGATCTCGGCGCCGAAGTGATCAAGGTCGAACCCCCGCAAGGCGATCCTTTCCGGAGTTTCCGGGGCGGGCAATACAGCCCGAACTTCGTCGCCTACAACCGCGGCAAGCGCAGCATCCAGCTCGACCTGCGCACCGAAGCGGGCCGATCCGTCATGCTGAGGCTTCTCGCTGGTGCCGACATCCTGCTCGAGAATTATCGGCCCGGCGTCATGGAGAAGTTCGAATTGACGGACGATGTCCTCATCGCCGCCAATCCAAGACTGATCCACTGTTCGATCACCGGATTCGGCGCCTCGGGGCCCTACAGCGCGCGTCCGGCCTACGACAATGTCGCGGTCGCGCTGAGCGGTATTCTGAGCCTTCAGCTCGATCCCGAGCATCCGCAATCGAGCGGACCGACGATCGCAGACAATGCCACGGGGATGTTCGCATGCTACGGCATCCTGGGCGCCTTGTACGAACGCGAGCGCACCGGGCGCGGCCGTCGCGTCGATGTCAACATGCTGGAGGCCGGCATCGCGTTCATTCCTGATCCATTCGCAAACTACACCCGCGCCGGGATTGAGAGCGATCGGCTGACGAGGGTCGCCGCGTCGCAATCTTTCGCCTTCCGCTGCGGCGACGGAAAGTTGCTCGCCGTGCATCTCTCGTCGCAGCCGAAGTTTTTCGAGGCGATCGCCGCGGCGTTCGAATGCCCCGATCTCTTGCAGGACGAACGGTTCGCGACGCGCGACCTGCGGATCAAAAACTACGGCGAGCTCAACCGCAAGCTGGCCGACATCGTGGAAACCAGACCGCGCGCGCACTGGATGAATGTCCTGGAAGAGAACGACGTGCCGTTCGCGCCCGTGCAGAGCCTCCAGGACGTGCTCGACGATCCGCAGGTGCGCCACCTGAAATCCTTCTACAAGCAGCACCATCCGACCCAGGGAGAGATTACCGCTATTCATCGCCCGGTTCTGATCGACGGTGAACGCAACGAGCGGGTCTTGCCGGCGCCTACGCTCGGAGAGCACACCGACGCCGTTCTCGCTGAGCTCGGCTACGACGAAACCGAAATCGCCCGGCTGCGTTGCGGGCCGGACAACGAGAGTGCATCCAAAGGGAAATCATGAAACGAAGTACTGACAGAATCCTCACCACCCACGTCGGAAGCCTGATCCGTCCCCAGGCACTACAGGACATCCTGCGCGCCAAGCAGGGCGGTCAGCCCTACGACCATGCGGCCTACGAGGTTTGCCTGAAGCAATCCATCGGCGAGGTGGTTCGCCGCCAGGCGGAGATCGGCGTCGACGTCGTCAGCGACGGCGAATTCGGCAAGGCCATCAGTTGGAATCAGTATGTCGTCGAGCGCCTGAGCGGCTTCGAGCTGCGCGCGATCCCGCCGGGCTTCAGGCCGGGGACCCCGGGCGCCGACCGGACGCGCTTCAAGGAGTTCTACGCCGAGCTCGACGTGCGCGAGCCGATGGCCAACGCCAAGATGGTCGCGTGCGTCGGCCCGGTGAAATATATCGGGCAGGACATCCTGCGGCGCGACATCGACAACTTCAAAGCCGCTCTCAAAGGCGCGAAGGTGGAAGAAGCGTTCATGCCGGTAGTCGCGCCGTCGAGCGTGCTGCCGGACCGCAAGGATGAATACTACAAGGGCGAGGAGGAGTGGCTCGACGCGGTCACCGCGGCGATGCGCACGGAATACCGGACGATCGTCGATGCCGGCTTAATCCTGCAGATCGACGATGCGCGCGCGGCCACCGCGTACGACCGCATGGTCCCTCCCGGCACCTTCGAGGAGTATCGGCGCTGGCTCGGCAAGTTCGTCGAATCGCTGAACCGCGCGCTCGAGGGAATCCCCGAGGATCGCGTGCGCTATCACGTGTGCTGGGGAAGCTGGCCAGGGCCGCATGTGAGTGACGTCGCGCTCAAGGACATTGCCGATCTCATCCTCAAGGTGCGCGCCGGCGCCTACGTGATCGAGTCTGCGAATCCTCGCCACGAGCACGAGTGGCAGGTGTGGAAGAACGCCAAGCTGCCGGACGGCAAAGTGCTCATTCCCGGGGTCATCAGCCACGCCACCAACGTCGTCGAGCATCCGGAGCTGATCGCCGAACGCATCACGCGGTTTGCCAATCTGCTGGGGCGCGAGAACGTGATCGCCGGCACCGACTGCGGCTTCGCCCAAGGCACCTTTTACCGTCGCGTGCATCCGACCGTGATGTGGGCAAAGTTCGAGGCGCTGGTGGAAGGCGCACGGCTGGCGAGCAAGCAGTTATGGAATTGAGAGAAGCCATCATGCGTCGTCATGCGCGGGCTTGACCCGCGCATCCATTCTCTTGCGAACAAGCAATGGATTGCCGGGGCAGGCCCGGCAACGACGACGACATCGTCACCCGGAGAACCGCCTCATGCGCCATATCGATGCCTTCTGCCATTTCTTCCCGCATGGCCTGTTCGAGAAAATGTCGCAAACGACGGGCGGCACGCAGGATATCGGCAAGCGGATGCAGGGCGTTCGCACCATCCACGACCTCGACGCGCGGCTCAAGATGATGGACGAGTTCGACGAGTATTCGGAAATTCTCTCGTTGGGGCTGCCGCCGCTCGAAGCGTTGGCGGGGCCGGAGCAGACGCCCGAGCTGGCGCGCGTCGCCAATGACGGCCTCGCCGAATTGTGCGCGAAATATCCGAAGCGTTTCGCTGGCTATGTGGGCGCGTTGCCCATGAATGCGCCGGACGCCGCAGCGAAGGAAGCCGAGCGCATCCTCATCCACGGCAACGCGAACGGACTGCAGCTTCATACCAACGTCAACGGCGCCT
>Ga0208989_10000186_pt1 | contig 15891 bp, 15 predicted proteins | sample MedBloCAOM3_M1_FD_187852 | JGI IMG/M metagenome (GOLD analysis project Ga0208989, IMG submission 187852) | Forest soil microbial communities from El Dorado National Forest, California, USA - Mediterranean Blodgett CA OM3_M1 (SPAdes) (version 2) | ecosystem: Environmental > Terrestrial > Soil >...
TAGCGAAGCTAGCGAAGGCTGCCGCGTCGTAGCCCGCGAGGGCGGAGACGGGCCTCGGCAAGCCCCTTCATAGCGAAAACTATTTCCCCGTAAACTGCAGCGGGCGCTTTTCCATAAAGCTGGCGACGCCTTCGCGAAAATCGCTGCCGCGCAGCGCCACCGCCATCTCCCGGTTGGCGTCGATGGTGGCTTCGGCCAAAGTCTGGAACGGCACATCGTAAAGCTGCCGCTTGATGACCGCGATTGCGCTCGGCGAGACGAAGTCGGCAAGATCGCGCGCGTAGGCGTAGGTCTGTTCGCGCAGTTGCTCGGGCCGGTACAAGCGATTGACAAGGCCGATGCGCAACGCTTCATCGCTCGAGACCCGGCGCGCGGACATCAACAGATCGAGCGCGTTGGCGTGGCCGACGATGTGCGGCAGCATCCAGCTGATGCCGTGCTCGGCGATCCAGCCCGCGGCGCGAGAACGCTGTCGTGAAGACGGTATTGTCGGCGGCAAAGCGCAGGTCGCAATACAGCGCGTGCACGAGACCGATGCCGGCAGTGGCGCCGTTCAGCATGCCGATCACGGGTTTGGGAATCGACGGATAGTATGCGTAGCGGGTCTGCCAGTCGGGCCTGCGGTTCATATCGAACGGCGGCACGCTTTCCGCACGCTTGATGTCATTGGGATCGAGCCCTTTCAGCGCATCCATGTCTGCGCCGGCGCAGAATGCACGCCCCGAACCGGTGAGCACGATGACGCACATTGTCATCCGCGGCCGCTGCCTCCATGGCGCGGCGCACATCGCGCTCCATGATCGGCGTCCACGCGTTCATCCGGTCCGGCCGGTTAAGCGTGATGGTCGCAATCTTCTCGCTCACCTCGTAAAGAATATGCTGATAGGTCACGGCGATCTCCCTGGGCTGGTTATCGACATTCCGCGACAACGCGTTGTTGTTGATTGATGCTTTCAGCCGCCCGTCCTGGCGCGCGAACCTTTTGGCCGCGCCAGATAGTCGACCGTTTCCGGCCGCTCCCTAAGCCATCCGGTCCAGCGCGTGAACACCTTTGTCATGCGGTCGGGCTCAACGCCGAGCTGCGCCATCGCCACGCCGCCGTTGACGGATTCGCGGTACTCGGCGATCAGGCCGTCGCGGATAATAAAGCGGCTCATGCCGTCGATCACCACGCGCTTTCCTGCGAATTGCGGGATCTTCGAGGTGAAGCTCGACAGCGACCACGCATATCCTTTTTCGCCGTCGAAAACGGGATCGAACATTTCCCAACGATAGTCGGCTGCGTCGCGGTGAAACAGATTCTGCATCATGTGCGCGATTTCGGCGCGGCCCTTATGCGCACCGTAGATGTAGTCGTAATAAATGGCGTCCTCGATAAAATGGCTGGCAAAGCGCGCGCCTTCGCCGGATTCCGCTGACCGCGTGAATTGATCCAACAGAGCTGCGAATTCCTCGCCGGTCATGTCGCCTCCCCTTGCTTGTCTCACCGCAAGCGTGTTGGGCCGACACTATCACATTTGCAAATTTGAAAAGGGTTTGAGAAGCGCCGCAGGCGCAGTTGCTTTTTACGCGCTATTCCGCGGCTTCCGACATGACCGAGAACGGCACGCGTGCCAGCCAACCATCGAGAAATTGCTTCAGCCACGCACGCTCGGTGACGTCATGCACCGCACGATCGGCGAAGTGCCGGTGGCGCGGGCGCGCGCCCGGCAATTCGAGGCGCGCATGGCCGCGCGTGGTCCAGCGATGCATCATCGCGTAGGTCACGTCGGGATGAAACTGGAAGCCGAAGCAATGATCCAATCGAAACGCTTCCACCGGGAAGTCGCTTCCCTCCGCCAGCAATTCGGCGCCGTCAGGAAGTTCAAATCCCTCGCGGTGCCAGTGGCATCGCGGGCCAAACGGCGCCGATGCGTCTAGCCGCGCTTGCGCAGCTGAAAACCCCCGACCGCCGCCAGGATAAAACCACGCGGAAACAGCCGGAGTAGAAGCGGCACAATCTTGATGCCGAGGCCGGGCAGCACGGCCCGCTTATTGGCCATCAGCCCGCGATACCCTGCCTGCGCGACGTCGGATGCGCTGACATTGAGGATCGCGGAATCAAATCCGGGTTTAAACCCCGCGCGCGCCTGAAATTCCGACGGCACCGGACCGGGGCATAGCGCGGTAACGCGCACGCCGCGAGGCGCGAGCTCCCTCCGTAGCGCTTCGCTGAACGACAGCACGTAGGCCTTGGACGCATAATACACCGCCATACCGGGCCCCGGCAGAAAGCCGGCGATCGAAGCGACATTGAGGATGCCGCCGCGATGCCGGATCAGGCTGTCGGCAAACCGCAACGACAGATCGGTCATCGCGCGGACGTTGAGGTCGATGATGCCGAGCTGTTCTGCGCGGTCCAGTTCGACCGCCTTGCCGAACAAGCCGTAGCCGGCATTGTTGACGACGTACTCGACCTCCACCCCTTCGGCGGCCAAAACAGCCGCAATTTTGTCACAGGCATCGGGCTGTTGGAGATCGCACGGAATCACGATCGGCGCAGCACTGCCTGCAGCGGCGATTTCGCCCGCCAACGCCGCCAGGCGATCCGCGCGCCGCGCCACCAGCACTAGGCGATGGCCATTCGATGCGAAAACGCGGGCCAGTTCGGTGCCTATTCCCGCCGAGGCGCCGGTAATCAGCGTCACACGCTCAGTCACGATTCAATGCTCTTAAATGAATTGCAGGATATGCGGCTAACGATTGGACGAGAGCATACGCCTTAGGCGGGATGCAAGCTACCTGCAAGCATATCGGCCTAAGCAAACGCACAATACAGCAGGATTGAATGGCAACATTTTGAGGTCTATCGCACCCGGCAGCGGCCGATTGTCAGGCACATTAAAATTTCGTCATGTCCGGTACCGCGCGGTCGACGCCTCAAAATGCCAGGACCGCAGCGTGTCAGATGCCGCGGCCGCGATGTCTCAGTCGCCCGTGACCGCCGCGGGTCGCCTGCCGGCAACACGATGTTTCAGATCGATCCGGTCGCGCGAAGACACGCCCAGCAGATCCGCCGCGCGCCAGACGACGTTATCCTCGAACTCGCTGACCTGGCCATCGGCGTAAGCCAGCTCCCACATCATCTCGACGATGCGGAGTCTGCCTTCCTCATTCACCGAGCGCATAATGACGCTGGTGAAACGATAGAGATCGACGGCCTCACCCTCGACCAGCGTCGCAGACGCGATCAATTGATCCGCCGCGCCGGGATCAAGCCCAAAGCGGCTTTCGAGCAGGATATGAAGCTTGCGCTTTTCAACATCAGACGGTTCACCGTCGAGCGAAATGACGTGGATCAGCAACGCCGTCGCCGCCAGACGATACCCGGTATCGTCAAATGCGCGGTCCTGGTGCGCGGTGGGGGAAACAACTTCGGCAATGAATTGGCGTAGTCCGTCCAGCATCATTTGCTACCGAGTTTGTGTAAGGGTCGGTTGGCCGCCGCATTCGGCGTATGGCCAATATATGGGTTGGGAAATCAACGTCTGCAATCCATGCCGATCCGGCGGCACGTATTACGATTCGGCAATCTCAGGGTATCTCATAAACGACGATCTTGTCGGCAATGCCCCGCAGCGCCGCCTGTTTTTGAATAGGCTTGATCGCTTCCTTGTCCAGAATGGCGGCCACCGCGGGCGCGTCGATCACCGGTCCCGTGATGTGGATCGCCTGCGAGGTCGCAAGGCCCTGAACCCTGGCTGCGATGTTGACGGTCTGGCCGAAATAATCCTGCCGCTCGTTGAGCATGACGGCGAGGCACGGACCCTCATGGATGCCGATCTTGACCACCAGATCGTCCCTCCCGCGCTCGGCATTGAGCACATCCATGGCGGCGCGCATCCGCAGGCCTGCGACAATCGCATGCTCCGGCCTGATGAAGGTCGCCATCACGGCGTCGCCGATCGTCTTCACGACGGCGCCTTTCTCCGAGGAGATGATCTCCAGCAGCGCATGAAAATGCGCGCGCACCAGATCGAATGCGGCGAGATCTCCAACCCGCTCGTACAGCGCGGTCGAACCCTTGAGGTCGGTGAAGAGGAACGTCAGCGACGTGATCTTGAGGCGTTGGTCGATGTTGAGATTATCCGCTTTAAACACGTCGCGGAAGGTCTGGTTGGACAGCATCCGCTTGGCGGTGAGGAACGGCTTGCGCTTGCCGATCAGACGATGAAGTCCCTCGGCGGCGACGAAAACCGACGGCAGCACGCGCACACCTGCCTGATTTTCGAGCGCCAACCGCAGTGGCCCGGGACGCAGCGTGATGGCTCCTCCGGTCGGCGTCTTCGCCTTGCTGTAGATCAGCGACACCTGCTGACGCTCTTTGGTCGGATCACCCTGAACATCGATGAACTGCGCGGTATGCGTCACCGGCTCGAACACGATGATGAATTCCTTCGGCAGCTGCAGCGACAACACGGCCTTCTCGCCCGCCGGCAGCTCGAGCGCATCCAGCACCACTTCGTCGGTGAGCGACGCAAACGATTCCTTGTTGAGATCGACGCCCGAGCTCCAGAAGATCTGCCTGAAATAATCCCAGAGGGGCAGCGTGTTGGGGTCATGCGCCGCGATGTGCCTGATACGGGGACTGACCGTGAAGGCAACCTCGACCTGCTCGTCGACCGAGGCCTCATAGCCGCAGGCGCATAGCCCGCAATGGTAGTCGTCGTGCCGCAACGATTTGAGTGTAGAGTGGGCGTCGAGCACGCCGCCGCAGCCAGGGCACAGCACGTTCCAGGTGAGATCGAACAGCCCTAGCCGCGATGCATGGAGGAAGCCGGAAATCGCCCGCTCCTCGTCGAGCCCGGCCCGCGCCGAAAAATCGAGCACGTTGATCCGGTTGAGCTCGTGGTCCTCGCCGTTTTCGATCAGCCGCCGGATAGCGTCGACGACCGATGGATCGGCGGTCTGCTTCAGCACCGAAAACTGAGCCTGGCTATCGCTCATGCCGCCAGTTTAGAGCAGATTACCGCGGCGTCCAAGCAAGGCCTTTGTCACCGACTCGTGATACGGAACATCGGCGAGCGATCGGGCTGCGTCGTCACCACGCCGACTGGCATCACCGGTTCCTTGTCGAGAAGAGTGACACGGAACGCACCGATCATCTTGGCCAGCGCCAGCGTCGCTTCCACCAGCGCGAAATGCGCGCCGATGCAGACGCGGGCGCCGACGCCGAACGGCAGATAGGCAAAGCGATCGGGCGGTGGCGAAGGCGGCATGAAGCGCGACGGGATGAACGCGTTCGGATCGCGCCAGAGTTTTTCATGGCGGTGCAGCAGCCACGGCGCGATCAGAACGATATCGTTTTTCTTGACCGGCATGCCTGCAATCGTATCCGGGGCGGCGGCAGCGCGCGCAATCAGAAAGGCCGGCGGATAGAGCCGCATGGTCTCATCGACCACCGCGCGGGTGAATTTCAGCCGCTCGATATCGAGCGCACCGTTCACCGTTGCGCCCTGCACCTCGGCGGCCAATTGGTCCTGGGTGGCCGGATCGAGCGCGACAAGATACAGCGACCAGAACAGCGCGGTGGCGGTGGTCTCATGACCGGCGAGAATCATCGTCGCGACTTGGTCGCCGAGTTGTTCGTCGGTAAAGGATTCCCCCGTCTCGGGATCGCGCGCGGCGCCCATCAGATCGAACAGATCGCGCGGCGGCGCGCCTTCAGTCTTGCCGGCGGCGCGGCGTTCCGCCATCAGCATGGCCACGAATTGCGTCCATCGCTTGCGGAAGCGGGCGCGGGAGAAATCCTGCGGGCTTGGCCAGCCCAGCGGCAATAGCAGATCGAGAAAATGCGGCCGCGCCAGCCGCTGGCCATATTCCATCACGAAGTCGCGCAAGGCCGCGCCGTGGCGTTCCATCCCGAACGAAAACATGGTGCGCCCGGCGATCTCGAGCGTCATCCGCTGCATCGCCTCGCGCAGATCGACCGGCTCGCCGCTGGCCGCCCGAAGCTTCACAATCGTCTCATCGGTCGCCGCGATCATTTGCGGAGCGAGCGGCATGATGGCGCGCGGCGTGAAGGCCGGCGCCAGCGTTCTTCGCTGGTGCTTCCACGCGCGGCCTTCGGCGATCAGCAGGCCTTCGCCGAGCATCGGACGCAACACCCGGATCGCGGCCGGTGTGCGCACATAATTCTCGTAATTATCGACCAGCACATGCCGGATTGCGTCGGGCGTGTTGAGGATAAAACTGCCGCGCCCGAAGAAGCGGCCCTCGATAATATCCTCTTCGTAAGCGCGCTGCCCCCAGGTGCCGATCGCGCTCTCGCGCATCGCCATCATCCGCCCGAACGCGGTCATGGTGTCCGGCGCACGCGGCGGGCTGGGCGGCACCAGCGGCCGACGCGTGACCGGCGTGCCGTAGGCTTCGGCTATGCTCACATGCGGCCTCGCGAAAAACAGATCATGACAAGATCAGCGTCGCGCAACCCTATCAGGCCCAGGCACCCCGCGCCATGAAGGCGCACGCTTGAAGAAGATAGCTAATAGGTCAGTTCTGCGACCGCAATTCTGTTTTCCGATGCCGGCCACGCTCGCGCAACGATCCTTTCCTGATTAAACAGCGCCGTAACCGGACGCCCGGCTTCAGCGGCTGAAAGCCGCAATGTGCTGACCGCGTCGGTCGGCACGCCGGCTTTCACGTCCGTGGGCTCCTTGCCGTCGAGCAGCACCACGTCGCGGGGAAGGCCGAAATAGCCCCGCGGCCGCGATATGAGGACGACCGCGCCGGCTCCGGCATCGGCAGCTCCCAGGGGGCGCGCGGCGCGAAGGTGCACGATGTCGGAGGAGCGCGGAAACGGCGAACGGTAGAAATGCGTAGTCGTCGAACCCGCGGCCGTCAGCACGATCTCAAGATGCCAGGATGGATCGACCTGGGCCGGACCCCAGCGTCCGTCCTCGGCTGACTGCGAGGCGTGGATCGCGCCGCCGATGCGTTCGCCGGTATCGGGAGATACGCGGTAGATCTCCACCGCTGCGCCGGCAACCGGACGATTGGTCTGAACGCCGCCAGGCGTGCCCGTCACGAGGCCGCTCAGTTTGACTTCCGCTTCCGGTGTGATCGCGATCCGATCCGGCTCGCGGCCGGCGATGAATTTATAGATCTCGCGGAACGCGCGCGGGTGAAACGCGGTCTCGCGATGGTCGACCGCGCCGAGCACGAGATTGGTTGCGCCTTTGAGAGCGGGCCCTTCTGCCGTAATACCGGTTGGCGTGCCCGGCTTGCCGACGAAGCGGCCATCGGCTTGGGCATATTTGTCGATGCCGTCGCTGCGCAACGTCAGGAACGACGTGCCCGGCGTCACTTCGCTCTCGCCCTCGTTGAGCCCGCGCAGAAAGGGACCGCGGCCGTTGAACTCGTTGCCGAGCCCGTCGTCCCAATCATAGACGCCGTGATTGGGCACGCCGCACAGCACGGCGTGGCTGACATCCGCGCCGCCGCTTTTGATATAGCTGCGAATCGAATTACCGCCGCGCGAATTGCCGACGAGAGCCACGCGCGACGCGCCGGTGCGGCGTCGCAGTTCCTTGATGGCCTCGCCCAGTTCGCGGCGCTGGTCTTCGGTCGAGGACCGGTTTTGTTGCGGCACTGAATCGTCGGTTCGCGCCAAGGGATCGGTGAAATTGATCGCAAACATCCGGTCGCGCGGAACCCCATTCGATTCCATCCGCCACAATGTGGTGATCCACAGTGCCGCATGGTCGCCGTTGCCATGCACGAACAGAACAGGCGGAACTTCAGTCGCGCTCGGGGCGGCGGGAGGTGCTTGCGCAAAGGCCGAGAATCCAAAATTGCCGGCTGCCAACGGCAGGGTTCCGACGCCTTTCAGTACTGTCCGTCGCGATAGGTGCATTTAGTGACCTCCCGTCATTTTCAGCATTTTATCCGCCCGATGTGACCACTGATAGCGGCCTAACCACTGGACAGCCAAGGACTTTCGCGGGCATCACTTCAAATCCCAGGGGACCAAAGGCCGGCCACGACCGGCACCAACGGAACAGGCAATGACCGAACTGCCGAAACGCTCGATGTTTGCCGCCGACGGCGTCGCGGCCCCGCTGCGGCATGCGGTGTTCCGGCGCATCTGGCTCGCCAGCCTGCTCTCCAACCTTGGCCTGCTGATCCAGGGCGTCGGCGCCGCCTGGGCCATGACGCAGATGACGTCGTCCGCCGACATGGTCGCGCTGGTCCAAACCGCATTGATGCTGCCGATCATGCTGATCTCGATGCCGGCCGGGGCCATCGCAGACATGTATGACCGGCGCATCGTGGCGCTGGTCTCGCTGTCGATCGGGCTTGCGGGCGCAACGGCCCTGTCGGTGCTGGCGTGGCTCGGCCTCGTCACCCCGCAAATCCTGCTGGCGTTTTGTTTTATCGTCGGCAGCGGCATGGCGTTGTTCGGACCCGCCTGGCAATCTTCCGTCAGCGAGCAGGTGCCGGCGGAAACATTACCGTCCGCGGTCGCGCTGAACGGTATCAGCTACAACATCGCGCGAAGTTTCGGTCCCGCCATCGGCGGCATCGTCGTCGCCACGGCCGGCGCGGTCGCAGCCTTCGCCGCCAACGCCCTGCTCTATATCCCGCTGCTGGTCGTGCTGTTTCTCTGGCGCCGCACCAGCGAGCCGTCACGCCTGCCGCGCGAGCGTCTCCACCGCGCCATGGTGTCGGGCGTGCGCTACATCGCCAACTCGCCCTCGATTCGCATCGTGCTGGCGCGGACGCTCGTGACGGGGGTGATCGGCGGTTCGGTATCGGCGCTGATGCCGCTGGTCGCGCGCGATCTCTTGCACGGCGGCGCGCAAACCTACGGCATCATGCTCGGTGCATTCGGCATGGGCGCGGTGATCGGCGCCCTGAACATCGCCGAAGTGCGCAAACGGATGAGCGGCGAGGCCGCCGTGCGCGCTTGCGCGCTGTGTATGGCGGGCGCCATCGCGGCGGTCGCGCTGAGCCGGGAACCGGTACTGACCGCAGCGGCGCTGGTGGTTGCCGGGGCGGTTTGGATGCTGGCGGTGGCATTGTTCAACATCGGCGTCCAGCTCTCCGCGCCACGCTGGGTCGCGGGCCGCTCGCTGGCGGCATTCCAGGCTTCCATTGCCGGCGGCATCGCGATCGGAAGCTGGGGCTGGGGACGTCTGACCGACGCGGCCGGGGTGGAAACCGCGCTGCTGGTTTCCGCCGCCCTGATGCTCGTTTCGCCATTGCTCGGCCTGTGGCTGCGAATGCCGCCGGTCGGCGCCCGCAACGAAGACGCGGAGATCCTTGCCGACCCCGAGGTGCGGCTGCCGCTGACCGGGCGCAGCGGGCCGCTGGTGGTCGAGATCGAATACCGCGTCGCCCAGGAGAGCGCCCGCGCCTTCCACGGCGTGATGCAGGAGGTGCAGCTCAGCCGGCAGCGCAACGGCGCCTATGGCTGGTCGATCGCGCGCGACATCGCCGACCCCGAACTCTGGACCGAGCGCTATCATTGCCCGACCTGGCTCGATTATCTGCGCCAGCGCAATCGCACGACGCAATCCGAGCGCGCGCTGCATCAGCGCGCCATGGATTTTCATCTCGGGCCCGACCCGGTGCGCGTCCGCCGCATGCTGGAACGGCCGTTCGGATCGGTGCGCTGGAAGGAAGACACGCCCGACCGCGCCGCCAGCGAGGTCTTGCCGGTCGCCACGGTGGCGGGCAGCAGTACGTGAACGGACGACTACGCCACAATTGCCTGGCGCTCGCGGCTGGCATCGCACACCTGGGCCGCATCGTAAGGTCGCATCACCGCTACTAAACTTGCCAAACCTCTACGCAAACCTCTAGAGTTGGAACCAACCAATAACAGCCGATCCACCAAGGATCGGTTCAAACCGGGGAGGATGCCATGACCACACCGACCAAGGACAAAACTTCGACTCGTCGCCGTTTCTTGAAGGTGGCTGCTGCGGGAGCCGCCGCCACAATAGCCGCTCCGGCCGTTGTCAATGCCCAGGGCCCAATCAGCATGCGCTGGCAGAGCACCTGGCCGTCGAAGGACATTTTTCACGAATACGCGCTCGATTACGCCAAGAAGGTCAACGACATGACCGGTGGCGATCTCAAGATCGAGGTGCTGCCGGCAGGTGCCGTGGTGCCCGCGTTCGGTTTGCTCGATGCGGTATCCAAGGGCGTGCTCGACGGCGGCCATGGCGTGCTCGTCTATCACTACGGCAAGCAGACGGCGCTCGCCCTGTGGGGCTCGGGACCGGGATTCGGGATGGATGCGAACATGCTGCTGTCCTGGCACAAGTACGGCGGCGGCAAGGAACTCCTCGCCAAGCTGTATGCATCGATCGGCGCGAACGTCGTCTCGTTCCCCTACGGACCGATGCCGACGCAACCGCTCGGCTGGTTCAAGAAACCGATCACCAAGGTCGACGATCTCAAGGGCCTGAAGTATCGAACGGTAGGCATTTCAATCGACGTGTTCACAGCGATGGGCGCCGCGGTCAACGCACTGCCGGGTGGCGAGATCGTGTCGGCGATGGATCGCGGCCTGCTCGATGCGGCCGAGTTCAACAACGCCTCGTCGGATCGCGCGCTTGGATTCGCCGATGTCTCCAAGGTCTGCATGCTGCAGAGCTACCACCAGAACGCCGAGCAGTTTGAAATCACCTTCAACAAAACAAAATACGACGGCCTGCCCGAAAAGATGCGGGCGATCATCGCGACCGCCGTCGACGCGGCCTCAGCGGACATGTCGATGAAGGCAATCGACCGGTATTCACAAGACTACATCGAGCTGCAGGCCAAGGACAACGTCAAGTTCTACAAGACGCCCGACGCCATTCTCAAGGCGCAGCTCGAGGTCTACGACGAGGTCGTCAAGAAAAAATCGGCGGAAAATCCGCTATTCAAGGAAATCCTGCAATCGCAGCTCGCGTTCGCCAAGCGGACGACGCAGTGGGAGCAGGACACGGTCGTGAGCCGCCGCATGGCGTATGACCATTACTGGGGCGCTAATGGGGCAGCCAAGAAGATCTGACCCCGCGCTGGCGCAAACTATTGATCTAGAGCATTTTCCAAACTGGATTCCACCTTTGCTGGAAAATGCTCTTACCAGCAAAGCACCGTTCGGGGGCGCGACCCGGATGGTGCTTTGTACTATGAGATCCCCTCACCTGAACGGTCGCACCACATGAACGTCCAAAGTTTTCTGCACACGATCGATGGCGTGAGCACCTGGGTCGGCAAGGCCGCCGCCTGGCTGATCATCCTGCTGATGGGTGCCGTCTGTATCGAAGTCTTCAAGCGATACATCATGAACATGCCGACGTCCTGGATCTTCGACCTGGACAACATGCTGTACGGCACGCTGTTCATGCTCTGCGGCGCCTATACGCTGGCGCAGAACGCGCACGTCCGGGGTGACTTCCTCTACTCGTCGATGCGGCCGCGCACCCAGGCATCGCTCGACCTCGTGCTGTATATCGTGTTCTTCCTGCCTGGCATCGCCGCGCTGGTCTACGCCGGCTATTTCTACGCCGCGGACTCCTGGCGTATCGCCGAGCATTCAAATGTCACGGCGGAAGGGCCGCCGGTCTACCACTTCAAATCGGTCATACCGATCGCCGGCGCGCTGATCATGCTGCAGGGCGCTGCCGAGATCGTACGCTGCGTCGTTTGCCTGCAGACCGGCGAGTGGCCGAGCCGGCTGAAGGACGTCGCCGAGATCGACGTCATCGGGGAGCAACTCGCTCACAGCGAATACGTCGACGAGGAATCGCGCAAGCTCGCGATCGAGGGGGCGCAGCGAATCGACGAAATCGCGCGCCAGCGCGGAATGGGCGGGGACATAAACACATGAGCGATCCAGCACTCGGCCTCTTGATGTTGGCGCTCATCGTCGTCGTCATCATGATGGGCTTCGCGACGGCCTTCACGCTGATGGGCCTTGGAATGTTCTTCGGCTTCATCGCGTTCTACGATCCGATGCAGGCCTGGACGCAAAACCGCGTCTTCGATCTGATGGTTCAGCGCACCTACGGCGCGATGACCAACGACGTCCTGATCTCGATCCCGCTGTTCGTGCTGATGGGCTACGTGATGGAGCGCGGCGCGCTGGTCGACAAGATGTTTTATTCGATCCAGCTCGCGTTCCGCCGCGTGCCGGCTTCGCTTGCGGTCGCGACCCTGATCGTCTGCACGTTTTGGGGGATCGCGAGCGGCCTTGTCGGCGCGGTCGTGGTGCTGATGGGCGTCATCGCCTTCAACCCGATGCTGCGTGCCGGCTATGACGTGAAACTCGCCTCCGGCGTCATCACGGCCGGCGGCACGCTCGGCATCCTGATCCCGCCGTCCGTGATGATCATCGTCTACGCGGCCGTCGCGGGGCAATCGGTTGTCAAGCTGTACGCTGCTGCAATGTTCCCCGGCTTCTTCCTGTCGTTCCTCTACCTCGTCTACATTATCGGTTGGGCGCTGATTGATCCGAAGATCGCGCCGCCGTTGCCGGAGGAGCAGACCCGCGTAAAGGTGCCGGCCTGGATCACGAAATTCGAGACGCTGTATTCGCCCAACATGTTCGTCGGCTTGCTCAAGGCGCTGATCTCGCCGGCGCAGGCGAAGACCCTGGAGGCCGACGGCAAGCCCATGACCTACGGGGCGATAGTGCAGAATTTCGTCATCGCACTGGTGCCGTTCTTGCTGACCGCCCTCACGCTGTCGGCCGTGTGGTGGTACGTCGTCATCCATCAGCAGGCCGCCGCTGCGGCGGCTCCGATTGAAGGTCTGCAGCAACTGGGCAGCGCTGCGTCGGCGCCGGCGGCGACGCCAGCCGAACAGGGTCCGGACTTCCAGTTCTATCTCTGGTTCTGGATCAGCGCGGCGGTATTGATGCTGTGGACCGCGCGCTCCTATTGGCGCATGACCGGCGAGCGCTTCGAGGTGCTCAAGCTCTTGACCTCGTCCGTGATGCCGCTCGGCATCCTGACCGTGATGGTTCTCGCCGTCATCCTGTTGGGGATCACGACCGCGACGGAGTCCGCGGCCGTCGGCGCCGCCGGAGCCTTCATCCTGGCGTTCCACGCCCGCACGCTCGACTGGAAGCGCACCAAGGAAGCGGTGTTCCTGACCGCGAAGACCACCGCGATGGTGTGCTGGCTGTTCGTCGGCTCGGCGCTGTTCTCGGCGGTGTTCGCGATTCTCGGCGGGCAGGCGCTGCTTGAGCAATGGGTGCTCTCGCTCAACATGACCCCTCTGCAGTTCATGTTTCTGTCGCAGGCGATCATCTTCGTGCTCGGTTGGCCGCTCGAATGGACCGAGATCATCATCATCTTCGTGCCCATCTTCCTGCCGATGCTGAAGCACTTCAACATCGACCCGATCCTGTGGGGAACGCTGGTGTTCGTGAACCTGCAGGCGGCGTTCCTGTCGCCGCCGGTCGCGATGTCGGCGTTCTACCTCAAGGGCGTCGCACCGAAGCATGTCACGCTCAACCAGATCTTCGCCGGCATGATGCCCTACATGCTGATCGTTATCCTGTGCATGGTGCTCATGTATCTCTGGCCGGGGATGACGCTGTGGCTGCCGAACTATCTCTATGGCGGCTGAGGCGCAACGGCCGCCGGCAGCACTACTTGACGTCATTCCGGGCGTCGCGGAGCGATGAACCCGGAATGACGACAGCAGCGGGAGAGTTCGCGCGGCGCTTACTGCCCGTGATCGGCCAGAACTTTCGCGCAGGTGCGGCTTAGCCGGGCGCGGTTTTGCTTCAGGCACGCCAGAATGACCTGGTCGCCGTCATTGATGTTGGCCCGGCAAAAACGCGAGACATCGCGCGCGCAAGCATCATGCCCCTGCTGCGCCGAAGCCATCGAGCCCATCAGAACAATCGGAATGATGAAAAAAAATCTGGCCATGTTTTACGCCCACCCGGTCATGATATCAGCGCGTTCTAATGCGCTCATAGCGACGCTGCAATGTCTTACAGCAACAGCCGCAATAGCGAAGTCGTCATGCCCGGCCTTGTGCCGGGATCCACGTCTTTACAGCATATCCTGGAAGAAAGACGTGGATGGCCGAGACAAGCCGGCCATGACAGAGAAAACAATGATCTACAAAACTGAAATTACTTCGCTGCGACCTTGCTGGATTGCTTAGCAGCGAGGTCCCTGTCCATCACCGCGGCGTGTTGTTGATGCCCATTGGTGCCTCAACGGCTTGGTCCGAGCTGTGATGTCGGTCACCCTGCCAGGCAGGCTATGATGTCCGTCACGCAGCCAGAATCGAGCCCCGGCCGCCAGATGGGCGGGTGATGGCAATTTTGTCCGCGGAACCAGGCTGCGTTGGTACGGCGTTAAGACCTCTACGCATTAATGGTTTGGCGCGAGAGCTGGGCGCTGGCTTTTGGAAAAGAGTAAAGATGCGTAATGCGCTAGGTCTGATGTTGGCGAGTGTTGTGACGGCTGTTGTCATCACGGCCATATGGTTTTTCACGGCTTCCCCCCGCCTTGATTTGGCTGCTCCCAACACGGTGAGCGCCGCGCAGGCCGGGCGGCTTCCGGCGACCGCTGCCGCCAGGCCAGTCCCAGCGCGCGAGGACGTCGAGGTCACCGCCGCCATTCCGGAAAAAGCTCCGGTTCCTCCGCAGCCGAAAGCCGCGTGCGCAAATCCGGATGCGCTCGGCGTCAGCCGCGTGGTGGAAATCGACACCACGGGCGGACCGGGTTTCGGTTTCGCGCATTTCAAGCAGCTTGATTTTCTGGCCGACAAGGAAGTCGTGCTGACATTCGACGACGGTCCATGGCCGGTAAACACGCCATCGGTACTCAAGGCGCTGGCGGACGAATGCACCAAGGCGGTGTTTTTCCCGATCGGCAAGCACGTGACCTACCATCCCGAAATTCTCAAGCAGGTCGCTGCGGCCGGTCATACCATCGGGGCGCACACCTGGTCGCACGCGAACCTGAACAGCAAGAACCTTAGCGAGCAGCAGGCCAAAGACGAGATGGAAAAAGGCTTCAGCGCGGTAAAACTGGCGCTGGGCGCGCCCCCGTCACCGTTCTTTCGCTTTCCGCAACTGCAGCATGGTCCCGCGGCGGTGGCCTATCTCGGGTCGCGCAACGTCGCGATCTTTTCCTGCGACCTCGACTCCTTTGACTTCAGGGCAAAGGACGCGACGCAAATCGTCAATACCGTCATGACCAAGGTGGACAAGTCGGGCAAAGGCATCATCCTGATGCACGATTTCCAGAAGCACACGGCGGACGCCTTGCCGACCCTGCTTCGGCGGCTAAAGGCTGGCGGCTATAAGGTGGTTCAGATGAAAGCCAAGGCGCCGCTGCAGACGTTGGCCGAATACGACGAGGCTCTTGTCAAGGACATGAAGCTGCCGGTCGCAAGCATACGGCCGGTTGGCAGCGTGGTTCAGACGGTTTCCGAGTAGCCGTTCTGAAATGAAACCGCCGATCGGCATCGGAGACGGCGGTGCGGGAACGTGCGGATATTTGAGTTCCGGCGCCAAAGCCAGCCGATAGACTCTCAACCTGGGTTCCTGCCAGGATTGCAAAACCCCGCCGCAGACGGTGCAGCTAATCAATGCGACGCCCGAATGGCCGTCAATGAAGCGACCGCCGTTCCCGACGGCAGATAATCGTGATGGGTTGGCCGCTGATGTCCTGATGTCGGGAACCAGACTCGGCTGGTGCGGGTGCTTTCGCCACCGACGCGAGCAAGAAGCCACACCAACCGCCCGGCACAGGTCGGCCGAAGGCAAAGCCGACGCGTCAGCGCTTTACCGAGAGATCCCGTGGCGATGCCGTTCGTATATCACGCGCGGTTCAGGCGATTCGCTTCTGCCTCAGCGGCGATTCCGACTACTGGCCGTGG
>Ga0208989_10000190_pt1 | contig 15847 bp, 12 predicted proteins | sample MedBloCAOM3_M1_FD_187852 | JGI IMG/M metagenome (GOLD analysis project Ga0208989, IMG submission 187852) | Forest soil microbial communities from El Dorado National Forest, California, USA - Mediterranean Blodgett CA OM3_M1 (SPAdes) (version 2) | ecosystem: Environmental > Terrestrial > Soil >...
TAGCTCGTACGAGCATACTAGTGAGGCATTGTCTCCCTGGTCAACCTCCCGCTGCGATGCTGACCGCCTGATTGTGCTGCTGAACAGCAGGAACGAAGATTGAGAGCCTGGCCGATCTGCGGGATGCAGTCGTGGCACCCGGCTGGCCGACGGGACGGGATTTGATAGTGTTGGTGGTACGTGCGAGCGACAACGAGCGACAACGGAGTCGTCGATGGTCCAGGACAGAGAGAAGACAGGCGTGCCTCGAACCGATACCCGTGCCCGCGTCATCCGGTCGTCTCTTGAGCTGGTGCGCCGCCGCGGCTACGCGGGCACCGCCATCAGCGACATCGTTACTGAGTCAAAGGCCCCACGAGGCTCGGTCACCTTCCACTTCCCGGGCGGGAAGGAAGAAATCGCAGGGGAGGTCGTAGACCTCATGACCCGTGACATCCTCGACCAGGTCGACCGCGCGGCTGACCGCGCCGCCACCGCGGCCGCTGTCATCCGAGCTCAGATCGCCGAGATCGGCGGACTGCTCGAATCCTCCGGCTGGGTAGCCGGCTGTCCTGTCGCGCCTATCACGGTCGAGCTCGCCGATGACTCCGAAGCCATCCGGCGGGCCAGCGCTCACTTCTTCAGTCTGTGGCAGGCCAGCCTCGCCCGCAGGCTCGCCGACCGAGGTCTCGACGAAGCCAGGGCCACACGAGTCGCCGCGATGGCCATCTACGCGATAGAAGGCGCACTCGTGGTGAGTCGCGCCGACCGCGACCTCGATCCCCTGCAAATCGTTGCCGACGAGATCAGCCTGCTCTGCGAGTTCGGCGGTGGTGGTCCCCGGGCCGATGACGCGATTGCTGACCGGGCCAGCATGTAACCGCGGCTCGTGAAGGCGGTAACGCCGCAAACGCGAACCGCCCGTTCTGGCGCAGGTCCTGGTCGAACAGCGGGATGGTCGCGCGCACCTGGTCAACCAGGCTCTGCTGTTGCGCGACGTCGAGCTGGGAGGCGGTGCCGGCATCGAACCGCTGCTTGATCAGCGTGAGCACGCGGTTGGCGGCCGCGTAGTTCTGCCGCGCGATCCGCAGCCGATCCTGCGCCGTGAGCACGAGGAAATAGGAGTTGCCAACCGCCGCGATGGTCGAAAGCACGACCACCTCCTTGTTGAAGCGGAAGCCGACGGCGGTTTCCTCCGCGGCGCGCGAGACGGCGCGGTTCTTGCCCCAGAAATCGATCTCGTAGCTGGCGTTGAGCGCGGCCTGGAAAACGTTGCGCTCGGGGCCGCCCGGCGGCCGCACGCGCTGCGCGAAACCGGCAAAGTCGACTTCCGGCAGCAGCGGCGCGCCGATGATCTTGGCCTGCGCGTCGGCCTGCATGATGCGTCCAATGGCTGCTGCGATGTCGAGATTGGCGGCCTGCGCCTCCTCGATCAGATTGGTCAGCTCGCGCGAACGAAAGCCGCGCCACCAATCGAGCGCGGGCGGCGCCGATTCGCCATTCCCGGCGCCGTATTTGGGCGGAATGTCGGGAGCGAGGTCGGGCCGTTGGGAGCCTAGGGTGCACCCGGACAACATTTGCACCAGAGATAATCCTACAAAGGCGACAAAGAAGGGGCGAAGGCTCGTGGCAATGAACACCAGAGCACGCGTGCGCGACTCGTCGAACATGCGACCGACTTTCAACGCTACGGTCACCCGTCAAACGGGGTATTAGCGTTCACGCAACGCACGCCGTCTTCCCCACCCACCCATTTAGACAACTCGCCATACTATCAGGCCCGCCCCGCGCGACCACTTAATAAAAAGACATGTTGGCCGCCTCGCGGCGCCGCGCGCCTTCGAATTGCCTCGGATGGCGACTTTCAAGCCTTTGATGCGAAAAGATAACTGCCGTCGCGGCCGAGGGCGCGCGGCTACGCCTTTGGCCGAGGGCGGGCTAGGCCGCGACCCCGGACTTGGCCTGCTTGGCGGCGGCTAGGTACCAGTCGAGGATCTCGGCGCCGTTCCAGTGCAGCACGCCTTCGAACCGGCGGACGTGGTCGTAGATCGCTTCGAGATATTTGATGCGGTGCGGCTGGCCGCTGATGTAGGGATGGATCGCAAGCGCCATGATCTTGGCGCGGTTCTTTCCCTCGGCATAAAGCCGATCGAACTGATCGATAGCGCGTCTGGCGAGATAGTCGCTCTCGTGGTGCTGAACGATCATCATCGTGATGTCGTTGATCTCGACCGTGTAGGGAAGCGTCACCAGCGGCCCTTTGGCGGTGCGGATCACGGTCGGCTCATCGTCGTAGACCCAGTCGCCGATATATTTCACGCCCGCCTCCACCAGGAGTTCCGGCGTTTCAAATGTCTGGGTGAGGCCTGGTCCGAGCCAGCCGACCGGACGCTTGCCGGTGAATCGCTCCAGGAGATCCATGGAGCGATTGATCATCCCCGCCTGATCCTCGACCTTGTGAATGGGCATCTGGTCGTAGGCGTGGCCCATGAACTCCCACCCCAGCCGCTTCGCCTCCTCCGCCACTCGCGCGTAGTCCTCGCAGGTGCGGGCATTGATGGCGAGCGTCGGCCGGATCCCGAGCCGCTCGTAGAGCTCGAAGAAGCGCCAGGCGCCGACCCGCATGCCGTATTCGTGCCAGCTCCAGTGCGGCACGTCGGGAAAGAGCGGCACGCCGGTGGGCGGCGGCAGGACTTGGCGGGGCATCGGCCGCCCGATATCCCACACCTCGTAATTCACGATGGTCCAGAACGCGAGCCTCGCCTCGCCCGGCAGCTTAAGCGGCGGCCGGTCGACGATTGCCGAAAAATCGCAGCGTTCGCGCGGCAGCATGGAGGTCGATGTCGTCGTCATGGGGCGGTCGCTCCGTTCTCTCGCCACAATAAAGCGCAATCGCGTCGTGATCCACCGAGGACACGCAACGCTTGGCAGTGCGACATCTTCGCGTCCATCTCTGCGGTGGATCGCGTATGCTCGGACCAACGCCAGGCTTCATGAGGCGGAAGAGGGATGGCCCTGAGGAACGACGCGTCGATGCCGGCGGACGGCAAGGCTGCCTCCGTTTGGCGTGATGAACCGGCGCGGGCGCCTGGCACGGATCGCAGACAGTCGTGGCGCGCCGGCGCCGGCCGGTCGCCGGCGGCGGCCGGAGTCTCCGCCGCGCGCGTTCCGCTCGTTGTCACGCTCACGATCTTCGCGCTTGCTTTCCTGCTGCCGGCCTGGCCGTGGCTTTCCGGCGCGGTGACGATCCCGTGGGATGCGAAATCGCAATTCTTTCCCCAGGTGCAATTCCTCGCAAGCGCGCTTGCGCGCGGCGAATGGCCGTGGTGGTCGCCGAATGTTTTCGCCGGCTGGCCCCAGATCTCCGACCCGCAGTCGCTGCTGTTCTCGCCGCTGCATGTCCTGCTCGCCGCATTCAATGCGGCGGTCAGCCTGCGCGCATTCGATGCCGTGACCTTCGCCTATCTGTTCCTCGGCGGTGTCGGGATCATCCTGTTCTTTCGCGACCGAGGCTGGCACGCGGGCGGGGCGCTGGTGGCCGCGATGGCATTTGCGCTCGGCGGTTCCGCTAATGCGCGCATGCAGCACACCGGCCAGATCATCAGCTTGGCCTATCTGCCGCTCGTGCTCTGGCTCGGCGCGCGCGCGCTCGAGCGATCGTCCTGGCGGGCGGGTCTGGCGGCCGGCGGGCTCGCCGGGTTGATGGCGATCGGACGAGATCAAGTCGCGCTGTTGTCGCTCTATGTGCTCGCTGGGTTCGTACTAGCGCACTGGTTGACGGGCGCGCAGCCGCTTGCGCGCATGCGCGCGAGCATCAAGCCGTTGACCGCGGTCGCGGTGAGTGCCGCCGTGGTCGCCGCCGTGCCGATCATCATGACCACGCTGCTGGCGGCGCGGTCGAACCGGCCTGAGATCGGCTATGATGCGGCGGCGGGCGGCTCACTCCACCCCGTGCACCTGCTGCAGTTTGCCTTCGCCGACCTTTTCGGCGCAATGGACCCGAGCGTCGAATACTGGGCGCCGCAAAGCCAAGTCTGGGACGCCGCGTGGGGATGGCCGGGACTCTATCTCTCGCAGAATATGGGCCTGGTCTATGCCGGTGCGTTGACGCTCGTCGCCGTCGTGTCGTTCGGCTTCATTCGCGGTATCGCCTGGGCGCGCGAGATCCGTTTCTTCACCATCGCGGCGGGGCTCGTGCTCCTCTACACGCTCGGCGCCTATACGCCGGCGTTTCACCTGATGTACGACCTGCTGCCCGCCGTGGCGCTCTACCGTCGTCCGGCCGATGCGACGTTCGTGCTGGTCGCGTTGGTCGCGGTGATCGCGGGCTATCTCGTGCATCGCTGGCTTACCGGCACCGTGCCGAAAGCGACGCGCCGGCAGCGCGCTTTCGAGGTCGCTTGCCCGCTCGTGCTGATCGTTGCCGCACTGGCGCTGGCCTCTTCGGTCGTCGGCATCGGCCCGGCGCTCGCTCCGGTGGCGACCGCGATGGTCTTTACCGCGGCGGCGGTCGCGATCCTGCTGCTGGCGCGCCGGCTGGATGCGCGCTGGCCGGTCGCTGCCGCCGGTCTCATTGCAGCGTTCATGGCGTTCGACCTCGCGGTCAATCAGGCGCCGCACGTTTCGACCGCGCTGCCGCCCGGTCTCTTCGACGCGCTCCACCCGAACACCAACGATGAGACCGTGCGTCTCCTCAAAGCGCGCCTCGCCGGCGCCGCCACGCCCGACCGGCGTGACCGCGTCGAGTTGGTCGGTATCGGGTATCACTGGCCGAACCTCGGGCTGGCGCAAGGCTTCGATCACGTGTTCGGCCACAATCCGCTGCGGCTGCGCTGGTTCCAGGAGGCAACGCACGCGGGGGACACGGTTGCCCTTGCGAGCCAACGGGCATTTTCACCGCTCTATCCATCCTACCGGTCGGCCTTTGCCGAGCTGCTCGGCGTGCGCTTCATCGCAACCGGCGTGCCGGTGGAACAGATCGATACCTCGCTGAAGCCCGGCGATCTCAATTTCATCACCCGCACCAAGGATGCCTACGTCTACGAGAATCCGCGCGCGCTGCCGCGGGTGATGCTGCTGACGGATTGGCGGCTCGCCAATTTCGAGGAGCTTCTGCAAAACGGCTGGCCTGATGTCGATCCGCGCCGGACGGTGCTGCTGAAGAAGGCACCGGTCGGGTTCCCGGGCGGAGCGGTCGTGGAAGGCAGCGCCCGCCTGCTGCGCTACGCCAACACCGAGGTGGTGGTCGAAGTCGAAGCGCCGTCGGGCGGCATCCTTCTCCTCAACGATGTTTGGCACCCCTGGTGGCGAGCCGACGTGGACGGGGCCGACGCGGAAATCCTTAAGGCCGATGTGATCTTTCGCGCCGTGGTCTGCCCGCGCGGGCGGCATGTGGTGCGTTTTACCTTCCATCCCTTTGCCGGCGCGTTCGCCGAGACGGTTGGGAAGGTGACGTCGCCGGGAACAGCGATGAGAAGCCAGTAATCGGAACACGTGGCATTGCTTCCGGGTGACCCGAGACCTGATGACGGAACTGAGTTCCAATTTCGGGTTGCCAAGGCGGTCACAATCTGGTCCGAAAGCGCTGTAAAGAGAAAATCGCGCGGGGGCGCGTGTAGCGCGGCGATTGCCGCAGGAGCCCCATGTCCACAGCTCTACGCGACGGCATCCAGCGCCTCGAGGTCACCTCGCGGGTCACGATCGGCGTCCTCGCCCTCGCCAGCGGCGTCTACACCTATCTCGGCGTCCGCGAACTGCTCAATGGCAACACCACGATCGTCTTCTTCGCCGCGGTGATCTATTCGGTCGCGGTGACGATCGGCATCTTCGCGTTCTGGTCGTTTCTGATGCGGCTGCTGCCGCATGTGCTCGACCACACCGGCCGGGTCCTGCTGTTCTTCGCCATGCTGCTCGGTTCGCTGATGATCATCGCGATGTCGGCCTGGCTCAACGCCACCGCGTTGGCCGGAGCGGCCGCGCTCGAACAACACCTCGCGAACACGTTGCAAAGCTACAGCCGCGACCTCGACCAGGCGCACCGGTACGCGCTGTCGGCGCAGAGCCTCCTTCCGGACATTCAAATGGCGTCGGCGCGTTTCAGCCAGCTCGCCGACGGCGAGAAGACCGGCACGCTCACCGGCACCTCGGGGTCCGGCACGGTGGTGCAGCTCTTGAGTCAGATGTCGAACCAGCTCGCCGCGCTGTCGCGGACCGTCGACCGGTCGAGCGAGCAGGTGAAGGCGCTGTACGAGGAGGGCGGCAAGCACCTCGCCAAGATGCGCGAGCTGGTCTCGAGCCGCGGCCCGGTCGGCCCGCGCAGCGATGCCTTCGGCACCGAAGCAACCGCTCTCCTCGGGATCATCGCGTCGCTGCAGCAGACCTCGGTCGCTTCCGCCGTCCAGCGTACGGCCGACGACCTTGCCGCGGGTTTCATCGCGCCGGCCGCGGGCGGCCGCAGCGCCGATCTCGCGGAGCGCCAGACCGCCGTTGTGAGCCGGGTGCAGGAAGCGGTCGCCGCGCAATCGAAGGCGCTCTCGGCTGCTGCCGGCAAGATCCTCGCCGACAAACCGGTCGAGCCCACACGTTTCGTGCCGCTCTCATCCGCGGAGGCGGTGCTGCGGTATGCCGGCGATTTCATTCCGAGCTGGGCGGGCGCCATCTCGATCGATCTCATGCCGGCGGTGCTGGTCCTCATCCTGTGCGTGGCGCATGCCAGCATCCGCCGTCAGGACACGCCGGTGGCGTCCTTGAGTTCCATGACGGCGTCCGAACTCATCACGGCCATTCGGCTGGCGCGCGAGGTCGAAGCGGAGCAGGAGGTCGGCCGCCGGCGACCGTCGGACACCGACACACCGGTATCGGTGCGGCCGGAAGAGCAGATGCGAGAGCCGGACGAGAACGTGACGCCGCTTGCGCTCGCCACCGCCCGTGCGGCGGCCAAGAAGGATTGAGCCGTGTCGTTCGCCGGCCTTCGCGCCCGCGCCAAAAACTGGCTCAACCGGTTGGACGATGCCGTGCTGCGCTGGCTGCTGCGCGGGATGATCGCCGTCACGGCGGCGGTGTTGGTGCTCGATTATGCGCAAATACAGGCGCAAGGCGAGGCGCAGGAGCAGATGGCGAGCCTGCCGCCGGTCAGTGTTCCCGAAGCCGAGCCGGACATCAGCAGGACGACGGTCACGGAGTTGCTTCCATCGGTCCGGCGCGAGCACAAACCGCTGCTGCGGCGCGGCGATGACCGGCTCAAATCGGCGATGTCGTTCGACTTGCGCGCCGACGGCCGGCTGATCGCGACCGGCACCATCCGACCGGGTTCGGCCAAGGTATTTGCCGCCGAGATCGAAAAGCGCGGCAACTATGTGAAGACCGTCGTGCTCCACTCGCCCGGCGGATCGGTGAGCGACGCCATCGAGATGGGACGCCTGATCCGGCAGAAGCAATTCGCCACCGAAGTCGAGAGCGGCCGTTATTGCGCCTCATCGTGTCCGCTCGTCTTCGCCGGCGGCCTCGAGCGCCGCGCCGGTGAACGCGCCGCGATCGGCGTACACCAGGTGACGGCGTTGGTACCGAATGGCACGGCACTCAGCGTGGTCAATGGCATGGACAGCGTTCAGCGCATGTCCGCCGAGTGTCAAAAATATCTGCTCGACATGGCCATCGATCCCATGGTCTGGGTTCATGCCATGGAGACGCCCCCGGACCAGCTGTTCTATTTCACCGGCGAGGAACTGTTGAAGCTCAAGCTCGCGACCGGGAAGGCCGACGACGACAAGTCCAGCGCCGGCGACCCGGCGGCCTCCGGCAAAGCCTCCGTTCCGGGTGCGCGTTCCAAGACGTAACACCAAGATTCAAAGGTGTGTGTGCACGCGCAGCGTCATACGCCAAGCGCGAGCGGAAGCGTCCATCCGGGCGCACCGTGCCCTACGGCACGAACGCGCTTAACTTGCGAGGGAGACGCAATCGTCCGCTGACGCTATGGTCCGGCCGCGGCTGGGGGCCGAACGCAAGGCGGGCAATAGTATCGGAGCTGGCGATGAGGCATTGGCTGGTTGAAGTGGCTGTGACCCTGGCGATTGCAGCCGGCACGATTGCTGCCACCGCGGCCGACTGGCCGGCAAAGCCCGTGCGGATCGTGTCGCCGTTTGCGCCGGGCGGCACGTCGGACACGCTCGGCCGTCTGCTGGCTGAGCAACTGACCGACAAGTTCGGGCAGAACTTCTTCGTCGAGAACCGAGGCGGCGCCGGAGGGCTGATCGGCTCAGCCGCGGTGGCAAGCGCGGAGCCGGATGGCATCACCTTCCTGATATCGAGCATCGGCACACACGTGACCTCGCCGGCGACGAGCCCCAATCCCGCCTATGACCCGCTGCGCCTTTTCACCCACATTGCCTATCTTGGAGGACCACCCAACGTCATCGTCGTGCACCCCTCGCTCGGGGTGAAGACGCTCAAGGAACTGCTGGCCGCGGCAAAGACCGGCGGCGGTGCCGTGAGCTACATTTCGCCGGGTCCGGGAACCATCGGGCATCTGGTGCCGGAGCTTTTGGCGCGCAAGGAAAATCTCAAATTCGCCCACCTCACCTATAAGGGCGCGGGGCAGGCGATGACCGATCTCGTCGCCGGCCACGTCAAGATGGGCTCGGTGACCTGGAGCTCGGCGCTCGGCCAGATCCGCGCCGGCACGGTGATGCCGCTCGCGGTGTCGTCGGCGCGGCCGATGCCGGAATTTCCCGACGTGCCGACCATGAAGGCGCTTGGCTATCCCGACCTGGTCGCCACCACCTGGTTCGGCTTCTCCGGGCCCGCCGGTGTACCAAAAGAGATTGTCTCCCGGCTCAACGCGGAGATCGTCAACGCGCTCGGCGCGCCTGCCATCCGCCAGCGTCTCGAGGCCGAAGGGATCGAGACCGAAAAAATGTCGGCCGACGAATTCACCAGTTTCGTCGCAAGCGAAATCGCGAAATGGACGCCGGTGGCGAAGTCGGTGCTCGATTCGGGTTCGGCACGATAGATCGCCAGAGCGCCGCACTCGTTCACCGAATCCAATTCCCTCAGCACACCAAAATCCTCGCGTTGCCTGCTTTCTCGCGTAACGGTTTTAGCGCCGTGCGCTGCCGAAACTTGAGCTGGCCATCTACCTCAAGATCGCGCAAAGCGCGCTTTGCCTCACCTTGCCGCAGCGATACCTGATGGGATACTCCTGGGCACGAGCGGCTGTCGGGCCAAGGCGTGTTCTGCGGCACTTCGAGCTACCCCGCAAATTTCCCTCGCCGGTCGCGGACGCCGCTGCGTGCAGGACTTCGGATAGGGAGGACTAAATGAGAAAATTCATTCCGGGCTATCGGCTTCAGATCGCGGTGTCGATCGTCGCCGTGCTTGCTCTGCTTGCGCAGGCGCAGGCCGAGCCGGTGGTGCCGGCGGCGAAAAGCATCAAGGCAGAAGAGACTGCCATCCTTCTGGTCGACTTCCAGGGTAATTTCGTCTCGCCGGACGGGGCTTGGTACCAAAAATTCGCCGAGCACTTCGCGAAGACCCGGATGCTCGAACGCACGGTCGAACTGGTGGGCAAGGCCCGGGCCAAAGGCGTTCTGATCGTCCACATCACCGAGGGCTATACTTCGGACTACCGAGAGCTCGATCCTGCAAATCCCGGCGGCTTCCATCGCGGACAGATCGGCCGTGGCGCCTGGAAGATTGGGTCCAAGGAAGCCGCATATTATGAGCCGTTGAAGCCAGCTCCCGGGGACCGCGACTTAATTCTGCCGCCGCGCATCCAGGCCAGCGGTTTCGGTGGAACCGGGTTGAACGAGATCCTCCGGTCCAAGGGCATCAAGAACGTTGCTGTGGCGGGGTTCACCAGCGACGTTTGCGTCTACGCAACGGTCTTGTCGGCGTACGACCTGGGCTTCCATGTCTATGCCTTGCGCGAGGGCATGGTCGGCTTCTTCGACGGGATGTCCGATCAAATGGTCAACTTCGTCTATCCCATGTGGTCGCAGGTCATCGACAACAACGATTTCGAAAAAATGATCGAGGCAGCCCCGGCCACCCCGAGGAAAGCGTCGGCTCAGTGACGGGTTCGGGTGCTGCGCCACGGCGAGGCGCGGACGCCGGATGAGCCGCGTGCGCGGACTTCGAGCCGACGTAAGGTCGCATGGAGAATAAGGCCGTGTCGTGGGATGTTTTCCCCGCGGCGCGGTGTTACCAGAAGAACCGCCGCGGCAAGGTCCGCGGTCAAGTGGGGTGGAAACGATCCGAATGACGACTGACGTTGTCAGTGCCACGCTGCGTCCCGGCCTTGTGCGACCGCCGTTGCGCGACCGGCTCAAGCTCGAGCATGTGGTGATGGGCGGCGCCGTCGTCGCGCTCATCGTGCTCGTCGTGCTGCCGCTGCTGTCGCTCCTGTTCGGCAGCGTCAAGGGCGAGCAGGGGCTGAGCTTCGAGCATTTCAGCGAGGTCCTGTCCGGGCGCCTCTACCTCACCGCGCTCAAGAATTCGCTCATCCTCGGCGCTTGGACGAGCCTGTTCAGCCTGATCCTGGGGCTGGTGCTGGCCTGGGCGGTGAGCCGCACCGATGTGCCCGCCAAGCCGCTCATTCAGCTGACCGCCACGCTCTCCTATCTTTCCCCACCGTTCCTCACCGCCATCGCGCTGACCTATCTGTTCAGCCCCAACGCCGGGCTGATGAACGTATTGATGCGTGACGTCCTCGGGCTCCCCTGGCTTACCTTCAACATTTTCTCCATGCCGGGGCTGGTGCTCGTCACGGTCATGCACACGTTCCCGTTCGTCTATCTGCTGGCCTCGAGCGCGCTCCTTTCCGTCGATGCTTCCTACGAGGAGGCGGCGCAAATTCTCGGCGCCAGCAAGTTGCGCACCGCGCTCTCGATCACGGCCCCGCTAGTGGCGCCCGCGATTTTGTCGGGCACGCTGCTCGCCTTCGTCAATGCGCTTGCCCTGTTCGGCTCGCAGGCGATCATCGGCCTGCCCGCCCGCATCTTCACGCTGCCGACCCGCATCTATGCCCTGTTCGACTATCCGCCGGAATACGGGCTGGCCTCCGCGCTCTCGCTGGTCCTCGTGCTCATCACCGTGGTGGCGCTCTACCTCCAGCGCGCATTCCTGGCGCGGCGATCCTATGTGACGCTCGCCGGCAAGGGCTCGCGGCCGCAACTGATGCAGCTCGGCGCATTGCGATGGGTGATGCTGGGTGTCGTCATCGTCATCTTTATCGTCTCAATCGGCGCACCCTATGCAACGCTGATCGCGGTGTCGTTCTCGAAGTCGTGGGGGCTCGACTTCTGGAAAGGGCTGACGCTCGCGAACTACAAGTTCATCCTGTTCGACTACAACGTGACGCAACGCGCGATCCTCAATAGTCTGATGCTCGCGACCGTCGCCGCCACCATCGCCGTCGTGCTCGGCGCGGTCATCGGCTGGATCGATCTGCGCACACGCATCCCGGGCCGCCGCTTCCTGGACTATGCCGCCCTCATTCCGCTCGGGCTTCCCGGCATCGTGGTCGCGGTTGCGCTCATCCAGTTCTGGCTCGCGATGCCGATTGCGCTCTACGGAACGCTCGCGATCCTGTTGCTCGCCTATGTCGGGCGCTACATTCCGCTCGGCGTGCGCGCGGCCAACTCCTCGCTGCGGCAGATCGATCCCTCGCTGGAGGAAAGCGCCCAGATCCTCGGCGCCTCCTGGATGACCACCATGCGCGAGATCACGCTGCCGCTGATCCGGCCAGGCCTGTTCGCGGGCTGGCTCCTGGTGTTCGTGCCTGTCATCCAGGAGCTTTCGGCCTCCATCCTGCTGTTCTCGTCGAGCTCCATCACCTTGGCGGTCGCGGTCTACAATCTCTACGAAACCGGCTATATCGAGCCGGTCGCGGCGCTCGCCATGATCAACATGGTGATCATCGGCGTTGCGATCTGGCTGGCGAATTGGGTGGGGGGCGGCCGCCTCGTGTCGCGCGGCGATGCCGCGCCGGTGAGTGCTTGAGCCATGGCCGGAATTACGATCCGCGGATTGTCGAAGAGCTTCGGCGCGCGCGATGCCAGCTTCGCGGCCGTCACCGATCTCGATCTTGAGATCAAGGACAATTCGTTCGTGACGCTGCTCGGGCCCTCCGGCTGCGGCAAGACCACGACGCTCCGCCTGATCGCCGGCTACATCGTGCCGGACCAGGGCACGATCGAAGTCGATGGCCGCGTGCTGTCGTCGCCCGGCGCGGTCGTCTCGCCCGAAGCGCGCGGCATGGGCATGGTGTTCCAGAATTATGCGGTATGGCCGCATAAGACCGTCTTCGAGAACGTCGTGTTCGGCCTCAAGCTGCGCCGGGTTCCCGCCGCAGCGGCGAAGAAGCAGGTCGAGACCGCGCTGGCGCTGGTCAACCTGTCGGGCCTGGAAGGCCGCTATCCCAACGAGCTCAGCGGCGGTCAGCAGCAGCGGGTCGCGCTTGCGCGGTCACTCGTGGTCGAGCCTTCGATCCTGCTGCTCGACGAGCCGCTGTCGAACCTCGACGCCAAGCTGCGCGAGCGCATGCGCACCGAGCTCAAGGAGTTGCAGCGCCGGACCGGCATCACCTTCGTGTACGTCACCCATGATCAGGCTGAGGCGCTCGCGCTTTCCGACCACGTGGCGGTCATGAGCGGCGGGCGGCTGCAGCAATATGGAACGCCGTTCGAGGTCTATGCGCATCCTGCAAACCGCATGGTCGCCGATTTCATGGGATTGGTGAATCTCGTGCCCGGCAAGGTGCGCGTCCTGGCAAACGGTGGCGGTACGGTCGAGCTCTCGCCCGATCTGACGCTCGACGTCGCCGCGCTCGACGGACTCAAGCCGGGCGAGAGTGTCGATATTGCCATTCGACCGGAAAATATCCGCTTGACTGCGCTGGCGAGCGAAGCGAGCGGCCAACCCGGCGATTCCCAAGTCCCCGCCGGCCCCACCGCCAAGCTGGCGAAGATCACCAACCACGTGTTCCTCGGCAACATCAACGAATATTACGCGACGCTGGGGTCCGGTCAGGTGCTGCGCGTGCAGACCCACCCGCTGCAGCATTTCAAGATCGGGGAGGAGGTTGCGATCGAGGTCGATGCCACGCAATGTAGCGTCTTCCGCCGCGCGATAGGGGATGCGACCTGAGTGCTACACGGGCTGATCCCACGGTCGTCGTCACCCAAGCGTGACGACAAAGCGATGTCTTAACTGAGAGGATTCGGAGCAAGAGCATGAACAAGCCCGTTTCGCCTGCCGCCGTCATCCGCGGCGAGGAGCATTGGACCAACAAGGGCAGCGATGTCCGTCTGTTCCTGTGGAACAAGAATGCCGGCGACCCGTCAGGACCGGCGGGGCGAGTCCTATTTGTGCACGGCTCCTCGATGGCGTCGCAGCCGACCTTCGACCTGCAGGGGGGGCGGCCCGATTCCTCGGTGATGGATTTCTTTGCCGCGCGAGGCTACGACACTTGGTGCGTGGACATGGAAGGTTACGGGCGCTCCACCAAGACCCGCGACAACAACGCACCCATCGCCTACGGCGCCGATGACTGCTTCGCCGCCGCGAGCTATATCGAGAAGCTGCGCGGCAAGCGTCCGCTGCTGGTCTACGGGATTTCGTCGGGCGCCTTGCGCGCGGCCCTGTTCGCGCAGCGCCACCCGGACATGGTCGCGCGGCTTGCGCTCGACGCCATGGTGTGGACCGGCGAAGGATCGCCCACCCTCGCCGAGCGCAGTAAACGGCTGCCTGAATTTCGCGCCGAGAACCGGCGCCCGATCGACCGCAAGTTCGTGCGCTCGATCTTCGAGCGTGACCATCCTGGTACTGCCGACGACGCCGTTATCGAAGCCTTCGCGGACGCCATCCTCGCACTCGACGATTCCGTGCCGACCGGCACTTATGTCGACATGTGTTCGAATCTGCCGGTTTGTGATCCCGAGAAGATCACCGTGCCGACCCTCATCATGCGCGGCGAGTACGATGGCATCGCCAGCATGTCCGATCTGTTGAAATTCTTCGAGAAGCTGCCCAATCCCGACAAGCAGTTCGCCGTCATGCCGGGCATCGCGCATGCCTCGTTCCACCAGAAGAACTACGCCATCTGCTACCACATCCTGGCGAGCTTCTTTTCGCAGCCTGCACCGATCTACAAGGGCGCGCACTGACGTCGTGCCGCGCATCAGGTCTTGGTCCAGCCTGATCCTCGCGGATGGATGACAACCGGATGCGTGCTGACGCTCGCCAAATCTTTGAAGGAGGAAACACCATGCTCGCACTCAGGCCAACGCTTTGGGCCGCAGCTGTCTTCGCCGCCGCGAGCGTCGGTGCCGCGCGGGCCCAGGAGCCAGTCGACGTCGCCAAGGCGAAGGCCGAGGGCAAGGTGATCTGGTACACCTCGACCCCGATCGAGCAGGGTCAGAAGATCGCCGATGCGTTCCAGAAGGAAACCGGCATCAAGGTGGAGATGTTCCGCTCCGGCGGTTCGGCTATCCTGCGCCGTTTCCAGCAGGAGATGGACGCCGGCCGGGTCGCGGTCGATGTGCTGACGCACTCCGAGCCGGCGGCGGCCAATGCGCTTGGCAAGAAGGGCATGTTCGTTCCGTTCAAGCCGGCCAATTTCGACAAGGTGCCCGATGCCGCCAAGGATCCGAATGGGCTGTTCGTCGGCCAGCGGCTGAACATGATGACGCACTACCTGCGCAGCGACAAAGTCACGGCCGCCGACGAGCCCAAGACCTGGGACGATCTCCTGGACCCCAAATACAAGGGTAAGCTGGTGATGACCGATCCCTCCTTCACCTCCCTGCAGGTGTCGGTGGTCGGCACCATGGCCAAGGATCGCGGCTGGCCGTTCTACGAAAAGCTGCGGGGAAGCGATGTCATGATCGTGCAGGGCAATCAGCAGGTGTCCGACATGCTCAAGCGCGGCGAGCGCCCGATCGCTGTGGGTGCGCTGGATTCCTATGCGGCCGATCTCAAGAAAGAGGGGCACCCGATCAAGACGCTCTATCCGTCGGATGGCGTCTTCGTCATTCCCTCGCCCACGTCGGTGGTCAAAGGCTCGCCCAACCCGAACGCCGCCAAGCTGTTCGCGCAATTCATGCTCGGCGACACGGCGCAGAATATCTTTCCCGCCGACGGCGGTTATTCCGCACGCACCGATATCGCACCGCCGCAAGGCTCGCCCGATCTCAAGAGCCTCAAGATCATCCCCGTCGACACCGACTACATCGAGAAGGAAACCGGCCGCATCAAACGGCGGTTCAACGAGATTTTCCAGTGAGTCGCTTGTTGGAACGAACGCGTCGGGAGTAAGTCCGGACTAAGCGGCGCGATGCGCCGGGAACGGCCGTCGATATCGGCTCTGGAAAGCCCGCGTCGCCGAACTTTGCCGTCGGGAAGGCGTTGAGACGAGACCAATCGTCCCCAGGGGGCGCGCCATGATGTAATGGTTTCATGCCCGCGCGAGGAGCGGTTCTTCGATCTCTTTGCAAAGCATTCCGACGTCGTTGCCGCCGGCGCCAAGGCGCTGCGTGACATGCTGGAGGGTGGCGATTCCGTCGACCGCAACTGCAAGACGGTGATGGATCGCGAGCAGGACGCCGACAATATCACGCGCGAGGTGCTCATCGCGGTGCGGCGGAGCTTCATCACGCCGTTCGATCGCGGCGACATCAAGGACCTCATCCATGGACGACGCCATCGACCAGATGCAGCAGACCGCCAAGACCATCAGCTGTTCCAGCAGCGCTCGTTCACGCCCCAGCAGAGGGAGATGGCCGACGCGATCGTGCTGTGTGCCGACCTGGTGCGGGAAGCGATGCCATTGCTCTCCTCGATCAACACCAATGCGGGGCGCATCAGCGAGATC
>Ga0208989_10000192_pt1 | contig 15829 bp, 16 predicted proteins | sample MedBloCAOM3_M1_FD_187852 | JGI IMG/M metagenome (GOLD analysis project Ga0208989, IMG submission 187852) | Forest soil microbial communities from El Dorado National Forest, California, USA - Mediterranean Blodgett CA OM3_M1 (SPAdes) (version 2) | ecosystem: Environmental > Terrestrial > Soil >...
GCTTCGAGGCGTGCAAGCACATGAGCAGGCAGGCCGCGGGGAGCAAACAAGCCATACCAATTGGTCATGACATAGCCCAGCACCAGTTCGCCGATGGCAGGAACGTCGGGGAGTTCGGGCATGCGCCTTGCACCACCGACCGCGAGCACCCGAAGGCGCGCCCGTCGTGCGCGTGCGCCAGGGATTCAATGGCATTGGTCACCACCACGTCGATGTCGCCGGCGTAAAGCGCGGTGATCGCCAGTGAGATGCCACGATAGGGTACATGCAGAGGATCGATTCCCGCCATCCGCTTCAGGAGTTCGGCGCCGAGGTGATTGCCGGTGCCGACGCCGCCCGAGCCGTAGGTGTACTTTCCCGGTTGGGCGTTCGCCTTGGCGATGAAGTCGGCGAGATCGCGAATGGGGTGATCGGCGCGCACCGCCACGCTGATCGGGAATTCGGTGATGAGGCTGACAGGAACGAGCGCCTGCAGCGGATCGAAGCCGAGCTTCGGATAAAGCGCAGGCGCCGCCGCAAGGGATGACGACGTGAACAGAAACGCGCTGCCGTCGGCTGGCGACTGCACGACCGCCTGCGCGCCCACCGCGCCGCCCGCGCCGGCGCGGTGCTCCAGGATGAACGCGCCCCTGGTTTGCAACGCCAGCCGGTTGATCAGCAGGCGTGCCGGCAGATCGAGCGGGCCACCCGCCGCGTAAGGCACGATCACGCGCACCGTGCCTGAGGGCCATTCCTGCGCCAGCGCCGGGAACACGACGATCGCGAGGATGACCGCGATGAGACGCAGAGTCATGAGCAAAATTCCAACGAAGAGCGCCGTCCTTATTTGCCGATGCGGTCCGGCCCCTGCGCCAGCATGTTGATGCGATAGAGACCTTCGCGCGCCGTGACGTAAAGCACGCGCTTGTCCGGCCCGGCAAACCCCGCATTCGCGGGCTGACGCGGCACCTTGATCGTGCCGATATACTTGCCGGCGGCGTCGAACACCTGAACGCCGGCGACGGTGGTGACGTACAGGCGATCCTCGCGATCGAGCGCCATGCCATCGGCGCCGCTCTCCTTGCCCTCGGGGATGTCGCGCAATTGCGCGAACGTCCGCTTGTTCTTGACACTGCCGTCCGGCTGCACGTCGTAGGCGTAGACGGTCGGCCCGAGGGTGTCGTTGACGATGAGGGTCTTGCCATCGCGCGTCAGCGTAAGACCGTTCGGCCGCGCGATCTGATCATCGACGACGACCGGCTGCTTGGCACCAGCAGGCAGATAGTAGACGTAGGCGGTGCGTCCGGGGACGACCGGGCGCGGGCCGGGATCGGTGATGTAGATGCCGCCGTTGGCGTCCACGAGTACATCGTTGGGTGACAGGAACGGCTTGCCTTCCATGCCTTCGGTGACGGTCGTCACCGTACCGTCGCGGCTGCGCTTGCTGATGCGCTTGCCCTCGCCTTCCGCCGCGAGCAAGTCGCCCCCGCGCGTCAGCGCGAGGCCGTTGGCGCCATTGGTCTGCTCGCGCACCAGGCTGATCTTTCCGCCGGGATCGAGATGGTAGATTCGATTGGGACGGATATCGGAGAAATAGAGCCCGCCATCGGGCGTGCCGACCGGTCCTTCGGTGAAGACGAAGCCCTCCTGCACCAGCTCGGGCTCGACGCCCGGCGCCACGACGCCCGCGATCCCGGAGGGTGATTGCGCCCACACGGATCCGGCAAGCAACACGGCTGTCGCCGCCGCGCCCAATGCTGCAATCGCTTGCTTCGCACGTGGTGTTCGACGGCCGGTGAGAGTCCTTTCCGCTGCCATGGCTTCCTCCCGATATTGTTATGAGCTTCGCTATTCAATTTTGAGCCCGATATCCGGAATGATCTGCTTCCAGCGCGGCACCTCGGCTTCGATCCGCGCGCGCAGCACGTCGGCCGGCAGCAACATCATCGTCATGCCGAGCGCCGCGGCCTTCTCCTTCAGCGCCGCATCGGCGCGCGCCGTCGGCAGCTCCGATTGCAACCGCGCGAGCACGCCGGCCGGCAGACCGCGTGGACCGAACAGGCCGTACCAGTTGGTCGCGACATAGCCCGGCACCAGTTCGCCGATGGCAGGAGAGTCCGGCAGTTCGGGTATCGGTTGCGGCGAGCCGACCCCGAGCACGTGAATGCGGCGGTCGCGCGCGTGGCTTACGGTCTCGACCGTGCTCGCGAACAGCATGTCGATGTCACCGGCATAGAGCGCGGTCAGCGCCGGCGCGACGCCGCGGAACGGCACGTGCAGAAGATCAATCCCCGCTAGCTTCTTCAAGAGCTCGCCGGCGAGATGATTGCCGGTGCCGACCCCGCCCGACCCAAACGTGTACTTGTCGGGCTCGGCTTTCGCCCGAGCGATCAGGTCGGCGAGATCGCGGAAGGGGCTGGCGGCGCGCACCGCGAGGCTGATCGGCACCTCCGTCACCAGGCTGATCGAGGTGAGATCGCGCAGCGGATCGAACGCGAGCTTGGGATAGATCGTCGGCACCATCGTCACCGACGAGGTCGTCAGCAGTAAGGTGCCGCCGTCGGGCGGCGCCTGCACTACGGCCTGCAGGCCGATCGAGCCGCCCGCGCCGGGCCGGTTCTCCAGGATGAACACGCGTTTGGTCTGCGCTGCCAGCCGCTCGATCAGGAGCCGCGCGGGAACGTCGACCGGTCCGCCGGCGGCGTAGGGCACCACCACGCGCACCGTGCCCGACGGCCACTCCTGCCCCGGAGCCGGCGTGGCGATGAGGGCGAGAACGATGATCGCAACGACGTGGGTGGCGAATCGCGGCACGCGCATTCGGCAACTCCTTCGCCCAGATCCGTTAGATGATCCCCGTTCCGCGTCAAAATGGAAATAGCCAAATGCCGTGAACTGGAAAACAATCGACGTCGCGAGCAACTCGCCCAACAGGCCAATTCGTCCTCGGAGATCCGACAATGACGCGCGCCCGCCGCATGCCCATGGGGGCGTTGCTCATCGCTGCGCTCTGCGCAGTCTCCGTCTTCACCGGACGCGCGCAGGCGGCCTTTCCGGACCGGCCGATCCGCCTCATCGTCTCGTTTCCGCCCGGCGGCGCGAGCGACGGCGTGGCGCGCATCCTGGCCGAAGGGCTCAGCACCCGGCTTGGCGTGCCTGTAGTGGTCGAGAACCAGGGCGGCGCGGCCGGCACCATCGCCGGCGCGATGGTGGCGCGCGCGGCGCCGGACGGATACACCATGCTCGTCTCCGCCACCGCCGTGTTCGCGATGGTGCCTAACCTGCGCAAGCTCGATTTCGATCCACTGCGCGACCTTCTTCCGGTCGCCCGCATCGGGGAGTCGCTGCGCGCGCTCGCCGTCTCCCCCAAGCTGCCGGTGAAGACGCTGGCCGAGTTCGTCGCCTATGCCAAGCAGAACCCGGGCAAGCTCAACTATGGATCATCGGGCCAGGGCTCGACCGTTCATATCCTCACCGAATCGTTTCGCCACGCCACTGGCGTCGACATCGTCCATATTCCCTATCGCGGCGCCGGGCCGTCGCTTGGCGGCCTGCTCGCGGGCGACATCGAGATCCTGATCGACACTGTCGTGGTCCCGCACGTCCAAGCCGGACGTCTGATCGGGCTTGCCGCCGCGGGCGACGCGCGTCTGCCCGAGCTTCCGGATTTGCCGACGCTCGCGGAATTGGGCCTCTCGAGCGTGCGTACATCGGGCTGGACCGCGCTGTTCGCTCCCGCGCAATTGCCGCGGGACATCCTCGATATCTACACCCGCGACATCGAGAGCCTGTTCAAGGACGAGGCGTTCGTGAAGCGCATCGTGGCTACCGGATCGCGGCCGGCATTTCTCGCACCGGCGCCGTTCGCCGAGCTCGTGCGCCAGGATCACGCCTATTTCGGCAACGTGATCCGCGAGCTCAAGATCAAGGCACAGGATTGATACGGTTGCTGCCGCAATCGGCACGCGATTGAAAGCAACCGTCGTAGGGTGGCCAAAGGCGCGAGCATCGGTTTTCACGCGTGGACAAAATCGCGCGAGCACCGTGCCCACGCGGAAAGTATACAGCATGCGATTTCGCCCACCATACAGTTACGCAATGGGGAGAGGGAGCACCGCTCTCGTAGTCCCAGCTTTACTCACCGTCCCTTGAACACGGGCTTGCGCTTCTCTACGAAGGCGCGCTGCGCCTCGCGCGCATCCTCGGTGTGGGAGAGCTCGACCGTCACGCTCTGCTCGAAGCGGTAGGCGTCGCGCACCGGCAGTTCCTCGATGGTGTTCAAGGCGCGCTTGATGTGGCGGATGGCGAGCGGACTTTTGGCGGCGATCTCGCGCGCGATGTCGAGCGCGGCATCCATGAGCTGCTCGCGCGGCGGGCACGCCTCGATCACGCCCAGCCGGTAGAGTTCGGTCGCCGGGACGCGTTGGCCGGTCAGGTACATGGAACGCGTGCGCGAACGCCCGACATGCTCCATCAGAAAGCGTGCCCCGCCGGCGAGCCCGACATTGATCTCCGGCATGGAGAAATAGGCGTTGTCGGACGCGATCATGATGTCGCAAGCGAGCATCAGCACAAAGCCCGCGCCGATCGCCGGCCCGTTCACGGCGGCGATGACCGGCTTGGTGCAGTCCGTTACGGCGTAGAAGAACTCGCGCACCAGCCGGTTGTGGCGGACATAGTCGCCCGGCTCGTGCACCAGGTCGACCCGCTCCTTGAGGTCGGCGCCGGCGGAAAACGTGTTGCCGGCCGCTGTCAGGATGGCGACGCGGATGTCGTCGCGATCGCTGATGGCGTCGAAGACGGTAATCAATTCCTCGCGCGTGCGCCGGTTCTGCGCGTTCACGGGCGGACGATCGAAGGTGACGGTGGCGATGCCGTCGGCGACATCGAGACGGAATTGCGCGAGATCCATGGCGTGTCCCAAAGAAAACCTATCGCACCGGCACCCGGTGCATGGTGAAAATATTGTCGACCGACGTGTAATCCATATAGCCGAGGCGGGCGATAGGCCGGATGCGCGCCATGTCGATATTGCCGTCGACGATCACGGAATCGTCGATATGGACGTTGACCACCTCGCCGATGACGAGCGAATTGACCGTCTTCTTGCCGTCCGAGCAGACCAGGTCGATAGTCTTGTTGTAGATGCATTCGAGCGCGATCGGAGAGCGCTCGACCCGCGGCGGTTTCACCACGCGCGAGGGGACCATGCTGAGGCCGGCGACATCAGCCTCGCTGATGTCCTCGGGATGATCGCTGCCGGTGATGTTCATCTCGCTGCGCAGATCGTACGTTGCCAGATTGAAGACGAACTCGCCCAACAGTTCCGCGTTGCGTTGCGAGTGTTTGCGGGTACTGCTGGAGAACATGACGAAGGGCGGCCGCGTCGAAATGATGTTGAAGAAGCTGTAGGGCGCCAGATTGACCACGCCGGCCGGGCCGATGGTGGTGATCCAGCCGATCGGCCGCGGCACGACGAGACAGGTGCCGGGATCGTGCGCGAGACCATGCGGCTCGCTGCGCGGATCGTAGTCCATGCGATGTCATCCCCTGTTGAACCGCCCCACTTACCCTCCCCGCTCGCGGGTGAGGAACTGGCAGGAGTTATTCACCCTGGATATTCGCGCTCTTGATCAGATCCGTGAGGCGCTTGGCATCCTCCTGCACATAGGCGGCAAACTCCTTCGGCGGCAACAAAAAGACTTCCGTGCCCTGGGCGGCGAATTTGGCCTTGATGTCGGGCGACGCGAGCACCTTGCCGAGCACCGACGCGAGCCGCTCCACGATTGCCGGCGGCGTACCGGCGGGAGCGGTGATGCCGTACCAGGTAGCCACGTCGAACCCTTTGAGGCCGAGCTCGTCCAGGGTCGGAACGTCGGGCAGTTGCTCGGCGCGCTTCATCGTGGTCGCCGCCAGCGCCCGCAATTTTCCCGAAGCGATATGCGGCAACAGAACCGGAGCATTGAGGAAAGCGAGGTCGATCTGACCGGACAGGAGATCGGTGGTCGCTGGCGCTGCGCCCTTGTACGGGATGTGATTGAGCTTGGTCCCTGTCATCTGCTGGAACATCTCGGCGGCAAGATGAGGCTGGCTGCCGTTGCCGACCGAACCGTAGTTGAGCGTGCCGGGTTTTTGCTTCGCCAGCGCGATCAGCTCCTTGACGTCGTTCACCGGGAGCGTCGAACGCACCACCAGGACGTTGGGAACGCTGGCGATCATGGCGACGAAGGCGAAGTCGCGGATACCGTCATAGCCGATCTTGGGCGTGAGCGCCGGCGTGACGATGTGCGCAGACGCGGTCGAGAGGAGCAAGGTGTAACCATCCGCCGGCGCGCGTGCGACCTGCTGGGCCGCGATCGCGGTCGCGGCGCCGGGCTTGTTCAGGATGACGACCACTTGCCCCAGACTATCTCCCACGGCTGACGCGAGCGGGCGAGCCAGCACGTCGGCGGGGCCGCCGGCGGCGTACGGGTTGACCAGCATGATCGAGCTCGATGGATAGGACTGCGCACGCGCCAGCGCGGCGGTGGTGAAGGCACTCAATGCAAGCGCCGCGGCGCATGCTCCAATGCGATTCCACGCGCCGATACCTTTCATGGTCCCTCTCCGCATTCCCGACGTGCTCGACATCGCCGGTTCGGAATGGTAGCCCGAAGGTCTTTCCAGCGCCATCTGCGGGCCGCTGCCCACAGGACCCTCCATGAAGCTGCACTGGTCCCCGCGTTCGCCGTTCGTGCGCAAGGTGATGATCGTCGCGCACGAGCTCGGCCTGACCGAGCGCATCGACTGCGTGCGCACCGTGGTGGCGACCACCCGGCCGCACGCCCCGTTGATGGAAGAGAACCCGCTCTCGAAAATCCCGACGCTCGTTCTCGACGACGGCACCGTGCTCTACGATTCGCCGGTCATCTGCGAATATCTCGATTCGCTGCACGCGGGACGCAAGCTCGTTCCGGCCGACCGCAGCGAGCGCATGACAGCGCTGCGCCGCCAGGCGCTCGGTGACGGCTTTCTCGATTTCCTGCTGCTGCTGCGCAACGAGCGCGAGCGCACGCATCCCTCGCCGGTCCATGTCGCGACCTTCGGCACCAAGAAACAGGCCGCGCTCAAGGCGCTGGACAAGGAGTCCGGAGATCTCTCCGCCTCGCCTTTCAGCGTCGGCCACGTCGCGATCGGCTGCGCGCTGTCCTATCTCGATTTCAGGTTCGCCGATGAGGACTGGCGGGCCGACCATCCCGGCATCGCGCGCTGGCATCGCGACTTCAGCCAGCGCCCGTCGGTACGCGCCACGGAGCCGGTCGATGACCGTTGAACATCCGCAGAGCGGGCGCTGATATGGCGGGGCCGCTGTCGCATATCCGCGTGCTCGATCTCAGCCGCATCATGGCGGGACCGTGGGCCGGACAAATATTGGCCGACCTCGGCGCCGACGTGGTGAAGGTGGAGCGTCCCGGCGCGGGCGACGATACCCGCGGCTGGGGACCGCCGTTCCTCAAGGACAAGGCCGGTCGCGATACCAGCGACGCCGGCTACTTCCTCTCGGTCAACCGCGGCAAGCGCTCGATCGCGGTCGATCTTGCCGATGCCGAAGGCCAAAAGATCGTGCAGACGCTCGCGGCGCGCGCCGACATCGTGCTGGAGAATTTCAAGGCCGGCGCGCTGGCGAAATACGGCCTCGGCCATGAGGATCTCAGCAAGGTCAATCCTGCACTGATCTATTGCTCGATCACCGGCTTCGGGCAGAGCGGGCCGCGCCGCGACCAGGCCGCCTACGACTTTATGATCCAGGGCATGAGTGGCCTGATGAGCGTCACCGGCGAGGCGGACGGCAAGCCGGGAGCCGGACCGCAGAAGGTCGGCGTCCCCATCGTCGACATCATGACCGGGATGTACGCCGCGATTGCCGTTCTGGCTGCGCTGGCGCGCCGGCAGGTGAGCGGCCAAGGCGAGCATATCGACATCGGTATGCTCGATGTCGGCGCGTCGTTTCTCGCCAATCAGGCGATGAACTACCTGATCTCGGGGCGGGCGCCGCGGCGCGCCGGCAACGCGCATCCCAACATCCAGCCGCAGGACGTGTTTGCGACGCGCGACGGCCATCTCGTGCTCGCGGTCGGCAACGACGACCAGTTTGCCAGATTCTGCGACGTGCTCGCGCGGTCGGACATCGCCAGGGACGAACGCTTCCGCACCAACGCGGGGCGCGTCCGCAACAACGCGATGCTGACGCCGCTGATCGCCGAACTGCTGGCGAGCCGCGAGCGCGATCACTGGGTGCGCGAATGCGCGCGCGTGGGCGTGCCGTGCGGGCCGATCAACACCGTCCCGGAGGTTTTCGCCGATGAGCAGATCAAGCATCGCGGGATACTGATCGAGATCGCGCATCCGGTCGCGGGCCCCGTACCGCAAGTGGCGTCGCCGATGCGGTTCAAGAACGCCCCGCTGTCGCACGACCGCGCGCCGCCTCTGCTGGGCGAGCACACCGAGGAGATTCTGCGCGAATTGGGCTGGCCGGATGCGAAGACGCATGCCGCATCGGACGAGAAATGATCTGCACTTCTTGGAAGACTGCCGTGCCGCGGATTCCGCGCGCTCCCTCTCCCCGTTGGGGAGAGCGTGGGGGTGAGGGGGTTACAGGACTCTCGATAGACCTTAACCCCTCACCCCACCGCTCTCCCTATGGGAGAGGGAGCAGACCGAGCCAGCCCCTAGATCCGTGGCCCACCTTCCCAACAGGAGACATCCGTTGCCGCGCATTCCGCTCTTTCCAACAGACGACATGACGCCGGAGCAGCGCCGCGTCCACGATGCCGTGGTCGCCGGCCCGCGCGGCGAGCTGCGCGGGCCGCTGCGGGCGGTGCTGCATCGTCCCGAGCTCGCGGACAAATGGCAGCAGTTCGGCGAGCTGTTGCGCTTTCGCACCTCGCTGCCGCCGCAGCTGAAGGAGTTGGCGATCCTGGTCACCGGACGGCATTGCCACGCCCAGCTCGAATGGCATATCCACGAGCAGATGGCGCGCAAGGCCGGTCTGCCGCAGGCGGTGATCGACGACGTTCACGCCGGCCGCCGGCCCACCGCGCTCGATGCCGACGGCCTCGCCGTCTTCGATTACGCCGAGGAGCTCAATCGCCGCCAAACCGTCGGCGAGGAGAATTACCGGCGCGTGCTCGACCGCTGGCAGGCGGTCGGCGTGGTCGAGCTGACCGCGCTGATCGGCTATTACACCATGGTGGCAATGACGCTGAACTGCCACGACATCCCGCTGCCGGACGGGGTGGCGCCACCGCTGCCGTCGGCTCCGGAGTAACCCGCCGTTTGCACCAGCGGAGACATTGATCATGCGGATTTGTTCGCTACCCTCCATGGCACTGTGGCTGACGCTCATGACCCAAGCCGCATCCGCAGACGACCAACGCACGCGCGAGCTCCTGCGCACCGCCGACGGCCAGATCGACGTGATCACCGAAGGGGCCGGACCGGTTATCATTCTGCTGCCGTCGCGCGGCCGCGATTCCGAGGACTATGACGAGGTCGCGCACGGCATCGCCAAGGCCGGCTTCCGCGTGCTGCGCCCGCAGCCGCGCGGGATCGGCCAGTCGGTCGCTCCGATGCGCGACATTACGCTGCACGACTTCGCACGCGACATCGCCGCGGTGATCCGGCACTACGGCGGTCCGGCGGTGATCGTCGGCCATGCCTACGGCAACTGGGTGGCGCGCATGACGGCGGTCGATCATCCCCAGCTCGTGCGCGGCGTGGTGATCGCCGCGGCGGCGTCGAAGACCTATCCACCCGAGCTCAGCGTGGCCGTCACCAAGAGCGGCGACATGTCGCTGCCGAAGGAGGAGCGGCTCAAATACCTGCGCGGGACGTTCTTTGCGCCCGGCAACGATCCCGCCATCTGGCTCGACGGCTGCCACACGGAGGCGAGCGAAGCCCAGCGTGTTGCGGCGCTCGCGACCAGGCAGGCGGAGTGGTGGTCGGCCGGCAGCGTGCCGCTGCTCGACCTGCAGGCCGACAACGACCCGTTTCATCCGATCGAGCGCATGAACGAGCTCAAGGACGAACTCGGCGACCGCGTCAGCGTCGCGGTGATCCGCAACGCCAGCCACGCTTTGCTGCCGGAGCAGCCGGCGGCCGTGGTCGCGGCGATCGTGGCCTGGGTGCGCGGACTCCAGTCCATATCCCGTTGACTGGACTCAGTGAAGCGGCAAACTCGGCGACTTCTGCTTCGAGCCCAAAGGGATACGCTCGAGAGCAGGCTACTGCCGCATCAGCACCAGTGGATCGGTGCTGGCGGGGATGCGCTCCCAGGTCGCGGGATCGCTCTCGGAGAAGCGCCAAGTGCCGCCGCTGCCGCTGAGCAGCAGCCCGTCTGGATCGAGCCGCCAAGTCGAGAGCGCGAGTCCGGCGACCGACGCATCGCATCCGGGCTTCACCGTGATCTTGTAGCTGTCGCCGCCGGCGGACGCGTTCGACAGCGTGAGCTTGCACAGCGGCTTTTCGAATTCCCTGAGCAAGGTCCATTCGCCGAACACCTGCTCGGGGCTCACCGTGGCGGCCTTGATGGCGGCCTGGGTGCGCATGAAGAATAGCCCCTCCCCCTTCCGCTCGGCTTCGTACATGTGCGACTCGACTTCGGTGAAATCGAGCACGATCGCGCCCTTGGAGTTGAACAGGCGCACCGCATCGTTCGGCCCCATGCCCCAGACCGTCACGTCCTTGAGCGACGGGAAGGCGGTGCCGCAGGCCGCATCGAGTTCCAGCTTGAAGCCGCCGGTTATGACATCGAGGTGGAAGTTGAGCGGGCAGGTCTTGTCGCGGGCGGCGTTGGAGATTTCCCAGGCGCCGACCATGCCCTTGGCCGCGTCGCTGGGCTCCGGGGCCTGGGCGTGCGCACTGGTGGTGCAAAGGCCAAGCGCGATCAGCGCGAAACGGATGCGAGCCAGCATGAGAAAACCAAATCCGGTGGCATCGGTGCGGACGCTATCACGACGCGATTGCGTCGTCATGCCTGGCTGCGCCGTGGTACGGCAGGTCTGCGAAACGTTCATGAGCGGGATTTACCCGATGTTTACGGGCGTTTCTTCGGCGGCCAGGGCGTCTCCGCCACCGGGGTCAGCGGCGGTTTGCCCGCCGACCAGGCGAGAAGATTGTCCACCACCAGTTGGTCCATCTTTTCGCGCGTCGCGACCGACGCCGAGCCGAGATGGGGAAACAACACGACGTGATCCATCGCGATTAGCTCGGGCGGCACTTCGGGCTCGCCAACATAGACATCGAGACCGGCCGACAGGATGGTCTTGTCTTGCAGCGCCTTGATCAGCGCCGCCTCGTCGACCACCGAGCCGCGTGCCATGTTGATGAGGATGCCGTCCGGACCGAGCGCCGCGAGCACCTCGGCATTGATTAGGTTCTTGGTTTCCGCTCCGCCCGGCGTGATCACCATGAGCACGTCGACGTCGCGCGCCATGTCGACGAGCTTGGGATAGTGCCGGTACGACACCCCCGCGGCCGGCCGGCGCGAATGATAGACCACGGGTACCTGCATGGCCTCGAGTCGGCGCGCGATCGCCTGCCCGATGCGACCCAGGCCCACCATCCCGACGGTGCGGTTGCGCAGCGTCGCCTTGCTGAGCGGGTACCCTTTCTGCGCCCATTTGCCGGCGCGCACGTAGCGCTCAGCCTGGGGAAATTCGCGCACGGTGCATAGCAGCAGCCCGAGCGCGGTGTCGGCCACCTCCTCGGTCAGCACATCCGGCGTGTTGGTGACGGTGATGCCGTGCGCACCGGCCCAGGCGGCATCCACATGGTCGTAACCGACGCCGAAGGACGAGACGATTTCGAGCCGCGGAAAGCGCTGCATGAACCCGCCATCGACCCGCTCCTCGGTGCCGGCGACGGCGATGCCGCGCACCTGCGGCGCGGTCCCGGCGAAAAACGTCTCCCGATCCTTGGCGTCGGAGAATTTGACGAGATTGAAGGCGCGCGCCAGCCCATTGACGATCACCGGCTTGGGCGGCCCGATCAGCAGAACGTCGGTCATTTCAGCAGCCATCGTTTCTTCCTACACCAACATCGTGAGGGGTTGCTCGACGCATCCCTTGAACGCCGACAGCAGCTGCGCGCCGAGCGCGCCGTCGACCACGCGATGATCGCAGGAGAGCGTGACCGACATCACGCCGGCGAATGCGACGCCGCCGTCCGCGGTCTCGATCGCATGCCGCCGCGCGGCGCCCACCGCCAGGATCGTCGACTGCGGGGGATTGATAATGGCGGAGAATTCGCGCACGCCGTGCATGCCGAGATTGGAGATCGCGGACGCGCCGCCCTGGTATTCGTCGGGCTGGAGCTTCCGCTCTCGCGCGCGCGCCGACAGCTCCTTCATCTCGCGCGAGATCGCCGACAGCGTCTTCGTGTCCGCGCTGCGTATGATCGGCGTGATCAGCCCGCCCTCGACCGCGACCGCGACGCCGATATCGGACTGCGTGAAGCGCAGGATGCGGTCCTCCGCCCACACCGCGTTGGCGGCGGGCGCGCGTTGCAGCGCCACCGCCCAGGCCTTGATGACGAGGTCGTTGACCGACAGCTTGAAGCCGGGATTGCCATCCGCGTCCTTGGGCGCGGCCGCATTCGCCTGTTCGCGCAGCTTGATGAGGGTGCCGATCTCGACGTCGGCGGTGAGGTAGAAGTGCGGGATGGTCTGCGTCGCCTGCACCAGCCGCGTGGCGATGGTGCGGCGCATGCCGTCGAGCGGCACCTCCTCGAACGGCACGTCGCGGTAAAGCGCCTTGATCTGATCGGCGGAAGGGCCGGTGAACGCGGGCGGGACGCGCTTGCTGGCCGCCAGCGCGGTCTCGACGTCGCGCGCGCGGATGCGGCCGTTTGGACCCGACGGCCGGATCGCCGCGAGGTCGATGCCGCCCTGCGCGGCGAGCCGCCGTGCCAGCGGCGTGACCCGGGTGCCCCCGGCCAGGCGTGCGGGACCGTAATTGCGCTCCGGCGTGCGCACCTCGAAAAACGGATCGAGCTTGATCGGCACATGCGCCGCCGCAGGCGACGTTGCGAGAGATGACGCCGCCGCAGGCTGCATCGCAGGAGGTGTCGCCGGGGCGGCCACGGGCGGCGAAGCGGCGCGCGCGGGTGCGGCAGCAGGCGTCGCCTTGCCGGCGGATTTTGCGCCGGCAGCCGCGCCCGTGCCGTCCGCGATCACCGCCACCACGGCGCCGACCGGCGCGACCTCGCCCGCCGCCACGCGAATCTCGGTGAGTACGCCGGCGGAGGTCGAAGGCACCTCCATCGACACCTTGTCGGTCTCGATCTCGAACAGGTTGTCGCCCGGCGCGATGGCGTCGCCGGCCGACTTGAACCATTGCGTGATCTTGCCTTCCGCCACGGTCTCGCCGAGCTGCGGCATCAACACGTCCATCTACGCGTTCCCATTTCTTGCACGCGCGCCACCCTACGGGCCGCGCCTTGCTGCACGCTCACTTGAACCGCTCCCACACCACTTCCTGCTTGGTGCCGACCGGGCGCAGGATCAGGCGATCGCCCGCGAACTCGTAGCTCCGCACGTAGTCGGTGAGCTCGCCCGGCTGCACGCTCGCTTGGCGATGATGTGTGATGGTGCCCGCGCGCTCGTCGATCGTGTAGGTGCCGAAATAGGCGACGTAGTCGGCCAGCGACGCCTTGGCCTCTTCGGGGGTGGGCTCCGGGCCGGCCATCCGCACGTGTCGGTCTGGCGCGATCTGCGCCGCCATGGCGCCGCTCGGGTCGTAGTAGATGATCCCTTTGGGATTGCTCCCGCGACCTGGCCTGGGCTTGCCGTCGATCGAGGTGCCGACGTAGCGCCACGCACCGAAGAAGCGCTTGGCGACCTCGCCCTGCGGCGGCGACTGGGCGCCGGCAGGGATTGCGTCAAGACCGCTCACGAGAAGCACCGCCGGCAGCACGATCGCCCTGATCCCGCGCATCGCACGCTCCTGCAATCGCTGCGTTCGATCACCATGTCACCGAGATATATTGCGTCTCCAAAAACTCCATCAGGCCTTCGTGCGCGCCCTCGCGGCCGATGCCCGACTGCTTCATGCCGCCGAAGGGCGCGGCGGGATCGGAAACGAGCCCGCGGTTGAGCCCGATCATGCCGAAGTCAAGTTGCTCGGAGACGCGCATGCCGCGGCTCAGGTCCTTGGTATAGAGGTAGGCGACGAGGCCATACTCGGTGTCGTTGGCGCGCTTGATCACCTCGCCCTCAGACTTGAAGGTCTGGATCGCCGCCACCGGTCCGAAGATCTCCTCGCGCAGCATCATGGCTCCGTCAGGCACGCCGTCGAGCACGGTCGGCGGATAGAAGTGCCCGGGGCCTGCGGGCGACTTGCCGCCGGTGAGAACCTTGGCGCCCTTGCCGACCGCGTCCTCCACCAGCTCGATCACTTTCTTCTTGGCGTCGGCATTGACCAGCGGACCGACCGTCACGCCGTCGTCGAGCCCATTGCCCACCTTTAGCGCCGCCATCTTGGCGGCAAGCTTCTTGGCGAACTCGTCGTGCACCTGCTCGTGCACGTAGAACCGGTTGGCCGAGGTGCAGGCCTCGCCCATGTTGCGCATCTTGGCGATCATCGCGCCCTCGATCGCGGCATCGATGTCGGCATCCTCGAACACCAGGAAGGGCGCGTTGCCGCCGAGCTCCATCGCCGGCTTCACCACGTTGTCGGCCGCCTCATGCAGCAGCTTGCGGCCGACCTCGGTGGATCCGGTGAAGGAGACGACGCGCACGCGTGGATCGTGCAGCATCGTGCTCACGACCTTGCCCGACGAGCGCGAAGGAATGACGTTGACCACGCCCGCCGGAACGCCCGCCTCCTCGAGGATCGGCATCAGCGCCAGCATGGTGAGCGGGGTATCGGAGGCGGGCTTGAGCACGACCGGGCAGCCAGCCGCGAGCGCAGGGCCGATCTTGCGCGTCGCCATGGCGGCCGGGAAATTCCACGGCGTCACCAGCACGGCGATGCCCGCGGGCTTGTGCTGCACCACCATGCGCGCGCCCGAGGCCGGGGCGCGCGACACCTCGCCGATATTGCGCACCGCCTCCTCGGCGTACCAGCGGAAGAACTCCGCCGCGTAAGCCACTTCCCCACGCGAATCCGAGAGCGCCTTGCCGTTCTCGATGGTGATCAGCTTCGCGAGCCGCTCGGCGTCGCGCATGATCAGCTCGAATGACTTGCGCAGGATTTCGGCGCGCTCGCGCGGCTTGCGTCCGGCCCAGTCCGCGAAGGCGTCGCTGGCGGCGTCGACCGCGGCCTTGGCATCCTCCACGGTCGCGCTCGCCACCGACGCGATCTTGTTGTCGGTCGCGGGATCTAGCACGTCGAAGCGGCCGCCGTCGGAGGCCTTGCGCCATTTACCCCCGATCCACAGATCGGTCGGCACATTGGCGAGGAGATTGTCGTATCTGGAACTCATGGTGACCTCATAACTCCCCGGGTCGTCATGCGCGGGCTTGACCCGCGCGTCCATCTTCTTGCGAAGACGGATGGATTGCCGGGTCAAGCCCCGCAATGACCCTGATTGCTGACATTCGTCATAGTTATTTGCTACCCCTGCATCGACCGCTGCACGCGATCGACGATGCGATCGACGGTCGGCAGCGCGATATCTTCCAAAATGTCGGCGGCCGGCAACGGAATGTGCGGGGTCGTGATCCGCACCGGCGGCCCGTCGAGATCGTAGAACGCCTCGTCCGCCACGATCGACACGATCTCGGCGCCCCAGCCGCACAGCCGCGGGTTCTCCTCGACCGTGAACAGGCGATGCGTGCGGCCGACCGAGCCGAGGATGGTCTGGGTGTCGA
>Ga0208989_10000194_pt1 | contig 15738 bp, 15 predicted proteins | sample MedBloCAOM3_M1_FD_187852 | JGI IMG/M metagenome (GOLD analysis project Ga0208989, IMG submission 187852) | Forest soil microbial communities from El Dorado National Forest, California, USA - Mediterranean Blodgett CA OM3_M1 (SPAdes) (version 2) | ecosystem: Environmental > Terrestrial > Soil >...
GCGGTTGCCGCCGTCCTCGCATTGCTATCGCCTTCAGCCAGGGCGGAGGAGCGCACTGTCAATTTCTATAATTGGTCGAGCTATATGGCGCCGGGGGTGCTCGAAGACTTCACCAAGCAAACCGGTATCAAGGTCGTCTACGACACGTTCGATGCCAATGAGACGCTGGAGACACGATTGCTGGCCGGGAAGTCCGGCTATGATGTTGTCGTCCCCACAGCCTACTTCCTGCAGCGCCAGATTTTGGCGAATGTTTTCCAGAAGCTCGACAAGTCGAAGCTGCCGAACCTCGCCAACGCCTGGCCGGTGGTGACGAAACGGCTCGCTATCTACGATCCCGGCAACGCATATGCCGCCAATTACATGTGGGGCACGACCGGCATAGGCTACAACATAAAAGCGGTGCAGAAAATCCTCGGAGCCGACGCCAGGATCGACAGTTGGGACATCGTCTTCAAGCCGGAGAACCTGGCGAAGCTCAGGGATTGCGGCGTTCACATGCTGGATTCCGCCGATGATATTTTTCCGGCGGCATTGAGCTATCTCGGGCTCGATCCCAATTCGACCAAGCAGGCTGACCTTGAAAAGGCCGCCGATCTCGTCCTGAAAATCAGACCATATGTGCGCAAGTTTCATTCGTCGGAATATCTGAGCGCATTGGCTACCGGAGAAATTTGCTTCGTGGTGGGCTGGTCCGGCGACATCATGCAGGCGCGAAGCCGCGCTGCGGAAGCAAGGAATGAGATCGAGATCGGCTATGCCATCCCGAAGGAAGGCGCGCAGATGTTTTTCGACAATCTCGCAATCCCGGCCGATGCGAAGAATGTCACGGAGGCCTATGAGTTGATCAATTATCTCTACCGGCCCGAGGTCGCCGCAAAGAATTCCGATTTTCTGTCCTACGCCAACGGCAACCTGGCGAGCCAGAAGCTGGTTGATCCGAAAATTCTCAATGACAAAAACATTTACCCGGACGAGGCGACGCTCGGGAAGCTGTTCGTGATCACCGCCCGCGATCCAGCCACGCAGCGCGTCATCAACCGGCTCTGGACACGGGTCAAGACCGGGCGATAGCATCGTGACTTACCCCCTCGTCGATGTCGAGAATGAAGCGGATTGGCACGCCTACCATGCTATCCGCCGCAGCGTCCTCTGGGAGGCGCGGGGTCGTTCGAATTACGACGCCCGCCATAAAGGTGAATACCGATCCAACCGTTATCCGCTTCTACTCAAGCTCGCCGGGCGCAACATCGGTACAACGCGCCTGGATAATTTCGGGGGCGCCGTCGCCGCCGTGAGGCTGGTCGCGATAGTCAGCGACGCGCATAGACAAGGTCACGGTCGCGAGCTGATGGAGTTAGTTGAAGGCCGCGCGCTTGCGCCGGGGGCGCGGCATCTTGTCATTAATTCAGCGTCGGATGCCGTCCGGATTTTATGAAAAATTTGGCTGGACTCGTCAGGTCTGGAGCGAGGACGAGATTGCTCGAACCGAAGCGGATATTGTGCAACTGATAAAAAATATCGGCTGAGCCGGGACCACTATCGCCAGCGGCGATGCAGCCACAGCCACTGATCGGGATATTCGCGAATCCAGCCCTCGACCACCGACGTAATGGCCTGCATCGTTCCCTGAATATCGATTTGGCCGGCAGCGTCGCGCACCGGCTGTACTTCTTCGGATAGTTCGGCGCGAAAACGATGGCCGGGCAGCCGGATGATCCGGACGCCATGAATCGGGCATTCGACCTGCCGCAGCAGCCGCGCCAGCATCGGATTGGCCCGGGTTTTGCGGCCAAAGAACGTAACCTCGACGCCGTTGGTAAGGTACTGGTCGACCAGCATGGCAACGTGCTGGCCGTTTTGCAGGGCTTCTGCAAGCTTTAACGGTGCATCACGGCCGGCTGGAATCAGCGTACCCATTTTTACAGCGCGCATGTCCTGGATGATGCGGTCGGCTGAGGCGATGTTCGGCCGGCGATACAGGATCGCGGCGTCCAGCCCGTGCGCGACCGCGGCCAAAGCGGGCAGTTCCCAGTTGCCGAGATGACCTGCAAAAATCAGCGCTGGCTTGCCGTCTAGCCGCAACTGCGCAAACAGTTCGTGGGTGCGCGGCTCGATTTCGATGCGGCTATCCTCGGGGCGCGCGGGATCGTGCTCCCAGATATGATCGAGATGAGCGAATTCGGCGCCGACGCGACCGAGATTGTCCCAGACGCCAGCGAGAATGGCCTCGATCTCCGCAGGCGATTTTTCCGGGAACGCGGCGGTTAGATTGGCGCGACCGATCCGCTGCTCGCGCATGACAGGTCCGATCAGGCGGGCGATCCGGCCGAACAGGTTCGCGGTCTTGATCGGATCGAAATAGCGGGTGATGCGCAGCATTCCGACCGTCAATGCACCGACCGCGGCCTCGCCGAGCGGCTTGGTCGCGTCGCGAACACGGGCTTTGGCGCGAAGGAGCAAGCGGCTCATTGGAAATGGCTAGCTTGCTAGATCGGTTCGCGGGTCAGAACCAGCGAGGCATTCTGGCCGCCGAAGCCGAACGAATTCGACATCACAGCGGTGACGCGAGCGTCGCGCGCCTTGTTGGGGACCACGTCGAACGGGATCGCCGGGTCAGGAACATCGTAATTGATGGTCGGCGGAATCCGCTGGTGCTCGAGCGTCAGCAGCGAAAACACAGCTTCGACGGCGCCCGCCGCGGAGAGGGTGTGGCCAACCATCGACTTGTTGGAGGAGACCGGAATCTGGCCGGTGCGCTCGCCGAACACCGTCGAGATGCCCAGATATTCCATCTTGTCGTTTTCCGGCGTGCCGGTGCCGTGGGCGTTGATGTAGTCGATCTGGTCAGGGACGATGCCGGCATCAGATAATGCATTGCGCACGCATCCGATGATCGGCTTGCCGTCGGGACTGGAGCGGGTGCGGTGGAATGAATCCGCAAGTTCGCCGCAGCCGGCGACGATGCCGAGGATCTTGGCGCCGCGCGCGGTGGCGGCTTCGTAGCTTTCCAGCACCAGCGCACCCGCGCCCTCCGCCATGACGAAACCGTCGCGGTTTTTCGAAAACGGCCGGACCGCAGCCTGCGGCGGATCGTTCTGAGTCGAAAGCGCCGATAGCAATGAGAACCGGACCAGGGCTTCCGGATTGACCGACCCGTCGGTTGCGACGCACAGCGCGGCGTCGGCTTCGCCGCGACGGATGGCCTCGACGCCAAGCTGGATCGCGCTGGCGCCGGATGCGCATGCCGTGGAGAGTGAAATCGGCGAACCTTTGGTGCCGAAAGTCTCCGCCAGATGATCCGATACCGAACCGAACAGAAAGCGCCGGTGATATTGCGTGAATCTTCCGCCACCGCTGACGCGCAGGAGGGCGTCGTAATCGAACTCGGTTGCTCCGATCACGCGTCCAAGCTCCAGCCGTTGCGGCCACTCGACCTCGATAGGGGCGACGGCAAGAAACAGCGGCCCGGGAAAATCGCCTTTGCTCCCGATCGCCGACTGCGCGATGGCTTCTTCAGTGGCGATATCGGCAAGCCGCTCCGAAAGATCGGTCGAGGAAAAAGGCTCGACCGGCACGAAATCGACCGTTCCAGCCATCGTCGTTTTCAGGCCATCCGTGGGAAAACGCGTGATGGTCCGAATGCCGGATTCGCCCGCGGTGAGTTTTGTCCAGTTGTCGGCCTTGCCCGAGCCGAGCGACGTCACGACGCCCATGCCGGTGACGACGACGATCGGCCTTCCGAATTTATCGCGCGTAGCGGTCATAACCACTCCATCGTCCCGTTGGACCGGTTCAGCTGATTGCTTCGACCAGCGCCATGCCTTCGCCCCGCCAATGGCCAGTCCCCACTACGACAATCTGGGTCGGGGGTTTGGATATTTCAACCTCCAGCCCCGTGGGATCGTTCGGCGGAAACAATGCGCCGCGCGAGATCGAAAGCGCAGCAAGCGCAAGCCCCAACGGAAATTGCGTCTCCATTGTATGGCCGAACATCGTTCCGGTGGCGCGTACGGCGTAACCCGGATGTTGGCTGAGGAAAGCCCGCTCCTCGGACGTAACTGGTTCAGCACCGGTCACGCCTGTGATCAGGCCACCATTGTCGCTGAGTATGCCAAGCTTGGACCAAAGTGTTTCCAGAGATTTTGTAATCTCGCCGGGGTGCTTGCGACGCGCCAGATCGGCGACGACGTTGGTCAGGCGCGCATAGGGTTTTGCGCCGCGTGCTTGCGCATGAGCTTTGGACTCGATGACGAGAAAGGCGCCGGCAGAGCCGAGCGCAAAGCCTGCGTGTTTCTGGCGCGCCCAAACCGGCGCAAATTGGTCCTTGAGGTTGAAGCCGCCGAACTCGTAGAGGACCAAGAGGTCCTTGCGTTCGCCATTTTGCGAGCCACCGATCAACGCGATGTCGCTCTGACCGCCGGCGATACGTGCGAGCGCGATCCGCGCCGCGTCAACGCCTGCGGCTTCCTCGCCCATGAAAGTGCGCGACGATCCGGTTACGCCGTGCACGATGGCGATGTTGCCGGCCAGCAGGTTCGAAAGCTGCGCCAGAAAAAGCGTCGGACGCAGATCGTTCATCAGCCGTTCGTTGAGAAACCCGGGCGCGGAATTGCCCTTCGCTTCGGCACTGAGAATGCTTATGTCGACCGCGAGATCGCGCTCGCCACCGCCGGCGGCGACAATCATATCCATCCGCCCGAGGATTTCCTTGTTGCCCTTAACGCCGGCCGAATCCAGCGCCAGCCCCGCGGCATAAGTCCCAATGCGCTGCCAGGCTTCCATCTGGCGCTGATCGCCCTTTTTGGGGATCTGCGTGTCAAGATTTACCGGCACCCAGGGATGAACGATGTAGGGCGCGAAATTCTTCTCATCGACGTTGATGCGCCGCTGATTGAGCGCATCCCAGTTCGCATCCAGCCCTTCGCCAAGCGAGGTCGCCAGACCAATGCCGGTGATCCAGACTTCCGCCGAAGGTTTCGTCTCAGTCATGGGCGATCAGTTCTTGCGGAAACCCGATGCGCTTGGCCATGGCGTCCATGTATCCGCGCAGATCGGAATTTGGGAAGGGGACGTGACGGAACGTGATCGTAGCGTTGCACCTCAGTTCGTCGCCGACGCTAACCTTCGCGGAGGTAATGGCAAAACCCGAACCTTCGTGAACGATGCTGGCATCTATTTTCAGCATCTCCCCGGGGCTGACGAAACCCCGCATCTTGGCTTCCTTGACCGCGCCCAGAAACGGCATGCGCTCGAATTTCATCAGCGCGATCAGCAGCCAGCCGGACGTCTGCGCCATGGCTTCGATCAGCAGCACTCCAGGCATCAAGGGATACCCCGGAAAGTGGCCCTCGAAGATCGTGTTTTTCTCGGGAACTTGAGCCTCGACCGTAATGGTTTTCTCACCGATGTTGAGGTCGGTGATGCGGTCGATCAGTTGGAAATATTCGAGATGCATGGCGGGGCGGCTACGCGCCCTTGGCGGCGACCAATTCGTCGATGCGCGCGCTGAGGTTTTTCAGGACAAAGTACTGCTCGGTGGTCGCCTTGCCGTCGTTGACTTCCTGGGTCCATTTTTCCAGCGGTAGCTTGATCCCGAACGCCTTGTCGATCGCGAACGCAATGTCGAGAAAATCGAGGCTGTCGATCCCCAAATCGTCGATTGCGTGGCTTTCGGGCGTGATCGTGTCGCGCGGGATGTCGCAGGTTTCAGCGATAATCGTGGCGACCTGATCGAATGTGGAGGACATCACTAAGCCTTTGATATATTGAGGATAAATTCCAGAATGGCACGGCAGGCGGGCTGACGCCCCGGACTGCCCCATCCGCCGTCCGGAGTCGAGTGCCCGTATATCGGAGCGACGCCCCGAGTTCAATGGAGGCGGGCGATGCCTTTCAAATCGGATTTAAGGGCCAAACAGGCCAGCCTGGCCGGGAAATGCTAGACATGCGGCGTGGAAATGCGCGCGCAGTCGCGCCGCCCCATCAGCACGCAGTCCTGGGTCTTGCGCAGATCCGCAATGCTCATGGCAAGCCATATTCCGATGGCCGTCAGCGCCACGGTAAAAGCGAAGGCCGCGACGTTCGCCAGCATGCGTTGGCGAAAATCGTCCGGTTCAGTCCGGTCTCGCTCATAGCGCGACAAATCATTCGGCTCTGGCCGGGCGTCCTCCTCAAGAGCCTGGCCGGCCGGTTGCCCCCGCCGGCCCGGAGGGTGAGCCATGGTGCGCGGCCGGAACTTGAGCACGCGATGCTCTTCTTCCGATGCAATGGGCCGCTGGGTTTTCACTGGTATCAGTCCCGGGACATCCTGATCTTATTTAGCACGCTCGCGACGCCTCTCACAGAAAATGTTGGCATGGCACGAATGCGATAATCTATCCCTCTAAAGTTTCATGGAACCGGCCGTAGTCGATTCGAAGCCGACCGGTCATCAGCAACGGATACCGGTGAAGAGCCCCACCGTCGCGATGAAATGTCTGTAGTGTGTTTGCGGATGCATGTCGCCGTAGCCGGCGATCGAAAGCGTCTCGATGCTGAAATAGAGATAGTCGATATAGGCGCCGTGAACATCTTTCTAAATCTCCTTGAGGCGCTAGCGCATGATCCGCCAAAATGTGAGCGGTTTGGCGAACAGATCATGCGCTCTTAAATAGTTGAGAGCGCGATCGGACGCAAAACCGGACTCCCCTTTTGCTGATCGCGCTCTAGGCAAGGCATTTGATCGACTGCGCCATCATGGCATAATCGGGTGAATTTCAGAGGGATTTTTGGCGGTCAGGCAGGGGTTTCAAGTTATGGGTTTCAAGTCATGGCGAATACGCGCGAACTGATCCTCCATCCGATTCCAATACTCTCGCTGCATCCGACGCAGATGACCGTCGGAATGAGAGAGGTTAAGGAAAAGCGCAAGCGCTGGCGGGACCACGCGTCGAAGAAAAAGCAGGCGGAGCTTCTGGGCAAACATATGATCCCAGTGGTTCTGGGACCGGACAAGCGCCACTACGTGGTCGACCACCACCATTTGGCGCGCGCGCTTCACGATGAAGGCGTGAAGGACATTCTCGTGACCATCATCGCTGACCTCACCATGGTCGATCGTGACGCGTTCTGGGGCGTGCTCGATAATCACAGGTGGGTCTACCCCTACGACGCCAAGGGTGAACGCCGGCACTTCAGGGACCTTCCGAAAACGGTGAAGGACCTCAGGGACGATCCGTTCCGCAGCCTCGCCGGCGAATTGCGACGCGTCGGCGGTTTTGCGAAGGACACAACACCGTTCAGCGAATTCCTGTGGGCGGATTTCCTGCGCCGCAGAATATCGCGCAAGAGCGTGGAAGCCGATTTCGACAAGGCCATCGAGAAAGCGCTTGCTCTGGGGAAGAGCAAGGACGCGGTCTATTTGCCGGGCTGGTGCGGACCCGCCTCGGACGACTAGCCCGGCGGCGTATCCGCCGGCGAAACGGACGCGGGAGGTTTTTGCGCCGGCTCGCCCTTGCCGCCGAATACGCGATGCAGCCAACGCTCAAGCCGGTACCCGGCGATCAGAAGCGTGAACGCGATCGCAAGCGCGATCAGGACAATCCGCCAGTGCCCGACCCCGCAGGCGATACCGACACAAGCCGCAAACCAGGTACATGCGGCGCTGGTGAGGCCGCGAACCCTAAAATGACGTTCGGCATGGACAATGACGCCTGCACCGAGAAAGCCGATGCCGGTGAGGATTCCTTGAATGACCCGGCTGGCGGCGTCGGAAACTTTCGTGGCGTCGCCGGACGGGTCAGCCAACACGACGACCATTGCCGTGGCAAGACCCACCAGACCAAGCGTCTTCAAGCCGATCGGTTTGCCATGAAGGTCGCGATCAAGACCGATCAGACTGCCCGCGAGCGTGGCGACGCCAAGGCGCAGCGCAATCTCCGGCCAATCCAGCAATGCGATGACCTCCAGCTTCCGGGCCGGCAACGATAGGCCAATGTGGGGCGTGCCTCAACCGCCGAATTTGGCAGTATCTCGTGTCCCAAGGACAGCTTATTTCGGCAAGCGCCCCATCATGTAGAATTCGTCGTTCGGGCGCATGGCGGTGACGTTGGCCATCCGGTTCGACAGCGCGAAGAACGCCGAGATCGCGGCGATATCCCAAATGTCGTCGTCGCTGAAACCGTGGCCGGCGATATCGGTGAAATCCGCTTCCGAAATCTTGTGTGCCTCGGTACTCACCTTCATCGCGAATTCGAGCATGGCTTTCTGGCGCGGCGTGATATCCGCCTTGCGATAGTTGACGGCGATCTGGTCGGCGATTTGCGGGTTCCTCGCCCGAATTCGCAGGATCGCGCCGTGCGCGATCACGCAATAGTGGCATTGGTTGGCGCTGCTGGTCGCAACCACGATCATCTCGCGCTCGGCTTTGGTGAGGCCGCCATCCTTGTCCATCAGGGCATCGTGATAGGCAAAGAACGCTCGAAATTCGTCTGGCCGATAGGCCAGCGTCAGGAACACGTTCGGAACGAAGCCGGATTTCTCCTGCACCGCGAGCAGGCGGTTGCGGATATCGTCCGGCAGTTGATCGATGGGGGGCGTCGGGAAGCGTTTGGGGGTCGGTTGCGTCATCGCAGATGTTCCGGCTCAATCAATGTGATGCGGTTGCCCGGGATCATAGTCGATGGCGCCAATTGCGGAAAGTATGCCTGCGTGCGCGTGGCGCAAAGTGGCCGTCTCTACCGCAGCGGCTTTTTCAGCAATGAAAAGCGGTCGGGATCGAGACCCAGTGACGGCTGCAGCATCGGCGCTTCCACTATGCGTGCGGCCGGTCGTTCGCCGATGCCGGTATCGGTGGGAACGTCGCGATGCGACGTGGCTCCGCGCCAGCGCTCGAGCACGGCGCTGACGAAATGCATGTCATGGCCGGCGGCAACTGACGGCGCCGTTGAAAGCGTGGCTTCGCTGCGTGGCAATTGATGCGCCGGCACTTCCTTGAAGCGCAGCCGGGTCGGAAGCGCCACCCCTTCACCGAAAGCGAGCACTTCGCGGGAGCCGAGCGAGGGGACGAACGACAGCAGATTTGCCGCGGCATCCGAGACCGCCGAGCGCAACAGCGTCTGGTCGCGTTCGTTGGCAAGGCGCATCGCGAACAGCGTGTTGCATTGGGAAATGATGGTGGCATCGAGCTCGGCGGGGCGCTGCGTGACGAGGCCGAGATACACACCGTATTTGCGGCCTTCCTTGGCGATACGCGAGATGGCCTTGCGCGTCGGTCCAAAACCGGTCTTGCGATCGGCGGAGGCATAGCGGTGGGCCTCCTCGCAAACGAACAATAGCGGCGAAACGCCGTCGCTCCACAGCCCGAAATCGAACGCCATGCGGCACAGCACCGACACCACGGAGTCGACGACCTCGGCGGGGAAGCCGGCAAGCTGCATGATGGTCATCGGCCTGCCGTTGGCCGGTAGCCGGAACAGGTGGCTGATGACTTCCGCCATGGTGTCACCGCCGACATTGGCGTTGTCGAACATGAACGTGTAACGGGGATCGTTGCGCACGGTCTCGATGCGCGAAATCAGCTTGTGATAGGTGATGCGCGATGAGCGGTTCTCGAGCTTGCCCATGCGCTCGTCGATCAGCGAAATCAAATCGACCAGCCGATAGGGAACAGGCGTGTCGATGGCGTAGACAGCCTTGGGTTCGGTGCGCTTCAACCCAACCCGATCGGAGTTCTGGTACTGCGAATAAATTCCCTTCGCTATCGGAATCACTTCGGCGAGAATGTCGAGTTCCTCGGGCACTCCGGGCCGGCCGCCGAACAGCACATCGACGATCTCTTCGAAATTGAACAACCAGAACGGCAGTTTCAGATTGCGCGGATTAAGTACCAGCGAGCGGTCGCCGAAACTGCGGCCGTACTCATTGTGAACGTCGAGCATGAAGATTCGCAGGTTCGGCCGTGCCACAAGTATTTCGTTCAGCAGCAGCGACACGCCGCTCGATTTGCCGACGCCGGTAGAGCCGAGCACCGCGAAGTGCTTGGAGAGCATCTCCTCGATATCGACATAGGCGATGACGGACGGATCCTGCTGCAGGGTGCCAACATTGATCTGATCCGATCCGGTCGGCGCATAAACCGTGCGAAGCTCCTGGTTGGTAATCAGCTCGACGGTATCGCCGATCGTTGGATAGTTGGTGACGCCGCGCTGAAATTTGGGGCGCTCCGGTCCGCCGAGGATTTCGCCGAGCAGATCGACCGAGGCACTCGCGATGTAAATGTCGGAGGTCGGCAAATTCTCGCAGGATACTTCCGTGATCATGGCGATGATGGTGGAATTCGCGCAGCGGATGCTGACGAACCGGCCGACGGTGGCCCGCACCTCCTTGAGGCCCATCTGGACCGCCGCCAGAAGTCCGACCCGGGCGAGGGAGCCGCGCACCGAAATCACACGTCCGAAGGATGTCACAGCGCTTGAACCTGGCATGTCATGAATTGGGATCAGGACATCACTATGCGGGCAGGGGTTGGAGAAACGGTTAAACGCAGGGAGTTCCGGGTTCGTTTAATCTGCGACATCTTGGTCAGGATTTGGTTTTGGTTGATCGCCCTCGCTTGCTCGGATCGGTCGATTTTGCTGGAAGATCGAGGTTTTGGAGCTCCGTTCTTGGCGCCGATCTCGGATTCCGCTTAACGCTTGGTTTACCACCCTCCGAGGAGGGCGTTCGCGAGCCGCCTCTTGTCGAGACGCCGGGGGGCTGGTCTCGGCTGCCGCGAAGCGCTAAATCTTGTTCCAATAAGAAACAGGGCAGGACTGGAACGCGATGAAACGCGGCATCGAGTTTTGAGCGGATTGGCGCGGCCTTCCGCGCTCGCACCGTTCCGTATCCGGAATTACCGCTTCCAGTGGCCGGCCGATCTGCTCACATCGTGGGCTTTCGAGATGGAGACACTCATTCTCGGCTGGTATGTGCTGGTCGAGACCGGATCGGTGCTGCTGCTGACTTTGTTTGCGTCGCTCAGTTACATCGGCACGCTGATCGCCCCGATGTTTGGCGTGGTCGGCGACCGCATCGGTCACAGCGATCTCCTCGCCATGATGCGTGTAACCTATGCGGTGCTGGCCGCCACGCTGATGATCCTGGCGCTGACAGGTCATCTGATCCCGCTCTATGTCTTCGTCATTGTAGCGATTATGGGCCTGGTCCGACCGTCGGATCTTGGTGTGCGGAGTGCGCTGGTCGCGACCATCATGCCATCAGATCAACTGATCGGCGCGATCAGCATTTCGCGAACCACGACGGATACCGCGCGCATCGCGGGTGCGCTGAGCGGCGCCGGATTGTTCGCGGCGCTCGGGATGGGGCCGGCCTATGTGGCGATCGTCAGCCTCTATATCATCAGCACGCTGCTGACGCTCTGCGTTGTGGCGCCGTCGAAACCGCACCCCATCGACGAGGTGGCCGATGGCTTGGTGCGGCGCTCGCCGATGCGCGACCTCAGGGAAGGAATGGCCTATGTCTGGAGCACGCCGCGCATGCGCGCCGCGATCTGGATCGCGTTCCTCGCCAACCTTACCGCGTATCCCCTGTCCAACGGATTGCTGCCCTATATCGCGCGGGACATCTACGGCACCAACCAGACCGGGCTTGGATATCTGTCGGCCAGTTTCGCGGTCGGTTCGCTGGTCGGTTCGATTGCCTTGAGCCTGGTCGGCGGCATCCGGGTTGCGCGGCTCATGATCGGCGCGACGGTGATATGGTACGCGACGCTGTTGGTGTTTGCACAGATGCAGACGCTGCCGGCCGCGATTGCCTGCCTGATGCTGGCGGGTTTTTCGCAAAGCCTGACCATGATCTCGATCGCGGTCATCCTGATGCGTACCGCGAGCGAGCATTTCCGTGGCCGGGTGATGGGCGTGCGCATGCTTGTGATCTACGGCCTGCCGCTTGGTCTCCTGGCGGCCGGCAGCCTGATCGACGAGATCGGGTTTGCCGCGACCGGCACCCTCTACGCGGCTGCGGGCCTGGCGCTGATGCTGGCCATCGTGCTGCACTGGCGCGGGGATTTGTGGCATCTGGACGCGCCGGCGAATGCGAAGTGAAAACTGAGATGCTCGATAAGCATCGAACTTTGCGTTTAGCGCCGGAGCCACATACGCTCGATCTTTAGGGATTTGGCTAGTGCGAGGGGAATGCATGTCAAAGACAGCGTTGGTGGTGTCAGCGCATCCGGGGGACTTCGTCTGGCGCGCGGGCGGCGCGATCGCGCTTCACGCCAAAAAAGGTTACCGCGTCAAGATCGTGTGTCTTTCGTTCGGCGAACGCGGCGAATCCCAGTTCGCCTGGAAGCAACCGGGCATGACGCTCGGCAAGGTCAAGGCCGGCCGCCGCGACGAGGCCGAGCGCGCCGCAGTGGCGCTCGGCGCCGAGATCGAGTTCTTCGATGCCGGCGACTATCCGCTACGCCTCACCGATGCCCATCTCGATCGGCTCGTCGACATCTACCGCGAGATCAATCCGAGCTTCGTGCTCACGCACGCGCTGGAAGATCCCTACAATGTCGATCATCCGGCGGCGGCGGCCTTTGCGCAGCAGGCGCGCATCATAGCGCAGGCGATCGGCCACAAACCGCAGGCCGACTACAGCTATAGCGCGCCGCCGGTTTTTCTGTTCGAGCCGCATCAGCCGGAGATGTGCAATTTCAAACCGCAGGTCATCCTCAACATCGACGAGGTCTGGGATATCAAGCGCAAGACGTTCGAAATACTCGCGGCACAGAAGCACCTGTGGGCCTATTACGAGAGGGTTGCGCTTCAGCGCGGCATGCAGGGCGGGCGCAATTCCGGCAAGGCCATGACTTATGGCGAGGCCTATCAGCGGCTGTTTCCGATGGCGATGGAGGAACTGGCATGAAGACGGTCGTTATCCGCAACATCAACCGGACCGACGCTGCGGTGGTCAAGCGACTCGGCGCGCTCGGGGTCGCGACGGTGCACGAGGCCTACGGCCGTTTTGGGCTGATGAAACCCTACCTTCGCCCGGTGTGGGCGGGCGGCGAAGCGGCGGGCACCGCTGTCACCGTCCTGGCGCATCCTGGCGACAACTGGATGATTCATGTGGCGGTCGAACAGTGTCGGCCCGGCGATATCCTGGTGGTTGGATGTACCGCCGACAATGCCGACGGCATGTTCGGCGATCTGCTCGCGACCTCGCTGATGGCGCGCGGCGTCATCGGCCTCGTCATCGATGCCGGCTGCCGCGATGTGAAGTCGCTGCGCGAGATGGGTTTCCCGGTGTGGTCGAAGGCCATTTCGGCCAAGGGGACGGTCAAGGCGACGCTGGGCGCCGTCAACGTCCCGGTCGTATGCGCAGGGATCAATGTCGAGCCCGGCGATGCCGTGATCGCCGATGACGATGGTGTCGTGGTGGTCTCGAAGAAATATGCCAGCGAGGTCGCTGCGAAGGGCGAAAAACGCCAGGCCGACGAGGAGGGCAAGCGCAAGCAGCTCGCCGCCGGCGCGCTCGGGCTCGACATGTACAATATGCGCGAGCCGTTGGCGAAGGCGGGCCTCGTCTATCTCGATGAGCCGGAGACGGAGTGAGGGCGCTGGGGCTCGCTTCAGGCGAACTGTCGCAGTTCTGTTGCATGAGGCCTCGACGCGATTCAAACGAAGGAGAAGCAGATGGCACGCGCAACCAAACGCAAGAAGGCCAAGAAGGCGGCTCCGGTCAAGACACGCGTCAAGACACGTAGCAAGACACCCACAAAGGCAATGGCCCCGGATACCGGGCCCGTCACCCTCGAAGAAGCCAGAGCATTGGCGGCGGCAAAACAGCCAAGGCTGGCCTTGCGGGCCGTTCGCAAAACCACGGCGCCGCCCGCGTCGCCTGCTGCTGTCGGCGCCGAGCGCAAGAAACTGAAAAAGGAACAGCGCGACGAGCGCGCGCGCCGCGTTCGCGACTACAAGGCGACGATGGAGATCATGAAAAGGCGGGGCGCGCGGCGGGCGCGGCCGAAAGCTCTCAAGGCCGACGGCGGAGAGCCAACGACCGAAGGCGGTGGATCGTTCGCGCCGCTGCAGATCTTTGCCGAAGGGGATTCCTGGTTCGAATATCCGGTTCCCTTTTTTGGAGGCAGCATCATCCCGCGTCTCGAGCACCGGCTCGGCGTACCGATCTTGAATCTGGCGAAAGCGGGCGATGAGGTTCGCTACATGCTAGGCGTCGAGGAGCGTGCGGTCCTTACGAAGCATCTGACCGACGGTTGCCCGGCGGGAGGACCATGGGATGTGCTGCTTTTTTCGGGCGGCGGCAACGACATTGTCGGCAACCCGATGGCGCTCTGGGTCAACGACTGGGATCCGGCCCTACCACCGGCTGACCACATCAAGAAAGCGCGCTTCGACGCCGCTCTGGCGCTGGTGCGTGCCGCATATGAAGACCTGATCGCGCTGCGCGACAAGCTCAGCCCCACGACCCTGTTGATCTTCCAGGGCTACGATTTCGCAATCCCCGATGGTCGCGGAATCTGCGGCCTCGGCCCGTGGCTGAAGCCCACATTCGACCTGTGCAAATTCCCGGCGCTTGCGGCAAGACAGGCGGTCGTCAAGGTCATGCTTGAGCAATTCGCAGCTATGTTGGCGTCATTAGTTGGCGCGAAGGTCACGTTCATCAACGGCCAGGGCACGTTGGCGCCGCAAAGCAGCTCGTGGCACAACGAGCTTCATCCGGCCCGGGCGGGCTTTGAGACGTTTGCAGACATCTTTCAACTGAAACTAAAAGAACTCTTCCCGGACCGCGTCGCGTAGGGGCAGGAAGTCCGGTCAGAGTATGGTTTTGCATCGGCAGGAACAGCTTCGCCGGTGCGGTGCCGGTCGAATTTAAGGACGCATCATTGGAGCTTTGGCGTTCACCAAGCGGGCAGGCGCCGCGGCTTCTTGTCGGCGCGACTGCCGCCGATCAGGAGGGTTGGCTGGGGAACTAGGATACGCTCCCACCTTCTAGTGTCCTGAACTCAAGAAAGCCCAGCTTACCCTTTTGTGGGACCATTGTAAGATCAGGTCAATACGCCGTGACTTACCTTAGGCCAGTGTCGCCTTTGGGGTGCTGGATATACCGGCACCTTGGCTGGTGCGGTACTCGGCTCAGTAGAACTCGACTACTGATGGGACAACATACGCTTTTGCCATTCTCTTGGATTGGCGGACACGGCACAGAACCGTAAGAACAAAAAACACAGCAGTCGCCCGAAAGAGGCTTGATCCGTTCGCCGCAGCCTTTGCAGTCGTAAAAGAACTGGCAGGCGTCGGTCGGCATCGTCTCGGTAGCTTGATGATTGCACTTCGGACAGGTGAGCGTCGATTTCAACTGCATAGCGGTTTGCTCGCTCGATCTTTAGCAGGGGGCCGTTCCAGCGTGTCCGAGGCATCCTGCGATCTCTGCCACGGCTGCGTCAGCATAGACGAGGATCGTAAAAGCAGTTGAAGTCATATCGCGAAGTCACGTTCAGAAGCGTGCGGCCAAATCCAGTACCGACTGAAGGACCTGAAGAAGCCAGCCTTCGAGTGCCTTATCGAGGCGCAGCAGGATGAGCAAACCGCTAAAAAGAAGCACTCCGCCCAGCAGCATCTTGCCGCTCTTGCCGAACGACATCATCTTACCGCGCCACCGAACAAGGGTCTCACGAGAGAGCATGCCCAGAAGCAGCAACGGTAGTGCGCTCCCCACTCCGAAGCTAAACATCGTCATGGCGACGTG
>Ga0208989_10000195_pt1 | contig 15668 bp, 14 predicted proteins | sample MedBloCAOM3_M1_FD_187852 | JGI IMG/M metagenome (GOLD analysis project Ga0208989, IMG submission 187852) | Forest soil microbial communities from El Dorado National Forest, California, USA - Mediterranean Blodgett CA OM3_M1 (SPAdes) (version 2) | ecosystem: Environmental > Terrestrial > Soil >...
AATGCAAAGTGCACACGAGGCCGCGGGTGCAGTGGGCACCCGGCATTCCCCACGCCCTCCAGGGGGCGGAAGATAAATGCATAGCTCGGGCGCATCGCGCCGCGGGGCCGTGAACGCATGTCTGGAATTGTGTTGGCTCTTCAAAATTTGAATAGGCCTGGCGTGTCAACGAGTCGTCCCTGCGAACGCAGGGACCCATACGGTGAGGACTTTCGGTTCGGCAATGGAGGAAAGGCTTTTCTCACTTTTGAGGACAGGGGTTATGGGTCCCTGCGTTCGCAGGGACGACCCGCTGAGAGCTTGTGCGAGGCAACAACCGCATCAACTCGCGGCTCAATTCAGTCATACGCGATAGGGAAGGATGACTGCAATCTCAAACCTCCCCTCGCATGGCTGAACACCAACGACGACATGTGCCGTGTGTTCTCGCGAAGGATCAAGATGCGGTGATCGGCGGCCCGGCTCGCTCGCCAAAAGTCAGGTGGTCCTGAAGTGCAGCACGCCGTCGTTTTCCTTGGCGGTCAGACGCCCCTCGACCAGCATGTAATTGACATGGGCGATCAACTCGCCGGCGGCAAAGCCCATCTGGTGCACGTCCAGCACGTGCTTGTGGAACACCACCGGCACTAGTTCCTTGGATGTCTTGGAAATTTTCCGGCAGGCGTCGGCGATCAACTGGCAGCGGTCCTCGTGATGGTCGGCCAGTTGCTTGATGCGCGTCTTCAATCCGTAAAACGGCACGCCGTGGCCCGGCAGCACCAGCAGGTCGTAAGGAAGGGTGGTGGTGAGGCTCGCCAGCGACGCCAGATATTCGCCGAGCGAGTTCTGGTCGGGCTCGACCGCCCAGACGCTGACATTGGGCGAAATCTTGCTCAGCACCTGGTCGGCCGACAAAAACAGTTTGTCGGCGGCGCAATACAGCATCACCTGATCGAGCGCATGACCGCCGCCGGTGATGACCTTGAAGCGCCTTGTGCCGATGGAAATTTCGTCGCCATGCGAGATCCGGCGGTAGGACGGCGGCAGGATCGAAACCCGCTTCAAATAATCCTGGCCACGGCCGAGCAGTTTGTCGGTCAGACTTTCATCCATGCCGTGGCGCCGGAAGAACAGGCGTTGCGCCATCTTGCGCTCTTCGGTGCCGCGGTTCTGATGATAGACCGACTGCAGATATTCCACCTGCGACATATAAAGCGGGCAGTTGAAACGTTCGACGATCCAGCCGGCGAGGCCGACATGGTCTGGATGCGAATGGGTCACGATCAGCCGCGTGATCTTGACGTGGGCCAGCGGACCTTCGAACAGCGCGGTCCAGGCCGCGATCGATTCTTCGTTGCCGAAGCCGGAATCCACCATCGCCCAGCCGTCGCCATCGGCGAGCAGATAGATGTTGACGTGGTTGAGCCGGAACGGCAGCGCGAGGCGGACCCACAACACGCCCGGCATCACCTCGATCACCTGATCGGGGCCGGGATGATTTTCCCAGGGGTAGCGCAGGGCCTCTGCCGAGGACTGAACGGTGTCTGTTTTCGAATGCATCGTTTGATATCGCAAAAATTGTCGTTATCGGCTTAGCCGCACAATCGGCGCGGCGCCAGCCGAAAACAATTGCGATTTTGGCAAAACACCGGGGAGGCGGTGCATAGCCGTCATTCCGGGATGGTGCGTTGGCACCAGACCCGGAATCTCGAGATTGCGGGTTCGATGCTTCGCATCGCCCCGGAATGACAGAGGCCTTAGGCCGCCCGAATATTCGAAAGGAACGCGCATTGCCCGTCTTGCCGCCAGCCTGCAATTGGCGGCGCAGAGCGCAAGCGTTGCCAGCCAGGGACTGGCGCTGCTGGCCCTGGGGCAGCGAAGCGGCGCTGAACGAACGCGCCAGGAAAATGAAGGAGACCCAGCACGACGCGATCGACAAGCTCGGCCAGATCATCGAGCTCGGGGCCGATAAAACCGTCGTCGCAGCGCTCGGTGAAACCGTCAAGAGCATCGACGACACCATCAAAAGCCTGGGCGCGGCGGCCACCGAACGGCTCGGAATAGCTGCCCAGCGCGAGATGCAATACGATGCCCTGCGCAAGGCCCAGACCGCTTTCGCCGCCGCCGCGGGTCCCGCGATGATCGATGAGCAAACCAGGATCAGGGCTATCCTGGGGTCCGCCAGTCTGCTCTCGCAGGACGATGCAATCGAAGCGGCCCAGGCGATCGAGCAACTTGGCAACGTCATCGCCGGCACCAATCTATTGGCCTCGCATATGATGGCGGCGCTCTCGGCAACCAACAGCGAGGCGCTCGAACAGGTTGAGAAGGCGTTCAAGGCCGCATATCCGAACCTCAAATCCAACCTCGACAGCTTGACCAAAAATAACGACACCGCCGCCTTCGAGGACGCCGCACTGAATTGCTGGCAGTCGGCGACGGCAAGACCAGCGTCTTCAAGACCAGGCAGAAAGAACTCGACGCCGACGATTATGGCCAGCTCATTCTGGACGAAACCCGGTCTCGTCCGCTCAGGTCGAGCATCGACCCGCCGAGATGTCCCAGCACCATGCCGGCGCCGGCGCTGATGACGATGGCCATGCCTGCGATCACGGCGAAGGCGGCGAACAGACTCCCCTGACGCCCCATTTCGGGCGCCGGAAGCCAAGGCCCCGCAATTCGCCCATCGTTGATCGTAACGCCATGCTTTCTGCCTCGCGCTCGCTTCAAGATGAATTCGAGCGGCAGTATCGCGTTACCAGGTTAATAAAATCGGGAACTTTTGCAGGATCCGCGCAAATTTTGGGCACCGAAAGCAAAAAGGCCGGCGCGAGGCCGGCCTTTCCGAGACTTCTTTCAATACGTTGCGGATCAGTACTTCGCGACCACCGGGCCACCCCAGTTGAAGCGATAGTTGATGCCAGCCTTGACGGTATGCTCGTCGTCGCGAAACGAGGTGCCGACAATGACGGCCGGGCCGGTCGTGAACGTGGTGCTGCCGAAGTTGTAATACTGGTATTCAACCTTGGCGGACCAGCTCGGGGCGAACATGTATTCGAGGCCGGCGCCAACGGTATAGCCGTCACGATGATTGCCGGTGGCGGTGAAAGCCAGCGGCACGCCGGCCGCGGATACGTTGAGGTTGTTACCATCCTTCCAGGCATAACCGCCCTTGGCGTAAAGCAGCGCCGGGCCCCAGGTGTAGCCGAGCCGGCCGGTGACCGATCCAAGCTGATCGTTCTTGGAGGTTACCAGCACGCCGCCCGGGAACAGCACCCCGTTGTTGTTGTTGTTGCTCAGCCAGCTGTACTGGGCTTCGACACCGAAAACCCAGCTCTGGGCGAACTGATAATCGAAACCACCCTGCACGCCGCCGAGGAAGCGGCCATCATTGCCGATCAGGCTGTTGTTGCCGGCGAATGCACCGCCGACGTGGCCGCCGATATAGAAGCCGGTCCAGTTGTAGATCGGCGCGGCGTAGGCCGGAGCCTTGGTGTAGGGGCGAGCCGCAAGATCGGCTGCCATTGCTGGCGCGGCCGCGCCGAGCGCGACGACGGCCACAGTACCAAGTAGAAACTTCTTCATCAGTCTTGATCTCCAACGATGATTTCCGAGGCGCCGTGTGCCGGCCCCATCCATGGCGGGAGATAGACAGGTTTTGCACAAAATGCTGTCACCTATAGGTCACAGTCAGAAAGTTCCCAACCTATTGTTAGAACAACAATTTCCCGTGATTAACGAAGTGCTGATGGAACCTGAATCAGGCCTTAATTTTTCAGGCCTTTCGCGCCAGGATCTGGCGTATGAGCACCTTGGGGGCCTATTTCATTGCCGATGCATCACACACTTGCAATTCGGAAGGATCGCAAGACGTTGCGCAACCGCGCGCCGCGCGAACGGCGAAGCGCTGATGATTCGCACGGCATGCAGGGAACGCAGTGCGGGGTTCCCGACGCGGTGCCCGATTAGCCGAGCCGGCGCCGGACCTCGTCGCGCATGTTCTCGCGGAAGGCCTCTCTGCGCGCGGGGCGATCCTTCTCGTCGATATTGAAGCGGTCGAAGACGTTGAAGTTTTCCAGGATCGGATATCGATCGCTCGCCATCGCCAATATGCGAAGCAGCTCGGCCGCCGGCCCGCTGGGGCCTTTGACTTCCCATTTGCGTATCGTGTCGGGGCCGTCGCCAGGCGCAAGGCCACACAGCTTTGCCATGTCGGCGGCGGAAAGGCTTCTGCCGATCGCATGACCGAGATCCGCGCGAATTTGTTTTAGCTCAGAGCCGGTCATTCAAGTTGATTCCGCGCGTCGCCCGATGATTTCGAATCCGATGTGTCCGGCAAATCATAGCCATGATCGGACCGGGTCTCCTCAATATTTTGACTGAAATTGACCGACGGCTGGCGCGTCCATCAAGCCGCCAAGGGTTGGTGCCGATAGCAGGAGTATCGGAGCACATCCGCTGATTCGGCGAAGCTCAATCGGCCGCCGGATCACGATTTGGGGTGTGTGAAGCCGATCACAAGCCTTCCATTGGCTGCAGTTTATCCTGGCCTGGCCCATAAGGAGCCGCACATGCGCCGACTGACCGAAAATCTTAGCCCCGCAGACCGTCGATTCTACTGGAAATTTGTCGGCAGTCTGTTTGGTTTTTATGGTGCGCTGATAATCATCATGGTCGGTGTGTTCTTCGGCAATTATCTGTCAAGGAACCGGGCGCTTGAACCGGCGGTGGCCGAGACGATCGGCGAGAGGCTGCCGGCCGGGATCGAAGCCCCGATGCCTCTGCGGCACGCGGCAAAATCTGATTGATTTCCACGAGGCCCTTTTTCACGTGAAGTACGCGGGACGGGGCTGCTTTGCCTGACCGGAGCGGATGCCTGCCCGATCGACCTGCAGGAACAGATCACGTCGACCTTTGGCGCACCGCTGTACGATTTGTGGGGGTGCAACGGAAGTCGTCGGATCGCTGACTTGCGGCTTGCAACGCGGTCCGGTCGTACGCATTGTGAAAGGGGCGCGCGTTCGATTGAATGCAGGGCGGCGGCACCACCCCGCCGCCCGACCAGACCACCAGCTCGATGCGTCCGATCCGACCCTGTGGATCAAGGATATTTATCGCCGAACCAGAAAGTTTAACCGCTGACAACGCCGTTGCCGCCTGGACGTTCCACGGCCGCGGCGGGCTGGCGCGGGAACAAACTCTTGGCCGTCCCGTTTTTCGAACTGCCGCACTCGTCTGGCCATCCGCTGGACCTTTTTCGACGCGGGAGCATGCGTGGACACTCAGACCAAGGACCGGGGGCCCACTTCCGAACAGGCGGGGCAGCCTGAGCGCGATCCATCAAGGTCGGACTCTGCAAAAAGCGGCGAAGGCGTCGGCGAGCGCCACGAGGCGCAGAGGCCGTCGTTATCCGACCGCTTGCGGCAGCATTGGGTGCTGACCGCCGCAGCCGCGTGCATTGTCATCGCCGCGCTCGTTGCCGGCCTGCTGTATTGGCTGGATATCAGGCATTACGAATCGACCGACGACGCGTTCGTCGCCGCGCGCAGCTTTTCGATCGCGCCCAAGGTCGGCGGCTACGTCAGCGAGATCCCCGTCACCGACAACCAGCATGTCACGGCGGGGCAGCTGCTGGCCCGCATCGACCAGCGCGATTACACCATCGCCGTCAATCAGGCGCAGGCGCAGGTGGATGCTGCGAAAGCCAATATCGCCAATATAGAGGCGCAGATCGCCAGCCAGCAGGCCCAGATTGACCAGGCCAAGGCACAGCTCGAGCAGGCCGAAGCGCAATTGAAGTTCGCGGAGCAGGAGGAAGCGCGGGCGCAGGACCTCGTGCAAAAGGGCGCCGGCACCGTCCAGAGGGAACAGCAGACCAAGTCCGATCTCAACGCGCAGCAGGCCAATACCGCACGAGCCAAGTCCGCGCTGATCGCCGCGCAACTCCAGGACAAGGTGCTGGCCACGCAACGTGACAGCGCGCAGGCGTCGCTGGACCAGGCGCAGGCGCAGCTCGATCAGGCCAAGCTCAATCTCGGCTACACCAATATTGTCGCGGCGCAGCCGGGACGGGTGGTGAAGCTCGGCGGCGCCAAGGGCGCGTTCGTCACGCCCGGTCAGAGTTTGATGATGTTCGTGCCGGACGAGGTCTGGATCACCGCCAACTACAAGGAAACCCAACTGACCGACATGTGGCCCGGTCAGCAAGTCGAAATCAGGATCGACGCCTATCCGAACCGGAAATTGAACGGTCATGTCGCTTCGGTGCAGCCCGGCTCGGGCACCGCGTTCAGCCTGCTGCCGGCGGAAAACGCGACCGGCAACTACGTCAAGGTCGTGCAGCGCGTGCCGGTCAAGATCGTCGTCGACGAGTGGCCGGCCGACCTTCCGGTTGGCCCCGGCATGTCCGTCGTGCCCTGGACCAAGGTGAGATGAGCACGGAGACCGGGACCGTCGATGCGTCAGGCTGGTCGCCGGAGCGGTCGGCGGCGGGCGGTCACAATCCCTATCTGATCGCCTTCGTGGTTTCGATCGCGACCTTCATGGAGGTGCTCGACACCACCATCGCCAACGTGGCCCTGCGCCATATCGCCGGCGGGCTCGCGGTCGGCATCGACGAAAGCACCTATGTCATCACCAGCTACCTCGTCGCCAATGCCATCGTGCTGTCGATCTCGGGCTGGCTGTCCACCGTGATCGGCCGCAAGCGGTTCTACATGATCTGCGTTGCGACCTTCGCGATTGCCTCGCTGCTGTGCGGACTGGCGTGGAGCCTGCAATCGCTGGTTTTCTTCCGTATCGTTCAGGGGCTGGGCGGCGGCGGAATGGCGACCAGCGAGCAGGCGATCCTGGCCGATTCATTCCCGCCGGCCAAACGCGGGCAAGCTTTTGCGATCTACGGCGTCGCCGTGGTGGTCGCGCCCGTCATCGGGCCGACGCTCGGGGGATGGATTACGGATACTTATTCCTGGCATTGGGTGTTCCTGATCAATGTGCCGATGGGGCTGATCTCGCTGTTTCTGGTCGGCACGCTGGTGAGCGAGCCATCGGGAGCCGAACAGGAGCGCGCTCGCCTGCTCAGCGGCGGCCTGCGCATCGACTATGTCGGTTTCCTGCTGATCGCGATCGGACTGGGCTCGCTCGAATTCGTGCTCGATGAAGGGCAGAAGAACGATTGGTTCGGCTCGAACATGATTCTGGGTTTCGCGCTGGCATCGGCCTTCTGCCTGCTGGCGCTGATCCCCTGGGAATTGACCCGCGACGATCCGATCATCGATCTGCGGCTGCTCGGCCGGCGGCAGTTCGGGGCGTGCTGGCTGGTGATGCTCGGCACCGGCGCGGTGCTGATCTCGACGACGCAGTTCCTGCCGCAGATCCTGCAGACGGACTTCAACTATACGGCGGAGTTGGCAGGATTAGCGCTGTCGCCGGGCGGCATCGCAACCCTGATCATGATGCCGATCGCCGGTCGCCTGGTCGGCATCGTCCAGCCGAAATATCTGATCGTGCTGGGTGCATCGATCGTGGCGCTGGCGATGTGGCACCTGACCGGACTGAACGGCGATATTACCTACGGCTACGCCGCGCGGGCTCGCATAATTCTGGCGCTCGGCCTGCCGTTTCTGTTTCTACCCGTCACCACCGCATCGTATGACGGGATCCCGCCGGACAAGACCAATCAGGCTTCGGCACTGATCAATGTCGCCCGCAACATCGGCGGTTCGATGGGCGTGGCGCTGGCGCAAACCATCTTCGCGCAACGACAGCAGTTTCATCAGAGCCGCCTCGTCGAGCATATTTCCCCGTCCGACATCGGTTATCAACAGACCATCGACGCCATGACGCAATTCTTCGTCGGCCAGGGATCAAACCAGTCGGACGCGGCCTCGCAGGCGATCGCCTGGGTTGGCCAGACCCTGCAACGGCAGATTGATCTGCTCTCCTACATCGACGTGTTCTGGTCGCTCGCGATCATCGGAGCATTGATGGTGCCGCTGGCGCTGATCATGCGGCCGGTCGATTTGGGCGCCGCGCCGAAAGGTCACTGATAAAGATAACGCGACTGCGTCGCCCATCGGAACTCACCCGGCTAAACCCGGTTGATGTTCAGTAAAACCGGAGGAGCCGCCGTGAAGGTCAGTGATTTCGTTGTCAACAGACTGCATCAATGGGGCGTCAGGCGGATCTTTGGATATCCCGGCGACGGCATCAACGGCGTGCTCGGCGGCCTGCAGCGCGCCGGCACCATCGAATTCGTGCAGGTGCGCCACGAGGAGATGGCGGCGTTCATGGCGGTGGCGCATGCGAAGTTCACCGGCGAGATCGGCGTCTGCCTATCCACTGGCGGCCCGGGTGCCACCCATATGATCACAGGGCTCTACGACGGAAAGCTGGACCACGCGCCGGTGCTCGCGATTTGCGGTCAGGCCGAAGCCACGGTGCGCGGCAGCAACTACCAGCAGGAACTCAATCTCGACCGCATGTTTGCCGACGTCGCGGACTTCGTCCAGGAAGCGTCCGCGCCGGCGCAGGTGAGGCACCTGATCGACCGCGGCATCCGGATCGCCAAGGCCGGCAACGGCGTGTCGGTCCTGATCCTGCCGAAGGACATTCAGGATCAGGAGTACGAGGAACCTGAAGTCGCGCATGGCTTCACGCGCTCCGGTGTCGGCTATACACGTCCTCGCATCGTCCCGTATCAGAATGACCTGGAGCGCGCCGCTGATGTGCTGAACGGCGGCGAGAAGGTCGCGATCCTGGTTGGCGCCGGTGGGCGCGGCTGCCGAACCGCTGCTGGCGGTCGCCGATGTCCTGGGCGCGGGCATCGCCAAAGCGCTATTGGGAAAAGACGTGCTTCCGGACGACCTTGCCTTCGTCACCGGCTCAATCGGACTTCTCGGGACAGAGCCGAGCTGGAAGCTGATGCAGGAGTGCGACACGCTGCTGATGGTCGGCACCGGGTTTCCGTGGGCGGAATTCCTCCCCAGGGACGGCAAGGTAAGAGCCGTTCAGATCGACATCGAGCCGGCGATGCTCTCGCTGCGTTATCCCGCCGAAGTCAACCTGCATGGTGACGCCGCGGAAACCCTGAAGCTGCTGATGCCGCTATTGGTCCCCAAAAAGGATCGGGCGTGGCGCGAGACCATCGAGACCGGCCTGAACGCGTGGTGGAAAAAACTCGAGGCACGGGCGATGACGGAAGCCAGGCCAGTCAATCCGCAGCGCGTGGTCTTCGAGATGTCGCCGCTGCTTCCACAAGATGCCATCGTGACCAGCGACAGCGGATCGTGCGCGAACTGGTACGCGCGCGACTACCGGGTCAAGCAGGGACAAGCGGCATCGTTGTCCGGAGGCTTGGCGTCGATGGGCGCCGCCGTGCCTTATGCCATCGCCGCGAAATTTGCCCATCCGTCCCGTCCCGTGGTCGCGCTGGTGGGCGACGGCGCGATGCAGATGAACAATATGGCCGAACTCATCACCGTCCAGAAATACTGGAAGGATTGGACCGACCCGCGCCTGATCGTGTGCGTGTTCAACAACGAGGACCTCAACGAGGTGACGTGGGAGCAGCGCGTGATGGAGGGCAATCCGCGATTCGCCGCGACCCAGTCGATCCCGAACTTTGCCTATGCCCGTTTCGCCGAGATGCTGGGCTTCAAGGGCATCTATGTCGATACGCCCGGGGTGCTGCAGTCCGCATGGCAGCAGGCGCTGGCCAGCGACCGTCCAGTCGTGCTTGAGGTGAAGACCGATCCGGACGTCGTGCCGTTGCCGCCACACGTGACCTTGAAGGAGGCCCGCGGCTTTTTGTCGTCGATCGGAAAGGGCGACCCGGGCAGCGGGCACGTGATCGCTGAAACCGCGGCCCAGGTGATGAACGCGTTCATTGGGAAGAAGGAGTGAGGCGTTTGGTCGCCGCCTATGCGCGAAACGTCCGCGCATAGGCGTGCCCGTTTCCGCTAGCTGAGTATCGCCCAAGAATGCGCATGTGCCTCGCTTACTTCAAGCCCCGATCGCATTGCGCGCGACGACGTCGCGATAGAACGACGCGCTGAGCTTTGCCACCCGGCGCTGCGTCTCGAAGTCCACGTGGTAAAGGCCAAAACGCTTTTCGAAGCCAAAAATCCACTCGAAATTGTCCATCAGGCTCCACAGGAAATAGCCGCGAACCGGCACGCCCTCGGAGGTCGCGCGCTGCAACTGCGTCAAATAGTTGCGCAGGTACATGATGCGATCGAGGTCGTAGACGTTGCCGTCGGCCGCCAGATTATCGGCCGAAGAGGTGCCGTTCTCGCTGATGTAGATCGTATCGATGTTCCAGATTTTTGCTGCCAGCCGCGGCGCCCAATAGATGGTCTCCGGGCCGACCCTGAGCCACTCCGAATTCATATGCGGAAACGAGGCGGGGAAGGGCAGTACCTTGAAGCCCGGCGCGCGGTCGGCCGCGACCACGTAAAATTGCGGCGCGTAGATGTTCAGGCCGACGAAATCATTCGGCGAGGAAATGATCTTCAGTTCGTCGGCGGTAAATTTGGGAGCATTGGCGCCGGCATATTGCAGAAAACCGTCGGTATATTTGCCCTCCAGGATCACGCCCAGGAATCCTGCGTTCAATTCGCGCGTGGCGATCTCGGCCGCGCGAACGTTCTCGGGCGTATCGATCGCCGGCAGGCAGGCCGCGATATTTTCCGCCGGGCCGACCTTGGTCCCCGTGCGCCCATGGGCGCGGATCGCCTGCACGGCCAGACCGTGCGCCAATACGACGTGGTGACGGGCCTGGTTCAGTTCGGCTGGCGCCAGTTTGAGACCGGGGGCATCAATGCCCCATCCATAGCCGAAGTTCAGGAATCTTCCGGCCTCGTTGAGCGTGAAAATGTTTTTGACGCGATCGGTCAGACGTTCCGCCACATAGCCTGCGTAATCTCCAAACGCCTTGGAGGTGTCGCTGGATTGCCATCCGCCAACGCGGTCCTGCAGCGCTTGCGGCAAATCCCAATGATACAGCGTTGCGAACGGTTCGATGCCATTCCTCAGAAGCTCATCGAGCAGGCGATCGTAGAAGTCGAGACCCTTGGGGTTCGGCGCGCCCGCTCCTTGCGGAAACACCCGCGGCCACGCGATCGAAAAACGATAGGCCTTGACCCCCAATTCCCTGATCAGGCCGACGTCTTCCTTGTAGCGATGATAGTGGTCGTTGGCGCGGTCGGCGTTGCTGTGATCCTCGATCTTGCCTGGCGTGTGGGAGAACGTGTCCCAGATCGATCGGCCGCGGCCGTCTTCGTCGACCGCGCCCTCGATCTGATAGGCTGACGTGGCCGTGCCCCATAGAAAGCCGTCCGGAAAACTGGCAGGGGCGTGCCGGTCGAGTGCCGGTTTTGTCTCACTGTCCGCCGACTTCGCGGGCGTCGCCGCCATCCCGAAGGCAGAAAAACCCGCAAGCTTGGCAAAATGCCGGCGCGAGACCTTACCGAACATCGACTACTCCCGTCAGGCTTTTTCGATCGGGCCTATGCCATCCCGAACGGTCACAATGAGTAGAGCCTTTTTAGTTTCGATGGAATCGAAACGGGGCTCTAGATTCTTGATTTGACGCGTTTTCTTGACGCGAACCGGTCTCCACCCCCGGATCAAGTCCGAGGGCATGCTTCGCTTGAAAACGCTCTAATAAGAATCAATTTGATAAGCCGAAATCCTGTCGATCTCGAATGCCACGGTATCGGGAGATTCGCCGTCGATGAATCCGACGCCCTGGAAGTATTTCGCGCCCATCGCAAGGTTCACGATCATGTACATGGGGTCGTCGAAGCCGATCGGGACCTTGATATCCGACACCGGCTTCCTGTCGATGAAATAGACCACGCGGTCCCGCGTCCACAGCACGCCGTAGTCGTGGAAATCGGTCGAAGCGTCCGGCCTCGAGAAATCGAAGCCGCAGGATTGCACCAATCCAGTGGCTCGATTCCGCCAATGCGTCGTCATCACGAGATCGCCGGGGCGCTGCCCGCGTCCTTCCATCACGTCGAGTTCGGGAGGCCAGCCGCCATCATTTGCGAGCATCCAGAACGCCGGCCATACCCCGGTCCCGACCGGTATCTTCGAACGGATCTCGAAATATCCGTACTTTTGCGAAAATGAACTCTGGGTGGTCAGGATGCCGGACACGTATTCATTGTTGAAGAGCACCGACCTCAGTGCCGGAGGCGTGCGGCTGGCAACGATCGAGAGAACGCCATCGTGAATTTTGAACGGGTCGAGCCCCAGCGGTGTTTGTGCCCTGCCGCCATAGCGTGGATCCACATAGATCTGTTGTTCGCCGTTATACGAGGTTTTCCGTTTGAGGTCGGAGCCATCTCCTCCCCAGTAGCGCGCTTGCGGCCAGGCGGCGCCCCCGGCGTAGTGCGGCTCCCACTTTCCGCTCAGCAATGGGTGCTCGTCGAAATCATCGTGGAAGGTCCTGTGCAGGGACATCGGCAGCAGGGATGCGGGGTCTGACGCCTTGATGCGACGGCATTGTCCGTCCGCGGGGTCGGTCGTGACCTGCAGGGTAAGCTGCGTCGGCGCCGTCTTGAGGTCGTCCCTGATGTCGTCTTGCGCAAAGGCCGGCGCCAGGCAGCCGAGACAACCGACGGCGAGAATTTTCGGTATCAATTTTCCGATTCCAAATGACATGGTCATCATGCCATCCGCTCCCTCGGCGCTCTCCAGCGAAATACACGGAGTTGCTTGGAAACACCACAGCAACGCAAATCCGACTGCGAACCGAGCGAACCGCCGCGCCATTGTCTTGCTCCACCCTATTCGACCTTACACCGGATTCGACCTTACACCGGCAACCGGCGCGTCATGAGTGTAACCGAGCGCGGTTGGCGTTCGAACTGTAAGAGGTTGTGAGCGCGGCACCTGAATCAGCACCGCGCGCCCCTTCTGTTTTCGCGCCTTGACAAGAAACCCGGGTTGGTTTGCAGTGCTCGCGTTTGGGATGTTGGTCACATTGATCGGCAAAGGGAATTCGGTGCGGTTTGCCTCGTTGGTGGCAGGCCAAATCCGAAGCTGCGCCCGCAACTGTAGGCGGTGAGTCCTTCTTTCGGTATGCCACTGGGCTTTTTAGACAAAGCCCGGGAAGGCGAGGAAGGGTTATGACCCGCAAGCCAGGAGACCGGCCCGGACACGTCATCCTTCCGTCGTGCGGTGCGCGCGCATGGGGCGGTCTTTCGCTGCGGTGACAGGAACGGAAAGTGTCTCGCAGAGGGAGGGGCTGCCATGGCCGCGCTTGTGAAATCGATTTTCCAGACCAGGAATGCCGAACCCGAATTACTCGGCTTTCGCGGTCGGATCGTTGCAATTTATGCCATTCTCATTTTCGCCAATCTGGCGGCCTGGATCTGGGCACTGATGGCGTTCGTCCACCAGCCGGTCCTGATTGGGACCGCGGTGCTGGCGTACAGCCTTGGACTTCGTCACGCCATCGATGCGGACCATCTGGCGGCGATCGACAATGTGACACGCAAGTTGATGCAAGAGGGCAAGCGGCCGGTCGCCGTCGGCTTTTTCTTTGCGCTCGGGCATTCGACCGTCGTCGTTGTCGCTTCGCTTGCCGTTGCCCTGACGGCGCACGCGCTAAGCGACGAACTGGTTTCCTATCGCGAGATCGGAGGTATCGTCGGGACATCGGCGTCGGCGCTGTTTCTCTTCATCATCGCCATCGCCAATCTGATTGTATTGCGCGGCGTGTACCGCGCCTTTCGGCTGGCCGAACGCGGCGATCACGTCACCGAAGAGGAAATGGATGCGCTGCTGCATCAGCGCGGCTGGCTCGCACGAATGTTCAGGCCGCTGTTCCGCTTTGTTTCGCAGAGCTGGCATCTTTATCCGATTGGCCTGCTGTTTGCTCTCGGCTTCGAGACCGCGAGCGAGATCAGTCTGTTCGGCCTCTCGGCGCAGGCGTCGAATGCGGTATCCAGTTGGTCGCTGCTGATTTTCCCGGCGCTGTTCGCCGCCGGCATGACGCTGGTCGACACCACTGACGGCGTGCTGATGCTCGGCGCCTATGGCTGGGCGTACCGCAACCCGATGCGCAAACTGTTCTACAACCTGACCATCACCTCGGTGTCCGTGCTGGTGGCATTGGTGGTCGGCGGCGTCGAGACGCTTGGACTGATCGCGGGTCAATTTCAGCTTCACGGCGGCTTCTGGAATGCGATCTCGGACCTGAACGGTAACTTCGGCGCACTCGGCTATGGCATCCTCGCGCTGTTTGTCGCGAGCTGGGCGCTGTCGTACCTGATCTACCGCTTCAAGCGATACGACATCAATCCCGGTCTGGATCGCCTTTAGCGCCCGATAGTGTGACGTCGCTTGATCGGCCCCTGTGGTCACCGACATCTACGCCGGCGAGCGCGGCGCCGTAGAGAATCAGGCACGGCCCGAGCGGTTTCGCCGCGACGAGGCGGGCCGCGATTTCCGTCAGTGAGCCCGCGATCACGTGGGTGGCTGGCGAGCCGAGGCTTTCGACCACCACCGTCGGCGTCTCGCCCGATAACCCCTGGGCGATCAACTTGTCGGCCAGTGCGGCGAAGGTGGCCTTGCCCATGAACACGCAGGTCGTGGCGCCGGGGTCGGCGAGAGCCGCGATATCAAGGTCATCAGGCAGCCGGCCATCGACGTCGTGGCCGGTGATCATCTGGACCCGGCGTGCCACCCCTCGTTTGGTGAGCGAGGTGCAGAGATAGGCCGCCGCCGCGGTCGCGGTGGTGATGCCGGGCACGATCTCGATCGGCACGCCGGCGGCGCGCGCCGCGCCGATCTCCTCGTCAGCGCGGGCGAAGATCGAGGGATCTCCGGACTTGACCCTGACCACGCGCTTGCCGAGCCGGGCATAGCCGATCATCAGCCGGCTCACTTCCTGCTGTTTCGGCGAAGGATGGCCGGCCCGCTTGCCGACCGCGACCAGTTCGGTGTCGGGGCGGGCGAACGACAGAATTTCGTCACCGGCGAGATCATCGTAGAGGATGACGTCGGCGGCGCGCAGCCGCTCCACCGCGCGCAGCGTCAGCAGATCGACGTCGCCCGGACCGCCGCCGATCAGGGCGATGCTGCCGAGCGGCGTCGCGTCGGACGATACGGGGCCGGACGGCGTCATGGCCGGCTCTCCTCGGCCACATCGACCATGTGGAAAAAGCTTCCGGTGACGCGACCGCGCCGGCCACCGGTTTCCGCCGTCGGCACGCCGGCTGCGTCGCGGATATCGGCCAGCGGCTGGTCGGGCTGCGTCACCACGCGGGCATAGTGGAATTCATGGCCGCGCAGCACGCACCCCGCGGCGTGACCGGGAATCGGCGCCAGCAGCGTCGCGGTCCGGTAGCCGAGATGCAGGCGACGCTGCGCAAAATCGGTCTCGAGTCCGAGCAGCCCGAGCATCGCATGACGCGCCCCCGCCGCGTCGATCAGGCCCGCACCAAGCGTCATGTAGCCGCCGCACTCGCCATGCACGGGGCGGGTTTGCGCGAAGGCACGAGTACCGTCGGCGAAGCGCGACGCGGCGGCGAGCCTGCATCCTTGCGATCATCCGCCGCGTGAGCGCGTCCATCGCGGCGTAGCCCGCGCCGATGCCGGTCGGCGGATTGCCCGCCGGCAGCATCAGCCCCGGCAGCACCGGTGCCCAGCGCCAGATGCCGAGCCCTGTTCCATAC
>Ga0208989_10000197_pt1 | contig 15629 bp, 13 predicted proteins | sample MedBloCAOM3_M1_FD_187852 | JGI IMG/M metagenome (GOLD analysis project Ga0208989, IMG submission 187852) | Forest soil microbial communities from El Dorado National Forest, California, USA - Mediterranean Blodgett CA OM3_M1 (SPAdes) (version 2) | ecosystem: Environmental > Terrestrial > Soil >...
GCCGCGCGGTGGCGCAGGCTGCCGAGGGCAGGGGGCTTGCCATGGTTGATGCGCCGGTGTCCGGCGGCGTCAGCGGCGCCGAGGCCGCAACGCTGACATTCATGGTCGGCGGCTCCGATGAAGCCTTCGCGCGCGCACGCCCGGTGCTGGAGAGGATGGGCAAGACCATCGTCCACGCCGGCGGCCCCGGTACCGGCCAGGCGGCGAAGATCTGCAACAACATGATCCTCGGCGCATCGATGATCGTGGTTTCGGAAGCCTTTCTGCTGGCGGAAAAGCTCGGCCTCGATGCGCAGAAGCTTTTCGACATCGCGTCGAAGTCGTCGGGTCAATGCTGGTCGATGACGAGCTATTGCCCGGTACCGGGACTAGTGCCGACGTCGCCGGCGAACCGTGATTATCAGGCGGGGTTCACGGCAGCGATGATGCTCAAGGACCTGAAGCTCGCGCAGTCCGCCGCGCGCTCGACCCGCGCCACGACGCCGCTCGGCGCCGGCGCCGCTGCGGTCTACGAGCGCTTCGTCGATAGCGAGGACGGCAGCGTCGATTTTTCCGGGATCATTCGCTACCTGCGCGGGCCCTGAAAAATCTGCTGGCCAGTGCACGTCCGGCGCTCGGCATCGTGAACGAGACGTTACGGAAGTGACAGAAGTGCCCGCCGTTACGGCGTCAATCGATCGTTCACCGTTCCAAATAAACCTTCTCTTTATCGTGTTACTTAAGCCGATTTTAGACCCCGGGGCGTAGGTTGCACGTCGAGCGGGGGCACAGGGCCTCGCGATCATAAGAACGACAACCGATAGGAAAGCGTCATGATCCAAGCAGTCGCAAAAGTGATGGAGCCCACCGAGCGCGCAGGGCGCTTCGATCCCACCCGTTCGCTCTATCTCGAAACCTTGACTCTGGTCGAGCGGCTGCATCGCCGCCTGCTCGAGGTGATCAAGGACGAGTTCGATCGCAGAGGGCGGGCCGATATCAATTCGGTGCAGGCGCTGCTCCTCTACAACATCGGCGAGAAGGATCTCACCGCGGGTGAGCTGCGCACGCGCGGCTATTATCTCGGCTCCAACGTCTCCTACAATCTCAAGAAGCTCGTCGAGATGGGATACCTCGATCACCAGCGCTCGCGCGTCGACCGCCGGTCGGTGCGCATCAAGCTCACCGACAAGGGCCGCGAAGTCCGCGACATCGTCGATACGCTCTACCAGAAGCACATCGGCACGGTGACCCAGGTCGGCGGCATCAATTCCGACGAGTTCGCCACCCTCAACAAGTCGCTGCAGCGCCTCGAGCGCTTCTGGACCGACCAGATCCTCTATCGCATGTGATTGCCGGTCGATTGTCGGCCCTTCGCCCCGGCTCATGCCGGGGCTTTTTTTGCCGAAAGGGCGGAGCCAGCAGAATCGGCACCGCAGCTTCGCTATTGCCCACGCGTCACCGAACGGGCGCGTTCGTTGCTGCGTGGGCAAAGGCGCGCTATGCGGACGTCGCGGTTGCCGTCTGGCGACTTTGCCCTTCCCACCGCCGCTGCTACAGTTTGCCGGCACGGACCACATGCAATGACAGCAACGAAGATCATCACGGCAGTTCTCTTGCTCCTGGGGACCGCGGCGGGCGCTGCCTCGGCACAGACGACCGCCGAGTTCCCCTCCCGGCCGGTGAAGCTGCTGGTGCCGTTTGCGGCTGGCGGGCCGACCGACGTGGTTGCGCGCATCCTTGCCGATTTCCTAACGGCGCGGTGGAACGGCCAGTCGGTGGTGATCGAGAACCGCCCGGGCGCCGGCACGATCGTGGCGACCGCTGCCGTCGCCACGTCGCCGGCCGACGGCTACACCATGCTCGTCGCCACGAATTCGTTGCTGATCAATCCGGCGATCGGGCAGAAGCTGCCTTACGACACCGAAAAAGACTTCGCCGCCGTGAGCATGGTAGCCACGCAACCGGTTGCGCTCGTGGCTAACAAAGCGTTTCCCGCCGACACCGTTCCGCAATTGGTCGATGTCGCGAAGAAAAGCCCCGAGGCGCTCAACTTCACCTCGCCGGGACCGCGCGGGGTCGGGCACCTCGCCGGCGAGATGCTCAAGCAGCGCGCCGGCATCAACATGACCCATATCAATTACAACGGCAGCGCGCCGGCTTTGACCGACGTGATCGCCGGGCGCGTGCCGCTGATGTTCGACATCTGGCATTCGGCCAAGCGCTACGTCGATTCCGGCGACCTCAAGCTGATCGCCGGCGCCGGCGCGCAGCGTCTTGGCGATGCGCCGCAAGTGCCGACCATCGCCGAAATCTATCCGGGCTTCGACGTCATTGCTTTCAACGCCCTTGTTGCCCCCGCCGGCGTGCCCGCGCCCGTGCTCGACCGGCTGTCCGCCGATATTCGCTCCGTGGTGAATTCACCGGAGTTCGCGAACAAGGTGCGCAATCTCGGCATCTTTCCCCTTGGGAATACGCCGCAGGAGCTCGATGCCTGGATGCGCAAGGAGATCGCGCGCTGGGCGGAGATCGCCAGGGCCGCCAGCATCAAGGCGGATTAGGTTAGGTCTGCGCTCGAAAACCAATCATGTCCGCTTGCCCGCCAGAAGCGCCGGAAAAGCGGACGTTCAAAAATCCACTGCTTAGCGCGAAAAACCGACCTGCATTGGACCAACTTGCAGTTCACATGCGTTGTCTCCCGCGAAGACCTCTCAGGTTCGCGTGATAGACAGACCACCGTCCACCAGCATGGCGGTCCCAGATTGGAAACTTGACGCATCAGAAGCGAGATAGAGCGCCGCCTGCGCCAGCTCATCCGGCGACGCAATGCGCTTCAATGCATGCAGGTTCGTGAGATAGGCTTGCTCCTCGGCGGTCTCGTTCGCGACTTTATACATGGCCGTCTCGACGGCGCCGGGAAGGATCGCGTTGACCCGGATGTTCCGCGGACCGTATTCCGCGGCGAGGACCTGCGTCAGACCGATCAGCCCGGATTTGCTCGCCGCATAGGCCGCGACATTGGGGAAACCAACGGTGTAGCCGACAAACGTGCTGGTGAAGATGATCGAACCTTTGCCTTGCTTCAGCATGGCCGGGATCTGATGCTTGGCGGCGAGGAACGCGCTGGTCAGATTGACCTTGAGCGCCTCGTTCCAGCCTTCGAGCGAAATGCCCGTGGTCGGTCCCTTCTCTCCGAGTATGCCGGCGTTGTTGAAGGCGACATCGAGGTGGCCGTAGCTCTCCTCCGCACGCTCCACCAGCTCTTTGGCAAACGCCTCGTCGCTGACGTCGCCCGCGACGGCGAGGGCGCTGCCTCCCTGGTCGGCAATTTCACCGACGAGGGACTCCAGTTCCGCCTTGCGACGAGCGGCGACGACGACCTTGGCGCCTGCGCGAGCAAACAGCTTTGCGGCCGCCCGTCCGATACCGGAGCTCGCACCCGTTACGATCGCCGCCTTGCCCTTGAGATCAATCATGCGACCACCATCGCCGGCTCGGTTGAAGGTTCCAGGCTTGGAGACAGCGAGCGATCGCTTGCGGTGGTAAGGAGCATCGCACACCCTCACTATTCATGCGCCGATACGATTTTTTGCGTAACCCGGCATCAAGTCCTGTTGCTCGTCCGCAATTGCTGCGTTTGCTGGTTTTTGCCGGATTTTCTGTTGTGCTTCATTGCAAGGTTCCCCTCGAGAAGCATCGGCTGCAACGTGATAGCCGAGGAGTGCCCCTGAGGCGCGATTGTGGACGAAAATGGCTGCCACGCATGACGCGGCCGCTGCGCCTCGATGGCTCCACGCCCTACTAGTGCAGTGGATTTGAAGTTCCTATGATTGTAGCCACGCGCTCGTCTAGGAACTTCAAATCCAAAGACCGCACCAGCATCATAAAGTTGCTAGTGTCCTTTTGATTCCGAAGTTCGCGTCAGAGGGTGCCGCGAGGGTTCGCGCATTTTCGGAACCGGGACACTGAAGAGTATCTCCCGATAAATTCGGCGCGAGTTGCAATCGAGACACCAGCAGCGAGACATCCATGACCGGCCCGCTTCACGCCATCGACTGCGATGTGCATCCGACCGTGCCGGACATGAAGGCGCTGTTGCCCTATCTCGACGACTTCTGGCGCGAGACGGTGGAGGAGCGCGGCATCAATTCGCTCGAGACCGTCACCTATCCGCCCAATGCACCCCTCACGGCGAGGTCGCAATGGCGCGGCCAGAACGGCCGCGCCGCCACCGCGGCATCAGAGCTCACGGCGCAGGTCTGCGATCGCTGGCAGGCGGGCATTGCGATCTGCAATTGCCTCTATGGCGTGGGTTTGCTGTTCAGCGAGGACATGGCCGCGGCGTTCACGCGCGCGCTCAATGACTGGATCGTGAAAGAATGGCTCGATCGCGATCCGCGCCTGCGGGCGTCGATCGTGCTGCCGATGCAGAACACCGAATTCGCCGTCGATGAGATCGAGCGTTGCGCCAAGGACCGCCGCTTCGTGCAGATCCTCGTGCTCGCCATGCAGGAAACGCCGCTCGGCCGCCGTCACCTGTGGCCGATCTACGCCGCGGCGGAACGGCACGGCCTGCCGCTCGGCATCCATGCCGGCTCGAGCTACCGCCATTCCATCACGTCGCTGGGCTGGCCGAGCTACTACATCGAGGATTATGCCAGTCACAGCCAGGCGTTTCAGTCGCAGGTGGCGAGCCTGGTCTGCGAAGGGGTGTTCGCCAAGTACCCCGGCCTCAAGGTGGTGTTGCTGGAATCGGGCGTGACCTGGCTTCCCGGCTTTCTCTGGCGGTTCTCGAAGTTCTGGCGCGGCGTGCGCTCGGAGGTGCCGTGGGTCGACCGCTCGCCCGCCGAGATCGTTCGCGACCATGTCCGTCTGACCATCCAGCCGTTCGATGCGCCGGCCGATCCCGATCAGGTGGAACGGGTGATCGATCATCTGCGTTCCGATGCCATACTGCTCTACGCCTCGGACTATCCGCACTGGCAGTTCGACGGCGACGAGACCGTACCGGCGGGAATACCCGCCGCCTTGCATCGCAAAATCCTGGTAGAGAATCCGCTTGCGACCTATGATCGCCTCGGGAGCGGCTAGCTCCTGGGAGTTCATGCGTTTTCGCGTACCGGAAATCGCGGCCGGAGCGGGCTTTCGCCGGCACACGCTTTGAAGGAGCACCCGCAATGAACATCGAGGTGAGGCAGCCACAGCTCGGGGCCAAGGCGCGCGTCGGCATTTTCGACTGCGATATCCATCCCAAGAGCTCGCTCGAGGATTTGCGTCCCTATCTCAGCAATCGCTGGTGGGATTATTTGCAGACCTACGGGCAGCGCCAGCGCCACGGCTACGTCAAAGGCTTTCCCTATCCCAAAAGCCAGCCGCTTGCATCGCGGCGCGACTCCTGGCCGCCCGGCGGCGGATTGCCGGCGAGCGACCTCGACTTCATGCGCGAGCAGCATCTCGACTTCTACGGGATCGAATGGGGCGTCATGAATCCGCTCTCGCCGACCGGGCAGGGTGAGCAGAACGACGAACTCAGCGCGGCCATGGCGTTCGCCGCCAACGAGTACCAGCTCGAAGGCTGGAACCGGCGCGATCCCCGGCTCAAGGCCTCGGTCGTCATTCCCTATGAGAACAGCGAGCTGTCCTGCTTGGAAATCCGCAAGCGAGCAGGCGACCGCCGCTTCGCGCACGTGCTGTTCCTGAGCCGCACCAGCGAGCTTCTCGGCAAGCGCCGCTATTGGCCGATCTTCGAGGCGGCGGTCGAGGCCGGCCTTCCCGTCGGCGTTCACGTCTTCGGCTCCAGCGGCCGTCCCATGAGCAGTACCGGCTGGCCTTCCTTCTACATTGAGGAAATCACCGAGCACTCGGCCTCGCTGCAGGCGTCGGTCGCGAGCCTGATCGTGGAGGGGGTGTTCGAGCGCTTTCCTGAGCTCAAGATCGTGCTGATCGAAGCGGGCTTTGCCTGGATCCCCGCGCTCGGCTGGCGCCTAGACCAGAACTGGAAGCGGATGAAGGACGAGGTCCCGCATCTCAAACGCGCGCCGTCGGAATACCTGCGCGAGCACTTCTGGGTTTCGACCCAGCCGATGGAGGAGGCCGAAGATCCCGACCATGTGATCGACGTCATGGAGTGGATCGGCTGGGATAAGATCCTGTTCGCCAGCGACTACCCGCACTGGGATTTCGACGATCCTTTCCTGGCCTTGCCGCCGAGCCTGAGCGAAGAGCGCCGCAACAAGATCTACAGCGGCAACGCCAAGGCGCTCTACCGGCTCGACTGATGAGCCGCTGGAGCATTTTCCGGAAAAGTGGAATTCCGGTTTTCCGCAGAATATGCGACCACGGAAAGAAATCTAGAGCGCGTCTCAGTACGTGCTCTCGTCAACGTGAAAGGAGTGCGCTCTGCGCATGGCCAAGCATGTCGTCGCCGCCGTCGGTGACATTCCGCCCGGCACGCGCCGGCTCGCGCAGGTGAACGGCCGCGCCATCGTCGTCTTCAATCTGGGCGGCGAGTTCTTCGCGCTCAACAACCGCTGTCCGCATCGCGGCGGCAGCTTGTGCCAGGGCAGGCAGACCGGCCTCGTGGAATCGGACGGGCCGGGCAACTACCGCTACTCCCGCCCCGGCGAGATCATCCGCTGCCCCTGGCACGGCTGGGAATTCGACATCCGCACCGGCCAGTCCTGGTGCGACCCCACCCGCGTCCGCGCGCGCCCCTATACCGTGTCCGTGCAGCCGGGAACGCGCCTAGTCGCCGGGCCCTATGTGGCCGAAACCGTGCCGGTCAGCGTCGAGGACGACTACGTGGTGGTGGAGGCGTGACGGCGGGGCCGCGGCATTGCCGGAATACCCCTCCCGCGGCATCTTTTGGCCGAAGATTTTACTCGACATTGTAACGCGAATCTCGTAGGAATACGCATCATCCGAAATCTATCCGGCTCTGGTTGTAGCGGCTTTCGCGGCCGCTGCTCGCGACTTCGGCGCGTCGCAGGCGGCTGCCCAATGACGGCGAGAGGACGCGGCAAGTCGGGTAAGGGGCCCTGTTATTTTCCTGTTATTAACAGGGCGCGTTGTGTTGATGACGTCCAGACTTCCAGGAACTTGGGCGGCGGCCCGTCGCCTTTGTCGCCGCCCGCAATGGTGAGCTGAAATCGGAGTCGACCCCTAGATGTGGGCAACAATCGCCGGCGGTGCCCATAGCTTGGCGGTCCCAGCGCGGTATGCTATCGCCCCTGTTGAACCTCCGCGTCGGAGGCCATCCCTGACAAGCAGCGTGAATGCAATGACCGATCCGTCGCGAGCCCACGCCCCCGTGGCGAACCTGTTCACCGCATCTCTGGCAGAAACCGATCCCGAAGTGGCTGAAGTGGTGAAGTGCGAACTCTCCCGCCAGCGCGACGAGATCGAACTGATCGCCTCGGAAAACATCGTCAGCAAAGCGGTCCTGGAAGCCCAGGGCTCGGTCCTGACCAACAAGTACGCCGAAGGGTTGCCGGGGCGGCGCTATTACGGTGGCTGCCAGTACGTTGACGTGGCGGAAAATTTGGCAATTGAAAGGGTTACGAAGCTTTTCGGATGTAGATTCGCAAATGTCCAGCCGCATTCGGGTGCCTCCGCCAACGCCGCGGCGTTCATGGCGCTGATGGCGCCCGGCGATACCTTCATGGGTCTCAATCTCGCCGCCGGCGGCCACCTGACCCATGGCTCTCCGGTCAACATGTCGGGGCGCTGGTTTAAGCCGGTGCCCTATGGCGTGCGCCGCGACGACCACCGCATCGACCTCGACGAGGTACAGAGGCTTGCGCACGAACACCGGCCGAAGGTCATCATTGCCGGCGGGTCGGCCTACCCGCGCGTGATCGATTTCCGCCGCTTCCGCGAGATCGCCGATGAAGTGGGCGCCAAGCTCCTGGTCGACATGGCGCATTTCGCCGGCCTCGTCGCCGGCGGCGCGCATCCCAGTCCGTTCCCGCACGCCCATGTGGTGACATCGACCGCGCACAAGACCCTGCGCGGGCCGCGCTCGGGCTTCATCCTGACGAACGACGAGGACCTGGCGAAGAAGATCAATTCGGCCGTCTTCCCGGGCCTGCAGGGCGGCCCGCTGATGCATGTGATCGCGGCCAAGGCCGTGGCCTTCGGCGAGGCGCTGCGGCCGGCATTCAAGCTCTACGCCCGCAACGTGGTGGAGAACGCCAAGGCGCTGGCGGAAACGCTCAAATCGAAAGGCCTCGACATCGTCTCTGGCGGCACCGACACCCATCTCATGCTGGTGGACCTGCGGCCCAAGCGCCTCACCGGAAAAGTCGCGGAGCTGGCGCTTGGGCGCGCTCACATCACCTGCAACAAGAACGGCATCCCGTTCGATCCGGAGAAGCCGGCGGTCACGTCGGGCATCCGCCTGGGCACGCCGGCCGGCACCACCCGCGGCTTCGGCATCGCGGAGTTCCAGGAGGTCGGCGAGCTGATCGTCGAGGTGCTCGACGCGCTCTCGCAGAAGCGCGTCGAGGAAGATTCGCTGACCGAGGCTGCGGTGCGCGAAAAGGTGAAGCGATTGGTCGCGCGCTTCCCGATCTACAACGGGTGAAGTTCATACAGGTCGCCCGGACACGGCCTCGTCACCCCCGGGCTTGACCCGGGGGTCCATTCTCTTCGCAAGGAGGATGGATTGCCGGGTCAAGCCCGGCGATGACGGCGCGGCGGTAGGAGAATTCCATGCGCTGTCCGAATTGCGGCAGCCTCGATACGCAGGTGAAGGACTCGCGGCCGACGGAGGACTCGTCCGTCATCCGCCGGCGGCGTGTGTGCCTCACCTGCAACTTCCGCTTCACCACGTTCGAGCGCGTGCAACTGCGCGAGCTCGTCGTGATCAAGCGCAATGGTCGCCGCGTGCCGTTCGACCGCGACAAGCTCCTGCGCTCGGTGCAGATCGCCCTGCGCAAGCGTCCGGTCGAGCCCGAGCGCATCGACCAGGTCGTCTCCAAGATCGTGCGTGAGCTGGAAAGCCAGGGCGAGAGCGAAGTCTCCTCGGAGACCGTCGGCGAGATGGTGATGGAGACGCTGCGCGCGCTCGATGACGTCGCCTATGTGCGCTTCGCCTCGGTGTATCGCAATTTCCGCGAAGCCAAGGATTTCGAGGCCGTGCTCGACGAATTGTCGGGCGAGGAGGATCCGCCGGCAACGGCGAGGAAGTGAACGCCCGGCCTGGAGACCTTTTGGATGGCATTCCAGCTCAACGTCAATGGCACAGCCCGCGACGTGGACGCGGACAGCGACACGCCGTTGCTTTGGGTTCTGCGCGACAATCTTGGCCTCACCGGCACCAAGTTCGGATGCGGGATAGCCCAATGCGGCGCCTGCACCGTCTTCCTCGACGGGAAGACGCTACGCTCGTGCTCGCTCCCGGTTTCAGCGGTCGGCACCGCCGAGATAACGACCATCGAGGGCATTTCCGGGCGCGAGAGCGAGGCGGCGCAGCGGGCGTGGATCGCGCGCGATGTTCCGCAGTGCGGGTACTGTCAATCAGGGCAGGTCATGAGCGCGGTGGCGCTCCTCAAAGCGATCAAGAGGCCGAGCGACCGCGACATCGACCTCGCCATGAACGGCAATCTTTGCCGCTGCGCCACCTATGTCCGTATCCGTGCCGCCATCCATGACGCGGCGCGGACACTGGAGGGCTGAGCGACATGCGCCTGACATTGCTTCCGGCGGCTGCCGCGCTCGCTCTCGGTGTTGCGGGCGCGGTGTTGCCGGTGCTCGAGGACACCAAGGGGCAACAGGCGTCGCCGCCTGCGTTCGCCGCGAACGGGCTTCGGCCCGTGTCCGCTTTCGCCGCGATCGCGGATGAACGCACGCGCGCCATTGCGCTGTTCCAGGAGGCTGCCAAGGTGATCGCACATCCGCGCTGCATGAACTGTCACCCCGCCGGCGAGCGTCCGACGCAGACCGAGCGCATGCAACCGCACCAGCCGCTGGTGGTGCGCGGTGCCGAAGGGCACGGCGCGCCGGGGATGATGTGTGCCACATGCCACCATGCCGCCAATTATCGTCCCGCCGGCGTGCCGGGACACGCGGACTGGCATCTCGCTCCGCTTTCGATGGCGTGGCAGGGTCGCTCCGTCGCGCAGATCTGCGAGCAGATCAAGGATCGCGCGCGCAACGGTGGCCGCGACATGGCGGCCCTCGTGAAGCATATGGCGGAGGACTCTCTCGTCGGCTGGGCGTGGTCTCCGGGCGCTGGCCGCACGCCCGCGCCCGGCACCCAGGCGGAGTTCGGCACGCTGGTCCGGGCCTGGGCCGATGCCGGCGGTCACTGCCCGGCGCCGTAGAGCATGTCCCTCCGGGACACGGCTGGCTAGAGTCCAGTGGGTTCTCGTCGGCCGTTCTCTAATCCGGCTGCCTCTTGCCCAGATATTGAAATACCGTCTGGTCCCACCAGTCGGTCTCGGTCTCTGCCAACAACGGGGCGTTGAGCAAATGATGCAGGGGGGTGCTGAACTTGGGCAAGGCGATGGCATAATGTTCATCCTGCAGAACGATGGGCAGCACGCGCAGCTTCGGAGAAAAGTCCTGCAGCACGAGCCAACTCAGCAACGGCTTGTCATGGACGAATGCGTCGAGCTCGCCGGCTTCCAACGTCTTCAAGGCATCAAGGGCGGTGGGGAAGGACCGGTGCGAGATGCGCTCGCGGTCGAGATAGGTCACCGTCGGTGAATTTGCCACCGCACCCACGCGGACGTGCCGCAGGTCGTTGGCGTCGTGCACTACCCCCTGCATCTCGCGCTGCGTCAAAGCCGACGTCACGCCGGCGGTGAACACCGCTACCGCAATCACCGAGGCGATCATCCAACCGATGGCCACGAGCCGTCCCGGCAGCGTCGCCGGCGCTTGTTCGCCAGCGCCCGCCTGCGTCATGGCGGTGGCGGACCACCAGACGCCGGTGCCCAGGCCCCGCGCGCCACCACTGAAATGCTCGGTCTGGCGCCGTTCCAGCAGCCAGATCACGAATCCCACGCACATCGCGAAGCCGAGCAGGATCGATACCGCCTGCAGAAAGCCGAATGAAAAGAGGGTACGGAAGATGGCTCGCCAGCGCGGCTCGCCGGTCGATACCGCAACGCCGAGGCCCGCGGTGTAATACGGCAGGGTGAAATCCACGATCCGTTCGCGCGCGGCCGTGATGGTGATGGCCGCGATGCCCGCATCGAACGTGCCCTTTGCGACCCCATCGAGGATCGCCTGATTTGTTGTCCCTTCCGAAAACCGGTAGCGCAGATGCAGCCGCTCAGCGATGCGGTGCCAAAGGGCGATGCTGATGCCGTGCCAGCTCCCGTCCTTCCGCTTCATCGCAAAGGGCGGCACCTCCCTGGTCGCAATGACCAATTCTCGATCGGGCAGCGGCGGATTGACTGGTACTGCCGGTTGCGCATAGGCGCGTAGGCAGGTAAGCGCGAGCATCAGCAAAACGATAAAGGCTTGCAACCGGTTCACGCTCATCAAGTCCTCTCGCAAGCTGACAAACTCCAGGCGCTTGCCGCCTTGTTCCGCGCTACTGCGCCAAAGCTCAATCTCGCCCGGCTCCGGGCGACAGCCTCCAAGCGCCGAGACCGAGCGAGCCCGGCCGGCGCCACGTTGCCTATCTAACAAAAAATGTCAGAGTTCGTTAAACGTCGGTGATCCACGAACAGGATGGTCAGATGAATGAGCTCAGCGTTCACGCCGGCGCGACGGAGACAGCCCTGCCGGCCGATTTTCGTTGGCCAGGCGGCAAGCGATTGGCGGTGTTCTTTCGTTGCGCGTTCGAAGGCTGGTCGGACGGTCATTGGCCAGGCGTCGGCCCAATGGGAAATCCGCTTAAACCCGGCGTGCCCGACCTCAATGCCATCGGCTTTGCAGAATACGGCCATCGGCGCGGGATCTTTCGCGTGCTCGATACGCTGGCTCGCGAGGACGTCAAGGCGACCATGATCGTCTCGGGAATCATGGCGGAGCGCCATGCCGAGATTGTCCGCCGGATTTCGGAGGCGGGACACGACATCGTGGCGCATTCCTACGCCATGGACGTGATCCCGATCTATCTCAACGAGGACGAGGAGCGGGCCAATATCCGACGCACCGTCGACCTGATCGTGCGTGCAACCGGCGAGCGCCCGACGGGCTGGATCAGCCCGCGCGGCACGCCGAGCCCGCGTACCGGCCGGCTGTTGGCGGAGGAGGGGTTCGAGTGGCACGGTGATTCCTTGAACGACGATCTGCCGTACTTCGTACATTTCAAGGCGGGCACGTTGGTCTCGTTTTCGAGCAACATGGAATGCAACGACCTGCCGCTCTATATGCGCCACGGCAACCCGCCGCGCGTCATGCTGGAGATATTCCAGGACTGGCTCGATTACGCGCGCAAATATGAACAAGGCGCCTCCCGGATCGATCCGACCATTCATTCGCATGTGTTCGGCCGCCCGGTGGGCATGTCGGTGTTCCAGCGGATGATCGACATCGCAAAGCAAGCCGACGATATCTGGATCGGCACTCGCTCCGAGGCGGTGAAGTACATCCTTGCGCAGCAGAACGGCGCGTCTGCGCGAGCGGCGAGGGGATGAGCAAATGTGGGTCAGCAACGGCGGGCACGCCGTTGCCGACGCCTTCATTGATCGCTGCGGCGGAGTCCGGCGAGCTATAGTCACGTGGCCAAGGCGCCAGCAGCTCATAGGGGAAGCTCTGTCCGGTGTCTTAGCCCTGCGTACGGCAGGGACAAGAAGAATCGAGGAGGGACACCCATGCGTGGCTTGCGCTTTATTCTGAGTACCGTCTTCCTGGCCGCCCTGACCCAGCCATCGGACGCGCAGCAATTTCCATCAAAGCCCATTACCATGGTGGTGCCCTATGCGCCGGGCGGAAACGTGGATGTCACTGCACGCGTCTTGCAGGCCGCGATCGGTGATGCGTTCGGTCAGCCGGTCGTGATCGAGAACCGCCCCGGCGGCGCGGGCCTGATTGCCGGCGACTATGTCGCGCGCGCCGATCCGGATGGTCATACGCTGTTCGTGGGATCGAACGGGCCGATCATTCTCGGCCCGCTCACCATGGCAAAGCCCGCCTACCAGTGGGAACAGGCCTTCGCGCCCGTGAGCTCGCTCGCGGTCGCCACCAATATGTTACTGGTGCGTCCCTCGCTGCCGGTCAAATCGGTCAACGAGCTCGTCGATTACGCGAAAAAGAATCCCAACAAGCTGACGCTTGCCACCAGCAGTATCGCGAGCATCAACCATTTCCTCGGCGAGCTGTTCAAGCTCAAGGCCGGCATCACCTGGACCGAGGTGCATTATCGCGGCAATGCGCTCGCCATCAATGACCTGATCGCAGGCCATGTCGATGTCGGCTTCCAGCAGCTCGTCGACGCTGCGCAACATCTGCAGAGCGGCAAGCTGCGCGCTCTCGCGGTGCCGGGCAAGGTGCGCGCCGCCACCCTTCCGGACGTGCCGACGATGGCGGACGCGGGATATCCGGAGGTGGAGGGGGTCACTTTCAACGGCATCTTTGCGCCCAAGGCGACGCCCAGACCCATCGTCGAACGGTTGAGCGCGGTGATCCGCGCGGCACTCAAGAAGCAAACCGCCATCGATCAGCTCGCCGCGCTCGGGTCGCAGGCGCGCGGCAGTACACCGGAGGAATTCATCCGTTTCCTGCAAGGTGAAACCAGGAGATGGGGTGAACTCGTGCGTACGGCCAACATCAAGTCGCAGGAGTAGGGTGCAGCACGACAGCCTTCGCCTTGCCACGCGACAGCGAGACGCGGGTTTCGCGCCTTTGCCGACCCTGCATGCGTTGGGATAGGTTACACAAAACAATAAATCTCCACGGGAGGAATGAGATGAGACGGTTGGTCGGCGCCGCGGCCGTGCTCGCCGCGAACCTCGCAGTCGTTGTCGGTGCGGCGGCGCAGCCCTACCCATCGCGGCCTATCACCATGATCGTGCCGCTCGCCACCGGCGGCTCGACGGACGTGATCGCGCGCCTCATGGCCGAGGGCATGCGCGCTGCCCTCAGCCAGCCCATCATCGTCGAGAATGTCACTGGCGCGGGCGGTTCCATCGGTGTCGGTCGCGTCGCTCGCTCGGCACCCGACGGCTACACCATCGGCATCGGTCAGTGGGGGACCAACGTCGCGAGCGGCGCGATCTACCCGCTTCAGTTCGATCTGCTGAAGGATTTCGAGCCCATTGCGCTGATCGCGACCCAGCCGTTCCTGATCGTCGCCAAGAAAACGGTGCCGGCGAACGATCTCAAGGAGCTCATCGCCTGGTTGAAGGCGAACGCGGACAAGGTGTCGCAGGGAAACTCCGGCGTCGGCACCCCCAGTCACGTCGGCGGCATCTTGTTTCAAAACGCCATCGGCGCCCGCTTCCAGATGGTGCCCTACCGCAGCGCCGGCCTGTCGATGCAGGATCTGGTGGCCGGGCAAATCGACGTGATGCTCGACACCCCCGCGGTTTCGCTCTCGCAGGTACGCTCAGGCAATATCAAGGCCTACGCCGTCACGGCCAAGAGCCGGCTGGCGGCTGCGCCGGAACTGCCGACCGCCGACGAGGCTGGCCTGCCCGGGTTTTATTTTTCCTTTTGGCACGCCTTGTGGGTGCCCAAGGGCACGCCGAAGGACATCATCGACAAGCTCAATGGCGCCGTCGTGAGCACCTTGGCCGATCCGGCGATCCGCCAGAAGCTCGTCGATCTCTCGCAGGAGATCTTTCCGCGCGATCAGCAGACGCCGGAAGCGCTCGCCGCCTTTCAGAAAGCCGAGATCGAGAAGTGGTGGCCGATCATCAAGGCGGCCGACATCAAGGCGCAATGAGGTGGCATCCGGCCTCGCGCAGCCTACGGAAAATCAGCTGGGGGCTTCGATCCGCTCCAGCAATCCATCCACCGTGGCATGGAATTGATCCCATGGCGCCTCGCGGTCGCTCTGGTTGCGCACGATGATTGAATTACCGGCGTAAAAGCGCTCGTACAGCATGTGCCGGCCGGCGAATTCCGAGCCGACCAGGTCCCAGGTGAGCTTGTAGAGTTTGAGACGATCGACGGCGTGGAGCGCGGGCGTCGACCACCAGCGCTCGAAGCGCTCCTTGAGTTCCGGGTCGGCGACAAGGTCGATGCTCGCCGGCATCTGCAGTGGTGCTGCGCCCGCAAGCGTGCGTAGCGTATCGATGATCTCGGTGTGGTGCTCCTGACACCAGTTGAGGGTGGCATACATGATCCGCCGGTTGGGCGTGGCGTAGCCCTCGGGCCATTGCTCATAAGCCTCGATCTGCCCGTTCACGAGCCCGCCGATGGTCGCCTCGAGGGCAGCGAGCCGTCCCAGTGTTTCGCGCACGGCCGGGATCTTCTCGACGCCGTTCGCTTCACACATCCGGCTCGCAAGCCCCACGATCAGTCCCATCTTGGCCCAGAACCGCACGTTGGATTGCTGGTTCTGGTAACAGTTCGCCGGCGTCTCGATGTAGATGCGGCGCGACATCGCCCCGTTGTTATGCAGGAAGACGCGATCCCACGGAACCCTGACGCGGTCGCAGACCAGCACCGTATCGGTCTCGTCGAACCGGAAGCTGAGCGGATAGTCGGCCTCGTGGCGGGCGTGGCGCTCATACGGCTCGCGCGCCCAG
>Ga0208989_10000198_pt1 | contig 15567 bp, 9 predicted proteins | sample MedBloCAOM3_M1_FD_187852 | JGI IMG/M metagenome (GOLD analysis project Ga0208989, IMG submission 187852) | Forest soil microbial communities from El Dorado National Forest, California, USA - Mediterranean Blodgett CA OM3_M1 (SPAdes) (version 2) | ecosystem: Environmental > Terrestrial > Soil >...
TCGCCGCGCGAATTGTCACCGCGCAGGATACAGCTCGGATATTTCCAGGTGATGGCCGATCCGGTCTCGACCTGGGTCCAGGAAATCTTCGAATTGTTGCCGCGGCAATCGCCACGCTTGGTGACGAAATTGTAGATGCCGCCCTTGCCTTCGGAATTGCCGGGGTACCAGTTCTGCACCGTCGAATATTTGATTTCGGCATCGTCAAGCGTGACCAACTCGACCACGGCGGCATGCAACTGGTTTTCGTCGCGCTGCGGCGCGGTGCAGCCTTCGAGGTAGCTGACGTAGGCGCCCTTGTCGGCGATGATCAGCGTGCGCTCGAACTGCCCGGTATTGCGCTCATTGATGCGGAAGTAGGTCGACAGTTCCATCGGGCAGCGCACGCCCGGCGGCACGTAGACGAACGAGCCGTCGGAAAACACCGCCGAGTTCAAGGTCGCGAAGAAATTATCCGAGGTCGGCACCACGGTGCCAAGATACTTCTTCACCAGATCCGGATGCTCGCGAATTGCCTCCGAGATCGGCATGAAGATCACGCCGGCCTGCTTCAGCTCCTTCTGGAAGGTCGTTGCGACCGACACTGAATCGAACACCGCATCGACCGCAATGCGCCGCTCGCCTTCGGGGCGCACCACACCTTCCAGCATCTCGACTTCGCGCAGGGGAATGCCGAGCTTCTCGTAGGTCTTCAGGATTTCCGGATCGACCTCGTCGAGCGAGGCCAGCGCCTTCTTCTTGGGGGCGGAGTAGTAATAGAGATCCTGGTAATCGATCTTGGGATAGTTGACGCGAGCCCATTTCGGCTCAGCCATGGTCAGCCAGCGCCGAAAGGCCTCCAGCCGCCATTCCAGCATCCAGGCCGGCTCGTTCTTTTTCGCCGAAATGAAGCGGATAGTATCTTCCGATAGGCCCCTCGGGGCCTTGTCGGACTCGATTACGGTCTCAAACCCATATCGATATTGATCGACGTCGATCCGGCGAACCCGATCGACGGTCTCTTGTACGGCCGCCATTCCATCCTCCGCTCGCGGTTTCAAGGACCGCGGTGGATCAATTCCGAAAGACTATTACGATGTTTCGCCGGCGAAATCACCTGCTTAGAATCGTTCAAGCCGTGTTTCGTCGCTCCCTTTAAGTAGGGTGCCGGCGAGCTTTCGCCAAGCCTCCAGGCAGCGATCAATGTCCGCGTCAGACGTGGACCAGCCCAGACTGAGCCGCACCGCTCCCTGCGCGAGTTTGGGGCCGAATCCCATGGCTTCCAGCACGTGCGACGGTTGCACCTTGCCCGACGAACACGCGGAACCGGAGGATACCGCGATGCCCGCGAGGTCAAATCCGATCACCGCGGTCTCGGCCTTGAGGCCGGGAGCCGTAAACAGCGTGGTATTCGGCAGCCGCGGCGCATTGTCTGAGAACACGATAGCGCCCGGGGTTTGCCGCAAACCCTTCTCAAGACGATTCCGCAGGTTTTCGAGACGAAAGGCGTCGCGCTCCAGAGCGCCCATGGCGGCCTTCACTGCTGCCCCGAATCCCGCAATTCCCGCAACATTTTCGGTCCCGGCCCGGCGCCCCAGTTCCTGACCGCCGCCGCGCAGCAGCGGCTCAAATCCGAGCAACCCCTCGGCCAGGGCCAAGGCGCCCACCCCCTTGGGGCCGCCGATCTTATGCGCAGAGAGCGTCACAAGATCGGCATTCATCACCTTGATATCAAAAGATTTTTTACCGAATGCCTGGATCGCATCGACATGCAATAGTCCTCCTGCGGAATGGACGATCTCAGCCGCCTCCGCAATCGGTTGCACCGCGCCGGTTTCGTTGTTGGCCAGCATCACCGATACTAGCGCCGGAGGCCCGCTCTCCAGCACCGCACGCAAATGATCCAGATCCACCAGGCCCGAGCGGGTGACCCCGATGGTGCCGATCGCTTCGGCTGGAAACCGCCCGCCCGCGAGGACCGAGGCGTGCTCGATGGCCGAAACCACTAACCTCTGGATCGGAAGCCCAGCGGCGCGCCGGAGCCCTGGGGCCAGCGCAAGCGCATTCGCCTCGGTTCCACCTGACGTAAAGATGACGTTTCGCGGCAGGGCGCCGATCGCGCCTGCTATGGACGCCCTCGCGTCCTCGACCAATCGGCGGGCCTGGCGGCCCTCGGCATGAACAGATGAGGGGTTGCCGCTCAGATCCGACGCCGCAGCCATGGCCTCCCGGACTTCACGGCGAAGCGGGGTGGTTGCATTCCAGTCGAGATAGACCCGGTCAGCCATTGAATACCATAATACCTTAAGCTGCAGCTTTCGAACACAGGCGCAGCGCGGCTGGCGGCAACTCGTCCGTCGCGTCCAACGTTATGCCAATTGGCGATCACGGCGTCTCCTGGCAATCGGACCGCCAACGCTTTGAACGCACTGGGGGATGTTCAAAACCCTTGCTTTTTGCCCCTCGCCTCATGCTAGAACGCGGCCTCCAGTTCACCGAGCGCCGTTCGCTTAAGCCAAACGACGCCTGATCAGCCCTTATCTCTGCAAGGTTTTGTCTGCCGAGAGCCAGATGAAGCCAGCACAAAGGCGGTTGATTTTGCCAAGGGATCAACGATGCCTGAAGTCATTTTCACCGGCCCCGCAGGCCGCCTCGAAGGCCGTTACCATCCGGCGAAGCAGAAGAACGCACCGATTGCGATGGTGCTGCACCCGCATCCGCAATTTCACGGGACGATGAATCACCAGATCATCTACCAGTGCTACTACGCATTCGCGCATCGCGGATTTTCCGTGCTGCGCTTCAATTTCCGTGGCGTCGGCCGCAGCCAGGGATCGTTCGATCACGGCACCGGCGAACTCTCGGACGCCGCCTCCGCGCTCGATTGGGCACAAACTATCAATCCGGAGGCGCGCGCCTGCTGGGTCGCGGGCTTCTCGTTCGGCGCGTGGATTGGCATGCAGCTGTTGATGCGCCGCCCCGAGGTCGAAGGCTTTATCTCGATCGCGCCGCCCGCCAATCTCTACGACTTCTCGTTTCTCGCGCCCTGCCCGTCCTCGGGCCTGATCGTGCATGGCGAGAAGGATGCCGTGGTGCCGCCCAAGGACGTCAACACGCTGGTCGAGAAACTCAAGACCCAGAAGGGCATCGTGATCGACCAGCAGGTCATCCCCGGCGCGAACCATTTCTTCGACGGCAAGCTGCAGCCGCTGATGGAGACCGTGACGGGCTATCTCGACATGCGTCTCGCCAACGTTCGCTGACGCAATCAATCCGCCGCGCAGCCATGGTTCGCCGTCATCACCCGCGAAAAGCGGGTGATCCAGTACGCCGCGCTTCTCGATTGATCATCAGCGTCTCTGGAATACTGGGTCGCCCGGTCATCAAGCCGGGCGATGACAGTTGTAGTTAGCCGCTGATCATGGCCGGGCGATCACGCCTCCGGTCATCGGGATCGGCACGCCTGTGGTGGCGGGATAGCTCAGCGGCAGGCCTTTCAAGCCGCGCGCGGCCAGGAAGCCGAACGCCTGCGCCTCGATGGCGTCGGCCGACCAGCCCAGCGCGTCGGCGGCCTCCACGGTGGCCGGCGCCAGCCGCTCGCGCAGCATCCTCAGCATGGTGAGATTACGGGCGCCGCCGCCTGCAACAATCCAGCTCCGCGGCGCCTTCGGCAGCAGCGGAACGATCTCCGCGATCGCAGCGGCCGTGAACGCGGTCAGGGTTGCCGCGCCATCAGCCGCAGGCATCTCGCGCAGCGTCAGCGACGCAAAGTCATTACGGTCAAGCGATTTGGGAGGCGGCAGCGCAAAGAACGGATGCTGCAGGGCCCGGACGACCCATGCCACATCCACAGCGCCTTGGGCTGCCGTGCGGCCTTCGCAATCGAACGGCTGGCCCATCTTGCGGAACATGAAATCGTCGAGCAGCGCGTTGCCTGGCCCGGTATCGCAGGCGATCAGGGTATCGGCGCCATCGATATAGGTGATGTTGGAGACGCCGCCGATATTGACCACGACCATCGGCCATTCGCGCTCCAGGGATTGGGCGAGCGCGCGATGATAGACCGGGACAAAGGGGGCGCCCTGCCCACCGGCGGCGACATCGGCGGCACGGAAATCATGCATGACCGGAATATGAATTGCCTTGGCGAGGGCCGCCGCATCGCCGATCTGCACAGTCATTTTTTGCGCCGGCCGATGCAACACGGTCTGACCGTGAAAGCCGACGATATCGACATCCTCGCGGGAGATATGGTTCTGCGCGGTAAAGGCGGCGACGGCCTCGGCATGCGCGATCGTGACGGCACGCTCGGCCTCGCGCAGGATGCCCGGCCGCGCATCACGCTGCGGCAAGTTGACGGCCTCGGTCAGGGCCTGGCGCAGCAGCCCACGTTCAGTTTCCGTGTAGGGCCGATAACCCGAGGGGCCAAACGCCTTCACCCGCTTGCCGTCGGTTTCGATCAAGGCGACATCGACCCCGTCGAGCGAGGTGCCGCTCATCAGACCGATTGCCGTCATCATCATCGCCATAGTGCCTTTGCGAGGCGCCCTGCCCCTGGACGCCCAGCTTGTGTCAAACCAGCACATCTTATAATGCCACAGCGCGCCGGGCAGCGGCAGCCTATTCCGCTATGGTTCCGCAACTCCGTGCAAATACCGTGAATATGAATGATCAGAGTCGCACACAATGACTGCATTTAAATCTGATTTTCTCAATGTGCTGCAGAGCCGCGGCTTTATTCATCAGATTTCGGACCCCGACTCGCTGGATGCGCTGGCGGCCAGGGGCGAGCTAACAGCCTATATCGGCTTCGACTGCACCGCACCTTCGCTTCACGTCGGCTCCATGGTGCAGATCATGTGCCTCTACTGGCTGCAGCAGACCGGCAACAAGCCGATCGCGCTGATGGGCGGCGGCACTACCCGGGTCGGCGATCCTAGCGGCAAGGACGAGACGCGAAAAATCCTTTCGATCGAGGACATCGAGCGCAACAAGGAGGGCATCAAGCAGGTGTTCTCGCGCTTCCTGAGCTTCGGCGACGGCAAGCATGACGCGGTCATGCCCGACAATGCCGAATGGCTGACCAAGCTCAACTGGATCGAGATGTTGCGCGATATCGGCCGGCATTTCTCGGTCAACCGCATGCTGGCTATGGATTCGGTCAAGCTCCGGCTGGAACGCGATCAGGAGATGAGCTTCATCGAGTTCAACTACATGATCCTGCAAGCGTACGATTATGTCGTGCTCAACCAGCGCTACGATTGCCGTTTGCAGATGGGCGGTTCCGACCAATGGGGCAATATCGTCAACGGCATCGACCTTGGCCGCCGCATGGGCACGCCGCAATTGCACGCGCTGACGACGCCGCTGATCACGACGTCATCCGGCGAGAAGATGGGCAAGACCGCCAGCGGCGCGGTCTGGCTCAATGCCGACATGAAAAGCCCCTACGAATACTGGCAGTTCTGGCGCAACACCGACGATGCCGACGTGGCGCGTTTCCTGAAGCTGTTCACGACGCTGCCGCTCGATGAGATCGAACGGCTGGCTGCCTTGCGGGGCGCAGAGATCAACGAAGCCAAGAAGGCCCTCGCCGATGCAGCGACCGCGCTGCTGCACGGCGCTGATGCGGCCGCTGTCGCGGCGGAAACCGCCCGGCAAACTTTTGAAGAAGGCGCGATCGCCGAAAACCTTCCCTCGGTGGAAATTTCGCGCGCTGAACTCGAGGCCGGCGTCGGCGTGCTGGCGCTGTTCGTCAAAGCCGGTCTTGTCGCGTCAAACGGCGAGGCGCGCCGTCAGATCAAGGGCGGCGGTCTTCGCGTCAACGATGTCGCTGTTAGCGACGAGAAGATGATCATGAAGCCCGCGGACCTCACGCCGGAAGGCGTGATCAAGCTGTCCCTTGGCAAGAAGCGCCACGTCCTGCTCAAGCCTGCATAGGCGCATTCGCCCAAGACCCCTGCTCATTGTTATCCTGCGCGTATTCTATCCGCAAAATCGTATCCACCCCCGGATCACGTCCGAGGGCACGCTTTTGCGGAATACGCGCGTGCAGCGGAAAGGCGCTCCTTGATCGTCATGGACCAGAATGCCGCGAGCGAGAACCCCGCGACGAAGCCGCTGAAGCCGGCGCGCGTGGCGCTTAACGTGCTCGCGCTATGTTTTGCGCTCTCCGTGCTCGGCCGCGGGCTCGGCGAGAGCTTTACCGTGTTTCTCAAGCCGATCTCGGAGAGTTTCGGCTGGGACCGCGCCCAAGTCGTCTCGGTCTACTCGCTTTCCGCGCTCGCAAGCGGGCTGGCGGCACCGCTGGTAGGCAAGCTGTTCGACCGCTCGGGGCCCCGCACCGTCTATTCGCTTGGACTGCTCCTGCTTGGCGGCGCGTTCCTGGTTGCTGCCCATGCACAATACCTCTGGCAGTTCCAGCTCAGCCTCGGGCTTTGCGTGGGTATCGGCATCGCATTCATCGGCAACGTTCCGAATTCGATCCTGCTGGGCCGCTGGTTTGGCCCGCGATTGCCGACCGCGATGGCGATTGTCTATTCCGCGACCGGCGCAGGCGTGTTGATTCTGCTGCCGGCGTCGCAGGTCCTGATCGATCAGGTCGGCTGGCCCGGCGCGTATCAGGTTTTCGGCGGCGCCGCGCTGTTCCTGCTGTTGCCGCTGCTGGCATTGCCGTGGCGATTGTTCTCCACCGGTTCGCCGCATCTCGCCAACAGTGCGGCCGCTGGCTTCGCCGATGAAGGCTGGACCCTGCTGAGTGCGATGCGCCACCACGCGTTCTGGGCACTGTTCTCAACGTTCTTCTTCACCGCGATCGGCATGTATGCAATTGCGGCGCAAGTCGTTGCCTATCTGATCGACGCGGGATTCCCACCACTGCAGGCGGCAACGGCTTGGGGCTTCAGTGGCGTCGTGCTGCTATTCGGCATGCTCGGCATCAGCTGGCTCGACGGTATCATCGGCCGAAGGCCATCGGTATTGTTCAGCTATGCCGTCTCGATCGCCGGCATCATCATGCTGTGGCTTCTGCAGTGGTATCCGAACTTTTGGGTGCTGGCGGGATTCGTCGTCTGCTTTGGCAGCATGATCGGCTCACGCGGCCCGCTCCTCACCGCAACCGCGATGAAGATCTTTCGCGGTGAGCGGGTCGGAACGATCTACGGCGCCATTTCGATCGGCAGCGGCCTGGGCTCGGCGTTCGGCTCCTGGGGTGGAGGACTGATCCACGACTGGACCCACGACTATAATCCGTTGATCGCGTTTTCGCTGGTGAGCGTGCTCTTGGGGATGATTCCGTTTCTGGTCGTACCCGCACTTCGGCGCTGACCGCGAAAAAATCGCCGCTCAGTTGTTCGGCGGAAATTCGACCGGATTGTTTTGCTTGCCGGTGCCGAATTCAAAGATTTTCCTCAAGACGCCAGGCGCCATCGCCGAAATCGGATTGACGCGAAGCACCGGCTGGCCCGGGGTGCCGACGATCTCGTAGGTCACGCCGATCAATCCCTCATTGCTGCCACCGCCCAGGAACAGCCCGACGATCGGAATCTGGCCGAACATATTGTTCAGCCCGTACATCGGAACGAAGGTGCCGCTCATGCGCACCTGGTTGCCCGGGATATCGATGCTGCCTTCGATGGTCCCACCGATCATCGGGCCTTTCAGGACACCCTCATGGATCGTGAGCTGCCCGTTTTGCCGGGTAAATTCTGCGCGCACGCGCGAGAAGGCAACGCCGTTCTGCAAGCCGGCCGTCCCACCGGCGGCCACGCGATCCAGCGAAGCCTCCCCCTTGACGGAGAAATCGCGGACGTTGATCAGCCCCTCTTTCGCGCCAGGTTCGACCGTCGGAGGATCCATCGCCAATTGAAGCTGGCCTCCAACCACCTTGGAGTAAGTGTCCGTGAAACGGAAGAATGCACCGGCGTCTTTGGTCTCGAGATAGATAACGTCGCGGCCCTGGGCGTGCCCACGCAAGTCTCCCGTCAGCGGCGTATCCCGTCCAAGCTTGCCGCTGAGCGCAAAACTTCTGATCACACCGTTGCGGCGTGATAACTTGCAATCGACACTGCGCAGCGCCTCGCCAAAATAGCCGGCTACCGCCCCGAGCTTCAGGTCCACATCAAAATCGATATTCCTGGTTTTGCTCTTGGCGTCGGCTTCCTTGCCGGAAATGGCGGATTTGAGAAAACCGCGACCGTCGAACACCTCGCCGCGCATCGTTGCTTTCACGATGCCATCAGGGCCGCGTTCAGCCTTCAACGATGCCTTGTCGCCTTCAGACGGCGAATAGATCGGGAAGTTCGCGTTCATCAGGTCGCCGTTTTGATCGACCTCGACCGACCCCTTGATCGATACGCCGCCGCCATCGATGACGATGTCTTCGAGGCGGGTCGATTGCGGTTTCTGCACCACGTTGAACACCGCGCGGCTCGACTTGCCCGGCGATTTGACCCAGCCCGGCAGGATGTTATCGAGCTTCAACGCGGTCAGATCGGCCTCGACGCCCATGCGGCTGTCGCGATCGGGGCCTCCGATCTTGCCGGCCAGTTTGATCGGAACAGCCCCGCTGACCGCAGGTCCCAGATCCAGTCCAAGGCGCGCGCGGCTCGCGTCGTCGAGCGTCGCCTGCAATTTGATGTCGGCATCGCCTTCGTTCGGCTTGCGATAATCCAGCGAGGCCGCTTGCCCGTTGATCTTGACGTCGCCCTTGACCTGATATCCCCCGTTGTTGGCGACGACTTTCAGCGCGGTGGCTTCGAGCTTCTGATTCATCACGAGGCGATCTGCGGCAAATCCGCCGAGGTCGGCTGTAATGGCGTAGGTCGTGTCAGCCTTCGTCAGTTCGCGTTTGATCGGCAGGCCGAGCGTGACCACCGCCGAAACCGTTCCCTTGCTCGAACTGGGATCGATCAACGTGCCGGAAAATTCGCTGAGGCGGTCCGAGGCGAGAATCTCGGCCGCCGCGGGCACCGGGCCATCGATCCGGAATCTTACTTTGGCCGGCGCGGGCTTGGGCGCCATATCCGGCACCTCGAACACAAAATCTGAAATGTTGAGTTTGCGGCCCGCCGGCGTATCGGACACCGCCTGCCCGATCGTCACTGTCGCGGTGCGGCCGGTAACATGCGCTTTCAAATCCGCATCGCGCACGGACGGCAGTTCGTCTACAGGATGCAATGTCACGCCATTGGCGACGATGTTGACGGCAAGACCGTCATCCGGGATCGGCGGGCCTCGCCTCGAAAGATTTCTAACCGGCGAGTTGACGCCAACTTCGATGCGCTGAAGCGAGCCGCGTTCGACCCGCTCGATGACCCATTCGCGAACCTCCGGAACGATCAGGGTCGGCCACATCCGCTTGAGCGCGGACGCCGACATTGGCGTGCCGGCGAAACCGAGCGTCAGGCGCGGCTCCGCCGAATAATCGACACTGCCAGTTCCCGCAATGCCAATCTCACCGTTGCTGACGTCGGCCTGGGTGAGCACCACGCGCCGCTTGTCGGTGTCGAAGCGCACGCCGATGGCAATGCGATTAAAAATCAGCGGTTGTTCGTCGTCGATCCCTGCAAGCACGATGGTGCCGCCATTGAAGCCTAGCTGCCAATCGGGAATGCTGTCGTTGGGTGGCTCAAGATGGGCCAGCAGCGTGATCCGATTGGGACCGGAAATGACCTTGAACGGCGCCACCAGCACGCGCCGTCCGGAATCCCATTCGACACTCATTTCCGCCGAATCGATCGCCATCGGATAGTCGGGCGTATCCATGTCGACGACGGTTCCCGCGCCCGCGGTAATTTTGCCCCGGAAATAGGTCGGCAGCCCGTCCCGGCCCAGTTCACCCTTCAGTTCGCCGGTTAGCGGCAAATTCGCGCTGTAAGTCAGGTCCTTCAGCCGCAAGGCCAGCAGGATATTCGCCGTCGAGACCTTGTCGGCACGAATATCGACCGCTCGCACGCCATTCGCGGGAGGTCCGACCACGACGCGAAGCGACCAGGCGTGGCTACCCTCTTCGCCTACGCTTAGCGCCACGCCGCCGCCGCTAGGCCGGCGAAGACTGAGGGTGATGTTCTCGAAATTCCATTTGTTGCCGCGCTGCTGATCGTCGACGATAAGGTTTCCGTTCTTCAAACCAATTTCATTGAGGTTTTGTCCGTCAAGTCCGGTCAGGCTCAGGCTGTCGAGCCAATCGAGGCCGGCAAGCAGTCCGGAGGGCGCATCGCGGTTATCGGCGACCGTTGCCGTCGTCCTGGATTGAGCGTCCGGCGATGACGGGGCAACCGGGCTGACAGGCATCGTTGTCTCGGATTGACCCGGAGAAGACTGCGTTACGCCCAGTTGTCTCTTCGAGGCGACGCCGGTCGCGAGCGGCCGGGCGGTGTCACCTGTGGAAACGGTGACGTAGCCCTCCGGCGTGATCCGCACCGCCAGTTCGGCATCGACCAGATTGAGGCTCTCGGCACGAAGTTGGCCCATCAGCAGCGCGGTACCTGATAGTTTCACCTCGGCTTTGGGCGCGCTCGCCACGACGACATGGTCACGATCCCTGACAATGATGTCGCGGATGCGCACAGCGATTCGGATCCTGCCGGCACGCTCGATTTGCGTGCCGCCCACTTCGACGGTATTGCTGTGACCGATATTTTCCTCGATCGCCGCGGCCAGCCATGGCGTGGCCATCTCGAGATTGATCGGACCGGCGCCGAGCCGCCACCACAGTCCGCCGAAGCACCCGGCGAAGATCACCATCAAAACCGCGATCACCACGGCAAGGCGCTTTATCCAGCGTTCCCTGGCGAGCCATCCGCGTAGCGCTCCGAGGTGATCGCCGAGCCGATGAAAACCGGAGTTCGATCCGGACAACAGCCGGCGCGCGCGATTGCCCGCCGCCTCGTCATGGTCTTGATCCCAATCGGCATCATCCCAATGCGAGGGCTGGACGTCATCGCGCGGATTCGATCCCTGGGGCGACGTGTTCTTTGCCATTGCCTCTCGGTGCTGGCGCTGATTGTAAGATTGATCGCCGCCAAGGCCTCGCCCGTCGATAGGTATCGAGCGCTCAGCCGGCATCGCTGCCAATCCTCGATTATTACTGTTACTCGTGATCCGGCCCAAGGAGCACGTTCAACGAGCTGACGGGTAGTACGTCGAATTCCTTGTAACCATACTCCGTGGCCATAAGACTTGCCCAGTAGTCGGCTTGATTCCGGCTTGCCGGGACAAGACCCGCAATACCTCAATGGTTGATCCGCCGAAAGCGACGAAAGGAAGGCGTATGTCCAAGAAAACGCGCAAGAAATCCCCCAAGGCGTCCTCGGGGAAGACAGCCCGTGCTCAATCGATGACATCGGCGAAAACGGCGCCTTCGAAAACCCGCCGGGCAACGGCGAGCACGTCAAATAAGAATACAAACAAGCAAGCTACCCCAAGAACATCACATAAGGACCCATCAAAACCGTTAAAATTGTCCGGCCCGAGCACATCCGCTCGAAGGACTACAGCAGGATCGAAGGCGACCGCCGCGAAGCCGGAGGCCGGAGATCTATCTGCGAAGAAACCGTTGGGCGGAAAGGCCGACGCGCTGGCCGCTCGCAAATCGGTGTTGACGGAGGGAGCAAGGGCGCCCGCCTTCCGCCTTCCCCGCGACGGTGGCAGCACCGTATCCTTGTCCGACTACGCAGGGAGAAAACTCGTGCTGTTTTTCTATCCGCGCGCGGACACGCCGGGCTGCACCAAGGAGGCCATCGACTTCACGCGATTGGCGAGCGCCTTTGCTGAAAGCCAGACCGCAATACTGGGTGTTTCAGCCGACCCGCTAAAGGCACAGGAAGCTTTTCGCTACAAGCACGAGCTCTCCATTCCCCTTGTTTCAGATGAACAGCACGAGATGCTGGAGGCTTACGGTGTCTGGGGCGAAAAATCCATGTATGGCAAGACCTTCCAAGGCATTCTTCGCACCACGGTTCTGATCGGCGCAGATGGCCGGATCATAAGGATTTGGCGCAATGTGAGGGTGGATGGCCATGCCGACGAGGTGCTTGCGGCCGTACGCGCCTCGTAATTTGTCCGGTTCCATTCGCTAAAAATTAACCACGCGAAGGTCAAATCACCCCCGCAAATTGAGCCGTACGGGACTCATGTCCGACCGGCGCGGGAGTGCCGATGTCGTACCATTCCGGTCATTATTCCGAACACCCCCAACGCCATCCACATGACCACGGCAGGGCAGCCCCTCGCCGCCCGGCGACGAGCCATGCCGTGGCCCCCGCCCCGCGCGCGCAAGAGGGCTATACTCTCGTTCACGCCGGCAAACAGGTCCGCTTTGGTCCGGTGGTGTTCTGGATCGTGATCGGCACGGTGACAGTACTCGGAATGTGGTCGGCCGCGACAGCGACCTATTTCGCGTTCCGCGACGACGTTCTCACACGGCTGATCGCACGCCAGGCGGAGATGCAATACGCCTACGAAGACCGTATTGCCGAACTGCGCGCCAAGGTCGATCGCACGACCAGCCGCCAGCTGCTCGATCAGGAACAGTTCGACCAGAAACTCGATCAGATCCTGCGTCGGCAGACCGCCCTGGAATCGCGCGCCACTGCGCTGGGCGCCATTCCAGACACGTCGGTGACCGGATCAATCAGGACGCCATCGCGAGGAGCCGCGGCGACCAACGGAGCTTCTTCGGGTACACCGAAACCATCGCCGATCAGCGATACCGTGATTTTCGTGGCGCCGCCGGATCGCGAAGCGCGCCTGGAATCGCGAACCCCTGTCGTCCCTCGGACCCAACCGAATCAGTTTGCCAAGATTCAGGGCGTCGATAACGTTCTGGTCCGCCTGCAGAGTTCTCTCGATAAGATCGAGAGCCGCCAGATGGCGGCGCTTAGCTCGGTCGAAGATGGTATGGAATCGCGTGTACGCCGCATGCGCGGCCTCTTTACCGATCTCGGTCTCGATATGGCGCAATTGGAAGCTGCGACGCCACGTGCGGGCATGGGTGGTCCCTACGTTCCAGTCAAGCTTCCAGCCGACGCAGGCGCTTTCGAGCGCCAGCTCTACCGGATCAATACCACCCGGGTCCAAGTAGAGCGTCTCAACCGGACCCTTGCGCTGGTGCCGTATCGCAAGCCGGTGGTCGGCGTAGTCGAATTCACGTCCGGCTTCGGGGTCCGCAGCGATCCGTTCCTCGGTCGGCCGGCCATGCACACCGGCCTCGATTTCCGCGCAGCAACGGGCGACCCAGTACGCGCGACCGCGAATGGAAAAGTGGTGTCGTCGGGATCGGCCGGCGGCTATGGCCGCATGGTGGAAATAGACCACGGCAACGGTCTGTCGACCCGCTACGGCCATCTGTCGGAGATCGGCGTCAAGGTTGGCGATCAGATCAAGATCGGTCAGGTGATCGGCGCCGTCGGCTCAACCGGCAGATCCACCGGTCCGCATTTGCACTACGAAACCAGGATCGACGGCGAAGCGGTCGACCCGCAGAAATTTTTGCGGGCCGGCGTGCGGCTGAGTGCAGGCTGAAGCTGCTGTAACGGCCGACCTGCCAGGATGGACGGTTAATGGCCGACCTCGCCGTTGATGACGTCGCCGAACAATCGCCAGGCCTCGCCGTCGAACTTCATCAACTGCATCTGTTCGAAAGGCTTCCGATACAAGCCCGCATCGTTCACTCCCGCTTGGCATTTTATTTTGATCAAGTGTCGCAAGTCGCGCGCGCATGCAAGCATCGGCTTATTCCGCCGGACGAAACAGCATTGTTGCTCGTCGCCAATTATGATTGATGCAGGGCAGCATCTGGATTGCCACAAGGCTGACGGCTTGAAACTGAACAGACGAATTGGTCCGCGACATCCCAGGCTCGGAGCTCTCGGGTTTCGCGCCGCGCGATGGCTTGGCGCGCGATTGATGGGAGCCGCAGGCTTTCATCAGCTCGGCTCGGACTTTGCCGATGCGCGGATTGCGCACGTCCGCGAAAAGCTTTCGCGCGGCGAGACCGTTTATCTCGCAGGAATCGGGCCTCCCGGCACGCACAACTCGGGCGTTGCGCTGGTTGAGGTGACGCAGGCGAATGGCCCGCGGCTGATCGTCAACAACGAGGAAGAGCGCTTTTCCGGCAACAAGCATACGACCGAGTATCCGCGGCAGTCGATCGATGCGATGGTTGCGACGCTGCGTGGCGGGGGACGCAATATCGAAGACATCGCCGCGTGGCTCACCAGCTGGGATTACCCGACGCTGGCCGGGACGCTGGCCCGCTCGGTGCTGGAGGAAGTGCCGCAAAGCCTGAAGCTGCTCCGCACCACCGAAGCCGCCGGATTTGACGGCCGCCGGCTCGATCAAATGACCCGCACGCCGAAAATCCTTAGCCGGCAGCTTGGCCTTTCAGAGCGCGTGCCGCTGATCTGCATGCCGCATCATGACAATCATGCATGGTTTTCTTTTGCCGCCTCGCCGTTCGTCGACAACGATGAACCCGTCGCCATCGCAGTGCTCGACGGCACCGGCGACAGGGGATCGATCTCGCTCTATGTCGCCGAGAACGGCACCATGCGCCAGCTGTATTGCAATGACAGCATGTTCGACTCGTTGGGCGCCTTCTACAGCGTCGTTTCATCGACGCAAGGAGGCTGGACCTGGCTGTCCAGCGAGGGCCGCTACATGGGCGCCGCCGCGTGGGGCGACATGAATCGCGCGAGCAATCCCTACTACGCGCGGTTGAAAGACATCTTGCACTTCGGCAGCGAGGGCGAAGTCCGGGTCAATCGCGCCATGGCCAACTGGTATTGCGACCCGTTCGATCATCCCTACAAGGCAGCATTGATCGAAATCCTCGGCGAGCCCTTAAGGCCCGATCAGCTCTGGAATCCCGACGCGGTGCTGCGCGTCGAGGACATCAATCACCGGCCCGACACAAAAGATCGTCTCAACAAGGCTGCTGCGACGCAACTGGTGTTTGAGGACGCGATGGTCCATGTGGTCGATCATCTGCTGCGCGCGACCGGCGCAAGCCGGCTGGTTCTCACCGGCGGAGTGGCGTTGAACGCCGTCGGCAACATGCGGCTGCTCGAACATTTCGACCAGGCGTGGTTTTCGAAGTTCCAACAACGGAAAGCTCGCCTGCATCTATGGGTGCCGCCGACGCCCGGCGATCCCGGCGTCACGATCGGCGCTGCCTGGCTGTTTGCGCATCTCGCGGGCGCGCCGCGCGGCGCCCCGATGGCCCACGCATTTTATTGCGGTACCTCGCCATCGCATCAGGAAGTCGCGACAGCACTCAAGGCCGATGATGTCGCCTCGCAGCGGATCGGGGATATCTCGACGCCGGAGGGCCGCGACGCCGTCGCCGATCTGATGGCATTCGTTGTGGCGCAAAACGGCGTGATCGCGCTGTATCAGGGTGCGGCCGAAACCGGGCCGCGCGCGCTCGGCCATCGTTCGATCCTTGCAAATCCTTGCGATCCCAAAGCGCGTGAGCGGCTCAACGAGCGCGTGAAATACCGTGAGGCGATCCGCCCGCTGGCGCCGATGGCGACGCTGGAGGCGGCGCTGGAATATTTCGATCTGCTTCAAGGCGCGTCGGACGGC
>Ga0208989_10000199_pt1 | contig 15525 bp, 13 predicted proteins | sample MedBloCAOM3_M1_FD_187852 | JGI IMG/M metagenome (GOLD analysis project Ga0208989, IMG submission 187852) | Forest soil microbial communities from El Dorado National Forest, California, USA - Mediterranean Blodgett CA OM3_M1 (SPAdes) (version 2) | ecosystem: Environmental > Terrestrial > Soil >...
ATGGATCGCGGTCGATCTCGGCGTTGCCTTCGCCGACGATGCGCTGCCTGGCGTCGACCTCATCCTCCCGGACATCAGCTATCTGGTGGAGCAGCGTCGCAATATCCTCGGACTGGTGCTCACCCACGCACACGAAGATCATTTCGGCGCAGTGCTCGATCTCTGGCCGCGCCTCAAAATCCCGATCTATGCCACCCCGTTTACCGCCGCGCTGCTGCAAGCCAAGCGCGAAAGCGAGCCCGGTGCGCCCGACATCCCGGTGAACATCGTGCCGCTTGGCGGCCGATTCACCCTCGGCCCGTTCGACATCGAACTCGTGTCCATGGCCCATTCGATACCGGAATCGAACGGGCTGATCATCCGCACCCCGCTCGGTGCCGTGCTGCATACTGGCGATTGGAAGATCGATCCGACCCCGGTCATCGGCCCGCCGACCGACGAAGCGAAGTTGCGCGCATTGGGCGAGGAGGGCTGTCTTGCGCTGATCGGGGATTCCACCAACGCGGTGCGCGAGGGCCGCTCCCCCTCGGAAACCGATGTTGCAAAATGCCTCGCCGAACTCGTCCGGACTGCGCCCGCGCGGGTCGCGGTCACGACCTTCGCGTCCAACGTGGCGCGCCTGCGCGTTGTCGCGGAAGCGGCCGCCGCCTGCGACCGCGAGGTCGTCCTGGTGGGCCGCGCCATGGAGCGCATTTCCCAGGTCGCGCGCGAGACCGGCTATCTCGACGGCATCCGGGACTTTCGCTCGGTCGATATCTACGGGCACCTGCCGCCGGACAAGGTGCTTGCGCTCTGCACCGGCAGCCAGGGCGAACCGCGCGCCGCACTTTCGCGCATCGCCCAGGACGATCATCCCGAGGTCGCGTTTTCGCGCGGCGATCGCGTGATCTTTTCCTCGCGCGCCATTCCAGGCAATGAGAAGGCCGTGATGAGGGTGATCAACGGCCTGGTGTCCCAAGGCATCGAGGTGATCACGGACCGCACCCATCTCGTGCATGTCTCCGGCCATCCGCGGGTGGACGAGCTCAAGGACATGATCGGCTGGGTGCGGCCGCAAATCCTCGTACCGGTCCATGGCGAGCCCTTGCACATGGCGGAGCATGCCGCGCTCGCGCGGCGCGCGGGCGTGGGCCAGGTGGTTCTGTGCCGCGATGGAGAACTGCTTCGGCTGGCGCCCGGCGGTGCAGGAAAGATCGACGAGGTGTCCGCGGGACGGCTCTACAAGGACGGTTCGCTCCTGGTCAGCGCGGACGAGCGCACGGTGGCCGACCGCCGCCGGCTCGGGTTTGCCGGGGTGGTTTCCATCGCGCTCGCGATCAGCGACCGTGGCGAGCTGATCGGCGATCCGCAGGTGACGCTCACCGGCATTCCCGAAGCCGACGCGCTCGGACACAGGATCGAGGACATCGCCTATGACGCGGCCATGGGGGCCTTCGGATCGATGCCGCGTCAACGCCGGCGAGACCCGGAAGCGGTGGGCGAGGCGGTACGGCGTGCGATCCGCGCGGCGCTCAGCGCGACCTGGAACAAGAAACCCACATGCCATGTCCATGTGCTCGAGGTGTAACGCTGCCGTCCGCAAAGGGCGGTTCAAGGGAGGGTGCCGTGACCAGAACAATGTGCTATCTCGCGAGCGCACTGCTTGCTTGCGCGTCCCACGCGTTCGCGCAGGACTTTCCCACGCGGTTCGTCACGATCGTGGCACCGTTCCAGGCGGGCGGCCCTTCCGACACCGTCGCACGGCTCGTCGCCGTGCCGATGTCCAAGGCCCTGGGCCAGCAAGTCGTGATCGAGAATGTGACCGGTGCGGGCGGGACGCTGGGCTCGGCGCGCGTGGCCAAGGCGGCGCCTGACGGCTATACGCTCGTCATCTCGGGCTCCGGCACGCACGCCGCGGTCGAGCAGCTTTACGCCAATCCGCCTTACCGCGCGCTCGATTTCGAGTCGGTCGGTCTCGTCAACACGACACCGGTCGTGATCGTGGGCAAGCGCGATTTTCCGCCCAATACGCTGCAGGAGCTGGTCGCCTACTTGCGTGCCAATGAAAAGACCGTCACCGAAGCGGACGCCGGCGTCGGCTCGGTCTCTCATCTCGCCTGTTCGGTGTTCCATTCGCTGATCGGCATCAAGCCGACCGTGGTCTCGTATCGCGGCACGCCACAGGCGACCCAGGATGTCCTGGCGGGAAACGTGGATTTTCTGTGCAACCAGATCGTCAACATCGTCGAGCACGCGAAGGTCGGGTCGCTCAAGGCCTACGCGGTCACGAGCGAGACGCGCTCCGCGATGCTGCCGAATGTTCCGACCACCACCGAGGCCGGATTGCCGGACTTCAAGCTCACGGTCTGGTATGGCCTCTCCGCGCCCAAGGGCACGCCGGCGCCGATCGTGGCGAAGCTCAACCAGGCACTGTCGGTGGCCATGGACGATCCGATCGTCGTCAAACGGTTTGCTGATCTTGGGTATGAGGTCGCGCCTCCGCAACAGCGTTCACCGGCCGCCTTCGAAGAGTTCATGCGCAAGGAGGTCGATCTCTGGGCGAGGGTGCTCGGCTCGATGAAGCCGGCTAACAGCCCATGATTTGGCAGCCGGAGCGTGAGATCGAGATTGTTGCGGGCACGCCGCCCGGCGGCGGTCTCGACCGCTCGGCGCGGGCGCTGCTCAAGGCGATCACCGCCAACGGGCTCCTGGACGTCCCGGTCAAGGTGGTCAATGTAGGCGGGGAGGGCGGACGCAAGGCGTGGCGGCATGTGGAACAGCATGCCGGCGACGGCCACGTATTCGGGATCAGCTCACCCAATATGACGGCCGACTACCTGATCGGGGTGACCAAATCGGCTCCTGGACGTTTTGCGCCGCTGGCGATCCTGTACAGCGAGTACATCGCCTTTGTTGTTCGCTCCGACTCGGCAATCCGCGGCAGCGCCGATCTGATCGGAGGCTTGGCGCAGAACGCCGTCACAATCGCGCTCTCTACCTCGCTCGGAAATTCCAATCACATCGCGGTAGCGAAGGTGATCCGCCATGCGGGCGGCGACACGCGCGCGGCGAAGATCCGCGTGTTCGATACCGCCCTTGATGCGGTCGCGGATGTGGTTGCCGGCCATTCCGATGTCGGCGCGATCACGGCGGCGAGCGCCGTACCGGAACTCGAGGCCAGCCGACTTCGCGCCATCGCCATATCCTCGCCGACGCGCCTGCCGGGACCCTATGCGGCGGCGCCGACCTGGATCGAACAGTCGATTGATTGCGTCGTCGGGTCCTGGCGCGGCGCGAGCGGGCCGCCGGAACTCGGCGGCGCCGAGACGGCGTTCTGGCAGGCCGTGCTCGCCGCGGCGACCCAGACCAAGGAATGGAAGGCGGACCTGGAGCGTCATTTCTGGACCGAGATGTATCTCGATGGGGCAGAGTTGCAGCAATATCTCAAGCGCGAACTGACCGACATGAGGGCCGTTCTCAGCGAGCTCGGCCTTCTCGCTGGCGGTGGCTGAGCAAGATGGCTATGGATGGATTTGCGATCGGAGCCGCAGGAGACAGGTCATGATCGGACGGCTCAACCATGTGGCAATCGCGGTCCGCGATATCGCCAAGGCCGCGAACGTCTATCGCCAGACACTGGGCGCGCAGGTCTCCGAACCGATGCCGCAGCCCGACCACGGCGTAACAACGGTTTTCATCACGCTGCCCAATACCAAGATCGAGTTGCTCGAGCCGCTTGGAAAGGACTCTCCGATCGCGAAGTTTCTCGACCGCAATCCGGATGGCGGCATTCACCACGTCTGTTACGAGGTCGACGACATCCTTGCCGCGCGCGACAAGCTCAAGGCGCAGGGCGCCCGCGTGCTCGGCGACGGGAATGCGAAGATGGGCGCACACGGCAAGCCGGTGCTGTTCCTGCACCCCAAAGATTTTTGCGGCACGCTGGTCGAGATCGAGCAGGCGTGAATTGCTACGCGACAGGCCCCGCGGTATCGCGCGGCGAGCGGCGCGCCCGTACCGTCGCCAGCGCTAGTGCGGTGGATTTGAAGTTCCTAATCAGTCTTGCGGCGAGCTCGTGTAGGAACTTCAAATCCAAAGACCGCACTAGAATCATAAATCTGCTAGTGTCCCTTTGATTCCGAAGTTCGCGTCAGAACGCGCCGAGAGTACGGGCGAACTTCGGAATCGGGACACCAGTCACTGATGTCGCTGCCGACCTCGATCGCGATCTATTTCATCATCTGGTGGACGGTCCTGTTCGCCGTTCTGCCGTGGGGCATTCGCAGCCAACAGGAAGACGGTGCGATCGCGCCGGGCAGCGATCCCGGCGCGCCCGCGATCCCAAACCTCAAACGCAAACTCGTCTGGACCACAATCATCGCGGGTTTCGTGTTTGCGCTGTGGTACGTCGTTTACACCTACCGGCTGATCGCGCTCGACGATCTCGCCGCCATGCTCGGCGTCGTGCCGCATTAGGTCAGGCAAGATCCTAATACTGCCGGGGCCGTCGCCGAGGATCGCGGCCGTAGTTTTGGGGCACGCCCGTGTAGTTCAGATTGGGGACGCAAGATCCCCCGATCCCCGCGATGTCCGCCCGGCACTGCGCGTAGGTGTAAAACCCGCAATTCGTGCCACCGAGGACGTCGCGCGCGCACCAGGCGCCGTCGGCGCGCGCCTGGGCGCTGGTCAAGGACACTGCGGCCAGCGCGGTCGCGGCGAGAATGATCGTTCGCATCAAAGTCTCCTGGGCAAGTGAACCATGCACCAAGCGTATTGTAACTGCCTTGCGTCCGATGTGATGGCGGACACATGTGCGCGGTCCATCCGGGGTGAATGGGCGGGAATCGTGGGGATCGTCAGGCTCAAAAAAATCGAGCAGGGCCGAGGCCCTGCTCCCAAGACGCGCATGGATATAAGCGAAATTTTTGTGTTTTCGAGCGAGACGGCAGCGGCTTTGCGCCGACTTATCCTCCCAAGACTTGGACCGCGTGGCCGGCGGCGCCGGAGATTGCTTAGCGCTTCGACCTCACGCATTTCAACAATATCCGATCCGGTTTGACTTGTCACGAGAAGTAATAGCGTCAGCGAACTCTGAAAATCTATGTTATTTAGTTTGCAGTGCACCATAAAGCCGGGCGATACTCATCAAAGCAGACGTAATAGCTAGCAGAAGACCTTGATAGCTCTTGTGTTTTCGGGAGCGATCCGGCTTCACTCCGTGGTCTTCAAAGGAACCCGATTCTCAAATCACCATGCGCCTATCCCGCTACTTCCTGCCGATCCTGCGCGAGATCCCGAAAGAGGCGGAGATCGTCTCCCACCGCCTCATGCTGCGGGCAGGACTCATCCGCCAGGAGGCCGCCGGCATCTACGCCTGGCTCCCGCTTGGCCTTCGCGTGCTCAAGAAGATCGAGCAGATCGTGCGGGAGGAGCAGGACCGAGCCGGTGCCGTCGAACTCCTGATGCCGACGCTGCAGCTTGCCGATCTTTGGCGCGAGAGTGGCCGCTACGACGCGTATGGCCCCGAAATGCTGCGCATCAAGGATCGGCATGAACGGGAGATGCTGTATGGCCCGACCAACGAGGAGATGATCACGGAAATCTTCCGGGCCTATGTTCGCTCGTACCGCGATCTGCCGAAGATTCTCTATCACGTTCAGTGGAAATTCCGCGACGAGCAGCGCCCGCGCTTCGGCGTCATGCGCGGGCGCGAATTCCTGATGAAGGATGCCTATTCCTTCGATATCGACGAGGCCGCCGCCCGCGTCTCCTACAACAAGATGTTCGTCGCCTACCTGCGCACTTTTGCGCGCATCGGGCTGAAAGCCATTCCGATGGCGGCCGAGACCGGGCCGATCGGCGGAGATCTCTCCCATGAGTTCATTATTCTGGCGGAGACCGGCGAATCCGGCGTTTTTTGTAACAGGGACGTGCTCGACCTTCCGGTTCCCGGCGAGGGCATCGACTACAACACTGATCTGATGCCACACATCCGTCCATGGACCGGGCTTTATGCCGCGACCGAGGACGTACACGATCCCATACGCTTTGAGCGCGAAGTTCCGGCGGACAAGCGCCTGCACACCCGCGGTATCGAGGTCGGGCAGATTTTCTACTTCGGGACCAAGTATTCCGAGCCGATGAAGGCGGTGGTGACTGGAGCCGACGGGGTGGAGCGGCCGATCCACGCCGGCTCCTATGGGGTCGGCGTTTCCCGTCTGGTCGCCGCCATCATCGAGGCGTTTCACGACGATGCGGGCATCAAGTGGCCGGAGGCGGTGGCGCCCTTCCGCGTGGCGATCCTCAACCTCAAGCAGGGCGCCGGCGACACCGATGCGGCCTGCGAACAGCTTTACCGCGACCTCACCGCCAAAGGTGTCGAGGTGCTATACGACGATCTCGACCAGCGCCCGGGAGCGAAATTCGCTACCGCCGACCTCATCGGCATTCCCTGGCAGGTTCTGATCGGGCCGAAAGGGCTTGCAGAAGGTAAGGTCGAGGTCAAGAAGCGGGCTGACGGCAGCCGCGAGCTGATGAGCGCGGCCGATGCGGTCGAACGACTGGCGTCATGAAACAGGGCGCTGTCCCGGCCTGGGGCGGGCAGGGCCTGAAACGGCCAGAATCGTGTGAAATCCGGGGGGCGGGGAACAAATCCTATGCGCGAGACCAGCAGCACCCACCCTTTCGCTCCGTTCGAATGGATGCTGTCGCTCCGATATTTGCGGGCGCGGCGGCAGGAGGGATTCATCTCGGTCAATGCCGCGTTTTCCTTCCTCGGCATCATGCTGGGCGTCGCCACACTGATCATTGTGATGGCGGTGATGAACGGCTTCCGCAAGGAACTGCTCGACAAGATTTTGGGCCTGAACGGACACCTGCTGATCCAGCCGCTGGAACAGCCGTTGACCGACTGGGAGGCGGTCGCCGAGCGCATTTCCAGGGTCCCCGGGGTCATCCTGGCCGCGCCGATCGTCGAGGGTCAGGCGCTGGCATCTTCGCCGTTCAATGCATCCGGTGTGCTGGTGCGCGGCGTGCGCGCCGCCGATCTCGCGAAGCTGCCCTCCGTCGCCAACAACATCCGGCAGGGCACGCTCGAAGGCTTCGACGCGGGGCAGGGGGTGGCGATCGGAAGAAGACTGGCCGATCAATTGTCGTTGCGCGTGGGTGACAGCGTGACGCTGGTTGCTCCGCGCGGCGCGGTCACGCCGATGGGCACGACGCCACGCATCAAGCCCTACAAGGTCGCGGCCGTGTTCGAAGTCGGCATGTCGGAATACGACTCCGCCTTCGTGTTCATGCCGCTGCCCGAGGCGCAGGCCTATTTCAATCGCGCCGGGGACGTCACCGCCATTGAGGTGTATGTCGACAAGCCGGACCAGATCGACCGCTACCGCAGGCTCATCACCGAAGCGTCCGGCCGCCCGATCTTCATGATCGACTGGCGCCAGCGCAACTCCACCTTCTTCAACGCGCTGCAGGTGGAGCGCAATGTGATGTTCCTGATCCTGACAATCATCGTGATCGTGGCGGCGTTCAACATCACGTCGGGTCTGATCATGCTGGTGAAGGACAAGGGCCGCGACATCGGCATCCTGCGCACCATGGGCGTGACCCAGGGCGCCATCATGCGGGTGTTCATGATGACCGGCGCCTCGGTCGGCGTGGTCGGCACGCTCGTGGGTTTCCTGTTGGCGCTCCTGGTGTGCCTCAACATCGAATCGATCCGCCGCTTCATCTCCTGGCTCACCAACACCGAGTTGTTCTCGCCTGAGCTCTATTTCCTCTCCAAGCTGCCGGCCGATCTCGATGTCGGCGAGACCACGGCGGTGGTCATCATGGCGCTCGCGCTGTCGCTGCTGGCGACGCTCTATCCGGCCTGGCGCGCGGCGCGCCTCGATCCGGTCGAGGCGCTGCGATATGAGTGATGCGACGATCAACGACCAGGCGGCGTCGCAGCCAGGCCTCGAAACCGGCGCGGAAGCACCGCCCGTCCTGTTCCTGCACGGGATCGACCGGCACTATAGCCAGGGCGACGTCGTGCTGGACATCCTCAAGGGAGCCGAGTTCGCGATCTGGCCGGGGCAATCGGTGGCGCTGGTGGCGCCCTCCGGCGCCGGCAAGTCGACGCTTTTGCACGTTGCGGGCCTGCTGGAACATCCGGACGCCGGCGAGGTCTATATCGACCAGATTCCGACATCGCGCCTCCCGGACGCCGAGCGCACACGCATCCGGCGTGTCGAGATCGGCTTCGTCTATCAATTCCACCATCTGCTGATGGAGTTTTCCGCGCTGGAGAACGTGGTCATGCCGCAGATGATCCGCGGGTTGTCGCGTCCGGAAGCCATTCGGCGCGCGACGGATCTGCTCGGCTATCTCGGCCTCAAGGAGCGTCTCACGCACCGCCCGGCGGAGCTTTCAGGCGGCGAGCAGCAGCGGGTCGCGATCGCACGCGCGGTCGCCAATGCGCCGCGCATTCTGCTCGCCGACGAGCCGACCGGAAATCTGGACCCGCGCACCTCCGACCACGTGTTCTCCGCGCTCACCCAGTTGGTGCAGGCCTCGGGGCTCGCAGTCGTGGTCGCCACCCACAACATGGACATCGCCGGGCGCATGGACCGCCGCGTCACCCTTAGGGATGGGCTGGTCATCGAGTTGGAGTAGGCGGAACCTCCGCAAGTGCTTTCGCGCACGATCAGCGCCTGACTATTTCGGAACTTGAACCAGTGTAGCCAGCTGCTCCTGGGTGAGCGGCGCGGGGATATATTTGAATTTCACCGCATCGCCCATCATGTCCTCAAGCCCGACGATGCGAATGGGATCGATGCTGTCCTTGGTGATGAAATCGGGCGCCTGGCGGGCAAGACGGTCACCGAGCCCCGACCAGGCTGCATAGGCCTTGATGGCGTCCGGGCTCGCATAGAGCCAATCGAGCGTCTCGCGGTAGGCTCTCACATATCGCGTCAATGCATCCCTGCGTCGCTCGAGTGTATTCGCGTGCGCGATCCAGGCGCGAATCGTTTGATTCTGCACTTCCGGAATGTCGGCCCCCTTTGCTATCAGGCGAATGCGTCCATCTTCCACCGCGTCGAGCGCGAACGGCGCCTGCGCGAACCCGATATCGACCTGTTTAGTCATCACCTGGGTGAAGGTGGAGGAGTAATTCCCAGTCGCTTGCGGGACGAGGCTGACGCCGAAATGTTTTGCGAGCGCCAAGGCGAGCATGTGCGAACTCGACCCGCTGGTCGAGATGCCGATGGTCTTGCCCTCGGCATCCTTCATGCCGCGAATGGCTGAGTCGGCGCGCACGTAATAAAGCTGGTCGCGGGCTCCGGTGAACGACGCGCCGATCATTCGGATCGGAGCGCCTTTGGTAAAAGCGCCGAAGACCGCGTGCGTTCCGGGGCCGATGCCGATGTCGACGCTGCCGGAGAGCACGATCTGGATGGTCTCACCGCTTCCTTGAGTGTAGAGCACTTCGAGCGCGAGGCCGTGCTTCTTGAAGATTCCGGCGTTCTGGCCGAGTTCCGACACGCACTGCTCCCAGCCGCCGCGCTGTCCGACTGCGATCTTGAGCGCATCCTCCGCGGCAGCGGCGGCGTGCAACAGCATCAGCGACAGGGTGGCGGCCAAGCCTCGGCGCAGCAAAAATCGCGACATTTGCGTCCTCCGGCGTAGATGCACATGTTTATCACAATGCAGCACGGCGGTTGAGGCGGCCGGGTTGTCGCCGCGGCGTCGGAGGGGGACCTGGAACAACGGTCCCGATCGGGTGTTCAATCGGGCGGGTGGGTTTACGAGGACAGCGATGATGATGACCCGCGTCGCGCTCGCGCTGCTTGCGTCGGCAACGCTCGCGACCGATGTCCAACCGGCCGCTGCGGAAATCTACCGGCCTTGGTGCGTCCAGTACGGCGGCAGCAACGGCGACAACGGCATCACCTGCGCCTTCACCTCGTTCGAGCAATGCAACACCGGCCAAGGCAACCGGTCCAGGCGGCGCTGATCAAGCGTCTGCGAAGCCGCGTTGACTGTCGGAAGGCCGCCCGTTCGCGCAGTTCGATCTCGTCCAGACCCTCAACCGCATTCCCGCTTGACTTTGGAACAGAGCATGAACTATGTTCATGTCTTGTTCTGTTGTGCAGGAGTTGGAAAAATGGTTAGGGCCGTCGTTGAAGAAGCCGCCACGCTCGCCTCACTGGCGCTGTTTCTGGGCATGGTTGCGATCTGGGCGCAGGTTATTGCGACCCTCTGAGGCGCTGCTGGTCGGGCATCGCCCGATGAGATCTCGGTCCAGGAACCCGATCCAAGAGCCTGATCCAAGAGCCTGATCCAAGACCGGATCCAAGACCGGATCCAAGACCGGATCCAAGACCGGATCCAAGAACTCAGGACTAAAGAGGCCGGGCTCCCAGCAAGAGTCCATTGATCAAGAGTCTGGGGATAAGCCGCATCCGGTCGTCCCAGACGGCGCTCGTGGTGGACAGCGCCCGCACCCCGCCTCCACATTCGCCCTGCGCGAGAATCGTGAGGGTCGAATGCCGGGCTTCGTCCACCTGCATGTGCACTCGTCTTACTCCTTGCTCGAGGGCGCTTTAACGATTGCGCGGCTGTCCGAGCTCGCCAAGGCCGACCGGCAGCCCGCGCTCGCGCTCACCGACACCGACAATATGTTCGGGGCGCTTGAATTCTCCGACAAGATGGCGGGGGCGGGCATTCAGCCGATCATCGGCTGCGCGCTGGCGATCGATTTCTCCGATCAAGACAGCGGTCCACGCGCCGGCACGGGGCCGATGCTGGAGCGCCCGCGCATCGTTCTGCTGGCAGCGCGCGAGAGCGGCTACCGCAGCATGATGCGCCTCAACTCTCGCGCGTTTCTCGAGACCGAGCCAAACGAGCAGCCCCACCTCAAGCTGGCCTGGCTCGACGGCGAGAGCGACGGTTTGATCGCATTGACCGGAGGCCCCGGCGGGCCGCTCGATGCTGCCGTGCTCGGCGGTCAGGATCAGCTGGCGAACGGGCGCTGCGAGGCGCTGCTGCGGCTCTTCGGCGATCGCCTCTACGTCGAATTGCAGCGGCACGGCACGACCGCGGAACGCACCGCGGAGCCGGCGCTCGTCGAGCTCGCCTATGCACGCGGGATCCCGCTTGTCGCCAGCAACGAACCGTTGTTTGCCCGCCGGGAAGATTACGAGGCCCATGATGCGCTGATCTGCATCGCCGAAGGGCGGCTCATGGTCGAGACCGACCGGCGCCAACTCACGCCCGAGCACCGGTTCAAGACCCGGGCGGAAATGGCCGAGTTGTTCGCTGACCTTCCCGAGACGATCGCCTCGACGGTCGAGATCGCGCAGCGTTGCGCGTTCCGGCCGCGCGTGCAGGCGCCGATCCTGCCACGGTTCTCGGTCGGCAGCGAGGGCGCGGCGGTCGATGAGGCGGCGGAGTTGCGCAAGCGCGCCGAGGCCGGGCTCGAACACCGGATCAACAGCCATGGCGTCGCGCCCAGCCGAACGGTCGAGGACTACCGCGAGCGACTGGCCTTCGAGCTCAACGTGATCGCAGGCATGAAATATCCCGGTTACTTCCTCATTGTCTCCGACTTCATCCAATGGGCGAAGGCGCAGGGCATCCCGGTCGGGCCGGGACGCGGCTCGGGCGCAGGCTCGCTTGTCTCCTACGCGCTCACCATCACCGACCTCGACCCCATGCGTTTCGGGCTCCTGTTCGAGCGCTTCCTCAATCCCGAGCGCGTGTCGATGCCCGATTTCGACATCGATTTCTGTCAGGACCGCCGCGACGAGGTCATCGGCTACGTGCAGGAGCGCTACGGCCGCGATCGCGTGGCGCAGATCATCACCTTCGGCACGCTGCAGGCGCGCGGCGTGCTGCGCGACGTCGGCCGCGTGCTGCAGATGCCGTATGGCCAGGTCGACAAGTTCTGCAAGCTCGTGCCGCAGAATCCGCTCAATCCGGTCACGCTCGGCCGCGCCATCGACGACGAGCCGCGGCTGCAGGCGGCGCGCGAGAGCGATCCGGTGGTCGCGCGCGCCTTCGACATCGCGCAACGGCTCGAAGGCCTGCACCGCCACGCCTCGACCCACGCCGCCGGCATCGTGATCGGGGAGCGGCCCCTCACCGAGATGGTGCCGCTCTACCGCGACCCGAAGTCCAACATGCCGGTAACCCAGTTCAACATGAAATGGGTCGAGCAGGCGGGCCTCGTGAAGTTCGATTTTCTCGGGCTCAAGACGCTCACGGTGCTGCAGACCGCGGTCGCGCTGCTGCGCAAGCGGGATATCGACATCGATCTCGCGGCCATCCCACTCGATGACGAAAAAACCTATGCCATGCTCGCACGCGCCGAAGCGGTTGGTGTCTTCCAACTGGAAAGTCAGGGCATGCGGCGCGCCTTGCTCGACATGCGCCCGGACCGCTTCGAAGACATCATCGCGCTGGTAGCGCTCTATCGGCCGGGTCCGATGGCCAACATCCCAACCTACTGCGCGCGCAAGCATCGCATGGAGGAGCCCGACTACATCCATCCCAAGCTGGAGCCGATCCTGCGCGAGACCTTCGGCGTGATCGTCTACCAGGAACAGGTGATGCAGGCGGCGCAAATTCTCGCGGGCTATTCGCTCGGCGAGGCCGACCTCCTGCGTCGCGCGATGGGCAAGAAAATCCGCAGCGAGATGCAGAAGCAGCGCAGCCGATTCGTGTCCGGATGCGTCGAGCGCGACATCGATCGCGGCCAGGCCGAAACGATCTTCGAATTGCTCGAGCGTTTCGCCGACTACGGCTTCAACAAGAGCCACGCCGCCGCCTACGCGCTCGTCGCCTATCAGACCGCCTATATGAAGACGAACTATCCGGTCGAGTTTCTCGCGGCCTCCATGACCCTCGACATGGGAAATACCGACAAGCTCTCGGAATTTCGTGCCGAGGCCGTGCGCCTCGGCGTCAAGGTCGAGCCGCCGTCGATCAACCGCTCGGGTGTGGCGTTCGAGGTGGAGGGCAAGACCATGCACTACGCGCTCGCCGCCCTCAAAGGCGTCGGACGCCAGGCCGTCGAGGCGATCGTCGCGGCGCGTGGCGAGCGTCCCTTTACCGGGCTTGCCGATTTTGCCGGACGGGTCGACCCGCATGCCGTCAACAAGCGCGTGCTGGAGAGCTTGGCCGCCGCCGGCGCGTTCGACGCACTGGAGGGAAATCGCGCCCGCGTGTTCGCGGCCGTCGACACCATGCTCGCGACCGCGCAACGCGCCCACGAAGATGTCGCGGTGGGACAGTCGGAACTGTTCGGCGGCGGGCCCGCCCACATGCCGCTCGCACTCGGCGACATCGAGCCCTGGCTTCCAGCGGAGCGGCTGCAGAAGGAATTCGATGCTATCGGCTTCTTTCTCACCGGCCATCCGCTCGACGATTACGCCGCCACGCTCAAGCGCATGCGGGTGCAGTCGTGGGCCGAGTTCGCGCGTGCCGTGCGCACCGGCGCGAATGTCGGACGCGTCGCTGGCACCGTGGTCGCGCGCACGGAGCGGCGCACGCGCACCGGGAGCAAGATGGGCATCATCGGGCTGTCGGACCCGACCGGGCATTACGAGGCCGTCATCTTCTCCGAAGGACTGGCGCAATTCCGCGACCTGCTCGAGCCGGGCGCGGCCGTGCTGCTGATGCTGTCGGCCGAACTGCAGGGCGACGATGTGCGCGCGCGCATCCAGATGGTGGAGGCGCTCGACCAGGCGGCGGCGAAGCTCTCCAAGGGGCTGCGCGTTTTTCTGCGCGCCGAGGCGCCGATCGAGAGCGTGGCCAAACGGCTCGAAGCCCCCACAGCGGGCCGCATGGCGCAGGATCAGGGGGAAGTCGCCCTGGTGCTGATGCTGGGGGAGGGGACCGAGGTCGAGGTGAAGCTGCCGGGACGTTTCAAGGTCTCCCCACAGATCGCCGGCGCCATCAAGGCGGTGCCCGGGGTGGTGGCGGTCGAGGCGGTGTAATCCGTTGGCAGCCGCGCTACTCTCCGAGGAAGGTCCGAGGCAAAGACTTCGGCCGATCTCGGGAGGATAGCCATGAAAACAATGATCGCGTGGCTCGGCGCTGCAGTGATCGGGCTGGCAGCGGCCGCAACGGCTGCCCAAACAGCGATGCCCCAGTTCCAGGTCGATCCGCTCTGGCCCAAGCCGCTGCCCAACAACTGGATCCTCGGGCAGGTCTCCGGTATCGCCACCGACAAGTACGATCGCATCTGGGTCGCGCACCGGCCGGGCTCGCTCACGCCGCGCGAGCGCGCCGCCGAGCAGAACCCGCCGGACGCCAAGTGCTGCGTCGCCGCGCCGCCGGTGCTCGTCTTCGATCAGTCCGGCAATCTGATCCGCAGTTGGGGCGGTCCCGCACAGGGCTACCAATGGCCCGAGAGCGAGCACGGCATCTTCGTCGACGACAGCGATTTCGTCTGGCTCGCCGGCAACGGCAAGAAGGACGGGCAACTGCTCAAGTTCACGATGGACGGCAAGTTCGTCCTCCAGATCGGCAAGCAGGGACAGGGCAACGACTCCAATTCAACCGAGCGGCTAGGGTCGCCGGCCGATGTCGCGGTCGATGTGGCGGCCAAGGAAGTGTTTGCCGCGGACGGCTATGGCAATCGCCGCGTCGCGGTGTTCGACAGCGAGACCGGCGCCTACAAGCGCCACTGGGGCGCCTACGGCAACAAGCCGAGCGACGAGAAGGCGCCCGCCTATGATCCGGCCAAGTCGCCGTCGCAGCAGTTCGGCAATCCCGTGCATTGCATCCGCATCGACAAGGACGGGCTCGTCTATGTCTGCGACCGCACCAACAACCGCCTGCAGATCTTCCGCAAGGACGGCACCTTCGTTGCCGAGCATATCTACGAGAAGGCGACGCGCGGCACCGGCTCGGTCTACGACCTCGTGTTCTCGCCCGACAAGGAGCAAAAATTCATCTACATGATCGACGGCATGAACGGCGAGGTGCGCATCGTCGACCGTGCATCGAAGGACACGCTCGGCCGCTTCGGCCGGCCCGGGCGGCAAATCGGCCAGTTCACCGCACTCCACAACATCGCCGCCGATCGCCAAGGCAATATCTTCACGTCCGAGGTGAATACTGGCCAGCGCGTGCAGAAGTTTCGCCGGCTCGACATGCAGAATTAGCGGGGCCCAAGGGAAGGATGCGAGGAGGATGCGATGCGAACACTTGCAATGCTGCTCGTACTCGGACTTGGCGCGACCTCGTGCTTCGCCGTCGAGCTCGATTGCACGCGCGTCACGGTGATCGTGCCTTACCCGGCCGGCGGCGCGGCCGACGTCGCGGGCCGGCTGGTGGCCGATCGGCTGGAAACGCAACTGAAGAGAAGCTTCGTTGTCGAAAATCGGCCGGGCGCCACCGGCAATATCGGGACCCTTGCGGTCGTCAATGCCAAGCCCGACGGTTGCACGCTCCTGGTCAATGCCGCCGTCATCGCGACGTTTCCGTCGAGCTTCAGCAAGCTCCCCTATGATCCGCTGAAGGACTTGGTGCCGATCGGCGGCATCGGCG
>Ga0208989_10000200_pt1 | contig 15492 bp, 12 predicted proteins | sample MedBloCAOM3_M1_FD_187852 | JGI IMG/M metagenome (GOLD analysis project Ga0208989, IMG submission 187852) | Forest soil microbial communities from El Dorado National Forest, California, USA - Mediterranean Blodgett CA OM3_M1 (SPAdes) (version 2) | ecosystem: Environmental > Terrestrial > Soil >...
GTGCCGTCGATCTTCATCTATGGCGGTTCGATCCTTCCCGGCAATTTCCGCGGCCAGCAGGTCACGGTGCAGGACATGTTCGAGGCGGTCGGCAAGCATTCGGTCGGCGAAATGTCCGATGCCGATCTCGACGAAATCGAGCGGGTGGCTTGCCCGTCAGCTGGCGCGTGCGGTGCACAATTCACCGCCAACACCATGGCGACGGTATCCGAGGCGATTGGGCTTGCGCTGCCGTATTCGGCCGGAGCGCCGGCGCCATACGAAATCCGCGACGCGTTCTGCATGACCGCGGGCGAGAAAGTGATGGAGCTGATCGCCCTCAATATCCGTCCGCGCGACATCGTCACGCGCCGGTCGCTGGAGAATGCCGCCGCAGTGGTCGCCGCATCAGGCGGGTCGACCAATGCTGCGCTGCACCTGCCGGCGATCGCGCATGAATGCGGCATCAAGTTCGATCTGTTCGACGTCGCGGAAATCTTCAAAAAGACACCGTACGTCGCGGATTTGAAGCCCGGCGGTCGTTATGTCGCCAAAGACATGTTTGAAGTTGGCGGCATACCGCTTCTGATGAAGACGTTGCTCGATAACGGCCACTTGCACGGCGACTGTTTGACAGTCACAGGCCGGACGATCGCCGAAAACCTCAAGAGCGTGAAATGGAATCCGCATCAGGATGTGGTGCGGTCCGCTGACAAGCCGATCACCGTCACTGGCGGTGTGGTCGGCCTGAAGGGGAATCTTGCGCCCGAGGGCGCGATCGTGAAGGTCGCGGGCATGTCGAATTTGAAATTCACCGGTCCTGCCCGCTGCTTCGATCGCGAAGAGGATGCCTTCGAATCCGTGCAGAAAAGAACCTACAAAGAGGGCGAGGTCATCGTGATCCGCTATGAGGGGCCGCGCGGCGGTCCCGGTATGCGGGAAATGCTCTCGACCACGGCGGCGCTGACCGGGCAGGGCATGGGCGGCAAGATCGCGCTCATCACCGACGGCCGGTTCTCCGGTGCGACCCGCGGGTTCTGCATCGGCCATGTCGGGCCGGAAGCGGCCGTGGGCGGACCGATCGCGCTCTTGCAGGACGGCGATATCATCGAAATCGACGCTGTCGTCGGGACACTTAACGTAAAGTTGACCGACGCGGAGCTGGCTGAGCGCAAGACCAAATGGCGACCTCGCGAGACCAATCATACGTCAGGTGCACTCTGGAAATATGCCCAACAGGTTGGGCCGGCGGTGGATGGCGCCGTAACCCATCCGGGCGGGGCGCACGAGAAACAGTGTTATGCGGATATCTAGGCGTACCATTTTTGCGTTGATGTTAGGAGCCATGCCGGTGGTGGCGCCCGGATTCGCCTTCGACGGGGCGCCGGTAGCGCCAGATGTGGCGATTCCGGTGGTTTCGGCCCAGCCTGGGGCCGCCGCAGCACTGAAGAAGGCGATCCCGCCGTCCACAACTGATACCTCGCTGACCTCGCTGCAATATGCCGCGGAAGGCGGTCATCCCGTGGCCCAGTGGAAATTGGGGCGGATGTACGCCGATGGCGATGGCGTCACCCAGGACGATCTTCGCGCTTTTGAGTATTTCAGCCGCATCGCCAATGCCCACGCGGAAGACAGCCCGTCGGCGCCGCAGGCGGCGATCGTCGCCAACGCCTTTGTCGCGTTGGGGCGCTACTACCTCAACGGCATTCCCAATTCGAAGATCAAGTCCGATCCGGAGCGGGCAAGGGAGATGTTCTCCTACGCAGCATCCTATTTCGGCAACGCCGATGCGCAGTACGATCTGGCCCGGCTCTATCTCAAGGGCGTCGGCTCGTCGCGGGATGATTTCCGCTATGGCGCACGCTGGCTCGGTCTTGCCGCCCAGAAGGGCCAGCATCAGGCGCAGGCTTTGCTCGGTCAGATGCTGTTCAACGGCGAGCAGCTGCCGCGTCAGGCCGCCCGCGGGTTGATGTGGCTGACGCTGGCGCGCGACAGCGCCGCGTCGGACGAAACCTGGATCAAGGAAAGCTACAACAAGGCGATCGCCAAGGCGTCCGAGAACGACCGCGCGATGGCGCTGCAGATGCTCGAGCACTGGGTGCAGGGCCGCAAGGACTGATCTTCACCTCGCCCCGCACGCGGGAGAGGGACAGATCTCACGCCGTCTCGAGATCCAAGTCCGCCCACACCGGGACATGGTCCGACGGTTTTTCCCAGCCGCGCACGTGGCTGTCGACTCCAACATCGATCAGCCGGTCGCTGGCCTGCGGCGATAGCAGCAGATGATCGATGCGCAATCCCTGGTTTTTCTGCCAGGCGCCGGCCTGATAATCCCAAAATGTGTACTGGCCGGGGGCATCGGTGACGGCACGCAGCGCGTCCGTGAGCCCGAGGCCGAGCAGGGATTGAAAGCTTTCGCGGGTCGTGGCGCGAAACAAGGCGTCGTTGACCCAGGCCGCCGGATTATGCACGTCCTGCGCCGCCGGGATGACATTAAAGTCGCCGGCAAGCACCAGCGGCTCCTCGGTCTTCAATCGTTGCTTTGAATACTCAAGAAGTCGCGACATCCACTTGAGCTTATAGGGGTATTTCTCCGTCTCCGGTGGGTTGCCATTGGGCAGATAAAGACAGGCAACCCTCAGCACGCCACGCTTCAATGTGACCACGCCCTCGAGGAATCGGGCATGGACGTCTTCGTCGTCTCCGGCGAGCCGCGGCGTGGTTTCATCGAACGGCAGCTTCGACAGCAGCGCGACACCGTTGAAGGTCTTCTGGCCGTGGGTGATCACGTTGTAGCCAAGCGCCTCGAGCTCAAGCCGTGGAAACGCATCGTCGACGCATTTGGTCTCCTGCAGGCAAACAATGTCAGGCGAGCAATCCTTCAGCCAGATCAGGAGATGCTCGAGCCGCTGCCTGATCGAATTGACGTTCCACGTAGCAATACGCATCGAGAGGGTCCCGTCGGTCACCATACATTTTCGGTTCTGTGGCATACCATGTACAGCGGGGCTGTGATAATCGTTTAGAACAAGGCGTAAAAGTCGCCGTCAAGGGGCAGAAAACCGGACCGTTCCGGCCTTGCGGACCGGCTAACGTGAAATGCTATGAAAAAGCGTACTTTACTGTTTTTCGCAGGCGTGCTGGGCATCGCTGCCGTGGCCGCCTTTGTAAGCCGCGCGTCGTGGATGGGCGGCGGCGCCAGTGCGCAGGGACCGCAGCGCGCGCGCGTGATCTCGGTCGAACTGGCCAAGGCCGAGCGCAAGCCCGTGCCGGTCGATGTCGATTCGATCGGAACGGTGACGCCGATTTCCAGCGTGGCGCTGAAATCGCGGGTCGAGACCACCATCGTCTCGGTGCACTTTGAAGACGGCGCCAAAGTCAGCCAAGGCGATCTGTTGTTTACGCTCGACGCGCGCCAGATCGACGCCCAGATCGAACAGGCCGAGGGTACGCTCGCCAGGGACCAGGCGCAGCTCGAGGGCGCGCAGCGCGATCTCAGGCGTTACAGCGACCTGATTGGCAAGGGCGCCACTACCCAGGTCAATGTCGATAATGCCAAGACCCAGGCCGACATCCTGATCGGTACCATCAAGGCGGACCAGTCCGCGCTGGACAATCTGAAGGTTCAGAAGAGCTACACCATCATCCGTGCGCCGTTTTCGGGACGGATCAGCGCGGCCAATGTGAAAATCGGCAATTTCGTGCGGCCGGCCGATACTGCGCCGCTCGCCGTCATCAACCAGATGGCGCCGGTCTACGTGACCTTCGCCATTCCGCAGCGGGTGCTGGTCGACCTGCGCGATGCCATGGCGACCGGCGGCTCCAAGGTGATCGCGACCATCCCGGGCCACCAGCGATCCGAGGACGGCAAGGTCGCGATGGTCGAAAATACCGTCGATGCCACCACCGGCATGGTCACCGTGCGCGGCATCATGAACAACGAGAACGAAACGCTGTGGCCGGGGACATTGGTCAACACCAGGCTGATCATCCGGACCGAGAATTCCGTGGTCGTACCGACAGTGGCGGTCCAGCGCAGCCAGAGCGGCAATTTCGTATTCGTGGTGAAGGATGGCGTGGCCGCCGTTCAGGCGGTGAAAGTCGAGCGTACCTTGCAGGGTCTTTCGGTCATCTCCGAGGGGCTTTCAGGCAATGAGGACGTCGTCGTCGATGGACAATTGCTGCTGTCCGATGGCTCGCGGATCGAGACGCGGGCCCGCAAGGCCGGGGCCTGAGCGATGACGCTGTCGGAGCTATGCATTCGCCGGCCAGTGATGACGACGCTGATCACGGCGTCGATTATCGCGTTCGGCGTGTTCGGCTTCCGGCTGCTGCCGGTTTCGGCGCTGCCGCGGGTGGATTTTCCGACCATCGCGGTGGCCGCGACCCTGCCGGGCGCCAGCGCGGATACCATGGCGGCGTCGGTCGCCGGCATTATCGAGCGGCAGCTCTCGACCATCGCCGGCATCTCCTCGATGTCGTCGAGCTCGTCGCAGGGCACGAGTGTCATCACCATCCAGTTCGATCTCAATCGCAACATCGATGCTGCGGCGCTCGACGTTCAGACCGCGCTCACCATCGCACAGCGCCGGTTGCCGATCGAGATGACGACTCCGCCGAGTTTCCGCAAAGTAAATCCGGCAGATTTCCCGGTGCTGTTCGTATCGCTGGGCTCGGCGACGCTGCCGCTATCGGCGGTCAATGAGTATGGCGACATCACCATCGGCCAGGCGCTATCGCAAATCCCCGGTGTCGCCCAGGTCCTCATTTACGGCGCGCAGAAATTCGCTATTCGCGTTCAGGCCGATCCGGAAGCCGCCGCGGCGCGGGGGTTGTCGCTCGAGGACATCAGGATCGCGGTTGCGCGCGCCAACTCCTCGACGCCGGTCGGTACCCTGAACGGACCGAAGCAGGACGTCGCCCTCCAGGCCTCCGGCCAGATGGACAAGGCGTTCGATTACCGTCAGGTGGTGGTGGCCTACAAGAACGGTTCGCCGATCAAGCTCGACGAAGTCGCGCGGATCTATGACAGCGTCGAGAACGACAAGATCGCGACCTGGCTGGGCGACGAGCGCGCGATCGTGCTTGCGATTCAGAAGCAGCCCGACGCTAACACCGTGGCGGTGGTCGATTCCGTGCTGGCAAAATTGCCGGCGTTGCGCGCGCAAATTCCTCCGTCGGTCTCGATCGACGTGATGATGGACCGCTCGATTTCGATCCGCCAGGCGGTGGCCGACGTCGAGGAAACCCTCCTGATCGCAGTCTCCCTGGTCATCCTGGTGATCTTCCTATTCCTGCGCTCGGCATCTGCCACCTTCATTCCGGCTCTTGCGGTTCCGATTTCCCTGTTCGGCACTTGCGCCGTGATGTATGCGCTGGATTATTCCATCAACAACATGACGCTGCTGGCGCTGACCTTGTCGGTGGGCTTCGTGGTCGATGACGCCATCGTCATGCTGGAAAATATCGTGCGCCATATCGAACATGGCATGCGCCCTTATGAGGCAGCGCTCAAGGGCGCGCGCGAGATCGGCTTTACCATCATTTCGATCACCTTCTCGCTGATCGCGGTGTTCATCCCGGTGCTGCTGATGGGCGGCATCGTCGGGCGCGTGTTCCGTGAATTCGCGGTGACGGTTTCGGTCGCGATCGTAGTTTCCGGTTTTGTGTCGCTGACGCTGACGCCAATGCTGTGCGCGCGCCTGCTCAAGGCGCACGACCCCGCCAAGAAGCCGAACATCGTGCTCCGCGTCTTCGAACGGATGTTCGACTCCTGGCTTCGTGCCTACGAATGGGCGCTCGACTGGGTGCTGGCAAAGAAAGCGCTGATGCTGCTGGTCACATTGGCGACCCTGGTTGGCACGGTCTATCTCTACATGATCGTACCCAAGGGCTTCTTTCCGCAGGAGGACACCGGCTTCCTGATCGGCGTCACCGAGGCCGCCACCGACACGTCGTTCGAGGCGATGAAGGTACGGCAGCAGGCCCTGGTCGAGATCCTCAAGGCGGATCCGGCAATCGAATACATCAACAGTACCGTCGGTTCGGGCGGACCCAATCCGACCGCGAATTATGGCCGTCTCTTCATCGCGCTGAAGCCGCAGAACACCCGCGACAACCTCGCGACTGTCATTGGACGCCTGCGCCAGAAGGCGCGGCAGGTTCCGGGCATGCAGGCGTTCTTCCAGGCCATCCAAAATCTCAATATCGGCGGCAGGATTTCAAAGAGCCAGTATCAATACGTCCTGCAGAGCGGCGATACCGACTCGCTTTACCGGTTTGCGCCTGAAATGCGCGACAAGATCGAGAAGATTCCGGGGCTGCTCGACGTCACCACCGATCTCTACATCAAGAATCCGCAGATGACCGTCGACATCGACCGCGAGAAAGCCGCGGTTTACGGCATCACCGTCGATCAGGTGCGCAACCAGCTTTATAACGCCTATGGTTCGCGTCAGGTCGGCACCATCTACATGCCGTCCAACGACTACCAGATTATCCTGGAGGCGCAGCCGCAGTTTCGCGTCGATCCGTCCAATCTTTCCAAGCTTTATATGAAGACCGCGAACGGCCAGACCATTCCGCTCGATGCAGTGGCGAAAATGGTGCCGACGGTAGGCCCGCTGCAAATCAATCACCAGGGCCAGCAGCCGGCGGTGACGATCTCGTTCAACCTCGCGCCCGGATATTCGTTGGGCTATGCGGTGGATCAGATCACCACGCTGGAGGCGGCGTCCAACCTTCCCGCCACCATTGCCACCGGCTTCTCCGGCACGGCGCAGGTGTTCCAGGATTCATTGCGCGGGCAGGGCGTGCTGATCCTGGCGGCGGTGTTTGCCGCGTTCGTGATCCTCGGCATTCTCTATGAAAGCTTCATTCATCCGATCACCATCATCTCCGGGCTGCCGTCGGCAGGCATCGGCGCGATTCTCACGCTGATGCTGTTCAATATGGAGCTCTCGGTGATCGCGATGATCGGAATCGTGATGCTGGTCGGCATCGTCAAGAAGAACGCCATCATGATGGTGGACTTCGCGCTCGAACGCCGCCGCGTCGGTTTAAGCGCCGAGCACGCCATTCGCGAAGCCGCACTGCTGCGGTTCCGGCCGATCATGATGACGACATTCGCGGCGATCTTCGGCACGCTGCCGATTGCGATCGGCGCCGGCGCCGGCGCCGAGCTGCGTCAGCCGCTCGGCGTCGCCGTGGTCGGCGGTCTCTGCGTGTCGCAGCTGTTGACCCTGTTCATCACGCCGGTGATTTATATTTATCTCGACCGGATCGACCGCCGCCTGAAGCGCCGCCTCGATCCGCAGCTCGACGAGGCCAAGGGCCTCGAGCGGCCGCATGTCGTGGCGGCGGAGTAGGATTGGCGTTGGTTAGATCGAAAAACTGGTGCCGCAGCCGCAGGATGCGGTGGCATTGGGATTGACCACGCGGAACGACGCGCCGATCAGGTCGTCGACGAAATCGACCTCGGACCCGGCCAGAAACGGCACCGAGGCGGGATCGACCAGCACCACCGCGCTGTCGCGCGCGATTACCAGGTCATCTTCAGCCTGCGCCCGCTCGACGTCGAACTTATACTGAAAGCCGGAGCAGCCGCCGCCCTCGACGCTGATTCGCAGCATGGCGCCATCGCCCTCAGTCTTGAGGATTTCCCCGATGCGGCGGGCCGCCCGGTCGCTGATGGTGACGGCTGCAGTCATGACGAGTCTCCCGATCGCCGGTGCCATACCCAAATATTTGGTATCCGGCGCTCTCCATAGTTAAGTGCGCCAGACGCCGGAATCAAACCTTTAGGGAATTAATACATCGTGTCGGTCGGAATGGCTGCTCCTCGTTCGGCCTATGCCTGCGACCCCGACCGCAGCCGCGGACGGCTGTTCGCGGAGCCGCCCAGCAAGACCCGCAGCCCGTTCCGGCGCGATTGCGACCGGGTGATTCATTCTACCGCCTTTCGCCGCCTGAAGCACAAAACCCAGGTTTTCGTGTTTCACGAAGGCGATCATTACCGCACCCGGCTGACCCACTCGCTCGAAGTGGCGCAGATCGCCCGCGCGCTGGCCCGGCAGCTCGGTCTCGATGAGGATCTCACAGAAACGCTGGCGCTGGCGCATGACCTCGGCCATCCTCCGTTCGGCCACGCCGGCGAGCGCGCCCTTGACGCCTGCCTGCAAGCCCATGGCGGGTTCGATCACAATGCGCAGACCTTGCGCATCGTCACATCGCTGGAGCATCGTTATCCCGATTTCGACGGGCTCAACCTGACCTGGGAATCGCTGGAAGGCATCGTCAAGCACAATGGTCCGCTGACCGAGCGAAGCGGGGCGGCGGTCGGACGTTATCGCGACCACGGCATTCCCGATGGCGTTTCCGAATACATCAGGACATACGATCTGGAATTATGGAGCTTTGCGTCGCTGGAGGCCCAGGTCGCAGCGATCGCCGACGACATTGCCTATGACGCCCACGACATCGACGATGGCCTGCGGGCCGGTCTGTTCAGGGTGGACGATCTGAAGGTGATGCCGCTCACAGCCGAGATTATCGCTGATATCGCAAAGCATTATCCCGATCTCGATGACATCAGGCGCGGTGCGGAACTGGTGCGAGAATTGATTTCGTACCTGATAGGGGCCGTCGTTTTGGAAGCGCGCAGGCGTCTGGAATTAGCTCAGCCGAAATCGGTCGACGATGTCCGCAACCATGGTGAGGTGCTGATCGCGTTTTCCGCAGGCGCCGCGCAAGCGGAAGCTGAGATCAAGTCCTTCCTGAAACTAAGGATGTACCGCCATCCGCGGGTGATGCGTGTCATGGGCGAGGCCGAACAGATCCTGTTCGATCTGTTCGCTCGCTATCAGAACATGCCCGGCGATCTGCCGGCCGAATGGCTGCCGCCCCATGGCTGGGACACTGAAACTGAAACCGAGCGCGCACGGCGGATCGGCAACTTCATCGCCGGGATGACAGACCGCTTCGCGCTGACCGAGCATCAAAGGCTTTTTGACTCGACCCCGGATTTGCGTTAGGCGGCGGCCTAGTGTGCCGCGATATCAGGCGCAATCTCCGGTCCCAGTCACGCCCATGGTCGATAAAGCTTCATCGCAGCACCTTTTCGCCAACGTGCTTGCGCGCGTGCATGCGGTTTGCAGCGCGCTGGCGGCGGAGGGCGGATGGCCCGCGAGCGTGGACCTCTCGCGTGTCGTGGTCGAGCCGCCGCGCGATGCCGCGCACGGCGATATGGCGACCAACGCCGCGATGGTGCTGGCGAAGGAGGCTAAGTCAAAGCCGCGCGATCTCGCCGAGCGGATCGCCGCGAAACTGCGCAACGATGATTTGATTGCGTCGGTCGATGTCGCCGGTCCCGGCTTCATCAATCTCACTTTGAAGGCATCGGCCTGGTCGGATGCACTGCGTACCGTACTGCGCGAGGGCGCTTCATACGGGCGAAGCACGATGGGCGCTGCCGAGAAGGTCAATGTCGAATATGTCTCGGCCAATCCGACGGGACCCATGCACGTCGGGCATTGCCGCGGCGCGGTGTTTGGCGATGCGCTGGCAAGCCTGCTTGTCTTCACGGCCTATGATGTCACCCGCGAATATTACATCAATGACGCCGGCGCCCAGGTCGATGTGCTGGCGCGCTCGGCTTACCTTCGCTATCGCGAGGCGCTCGGCGAGAACATCGGCGCAATTCCGGAAGGGCTTTATCCCGGCGACTATCTAAAGCCGGTGGGGCAGGCGCTGGCCGCTGAGTATGGTGGCGCCCTGAACCAGATGCCCGAGGAGCGGTGGCTTCCGATCGCGCGTGCCAAGGCGATTGCGATGATGATGGATGAGATCAGGGGCGATCTCGCCGCGCTCAATATCAAGCATGACGTCTTCTTCTCGGAGCGTTCGCTGATTGAGGGCGGTACCGATCAGGTCGCCGCGACCATCGAGTTTCTGCGCGCCAAGGGCGACGTCTATGAAGGCCGCCTGCCGCCCCCGAAGGGGGCGCCGGTCGAAGACTACGAGGATCGCGAGCAGACGCTGTTTCGCGCCACCGCCTATGGCGACGATGTCGATCGTCCGTTGAAGAAATCCGACGGCGGCTACACTTATTTCGCCTCCGACATTGCCTATCACAAGAGCAAGTTCGACCGCAGCTTTCACAACCTCGTCGACGTCTGGGGCGCCGATCACGGCGGCTATGTCAAGCGCGTGGAAGCTGCAATCAAGGCCGTCACATCGAGCAAGGCCACGCTGGACGTAAAAATCGTGCAGCTCGTCAGGCTGCTGCGCAACGGCGAACCCGTGAAGATGTCGAAACGCTCCGGCGATTTCGTCACCTTGCGCGAAGTGGTCGACGAGGTCGGCAAGGATGCCGTCCGCTTTATGATGCTCTACCGCAAGAATGATGCGGTGCTCGATTTCGATCTCGCCAAGGTGATCGAGCAGTCGCGCGAGAACCCGGTATTCTACGTGCAGTACGGCCACGCCCGCGGCCACTCGGTGTTCCGTAACGCGCGGGAGGTGGTTCCGGACCTGCCGGAGGAGGCCGGGGCACGGGCGGCGTTCCTCGCCGAGGCGGCGGTGGAGCGGCTGAGCGACCCGGCGGAACTCGACCTGCTGCGGCGGCTGGCGCTCTATCCCCGGACCATCGAGGCGGCGGCGGTGGCACATGAGCCGCACCGAATCGCTTTTTACCTCTATGATCTTGCCAGCGAATTTCACGCACTTTGGACGAGGGGGCGTGATTTGCCCTATTTACGCTTCATTATCAATAATGATGCAGAGATGACGAAGGCGCGGCTGGCTTTGGTTCAGGGCGTCGTCTCGGTCCTGGCATCTGGGCTCGCCATTCTCGGCGTCCATGCTCCGGACGAGATGCGGTAGTAGGGGCAGGCGCCGCTCACATGGGGACCTGTGAGGGCGTGCGGCAGAGCTGGTTCGTTTTTAAGGGCGAGTTGGCGGCTTTCCCGAAGGGGATGCATCATCACGATGGCTGATCGATATCAGAGCAGACCGTTTCCCGTCGGTGACGACTATGATCGTGGCGGCGACCAGCACGCGTCGGCAAGGGGCGAGAGCGATCCGCTGGCTGAGCTGGCGCGGCTGATCGGTCAGACCGATCCGTTCAGCATGGGTCGGGCCAATCAGACGCTACAGCCGCGCACGAGCGCGCGCGATCAATACCAACCCCCGGCGGCGGCAGCTGACGACGGCCCACCCGCTGGCCCGCCGCCGTGGATGCAGCGCGCTGCCCGGCAGGAGAGCCCACAGCAAGAACCTTACCCGCAAGATTACCCCAGTGCAGTCCATCCGCTGCAGCGTTACGCAGCCCAGCATGCCGCGCCCGAGCCTGATTATCAGCAGGCGCCGCCATTTGCCGACGCCGATCAAGAGCCCGATCCGTCGCGTTATGACGATGCGCTGTACGGCCAGATTGATCCCGGCGCGCAGGAATCACAGCACGATCCGGCTTATGCGGATGATGCCTACGCCTATCAGGACAGCTATGGCGATGGTGCCGAAGATCACCTCCGGAAGCGTCGCGGCGGCATGATCACCGTTGCTGTCGTTCTCGCGCTGGCGGTGGTGGGGACGGGCGCAGCGTTTGCCTATCGCACCTATGTCGGATCGCCCCGCAGCGGCGAGCCGCCGATCATCAAGGCCGACGCGGGCCCGACCAAGATCGTGCCGGCTCCAGCCGACGGGACTGCCAAAGTGCCGGACCGCATGGCGGCGGGCGATGGCGCCGAGAAAATCGTGCCGCGGGAAGAAGCGCCGGTCGACGTCAACGCCAAGTCCGGCGCCCGCGTGGTGTTTCCGCCGCTGAACCAGAACGGGAATCCGCCGTCCGCGGCGAGCCTGGCTCCGGGGAGTTCGGCGCTGGCAAGCGCCGGGAATGGTACCCTGCCGAGCAACGAGCCGCGCAAGATCAAGACCTTTTCCGTCCGGGGTGACCAGCCAGATGGGGCCGCGACGCCGGTTACGTCGGCACCGGCACCGGCGGCAAAACCAGCAGCGCCGGCTGCGCGAACAGCCGCGACGCCGCCACCGGCTGCCCCGCGAAGCCCGCCATCGGCGGCCAACGCGAGCGCCAATGCGCCGATATCGTTGGCGCCGCAGGGCGCGGCGCCGGCCACCAGCCCCGTACAGACCGCGCCAAGTGGTGCAGGGAGCGGCGGATACCTGGTTCAGGTCTCCTCGCAGAAAAACGAGGCCGACGCACAGGCCTCCTTCCGGGCCCTGCAGGGCAAGTTCCCGACGGTGCTGGGATCGCGCGCGCCGCTGATCAAACGCGCCGACCTCGGCGACAAGGGCGTCTACTACCGCGCCATGGTAGGTCCGTTCGGGTCCCCCGATGAAGCGTCGCAGTTCTGCGGCAGTTTGAAAACCGCCGGCGGGCAGTGCGTCGTCCAAAGGAATTAACGGTCGTTTCCTTGACCCTTGGGCTGCCCACGGGCTAATCGGCCGCATGAACACGCGGGCCTTTATCACGGGCGTATCCGGACCGGAACTCAGCGCTGAGGAGCGCGAATTCATCCGTTCGGAGCGGCCGTGGGGATTTATCCTGTTCAAGCGGAATATTGAGACGCGGTCTCAAGTGGCCCGTCTTATTATCGAATTGCGTAAAGAGATTGGTGACCCAGAGGCGCCGATTCTGATCGATCAGGAGGGAGGCCGGGTGCAGCGGCTCAGCCCTCCGCACTGGCCGGCCTATCCGGCAGGAGCTGTCTTTGGCGCGCTTTACGACATCGATCCCACGCTCGGCCTGTCCGCGGCCCGATTGAGTGCGCGTCTGATCGCCGCGGACCTCATCGAAACCGGCGTTACCGTCGACTGCCTGCCGTTGGCCGATGTTCCGATTGCAGGCGCCGACGCGGTAATTGGCAACCGGGCGTATGGAACCGAGCCGGGCAAGGTTGCGGCGATCGCTCGCGCCGTGACCGAGGGGCTGGAACAGGGCGGCATATTGCCGGTGCTCAAGCACATTCCCGGCCATGGCCGAGCGACCGCCGATACCCATTTTAGGCTTCCGGTGGTCGATACGCCGAGAGCGGAGCTGGAACGGACCGATTTTGCCGCCTTCCAACCGCTGGCGGACCTGCCGATGGCGATGACCGCACATGTTGTGTTTAGCGCGCTTGACCCCGCCCATCCGGCGACAACTTCTGCGACAATCATCGAACAAGTGATTCGTGGCGTGATCGGGTTCCAGGGTTTGTTGATGAGTGATGACGTGTCCATGAACGCGCTGGCGGGATCGATCGCCGAGCGGACCCGGGCCATTTTTGTCGCCGGCTGCGACGTGGTCCTGCATTGTAACGGCAAGCTCGACGAAATGCGGGAAGTCGCCCGGGAGACGCCGGAATTGTCGGGCAAGGCTTTGGAGCGCGCCGGACGGGCGCTGGCGTCGCGCAAGGCGCCGCAAGCATTCGATCGGCTGGCGGCGCGGGCTGAACTGGATGCGTTGATTAATCAGGCAGGAACGGCAGGCGCATGAGCGCGGAAATTCTTTCATTTGAGACCGGGCGGCCCGCCGAACTGGCGGACGACGAACCGTCGCTGGTCGTCGACGTCGAGGGTTATGAAGGCCCGCTCGACCTGCTGCTTGCGCTGGCCCGGCAGCAGAAGGTCGATCTCGCCAAGATTTCGATTCTGGCGTTGGCCGACCAGTACCTGGTGTTCATCGAGGCGGCCCGGAAGATCCGTCTTGAGCTTGCCGCCGACTATCTCGTGATGGCGGCATGGCTGGCGTTTCTGAAATCGCGGCTGCTGCTGCCTGAACCCGCGACGGCGGACGGACCGAGCGCCGAGGAAATGGCGACCGCGCTGGCCAACCGGCTGCGCCGGCTGGAGGCCATTCGCGAAGCGTCGAACCGGCTAATGAACCGCCCGCAATTGCAGCGCGACATTTTTCCGCGCGGCAATCCGGAAACCATCGCTGAAATTAAGCATCCCAGGTTTACCGCAACCCTGTTCGACCTGCTCACCGCCTACGCCGCGCAGCGCCAGCAGCGGGTGCTGGCAACGGTGCATCTGGCGAAACGCACGGTGTGGTCGTTGAGCGAGGCGAGGGCGTCGCTGGAGCGCCTGGTCGGAATGGCCGAGGACTGGAGCCGCCTCGACGAATACCTGCTCAACTACGTCGTTGATCCCTCGCAAAAAGCTACCGTTTTTGCGTCCAGCTTTGCTGCGGCGCTGGAACTGGTCAGGGAAGGCGAGGTGGAGTTGCACCAGAAAGAGGCGTTTGCACCGCTGTATTTTCGAAAGCGTCCGCCGCAACCAGTATCCGACGCGATGACCGCGCCGGATCTGCCGGCCGAGTAAGTGGAAGAAGGAGACCGTGCCATGGCAAGCCTGGCGGAAAAACGCAAAGCCGATGCCGAGGAGCGCTCTGTAGATCCGGAAGCGCGGCCCGAGGAATTGCGGCTGTTGGAAGCGCTGTTGTTCGCCTCCACCGAGCCGCTCGATCAGGCCACGCTCGCAAAGCGGATGCCTGAAGGCATCGACATAAAGGTTGCGCTGGCGCAGTTGCAGGCGGATTACGCCTTGCGCGGCGTCAATCTCGTTCGCGTCGCCAATAAATGGACCTTCCGTACCGCGGGCGATCTGTCATGGCTGATGACGCGGGAGAGCACCGAAACGCGGCGGCTGTCGCGCGCGGCGATCGAGATGCTGGCGATCATCGCCTATCATCAGCCGGTCACGCGCGCGGAGATCGAGGAAATCCGCGGCGTGATTACCTCCAAGGGGACGCTGGATGTCTTGCTGGAAACAGGGTGGATTCGCCCGCGCGGTCGTCGCAAGACGCCGGGCCGTCCGCTGACATTCGGAACCACCGAAGCCTTCCTGTCGCAGTTCAGCCTGGAGGCGCTAGGCGATCTGCCGGGCCTTGAGGAGCTGAAAGGAACGGGCCTGTTGGATTCGCGGCTGCCTTCCGGCTTCGGTGTTCCGACGCCATCGGATGACCCGGCCTTGCGCGATGACGAGGATCCGCTCGAGATTGGCGATCTGGAACTCGCGCTGGCGCCTGCGGCGGAGCCGGAAACCGACGGCGGAAGCTAATTCCGCGCGAGCTGCGACAGCCCGCGACCAAACCGCGGGCGCGGCGCGCATGATCCGCCAAAGTGTGAGCGATTTGGCGGTAGGATCATGCGCATTAATAATTTAGAGCGCGACCGGACGCAAAACCGGCTTCCGCTTTTGCTGATCGCGCTCGGCGTCGCGTTAACAGCGATTTGACGCGGCTTAAGTCCTTGTTTTTGACACCTCCTGAGCCTAGTTTCAAAGGAGATTAGGCCGGGACGCCGGCCTCGCGTGTTTGGAGGGTTGCAGGATGGGTTCGCTTAGCATTTGGCACTGGATCGTCGTGATCGCAGTCGTCCTGCTGTTGTTCGGTCGCGGCAAGATTTCGGACCTGATGGGCGACGTCGCGCAGGGCATCAAGGCCTTCAAGAAGGGCATGCAGGACGATGACAAGACTGCGGAAAAGCCCGAGCCCGTGAAGACGATCGATCA
>Ga0208989_10000203_pt1 | contig 15394 bp, 17 predicted proteins | sample MedBloCAOM3_M1_FD_187852 | JGI IMG/M metagenome (GOLD analysis project Ga0208989, IMG submission 187852) | Forest soil microbial communities from El Dorado National Forest, California, USA - Mediterranean Blodgett CA OM3_M1 (SPAdes) (version 2) | ecosystem: Environmental > Terrestrial > Soil >...
GGTCACATCGTCGAGGAGGGCAGCGTCGACGCAGTCTTCGACTACCCGCGCCACCCGTACACGCGCGCGCTGCTCGACGCGATCCCACCTCTGGACGAGGACTTGCCCAGTCGCAAGCTCAAAGCCATTCCTGGTTCAGTGCCCGGCCTGGGCGAGTTCCCGCCCGGCTGCCCGTTCCGCAACCGCTGTCCGCGCGCCGACGCGATCTGCGCGGCGGAGGTGCCGGAGTTGCGCGAGCTCGCCGCCGGGCAGTTCGCCGCCTGCCATCACCCGCTTTAGACGAAACTCGCTTAGACGAAGCTTGGGCGCGCTTTTAGCGAGTCGCGGTCGAAGCCCGCCACCTTCTTGTAGCGCTCGGAGATGGCCTCGAGCTCGGTTCTTGAGATCACGTCCTCGATGCGCCCGAAGCGCTGGCCGCCGGAGCGCTGCCAGACTTCGCGCAGGATGGCGTCGGGTGGATCGGTGCGATTGGTCAGCACGACCTTGGCCGTCGCCGGATTGCGCACCGCCTCGTACTGCTGCAACGCCGCCTCGGTGGCGCCAAGCTTCTTGATCTGGCCGGTGAGGAAGCGCGCGTCGAGGATCGCCTGGCCCGCGCCGTTGGAGCCGCGCGGATACATCGGATGCGCCGCATCGCCCAGCAGGGTGATCCGCCCGAAGCTCCAGCGCGGCAGCGGGTCACGATCGACCATGGGATATTCCAGGATCTCCTCGGTGCTCTCGATCATGCCGCTGATGTCGAGCCAGTCGAATTTCAGGCCGGCGAAAGCCGGCATGATGTCCCCGAGCCGGCCGCGGCCGGTCCAGTCCTGGCGCACCGCTTCGGGCCGTTCGATCTCGGCCACCCAATTGATCAGCGGCAGGCCTGCCGTTTCCGGCGTGCCCGGCCGGACGGGATAGATCACCGTCTTGCCGACCGTCATCCAGCCCGTCGAGACCATGGTGTCGCCGCCGAGATAAGCCGGCCAGCGCACCGCTCCGCGCCACATGTTGACGCCCGAGTATTTGGGCGGACCTTCGTTGGGAATGAGTTGGCGGCGCAGTGCCGAATGGATGCCGTCGCAGCCGACCGCGACCTTGCCGCGCTGCGGTTCCATATTATCGAAGTGGATGACGACGCCCGCGCCGTCCTGATCGACCTTGAGGCAGCGATGGGCGAGCCGCACGGCGTCGCTGCCCAGTCGCGCGCGCACCGTGTCGAGCATCACCTTGTGCAGGTCGGCGCGATGGATCGAAAGCTGCGGCCAGTCGTAGCCGGCGAAGCGCCCGCGCGGCTCCTTGTAGATGAACTGGCCATGGCGGCTGTAGAAGGCAAGCTCGCGCGTCTCGATGGCGTGCGCGGCCAGCGCCTCCTGCAGGCTGAGCTCGCTCAGCTCGCGCATGGCATGCGGCAGCAGGTTGATGCCGACGCCCAGCGGCAGCACGTCGGGCGCGGCCTCGAACACGCGCGCCGAGATGCCGGCCTGGTGCAGGCTGAGCGCCAGCGCCAGCCCACCGACGCCGCCGCCCACGATCAGAACATCGGGATCACTCACTCGGGCCCTACTCAGGTTGAATCCCACGCTTGGCCACGACATCGGCCCAGCGCGCACGATCGCGCACCACGATCTCGCCCAGCGCCGCCGGTGTCGAGGTGGCGGGGCTGAGGCCCTGCGCCTCGAATACGCTCTTGGCTTCAGGCGAGTTCAGGATCGCCGCGACCTCCTGGTTCAGCCGCGCAACGATCTCGGTTGGCGTGCCTTTGGGGGCGAAGAAGCCGTACCACATGTCGACATCGACGCCCTTCAATCCGCTTTCGCCCAGGGTCGGCACGTCGGGAAGCGGCGGCAGGCGTTCGGGACTGCCGGCGGCGATCGCCTTCAGCTTGCCGGCGCGGATGTGCTGGGCGGAGACATGGACGGGCAGGAACATGTAGCCGATCTGGCCGCCCAAAAGATCCTGCACCGCGCCCGCCGTGCCCTTGTAGGGCACGTGCACCAGCTCGATGCCCGACGCGGTCTCGACCAGCGCCATCGAAAGATGATGCGGCGTGCCCACTCCCGGGCTGCCGTAGGTGAGCGTCTTGGGCGCGGCCTTGGCCGCCGCGACCAGCTCACCGAGCGTGTTGGGCTTCTGGCTGGGATGGGCCACCAGCACCAGCGAACCCCAGGCCGTGAGGCCGAGCGGCGCGAAGTCGGCCACCGGATCGTAGGGCAGGTTCTTGTACAGGCTGGCGTTCATGACCAGCGTGTTGACCGACGACATCAGCGTCTGGCCGTCGGGCTTGGCGCGCGCCACCTGCTGGCTGCCGATATTGCCGCTGGCGCCCGCGACATTCTCCACCACGACGGGCTGGCCGAGCTGGGGCGACAGCCGCTCGGCCACGAAGCGGGCGATGATGTCCGGACCGGTGCCGGGCGTGAACGGCACGACCAGCTTGATCGGCTGATCGGGCCAGGCGAAGGCGGTCTTGAAGGCCAACGGCGCGACCGCGAAGCCGGCGATGATAGGCAGGAATTGGCAGCGACGCATGGCGCCATTGAAGCAGCCCCCCGATGACCCGTCGATACAACTTATACGTGTTTTACTTATATATAAGTCGTTCTATAAGTGTTCCCGTCAGATCAGCGGAGAGGGGTATGCAGGCAAAGGTTCGGACTGTTTCGTTCCAGGGTATCGACGTCGTGCCGGTCGACGTGCAGGTGCTGGTGGCGCCGGGCCAACTCGCCTTCGCCATGGTGGGGCTGGCCGACAAGGCGGTGGGCGAAAGCCGCGAGCGGGTGCGGGCCTCGTTCCGCGCGCTCGGCCTGGCGCTGCCGCCGCAGCGCATCACCGTCAACCTCTCGCCGGCCGATCTCGCCAAGGAAGGCAGCCACTACGACCTGCCCATCGCGCTGGGCCTCTTGGCCGCCATGGGCGTGATCCCGCGCGAAAGCGTCTCGCGTTTCGTCGTGCTGGGCGAACTGGCGCTCGACGGCTCGCTGTCCCGGGTGCCAGGCGTGCTGCCGGCGGCCATCGCCGCCCGGGCCGCGGGGCGCGGCGTGATCTGCCCCGCGGTGTGCGGCGGCGAAGCGGCTTGGGGTGGCTTCGATGCAGCCCCCCGTGACAAGGATGGCGACACCGGCCAGCCGCAGATCATCGCCGCGCCCTCGCTGCTGGCGCTGATCAACCATCTGCGCGGCCAGCAGATCCTGCCCGCGCCCCAGGCGCTGGTCGCCGAGGATCGCGCCAGCTATCCCGACCTCGCCGAGATCAAGGGCCAGGAGAGCGCCAAGCGGGTGCTCGAGCTGGCGGCGGCCGGCGGGCACAATCTCCTGATGATCGGCCCGCCCGGGTCGGGCAAGTCGATGCTGGCGGCGCGGTTGCCCGGCATCCTGCCGCCGCTCGAGCCCGACGAGGCGCTGGAAGCGTCGATGGTGCGCTCGCTGGCGGGTGACTTGGGCGAAGGCAAGCTCTCCCGCCGGCGCAATTTCCGCGACCCGCATCATTCGGCGACTTTGCAGGCACTAGTCGGTGGCGGCCTGCGCGTCCGGCCGGGCGAGGTCTCGCTGGCCCATCACGGCGTGCTTTTTCTCGACGAGTTGCCGGAATTCAACCGCGCTACGCTCGAGGCGCTGCGCCAGCCGCTGGAATCGGGCCGCGTGACGGTGGCGCGCGCCAATGCCCACGTCACCTATCCCGCGCGTTTCCAGCTCGTGGCGGCAATGAATCCCTGCCGCTGCGGCCATCTCATGGAGCCCAACCGCGCCTGCGGCCGCGCCCCGCGCTGTGGCTTGGACTACCAGGGCAAGCTCTCAGGCCCGCTGCTCGACCGTATCGACCTCGTCATCGACGTGCCGCCGGTGAGCTCGGCCGATCTCGCTTTGCCGCCGCCGGCCGAAGGCTCGGCCGATGTCGCGGCCCGTGTCGCCGCCGCGCGCGCCGTCCAGCGCGAGCGCCTGGCCGAGCTCGACCGCAAGGGCAAGCTTTTGGCCGTCGAGGCCGACCAGTCGGCCGGTTTGCTCGCTGACCGGGCGCGTGGCTGGTCAAAGCCGCGCTGCAACGCCGACACCGACGGTGCGCTTCTGGCCGCCATCGCCGAGCCCGATGCCGAAGGCCGCGCCCTGCTCACCCGGGCGGCCGAACGGCTCGGCCTTTCGGCCCGCGCCTGGCATCGCACGCTGCGTGTGGCCCGTACTCTCGCCGATCTCGATGGCGCCGATTCGGTACGCCGCCTGCACATCGCCGAGGCGCTGAGCTACCGCCGGCCGCAACCTCGTGCGGCGATGGCCGCCTAGGCGTCTCGCCGGCAATTCGTCAGGCGCGCATCTCGCCTCTGCGAGTGCAAAAAGCCCGCAAGCGCGGGATGGCGTCGTTACAGCAATGTCACAGGCGACCGCGATTTCAGCTCCGTAACATTACCAAAATATTGCTCGATGGAGGCAACGTCATGACGGCGCTCGAACAGGTCGATAGCGTCCTGACGCTATCTGCCAATCGATTTGCTGGCCGCGACATCTCACTTGATACGTTGATTTACGACATTGCCGATTCGCCGCTGTTGAAAGGCGGCGTGTTCCTCGCCGCCTACTGGTGGCTCTGGTTCGAGGTCGACAGGGACGGCGTTCATACCCAACGGCGCGATGTCGTGGTCGCGCTTCTGGGAGGCACCGTCGCCGCAATTGCCTCCCGCGTGCTGCAGCTCTCCTTGCCGTTCCACCTTCGGCCGTTGCACACGCCAGGACTCGGTATGCACATGCCGCTCAGCGTCGACGCCGTTACGCTCAATGACTTCAGTTCGTTTCCCAGCGACCATGCGGTCCTTTTTTTCGCGCTCTGTGTTCCCCTGTGGAAGCGCTCGCGGTGGCTCGGCGTAGCGGCGTTTCTCTGGACGGCCCTGGTGATCTGCTTGCCACGGCTCTATCTCGGTTATCATTGGACGAGCGATGTGATCGCAGGCGCGCTCATCGGCATCGCCCTGATGCTTGTGCTGTGCCGGCTCATCGGCGCCACAGGACTACCCGACAAGGTGTTGCGCCTCAGCGCAACGCATCCCCCGGTGTTTTACGCGATCGCCTGGCTGCTCACCCTCGAGGTCGCCGTGCTGTTCGCCGATCTCCGGCATTTCCTGCTCGACACGGCACACATTGCCAGGGCGCTCGTGTGATGACCTGGCAGGCCAAGCCGGACTCCGTCACAGATGCCGCGTCTCCGCCGGCGCATTCCACCAGTTGTCGTGACGGCCATCCATGTATTTGACCGGCGCCTCGGCGAGCTCCGTCGGGTCGAGATCGTCGAGACAGGCGAGGTTCACCGAATAATAGGCGCCGCCGATCTGCTCGATGTAGCCGTGACCGAACGCCGGGATGCCGCAGGTCTTGCAGAACCGGTGATGGCCGCTCTTGGTGCCGAACTGATAGTCGGCCAGCTCGCCTTCGCCCGCGAGCAGTCGAAACGCCTCCGGCTTGATGATGGCGCCCCAGTAGCGCCGCTTGGCGCAGATCGAGCAGTTGCACTTGCCCGTGCCGGCGCTCAAGTCGAGGTCGGCCTCGTAGCGGACTTTGCCGCAATGGCAGCTTGCCTTGTAGGTCCTGGTCATCGATCGATTTCCTTCAACGGTTTTCGGTCGCAAGCTTCAGCCCAAGGCCGACCAAGGCCGCGCCGGTGATGCCTTCGAGGGCGCGCCGGATTGCCGGGCGGCGCAGCACCTTGCCGATCCGCGCGATCGCCAGCGTATAGGACACCAGCCAAAGAAATGTCAGCAGGCTGAACAACAGCCCGAGCAGGATCAGGCCCGCGAAGCTCGCCGCGTCGGGCGGCACGAACTGTGGCAACAGGCTGGTGAAGAAGGCCGCCATCTTGGGGTTGCTGAGATCACTCACCAAACCCTGGCTGAAGGCACCGCCCGGTGTGAGCGGTCGCGCGGCCGCAATCGCGCCCTGGCCAGCCGCCGGCCGAAAGGCTGCGCGCAGCGACTGCAGCCCAAGCCATACCAGATAGGCGGCGCCGGCATACTTCACTGCCAGGAACAGCGGCTCGGAGGCGACGAGCAGGGCCACGACGCCGGCGCTGGTGGCCAGCGCCCAGATCGCCTGGCCTGTGGCGATGCCCAGCGCCGTGGCGAGGCCGCCGGCGCGGCCCCCTGTCAAGGTATTGCGGATGGTGATGGCCGTGTCCGGACCCGGGGTCATGATCACCAGGGCGGAAATACCGAGGAACGCCAGCAGGGGTCCGGTGAGATAGTCCATCGCCGCCTCACGGATCGATCAGCACGCCGGGATTCATCATGCCCTTGGGATCGAGCTCGCGCTTGGCGCCGCGCAGCGCGCGGGCGAACAGCTCGGGCCGCTGCTTGTCGTAGAACGGCCGGTGGAAGCGGCCGACGGCGTGATGGTGCGTGGTCGTGCCGCCATGCTCGACGGCAGCCGCCGTGCAGGTCGACAGCACCTCCATGAACTGCTCCAGCGCGATTCGCTTGTCCAAAATGCCGCCGAAGGTGAAATAGAGGCAGGGCCCGTCGGGATAGACGTGGGTGAAGCGGCAGGTCACGGTGCCGTCGCGCCCCGTCACGCGCTTGATCGTGTCGCGGGTGATCGCCGTGATCTTCTGATGGAAGTCGCGCACGCGGTCCCAGGTCATCGACGTCTCGAACGTCGAGCTCAGGATGCCACGCGCGGCCGCATGCTCGCCGTAGTGCGGCGCACGGATGAACTTGTTGCGCCAGGCGCCGGCGGCGCCCGAACGATGGGCGTTCTCGTCGTCGCCCGCCGGATCGGCCACGCCGCCATGGTCGCGGCAGATTTCCAGCGCCCGCGCCATCCAGGCATCGAGCGGATGGTCGGCGCCTTCGAAGGCCAGCACCAGCACCGCCTCCTCGCTGCTCCAGGGGATGCCGGGCAGCGCCTCGCGCGCCTCCAGCAGCCGGCAGTTGGCGGGATAGAGGCCGGCCTGGGTGATGTCGCGCACCGCATCGGCGCCGTCGAAGAAGGTCTTGAAGCGCACCGAGGCAGACGCGCGGAACACGGGCTTCTTGCGTAGCCGCACCCAGGCTTCGGTGATGATGCCCAGAATGCCCTCGGAGCCCAAAAACATCCGGTCGGGACTGGGACCGGCGCCCGATCCCGGCAGGCGGCGCGTCTCGAGCGTGCCGGCTGGCGTGACGACCCGCATGCTTTCCACGAAATCGTCGATGTGGGTGTAGAGCGTGGCGTAGTGGCCGCCCGAACGCGTCGCGATCCAGCCACCCAGCGTCGAGCAGCGATAGGCCTGCATGTAGTGGCGCATGGTGAAGGGCGTGTCGCGCAACTGGTCCTCGATGGCCGGCCCATAGATGCCGCCCTGGATGCGCGCGGCGTGGCTCACCGCATCGACTTCCAGCACCTTGTCCATGTGACGCGTCGAGATGGTCACGACCTTCCCGGCGGCGGCCGGCGGTTCGATGCCCTTCACCACCGACGATCCGCCGCCATAGGGGATCGCCGTGGCGCCGATGGAGTCGCACCAGTCGAGCACGCGCACGACGTCCTGCTCGTTCTCCGGAAATGCCACGGCATCGGGCGGGTTGGGCACGGAGCGCAGGAACATGCGCAGCGTGTCGAAGCCCGCTTTGCCATAGCTGTGCTCCAGCCGAGTCAAATGATCGGTGCGCACGATCGACTGCAGCGCCTGAGGCACGGCGACGCGCGGGGCGCGCAGAGTGATCTCTTCCGGCCTAGGCGGCGGCGTCACGTCGAAGCCGTTGAGGCCGTAGCGCTCGGCGATCTCGGCCTCCCACGGCCGGATCTCGTCTGGCGTCAGATCCTCGTCGGCATAGCCCCAGGCATAGAACTTCTTCTGCCGCCGCATGTTTCCTCCGATTGTTCTTGTTTGGTCAGGCCGCGAAGGCCTCCGGCCTGTGGCTGCCCTTGATCTGGGTGCGATGCATGATGCGGCGCGCCTCGCCGTCGAACGGATCGCGGCGATGCATGGTCGAGCGGTTGTCCCACATCACGAGGTCGCCCAGCTTCCAGACATGCTCGTAGACGAAGCGCGGCTGCGTGACGTGTGTCCATAGCGCTTCGAGCACCGCATCGGACTCTTCACGCGAATAGCCCTCGACGTAGGAGTTGCGTCGCCGCCCGAGATAGAGCGTGGCGCGGCCGTTGGCGGGATGGCGCAGGACCGCCGGGTGCCAGGCACCGGGCGCCGCCATGGGATCGTCGGTCGGCGTCACCCCTTTGCGCAGATAGCCGCCCGAATTGTAGGTGCCGTCGTGCTTGATGCGCCGTCCCTTGATCTTGCCCAAAAGCTCGGCCGGCAGCGCGTCGCAGGCGGCCTGCATGCCGCAGAACCAGGTGTTGCCGCCGGAGGGCGGAATCTCCAGCGAATAGAGCATCGAGGCATCGGGCGGTGTATCGAGGTAGCTCATGTCGGTGTGCCATGCCGCTTCGCCCGCGCCCAGGGCGCCGATCGGATCGCCTTTGCCGTCGAGCACGTTGGACACGACATAGATGTCGGGATAGCCCGGCGGGCTGATGCGGCCGCGCTCCTGGTTGGGCGGCGGATCGAGGGCGCCGAAACGGCGGCTGAAGGCCAGCAGGTCGTCGTCGCCGAGCTTTTGGCCGCGCAGCAGGATCATCGAATGGTCGGTCCAGGCGCGCTCGATCGCTGCGAAATCGGAGTCACTTAAATTCCTGAGGTCGATTCCGGAAATCTCCGCGCCCACCGCCGGCGTCACCGCGCGAACCGTCACCGCCATGTCGTTTCCTCCATCCTTGGCGCGATGATCGACCCGCTCGTGCATCCGATCAAGCACCCAGCATCGGCACGAGCCAGTCGACCAGCTTGGTGGCGACGGCGGGCGCGATCGGTCCGCCGAAGCCTGTATCACCCGGCCAGGACACGAGCTTGAGATTGTGGCTGACCGCCGGGATGACCACCGCCTCGCCGGGCGCGCTGCGTTTGCTGAGCGCGTCGATCAGCGGCTGGACGTCCCCCATCGGTACGACCTGACGATCCGCCGCGCCCTGCAGCAGCAGGCAGGCGAGGTCGAGTCCGAGCAGCGCCTGCGCCGGATCGAAGGCCAGCATGCGTTGCAGGTACGGACCGGCATAGGCCGGAAACAGCGCCTGCAGCTCGATCGGCAGGTCGGCCGGCACGTGCCCCGAGGCCTCGATCGCCGCCATCGTGGCTGTCACGGCGTCCACAAGATTGGGCGCGCCACGGCTCACTTGCTCGCGCACGATCTCGCGCATCGGCCGGCCGGGCGTCGAGGCCAGCACCATGCCGTGCGGGCGGTTCTTCGTGATCGCCGGCAGGGCGGCCAGCACCAGCAGCCCGCCCTCGCTGTGGCCGAGCAGCGCCGTGGCATAGGCCTTGATCTCGTCGTGCTTGACCAGTTCGCCGTGCGCCGCCGCCACGTCGCCGACGAAATTGTCCCACGAGAAGAACCGCTCCTGCTCCGCGAGCGTTCCGTGCGGGCGCGCGGTCGAGCCGCCGATGCCGCGCTTGTCATAGCGCAAGGTGGCGATTCCCGCCGCGGCCAGCAGTTCGGCGATGAGTTTCAGCACATCGATGTGTTGCGGCACCAGCGGATTGTTGCCGTCGCGGTCAGTCGGTCCGCTGCCCGCCACCAGCACGATGCCCGGGACTCGTTGCAACTCGCTCCAGGTCGGCAGCAACAGGGTGCCGGCCAGGGTTACGCCATCGCTGCCGGCGAAGCGCACCGCGCGCTGCCGCGTGCCGGTGGCGTAGTAGCCCTTCCACGGGCTTTTGGCGGCTGCGGCCAGAGGGTACGAAAGGCCGGCCGCGATCAATGCGCGGCGGCAGATCATTCCTGGGCGCCGCCGCGCGACGTGTTGCCCATGCGATGGCTCATCTGCCGGCCGCCGATGATATGGACATGGAAATGGAGCACCAGTTGCCCGCCATGGGGGCCGTGGTTGGCTGTGATGCGATAGCCCTCGGCCTCCAGCCCGAGACCTTGCGCGACCTTGGCCACCGCGCGCCAGAAGCCCGTGAGCAGCTCGGCCGGCGCCTGGGCGCAGAAATCAGCCTGGGAGATGTATTCGCCTTTGGGGATCACCAGCACATGAACCGGCGCCTGCGGATGGATGTCATGGAAGGCCAGCGCAAACGCGTCCTCGTGGACTTTCTTGCACGGCAACTCGCCGCGGAGAATGCGCGCGAAGATGTTGTTGCGATCGTAGGCCGGCATGACGGACGGGCTCCCGATGAAACCCGGCACGTTCCCTCAGGCGGCGCGCCGACGCAACGCGCCTTTTGCCATTATTGGCTCTTGCGGGAGGCCTTCTCGGCGATGCCCGAAAGTCCCTCGCGGCGCGCCAGCTCGGCCCAGACCGTCTTGGGCTTCACGCCGAGGGACGCCCACAGGGTCAGCAGGTGATAGAGCATGTCGGCGCTTTCGCCCACGAGCTTGGGCCTGTCGCCGCGGATGCCTTCGATCAGCGCCTCGACGGCTTCTTCGCCCAGCTTCTTGGCGATCTGCTGGCGGCCGCGGCTGAACAGGCGGGCGGTGTAGGAGGTGTCGGGATCGGCGCCCTTGCGCCCCTCGATCACGAGGTAAAGGCGGTCGAGCACGTGCTCATCCACGTCCGCAGGACCGTTCTGGCGCTTTTTTCCGTGCGCCTTCTTCTTGGCTTTCTTGCGCTTTGCCATCAGAGGGGAAACTCCGTCGCCCGGGGAGGGGAGGGCGATCGACTCCTGTCTACAAGCGCCTCTTGGACGGGCGCTGCGGTGATTTTACGCCAAAATCACGCCGCGCGCGAGATTTGTCGAATGGGAACGCCCGCTTGGGTGAGACGTTCCTTCGCCTGGGCGATGGTGAACTCACCGAAATGGAAGATCGAGGCGGCGAGCACGGCCGAGGCGCCGCCCCGCGTCACGCCCTCGACCAGGTGATCCAGGGTGCCGACGCCGCCCGAGGCCACCACCGGCACCGGCACCGCGTCCGACACCGCACGGGTCAGCTCGAGGTCGAAGCCCGACTTGGTGCCGTCGCGATCCATCGAGGTCAGCAGGATCTCGCCCGCGCCCAGCTCGGTCATGCGGCGCGCCCAGTCGACGGCATCGAGCCCGGTGCCCTTGCGCCCGCCATGGGTGAAGACTTCCCACTTGCCGGGCGCCGCTTGGCGGGCGTCGATCGCCACTACGATGCACTGGTCGCCGTATTTCTCGGCGGCCTCGCGCACGAAGTCCGGCCGCGCCACGGCGGCGGAATTGATCGAGACCTTGTCGGCGCCGGCCAGCAGCAGGCGGCGGATGTCCTCGACGGCGCGCACGCCGCCGCCCACGGTCAGCGGCATGAAGCACTGTTCCGCCGTGCGGGCGACGACGTCGAGAATGGTGTCGCGGTTCTCGTGGCTCGCCGTTATGTCCAGAAACGTGAGCTCGTCGGCGCCGGCAGCATCGTAGAGGCGCGCCTGCTCGACCGGATCGCCGGCGTCGCGCAAGCCGACGAACTGCACGCCCTTGACCACGCGGCCGTCCTTCACGTCGAGGCAGGGGATGATGCGGACCTTCAGCACCGCTCAGTCCCCCTTCAGCACGCGGATGGCGTCGGGGACCGTGACCCGGCCGTCGTAGAGCGCGCGGCCGACGATGGCGCCCACGATGCCGTACTCCTCGGCGGGGCGAAGCTCGCGGAGATCGTCGAGCGAGCTCACGCCGCCCGAGGCGATCACCGGCGTGGTGAGATGCTGGGCGAGGGTGATGGTGGCGTCGACATTGACGCCTCCCATTGCGCCGTCGCGGTCGATGTCGGTGTAGATGATGGCCGAGACCCCGGCGTCCTCGAAACGCAGCGCGAGGTCGAGCGCCCGCACCGTGCTCTGCCTGGTCCAGCCGTCGACCGCCACAATGCCGTCGCGCGCGTCGATGCCGACGGCGATCTGGCCCGGCCACTGCTTGCAGGCGGCCTTGACCAGGCCGGGCTCCTTGACGGCCACGGTGCCCAGGATTACCCGCTTGACGCCCGATTCGAACCAGCGCGCGATGTTCTCGATGGTGCGGATCCCGCCGCCCAACTGGGCCGGCACCTCGATCGCCTGCAGGATCTCGACGACGGCGGCGCGGTTGACCGGATGGCCCTCGACCGCGCCGTTGAGATCGACCAGGTGCAGCCATTCGCAGCCGGCATTGGCGAAGGCCTTGGCCTGGGCGGCGGGGCTGTCGTTGAACACCGTGGCGCGCGCCATGTCGCCGCGCAGCAGGCGCACGCACTTGCCGTCCTTGAGATCGATCGCCGGGAACAGAATCATCGCGGCGCGGATTTACCGCGTCATCTTGCCCCTGTCATCCCGCGGCCCATCACGGCGCGGCCCGTCACGGTGCGGCCCGTCACGGTGCGGATCGTCGCGGCGCTGGTCGGGGCCGCGCCGGTCGGTCGGCCGGTCGGAAGCGGGCGCCGTGGCTTCCAGTTCCTGGCCGCGCTTCTTCAGGGTCTTCTCGATCAGGCCGCGCTCGAGGCGCGTCTTGTCGTCGCCTTCGATCAGCCAGGCCACGCCGCCGGCCCGGCCGACCTGGCTGGCGCGGCGCAAGGCATCGTCCAGCATCTCATAGGTGGCCGGCAGCAGCCGGTGCTTGGCGGCAAGGAACTCGCGTTCCGATGTGCAGGTGTAACCGACGGTCCACCACAGTCTGTAGGTCATGAAGCTTCCTTCCCTGCGACCCACCGTGGACCGGGTTTTAGTCTAGCCTAGGCGTCGTTCAGGTGACAGGCGCTTATATGGCCGGCCGCGACCTCCCGGAGGGCCGGCCGCTCGACCTTGCAGCGGGCCATGGCATGCGGGCAACGCGGGTGGAAGGCGCAGCCGGACGGCGGATCGAGCGGCGACGGCAGTTCGCCCGCAATCGGCTTATAAACCCGCCGCGCCGCATCGAGCTTGGGTACTTCGGCCAGCAAGGCCTGGGTATAGGGGTGGTTGGGATGGGCGAACAGCTCATCGGCCGGCGCGATTTCGACCAGGCGGCCGAGATACATGATGGCGACCCGGTCGGAGAGATGCTCGACCACGGCGAGATTGTGCGAGATGAACAGGTAGGTAAGGCCGAGCCGGCCGCGCAGCTCCATGAACAGGTTCAGTACCTGCGCCTGGATCGAGACATCGAGCGCCGCCACCGCCTCGTCGCAGACGATGAAGCTGGGTTTTACCGCGAGCGCGCGGGCGATGCCGATGCGCTGGCGCTGGCCGCCCGAGAACTGGTGCGGGTAGCGGGTCGAATAGGCGCCGTCGAGCCCGACCTGGTCGAGCATTTCGGCGACGTATTGCGCCTGGCCCGAGCGCGCCACCAGCCCGTGCACGCGCGGCGCCTCGCCCACGATCTCCGAGACGCGCAGCCTCGGGTTCAGCGAGGCGTAAGGATCCTGGAAGATCATCTGCACGGCGAGCTGCCAGGCGCGGCGCTCCTCGCCCGCCATCGCCGCCACGTCCTGGCCGCGCCAGCGCATGACGCCCGCGGTCTGCGGCAGGATGCCGGCCACGATACGGCCCAAGGTGCTCTTGCCGCAGCCCGATTCGCCCACCAGGCCCACGACCTCGCCCTCGGCCACGTCGAGATCGACGTCGGAGACCGCCTGCACGACGGTCTCGTGCACACCGGCGCCGAAGGCATTGGCGATCTTGCCGGCAAGATCGACCCTCTGGACGAAGCGCTTGGTGATGCCGCGCAGGGAAAGCAGCGGGGCAGTCATCGGCTGATGGGCGATCCGGTGTGTCGTGCGTTACGCCCGGCGGAAGCAGCTTTGGTACGGAGAGCAGGACGCAGATCATCGATGCACATAGCAGGCTTTGTTGAGATCACGATTGCGCTGCCATCCGGCGATGACGCGCTCGAAACGACCGATTCTTTACCGGCAGGAGCAGATCTGCTTGCCGCTGCTGGTCGTGTAGCAGTTATTGGTCGTGCCAGCCGGGCAATCGTCCGCCCAGGCCGACAGAGCGTATCCGGCAATCGCCAGAAGGGTCGCGGCCACTACAACAAGCTTTTTCATCATGACCTTCCCTGCCGCCGTCAATTTACGTGCAGCAAGGGAGTAGCTACGCCTCTATGTGGCCTCCGTCTATCCGGTCAGGACACAGGATGTGCGAGCATCAGTTGCAGACAAGCCGGTGCTTTCGCTGCCTTGCCTGTGGCAAAGAGGGCAACGAAGGCGCGATCCGAGACTAATGCCTGATGAGCGTCGGGTAGCCGCTGGCTGCGGGACTGCGGTGTTGATGCCGCACATCCCTGCGGCGGAGCCACTTTTGCAGGATGTCCTGCTGATTTCCGACGATGCGGGCGACGGTCAGCAGTGCACTTTCGCGGATGGTCATCTTCTTCTTGCGGGGAACGATTTTGGGGTTGGACACAGGTGTCTCCATCCAAATTTTTGTCGAAAGACGAAGGAGGCGCCCGGCCGTGAGGACCAGGCTGAGGGGAACAATTACATGGTGTGGAAATGCGTCCGCACAGTGGCTTTTAGCCCTGCGCCCGTTGCTACCTAATGCCGCCCGAGTGAAGCCTTCGTGATCTATGCAGCTGCCCGCCAGCAGCGCGCGCGCTGGTCCGGGCGATGGGCCTCCAGCGCCGGCATCTCGTTGCATTTGTCGATGGCGATGGGGCAGCGCGCCTTGAAGGCGCAACCGGCCGGCAGTTTCAGCAGGGAGGGTGTCATGCCGGGAATCTGCGCCAACGGATGGCCGCGCGTGTTCTGCGACGGCACCGAGCCGATGAGCCCCTTGGTGTAGGGATGCATCGGCCGTTCGATGACGTCGGCGGTGCGGCCCATCTCGACGATGCGGCCGGCGTACATCACGGCGATGCGGTCGGCGAGGCCCGCCACCACGGCGAGGTCGTGGGTGATCCAGATCAGCGCCGTGTTGCTCTCGCGGCAGAGCCGCTGCATCTCGAACAGGATCTGGCCCTGGATGGTAACGTCGAGCGCCGTCGTCGGCTCATCGGCCACGATCAGCCTGGGCTTGTGCAGCAGCGCGATGGCGATCGCCACCCGCTGGCGCATGCCGCCGGAGAACTGGTGCGGATAGGCGCGCAGCCGCTCGTCGGGCGAGGCGATGCCGACCTGGACCAGGGCGGCGCGGGCGCGCCGCCGCGCCTCTGCTTCGCCCACCTTGAGATGGGCGCGCACGGTCTCGATCATCTGGGTGTCGACGCGCAGGACCGGATTGAGGGTCATCATCGGGTCCTGGAAGATCATGGCGATCTCCGCCCCGCGGATGGCTCGCAACCGTTCGGGCATGGCCTTTGTGAGCTCCTCGCCGGCGAAGCGGATCGAGCTGCCCTCGACGATGCGGCCCGGCGGATCGATCAGGCCCAGGATGGAAAAGCCGGTGACGGTCTTGCCCGAGCCCGATTCGCCCACCAGCCCCAGGATCTCGCCGGGCGCCACGTCGAAATCGACGCCGTCGACGGCGCGGGCCACGCCTTCCTTGGTGAAAAA
>Ga0208989_10000204_pt1 | contig 15354 bp, 13 predicted proteins | sample MedBloCAOM3_M1_FD_187852 | JGI IMG/M metagenome (GOLD analysis project Ga0208989, IMG submission 187852) | Forest soil microbial communities from El Dorado National Forest, California, USA - Mediterranean Blodgett CA OM3_M1 (SPAdes) (version 2) | ecosystem: Environmental > Terrestrial > Soil >...
ACAGGGAGCCATCGAGCGCCGTCATCGTCAAGAAGCGGCGGCCGGGCATCGCGGTCGAGAGCGGAGTATCGACGCGAACCAGCGTGCGCAGCCGGACCTCCACCGGCGTCACCGTGAGTGGCTCCAGGACAACTCGCGAGAGCGTCGGAACGGGTGCGAGCGTTCGCCAGCGCTCATCCGGCCAAGGCAGTGTCGGCGCGGGCTCATCGACCGAGGGCCGTGGCGGCCAAACGGGCCGCGCGCCCGGCGGCGGTCGATCGGGTGGCGAGAGCGGCCAATCGGCGCCTTCAGGCAGCGGCGGGGGCGAGTTGCGGCAGTAGAGCGTCGGTCCGATCGGCGCTACTTGCGCGGCGGGGGCCACCGCCGCGCAAGTTCTCTTCGATCAGCTCGAGGGCGAACCCATCGTGTCTCCCCGATCCAAGCGAACCAGATGGCGTTCCAGCATCAAAGAAGTACTTGTCGACTTTCCCTGCTCATCAGGCCGTTTGGTGTCGACGCATCGGCAACGGCGCAAGGCTCTGGATCGGCAGGTATCCGACCAGAGCCGGCGCGGCCTCGACCTGACAAACTTCTTCCTCGCCGATGTCCAGGTGAGCTTTGGCTCTTTCTTGGCCTTTTACTTGGGAGATCTGGGTTGGTCGAAACAGGATGTCGGACTGGTGCTGACGGTTGGTGGACTGGCCGGCGTGGCGGCCCAAATTCCCGGCGGCGCGCTTGCCGATGCGGTTTGGTGGAAGCGAGGGCTGGCAGCGCTGGGCATCCTGCTGATCACAGCGTCGGCGTTGATCCTAGCACTGTGGCCGAGCTGGCCGCTGGTATTGACGGCCGAGATCCTGCATGGAGCAAGCGGAGGCATTGTGGGGACAGCAATCGCGGCGATCAGCCTTGGTCTGGCTGGCCGGCAAGGAATGGCATTACGTGTCGGGCGAAACTTTCGTTTCGCTGCACTCGGCAACGCGCTGACCGCCGCGGCGATGGGCGCGCTGGGGGCTTACATATCAAACAGCGCAATTTTCATCGCCACCGCGATCTTGTGCATCCCCGCTTTGATGGCGCTGAGCCAAATCAGACCAGACGAAATCGACTACGCCCGTGCACGCAATGCCACCAAACGTGACGATGCACTCGATCTCCAGCGCATCATGGATTTGCGAAAGAATCGAAACCTGCTCATATTCGCAGGCTGCATGGTTTTGTTTCAATTTTCCAACGCGGCATTGCTCCCTCTGGTTGGGCAAAACTTGGGACATAGCAAAGCCGCGCTCGGCCCGCTCGTCATGGCCGGCCTGATCGTTGTCCCCCAAATCATTGTTGCGATCCTCGCGCCGTGGATCGGCTATTGGTCCGAACTCTTTGGGCGCAAACCGCTGTTGCTGATCGGATTCGGCGCCCAAGCGGTGCGCGCGTTGCTGTTCACCGTGAGCAGCGACCCGCTGTTCATGGCCCTCGTTCAGCTGCTGGACGGGATCACGGGCGCGACCATAACGGTGTTGACGATCCTGGTCGTTACCGACCTCACGAGCGGCACAGGTCGATTCAATCTGGCCCAGGGCGTGCTTGGCACTTTGACCGGCATTTCAGCTGCCGCCAGCGTCGGGGTGATGGGCATAGTGGCGCAGCGTTTCGGCGACGTAACCGGACTTCTCGCCATGGCGGGCGGGACGATCGCAGGCATGGCTCTTTTGTGGGCTTGCCTGCCCGAAACGAAGCCCGCGAAATATTGATTTAACTGCCCAGAGGGGATTGCTTCGCCGGCCCGCAGCAATCGATCCCCCCAACGGCTCAAATGACGTTGCGATGCGCCTAAGCACAATTCCGCCTGCGCTCCACTGATCGCTCCGAACAGAATAGCGAAGAACGCGACGCGCAGCTCGCGTCGAATTTGAAAAGGCGCTTCGGCTCGTTGTGCTACTGCCCTGCAAGGGCGCTGAGCATCAACATTCCGAAGCCGATGCTGCCTAGGATCAGTCCGACGACGTGAGCAATCTGGCGTTCCACAATCAATCTCCTCCGTAACCGGGGGTAAACACCGATCGGGAGTGAGATGTTCCTTGACGTCGCCGTCCGCACCGCCGGCTCTCGCGGCGGCGAAGGCGACAAGCACGGGCAACCGCAAATCGCATCCGCTAAGGCCGCAGCACACCCGACCCCGAGCAAAGACGGCGCGGTACTCTTCCTGGACGCAAATGAAGCCGGGGAACTTTCGTGCCGGGCTTGGCGTTTGACTTCGTTATCATTCCAAAGGAGGCGCAGTTATGCGCTTGGGGCTGCTCGCTCTCGCTGCTGTTCTCCTGTTGGAATGGACTGGCGGAGCCACGGCTTCTCCCCTGATCCCGACGCTGGCAGGCGTTTCTCTCAAGTCGCAAAACGATATCGAAGCCGCCCGGTGGCGTCACCGCCATCGGGGACAGTCTTGGGGCGACCGCGGCGACGGTGATCGCTATGCCACAGATGGCTCCGCCCGTAGTTCTAATGGTGAAAACCGTTCCTCCACCCCCGAAGTTGCGCCGCCCGACTTTGGTCGGCGCTACCATCGAGGTCGTTTCTGGGGCGGGCGGCGCGACGCAAACCGCAATGAGACCGGTGGCCTCGCGCTTGGTTTTGCAAATCGTTTCACCCCTTCCGAGGTTATCCGGCCCGACCCCCGCCGTCGCCGCGGATGGGTAGACCCGCCGCCCGCTCAATAGGGGGAACTTCATGAGCACGGCACCGCGGGTCGGATCGCAATCCGGGCATGACTGGCTCGTTGTTGGTACGACCAGCCCTCCTTCCCCCGATGTTGAGAGCTGCCGGGCGCCAAACAAGTCGTGGCAGCATTGGTTCAGTGCCTTAACGGAGCTGCTGCGGAAATTCCGGGAAAGTTTAACCAATATCCTTCGTGCCGCGCGCGTCGCGAGCGGAGAGGCTGCCGTCCCTTTGCTTCATAAGGTTCGGGAGCAATCTTTCCCGAATTCTTTAGCTGCCCTTGGCCGCCTGCTGCCTCCAATCGGCAATCAAGCTCATAGTACTTGGCGCTGGCTGCGCGCGCGAAGGCTGGACCTGCTCCGTGCACACCCGATCGCGACTGCGTCCGCTTCCGTCCTGATCGTTTTCCTCGGATATCTCGCCTACTGCATTGCTACTGTGCCGTCTGATGGAGGGCTGGTAATCGAACCAACGCCGAGCGCGCTCGTCGTGGAGACGGATGGCGGACAAGTCTTCGCTACCCGCGGAGTCTTCAAAGGTGACAAGCTGTCGCCGCAAGATCTGCCGCTCAACCTTTCGCAGGCCATTATCGCCATCGAAGACCGCCACTTTTACGAGCACACTGGCTTCTATCTGCCATCACTGATGCGGGCGGCGTATCGGAATTTTCTATCGGGGAGCGCGCGTGAGGGAGGTAGCACGATTACGCAGCAGCTCGCTCGCATGACGTATCTGTCCCAGGAACGCACAATCAAGCGCAAGGTCCAGGAAGCGTTCCTCACTTACTGGATCGAGCACCAGCTCTCAAAGCAGGAGATTCTCACTCGCTATCTGAATACGGCGTATTTCGGTGCGGGCGTTTACGGAGTGGATGCAGCCGCGAAACGTTACTTCGGCAAGACTGCAAAGGAACTTTCACTCAGTGAAGCGGCGATGGTGGCGGGACTTGTCAGGGCACCATCGGCGCTTGCTCCCACTCGCAATTTGGAAGGAGCACGGCAGCGGGCCGGTCTAGTGCTCGATGCCATGGTTGAGACCGGCGCCATTTCGCGCGAGCAGGCAGATGTAGCTCGCCGGCAGCCCGCCACTTTACGCGTGCCGCCGGACAACCCGCCGGGAACAAATTACTTCGTGGACATGCTCCAGGGGGATGTGAAGCGGCTCGTGGGTTCCGTATCCGAAGATTTGACGCTGCGCTCGACCCTCGATCTCAATCTGCAGAGCATTGCCGAAGGCGTCATTGCGCGCCGGCTCAGGGCCGAGGGGCACGCCAAGAAAGTCAGTCAGGCCGCGCTCGTTGCCATGGCTCCGGACGGCGCCATCCTCGCGATGGTGGGAGGACGCGATTACAACGAAAGTCAATTCAATCGCGTTACGCAAGCAAGACGGCAGCCCGGCTCGCTGTTCAAGCTGTTTGTCTATCTCGCCGCTTTCCAGAAGGGGCTCAGTCCCCAGATGACGATGGTTGATCGACCGGTTCAGATCGGTAATTGGGAGCCCGAGAACTATGGAGGCGGCTTCCGCGGCCAAGTCACGCTGCGTACTGCCTTTGCAAGCTCTATCAACTCAGTTGCGGTTCAGCTTGCCGATGCGGTCGGCATCCAATCCGTCATCGACACGGCACGAAAACTGGGCGTGCAATCCGAATTGCCGGCTGTGCCCAGTCTGGCGCTCGGTTCAGGTGAGGTAACCCTACTGGAGATGACGCGCGCCTTCGCCGCTATTGCGGCCAACGCCGAAAGTATCGAGCCGTACGCCGTCCGTGCCATTCGCAAGGGTGATCTAGCTCTGTTCACACGGCCCAAACCTGAGCTCCAGCCCGCAAGCAACCCAGGCGCACGGGCGGCCATCCGTGATCTTCTCATCAGCGTCGTTCGAGAGGGAACAGGCCGCGCGGCGAGGATCAACGGCCCGGCTGCAGGAAAGACAGGGACAAGTCAAAGTTATAGAGACGCGTGGTTCATCGGGTTCACATCCGGTCTCGTCGTAGGGGTTTGGGTCGGCAATGACGACAACAGCCCCACCAGGAGTGTCACTGGCGGCGATATCCCAGCTCGCATCTGGAATGAATTCGTCACTCAATCCGCCGCCGCTCTGGCAAAGGTCGCTCGAGTTCAGCCGCAACTAATTTCGCTCGCCGCTTCCGGGGGAACAAATGCAAAGCCGGGGTCGGGCGCATCCGTCATTCGAGGCGTGCCCATAGTGCACGATACCGGTACGCTCGAGCTTCAGGGGCGCGCGATCCGCTTGTTTGGACTGGAGGGTACCCGTGGCCGGGCTGCGCGGGACTTCAGGCGCTATCTCGGACGTCGAGAGGTGGCGTGCGAGCCAACCGGCAGCGGTAATGAGTACCGATGTAGCGTCGATGATCAGGATCTCTCGCGAGTAGTGCTATTCAATGGCGGTGGCCGAGCAACAGCCAACGCGACACCGGAATTGCGCGCGCTGGATCAACAAGCGCGTTCAACCAGGGTGGGCATCTGGCGCGGAGGGGATGGCGATGATGATTAAGGTACTTCTCGACCCTAAGCGCCCAGCACGTCGTGTCTATCCGCTGAACGGCTTCCGTGAGCGCAAAGCAGCAATCAGCTCAAGCAGTTGATTAAGTCCAAAGCAGCTCACGAGCAGTCGACACTGGCCGGGACACAAGAGAGGAAAAGATAAATCTTGCTTCAGGTGACCTCGACTGGCCCGCTAGTCGCGGCCGCCCTCTTCAGCTTGGGATTTCCAGTACGCGCAGGCGTTGCTTACCGAGATGTGCGGTGCCCTCAGATGAGCTCCATTTGCCACCGGATAAACACGCCCGCGCTACGGCTGCACGTGGAGCCGGACGCGAAAACGGGCGGTGACCGATGGGTCGCCTTCCCAATGACGCCAGTTCTTCAGCCCGATCTCTCCGGTGCCGATTTTCTTGCCCCGAAAGATGAACGAAATCTCGCCACCGGAGCCGATGGCATTTGCCGGATAGTGAGGTTCGGTTGCGACCGCTTCGATGATTTCCTCGTCGTAGCGATCGATCGCCCAGCGGAAGCCCGTGGTCGCGTTCTCCGGCAGGCTTATCCGCACCGAGTCGCCCGCGCGGATATCTACGGTTCGGTCATTGTCTGTTTGACCCAGCAACAGCATCGTTTTGGGAGCCCTTTCAGCGTCAGCCCAGGAAACCGCGCCGGCGGAATACATGAGCCATGCACCCACCCGCGCGGTCACTCGCGCAAGGGACAAAAACGTACATTCCAGCACTAGCTATCCTGGCAAAACGAACCTGGTTCAGACTGTCACGCCATAGCTCTCATTGAAGAACGCGGCATTGATGTAGGCCTCGCTGGCGTAGGCGAACCCATGATCTCCCCAGGACGTTCCCCAGCTATTGCGCACGATGAAACGACGGTCGGCAGTGTAGCCCGCGCCGTACTTGCGCAGGATGTCAACGGCAGCCTTGAGGGTGGTGCCGGCTCCCTCGATGAAAGTTTCCGGAAGGGTGGTCAAGGTGTCGGTTTCCTTCGATGCCATCCAGGTACAGCGCGGAGACAGCTTTGCATTTTTGGCGAGTCTGCCGGCCTTGACGAAATGGTAGCGGGCAACCCCGTCGGTAGACCCCCAGCCGACGCATGATCCTGTCGATTCCTGGTCGCCGACGTTCCACCAGGCGGCGCGAAGGTCCACGCTCGCCGGCAGAGCTGCGGGCGGGGCGGAAACGGCATTGGCCTCTATGGCATGCTTGAAACGCCAGTCCTTCTCCGGACTGTGTGAAGGCACCAGATTGCAAATGCGATGTGCTTCACGCCTCACCTTCGGTATTTTAGCCATCAGTATTCTCCCTTTTCATGTGCGAGAATGACAACAGGTTTCCTCTTTCTGAAACTATGCAGAAAGATTTCACGCGCAGATGCTGGGGGACGTTATTACGTCTTCAGTCGATGCGGACGTGAGACACGTCACACGTGCGAGCCTAAAACGACTCTCGGGCGCCAAGCCCCAATGACCCGCGGAGTCGGGACTGGCTCATGAAGAGACCATCCGCGCGTTACGGGGCTACGATCGGCTCATGCGCGGGATCAGACATTCATCGCGCCCGCCTGCACCGGCTCGGGGCCATGTAATGGCTCCGAGTCGGCAAGGAGGATATTCAGGCCGCGAGTCACGGCCGATGCTTGGTCTCAGTGGGACACGCGCCACCTGAGCCATGGGCGGGCGCCATTGACGACCAGTTGCGTGCGGACTGATCAGGACCGACAAGGAAGATGGCCTGCCCGGCCGGCCACCTTCCGACGTCGCCGCCTGATAGTGCCTATGCGATGTTAGTCGCAGTAGGGGCCAGTCCAGGTGCCCGAGCTGTCGTATTGCATCGTGGCGTGCCCGCACGTTCTGGGGCCAGCAGATGCTGGAACGGCGTAGCTGACGGCGAACGCCAACGCGAGCGCCAGAGTGATCTTGGTCCACATGGTCGTTCTCCTCGTGTGGAAGCCGGAAGTGGCTTCTGCGGACCAGATCGGGGAATGCGACGTTTATTTCCGCGTGGGCATTGGAAGGAGAGTCGCCCGGTACACGTCTTCGTGCGCCCCGCGCGAGCGCGGTTCACATCGGCGTCAGATGCAAGCACGCCAGGAATAACCATCGCTCATCGCTGATCTCGTCTCCGGAAGCCATCATGGCTGCAAGGGAGATTGGCGATGACATCCGATCACGACGACGGGCACCACAGCGGCGTCAGCCGGCGCAAGATTTTGGAATGCATGACCTGGGCCGGCACCGGCGTCCTATGGACAGTCGCAGGCGGAATGCCACGGTCCATAGGCATCATCGGGGAGGCCACGGCCGCCGAACCCAGCGGGCTGACCTTCCTGCAGATCAGCGACAGCCATGTGGGGTTCGACAAGCCCGCCAATCCCAACGCGATCGGCACGCTGGAAGAGGCGATCAACAAAATCCATTCCCTGCCGGTGAAGCCATCCTTCATCATTCATACCGGCGATATCACCCATCTCTCCAAGCCGTCCGAATTCGACGACGCCGACCGCATCATCTCGCAAGCCCGCCTCGACGTGCATTACGTCCCTGGTGAACATGACGTCCTCGACGAGGACGTGAAGCTCTATCGCGATCGCTATGGCCGCGGCACGAAGGGCGCCGGCTGGTACAGCTTCGACGCCAATGGCGTGCACTTCATCGGCCTCGTCAACGTCGTCGATCTCAAGGCCGGCGGCCTGGGCAATCTCGGCAACGACCAGCTCGCGTGGCTGGAGGACGACCTCAAGGGCCGCACGGCGTCGACCCCGATCGTGGTCTTCGCGCACATTCCGTTGTGGACGGTCTATCCGGACTGGGGCTGGGGCACCGAAGACGCGGCACGCGCGCTCGACTATCTCAAGCGCTTCGGCTCCGTGACGGTGCTCAACGGCCACATACACCAGATTATGCAGAAGGTCGAAGGCAACGTCACTTTTCATACCGCCATGTCCACCGCCTTTCCGCAGCCCGCGCCGGGCGCGGCCCCCTCGCCCGGACCGATGAAAGTCGCCGACGACAAGCTGCGCTCGCTGCTCGGCATTGCCGACGTCACCTTCAAGCGTGGCCAGCAACGGCTCGCGATCGTCGACCAGCCGCTCAAGGGCTGAGGCGGGACGCCCGGGTCATGACGGCACTCGCAACTCACATCCGCGTCGCGACCGTACTTGCGGTCGCGGCATTTACAATGGCGGCCGTCTTTCCCGCCGCCTCGGCGCAGGCCGCGGAGACGCTGGTGCAGATCGACCACTTCATCTTCGCGCCGCAACGCGTCAGCGTGAAGGCCGGCACGACCGTGACCTGGGTCAACGACGACGACATCCCTCATGTCGTCGTCGCGAGCAACAAGCTCTTCAAGTCGAAGACGCTCGATACGAACGACAAGTTCTCGTTCACCTTCACGACGCCCGGCACGTACGAGTATTTCTGCTCTTTGCATCCACACATGACGGGAACCATCGTGGTTGAAGCGGCGACCGGAAGCAACGCGGCGCAATAATGCTCGATCGACCGCATCGACAGGGCCTGGCGCTACCCTTGAAAGCCGGGGACAGCATGATGGCGGAAAACGGAAGCGGTGATCATCATGACAGGGCGCGGCGTTTTCGCGATGCCGCGCTGCCCCATCTCGACGACGCCTACACCCTGGCGCGATATCTGCTCCGTGACGCGGCCGACGCGGAAGACGCGGTGCAGGAGTGCTATCTGCGCGCGCTACGCCATTTCGATACGTTCCGCGGACCGGAGATGAAACCGTGGCTTTTTGCCATCCTGCGCAACATCTGCCGTGGCGAATTCGCACGCCGGTCGCACGCCGTGCTCACAATGGACGGTGAGACGGAAAAGGACGCAGACGCCGTTCCCCTGTGGCAAGAGCCGCCGCTCTCACCGGAATCGGAAATACTTCATCAGCGCGACACGAACACGGTCCGTCGTCTGGTCGCGGAGCTGCCGGAGCCGTTCAGGGAGGCGATCGTGTTGCGCGAGATCAACGAGCTGTCGTATCGCGAGATCGCCGACGTCGTCGGCGCACCCGTCGGCACCGTGATGTCGCGGCTGGCACGTGCGCGCTGCATGCTCCGGAAAGCGTGGATCGCCGCCGAAGAAGAGGAAGGTCTGCCGACATGACCTGCGCCGAAGCCGAAATTCTGATCCACGCCCTGCTCGACGGGGAGCTCGATGCCGGGCACGCCCACGACGTGGAAGCGCATGTGGGTCGTTGCCGGCGTTGCACCGCAGAACTGCGTAGCTATCGAGAGATGCAGCGAGCGATGCCGGCCGCGCAGCTGCGCTTCACGGCGCCGATGCGCTTGCGCCATTCCGTCGAGAGGGCGCTGCCGTCAGCGTCGCCACGCCTCTCGAACCGCCGCTCCGTGCTGAAGGGCTTCGCCGTGGGCACGGCACTGTCAGCTGCTCTGGCAGCGAGCCTCGTCATCGCCGTCGTTCGAACGGATCAGGACCACCAGCTACTCGGGGACGTGATTTCGGCCCATGTGCGCTCGCTGCAGGCGGACCACCTGACCGACGTGCAAACGAGCGACCAGCACACGGTGAAGCCATGGTTCAACGGCAGGCTCGACGTCGCACCTCCGGTCGTCGACCTGACGGCTCGGGGCTTCACGCTGATCGGCGGGCGGCTCGATTATATCGACGGCAAGGCCGTCGCTGCGATCGTCTACCGGCGCCGCACGCATGTGATCAATCTCTTCGTCGCGCAGGGAGCAGCCTCCGCGCAGCGCGGGGCGAAGCTCGCGACGATGCAGGGGTTCAACGTCGCGCGCTGGAGTGCGCAGGGTCTCGAATTCTTCGCGGTCAGCGACATCAATGCCGATGAGCTGCGGGACTTCGTCGGGAATTTCGAAGCCGCTCTCGGGGCGTAGACCTGCAGCAGGGCAGCAGCGGTCGATAATGCGCGAGTTTACACGCGGCGCAGCTCGTGCTTTCCTCTAGCTCTAGACAAACACTTGGGACGTCCGCCTTTACCCCCGACCTCGCCATTTCGTTCGCACTGATGGCCACCATCGTGCTCGATACAACGGGAATAAATCGTTCCCTCGACGATCGTGTCTCCTAGCCGACCCGATGCGGGCGTTGCGCATGGCGGGAGGACATCATGGCGAACGATCACGACAATCAAACGGATAGCATTGGCCGGCGCCCCGCCCTTTGCGCAGACGACGCCAGCAATTCCGATCATCGAAAGCGGATGTCTTGCCGAGGCAAATCAAGCGCGCACGGCGCGACAACAGACACCAGGATGTTGAGCAAATCCGAAATCACCATTCTGGCTGTCACCGTGCTCGGCACGCTGGCCGCTTGGCTGGCGGGGCCGCATATTCCACTGGTGCCCCTGCCCCACGACGCGCCAGGTTTGGTATGTGACGCTCCGGCGAGCGCATTCCGGAGCGTCACGCCGCTTTCGTCTTCGCTGTGATCTGCTCGAGCACAAGACCCTTCGTCTCGATGCCGACAAGCCACAGCGCGACCGAAGCGATCAGGAACGTCAGGGCGAACGTGTGCAAGACGTAGGCGCCGAGCCCGTAAGCGAGCATGAAGCCGACCACGGCAGGCGCGAGAAACGATCCGATCCGGCCGATGCCGAAGAACCAGCCGACCGCTGTCGCGCGCAGGTGCGTTGGGTGAAGCTCACTCACATAAATGCCGGTCGATCCGTAGACGCCCGGATTGACCCAGCCGACCGCCGCGATGGCCGCGTACATCCACAGCCCCGAGGCTTCCGCAAACCAAAGGTGGAAGAAGGCGCCGACGAAGTAATACAGGAACAGCACCGGCCGCCGGCCGTACCAGTCGATCAGGAACGCACAAGCCGTGTAGCCAACCACCGCGGCCAGGGACTGAACGAGCTGGAAGCCGATGGCCTGCGACAACGGGATACCGCGTTGTGTCAGGATGGTCGGCAGCATGAACAGGATGCCGTTCGACGACCAGAGGAAGCAGAATGAGACGATCCAGAGCAGGATTGTTCGCTTGCGACGACCCGGCGCGAGCAACTCGAACACGGTGACGTGGTGCGCGGCGTTGGCGCCGGTTTCCGCATTGGCTTCCGGAACAGCCTGCGTTGCAGGCACGGCCTGAACCCGGCCGAGCGCTTCGCGTTCGATCTGCTCGACGGTGCGCTCCGCCTCCGCCACCTTGCCCCGGCTGAGCAGGTAGCGGACCGATTCCGGCATATAACGGCGCACGAAGAACAGCAGGAGCGCCGGAACGATACCGACGATGAACAGGGCGCGCCAGCCGAAGTTCGGCACGATGGCCAGGCTGAGCGCGGCCGCCACCACCAGGCCGACCGGAAACCCCGCCATCATCGTGCCGGTCATGCGGCCGCGAATACGCCCCGGGCTGAATTCGGAGGTCAGCGTGAGCGTGACCGGGACTTCGCCGCTAAGACCGAAATTGGACAGGAAGCGGAAGACCCCGAGCGACAGCACATTCCAGGACGCGGCCACGAGGCCGGTGAACAGCGCGAAGATACCGACCGTCGCCTGGAACGCCGTGCGGCGGCCGATGTAGTCGGAGATCGTGCCCCAGAACAGCGCCCCCAGGAATGCGCCGACCAGGCCGACGGTGGCGAGCAATCCGGCCTGTGCCGGCCCCAAGCCGAATTCCTTCGCGATCGGAGGCAACGCGGCGCCGAACAGCGCGAAATCGGCGGCGTCGAACATGACGCCGAGAAAGGCCAGCAGGAAGAAGTTCCGGTGCCAGCGCGAAAACGGCAGCCGCTCCAGGCGCCCAACCAGTTCGGCGGATTTTTCTGAGTTCGCGCTCATCGGCCCCCCTTCCCTTCTCACCGGCGGATCATAGCGGACCTCGCGCGGGTGATGGCAAGCCACGAAGGCCAGCGGGTCACCGGGTCGCTTCCGCGTGCTTGCGGTAGCGCGCACCGGCGGCGAAAGCGGGCCGCCTCGAATTGGCCCTTGTTCGCATCCGGGCTTCCGAGCAATTGGGGAAATCGTTACCATTCGATGCGAGAGCGGCAACCGTTCTCAGGGAATGCCAGTCCCCAAGCAAATCGAGGAATCGTCATGGCGATCAGCCGAGGGCTTTCATGCATCGTCGCCGGTGTTCTGTGTTGTCCGATTTACGCCTTTGCCGCCGACCCGCTGCCGCGGGCCAAGCCGGAGGACGCCGGGATGTCGTCCGAGCGGCTCGCCGAAATCGGCAAGGCGCTCAATGCCGAGATCGCGCGCGGCCAGATGCCGGGAGCGGTGGTCGCCATCGGGCGCAAGGGCAAGCTCGTCTTCTTCGAGGCGTTCGGCTACCGCGACAAGACAACCAACGCACCGATGACGACCGACGCGATCTTCAACATCGCTTCGATGACCAAGCCGATGACGGCGGTCGCCGCCCTGCAGCTTTATGAGCAGGGCAGATTGCTGATGGATGATCCACTGGCGAAATATTTTCCGAAGTTCGGCGACACGCAGGTCGCCGTGATGGATGCCACGAAGGAAAACATCATCGACAAGGTCCCCGCCGCGCGCAAGATCACGATGCAGGACCTGTTCCGCCATACGTCCGGCCTGATCTACGGCGGCCGCGGCGCGACTGCGGTGCATAAGCTTTTTCCGGAGGGCAGCGGCGCCGCATCCGCCGCCATGACCGGGGCCGAGTTCCTCGACAAATTGAGCTCACTGCCGGTGCTGTATCAGCCCGGCGCCGTGTGGGACTACGGCTTCGGTCTGGACGTGCTCGGGCTCGCGGTCGAATCTCTCAGCGAACAGTCGCTCGGCCAATATCTGCAGGAGCGCGTGATCAAGCCACTCGGCATGGTCGACACCGGCTTCGTCATCCCAGGCGACAAGGTATCGCGCTTTGCGCAGGCTCTGCCGAACGACCCGCTGAGCGGCCAGCCGCAATCGATAAAGCCGACGACGCAGCCTGCGAAGTTCGAGTGCGGCGGCGGCTGTCTGTCGTCGACCGCCAGCGATTACATGCGCTTCGCGCTCATGCTAGCGAACAAGGGCAGTTATGACGGCAATCGCATCCTTGGCCGCAAGACGGTCGACTACATGCTGTCGAACCAGCTCGCGTCGGACGTAAAAAACATGATCGGGATCACCGGAGACCCGACCCGCGCCGATTACGGCTTTGGCCTCGGCCTTGCGGTGCGCACGACGCCGGGCATCGCCCGCATGATGGGCTCGGTCGGCGACTTCTCATGGCCGGGAGCGAGCGGCACCAATTGGTGGGTGGATCCGCGCGAGGAACTCGTGGTCGTGTTCATGGCCCACACGCCGGGACCGATGCGCTGGAAATACCGCCAGATGATCAACGCGCTGGTGTACCAGGCGCTGGCGGATTGAGATTGGAGTGGCGCAACGTGGCGTTGCGCAGCGCTCGTAAATCTCACCGCGGGCCGCCTCATCCTTCGAGACACTCGTAACTCAGCCAAGCTTGCGCCGGCTGCGTAAACTTGCCTGCGTGCTCGCTCTCAGGACGAAGACGGATCACGCGCGGCAGTCGACTCAATACCTCGCGCTTCCGGGCGTTCGCGGGAACGGGATCGCGTCGCGCACGTTGGCGAGGCCCGTGACGTAGGCGATGGTGCGCTCGAAGCCCAGCCCGAAGCCTGCGTGCGGCACCGTCCCATAGCGACGCAGATCCCGGTACCAGGCGTAGTGCTCCTTGTCGATGCCGCGCTCCGCCATGCGCGCGTCCAGCACCTCGAGCCGCTCCTCGCGCTGGCTGCCGCCGATGATCTCGCCGATCCCCGGTGCGAGCACGTCCATGGCCGCGACAGTCCTGCCGTCGTCGTTCACCCGCATGTAGAACGCCTTGATGTCCTTGGGGTAGTTCATCACGATCACCGGCTTCTTCGCGTGCTTTTCGGTGAGATAGCGCTCGTGCTCCGACTGCAGGTCCACGCCCCACTTCACCGGAAACTCGAACTTCTCCTTCGCCCGCTCGAGCACCGCGATCGCCTCGCCGTAATCCATGCGCACGAACTCGGAGCGCACGATCCCCTGCAGCTTGGCTACCAGGCCCTTCTCGATCCGCTCGTCGAAGAAGGCGAGATCGTCCTGCCTTTCCGCGAGCAACGTCTCGAAGGTGAACTTCAGCAGTGCTTCCGCCAGCGTCGCATTGTCCGAGAGGTCGGCGAACGCAATCTCCGGCTCAATCATCCAGAACTCGGCGAGGTGGCGGCTGGTGTTCGAGTTCTCCGCGCGGAACGTCGGCCCGAACGTGTAGACCTTGCTGAGCGCGAGGCAGTACGCCTCCACGTTGAGCTGCCCCGACACCGTCAGGAACGTCTCGCGGCCGAAGAAATCCCGCGCGAAATCCACCTTGCCCTGCGGCGTGCGCGGCAGGTTGGCGAGATCCAGCGTCGACACCCGGAACAGCGACCCCGCCCCCTCCGCGTCGGACGCGGTGATGATCGGCGTATTGATCCAGTAAAAGCCGTTCTGGTCGAAGAACCGGTGGATCGCCTGCGCCAGCGTGTGTCGCACCCGCGTCGCCGCAGCAATCACGTTCGTCCGCGGCCGCAGATGCGCAACATCGCGCAGAAACTCGAGCGTGTGCGGCTTCGGCTGGATCGGATACGTATCCGGATCCTCCACCCAGCCGATCACCTTGATCGCGTCCGCCTGCATCTCGAACGGCTGCCCCTTCGCCGGCGATGGCACGATCGTCCCGGTCGCCTCCACCGCGCAACCGGCCGTGAGCTTGAGGACCTCGTCGGTGTAGTTGGGCAGCGTATTCGGCGCGACCACCTGCAGCGGATGGAACAACGATCCGTCCGACAGGTGCACGAACGAAATGCCGGCCTTCGAGTCCCGCCGGGTGCGCACCCAGCCTTTGACCGTGACCGGCGCATCGTGCGGCGCCTGTCCGGCCAGGATCGCGCGCACGTTGAACGCTCTCTTATCCATTGATCGAGATTTGCTCAGGCCGGGCAACTTGTCCAGTGATCCAACGAATCGACCGGCTGCATCGGGCCGCGGCCACGCAATAGTCTCTTCATCCCAACGGATCAAAGCCCGTAGGCCAATGAGGAACGGTCAATCCGCTACGGCACGAGTTGCTCAGGGGAGCAAGCGAGTAAGTCCAGTGCGTCTCATGACCGGGGATGGGCCAGGCGCCCTGCCTGTTCGGGTCGCAAGGGGTATTCGCGGGATGGATTTGAACCAACGCCCAGCATGC
>Ga0208989_10000206_pt1 | contig 15322 bp, 16 predicted proteins | sample MedBloCAOM3_M1_FD_187852 | JGI IMG/M metagenome (GOLD analysis project Ga0208989, IMG submission 187852) | Forest soil microbial communities from El Dorado National Forest, California, USA - Mediterranean Blodgett CA OM3_M1 (SPAdes) (version 2) | ecosystem: Environmental > Terrestrial > Soil >...
ATTCCGGCAGTCTCTTTCGTCATCACTGCAATTATCCCGGCGCGCTGCCATTAAAAAAATGAAGTGAAATCATCGATTCCGCCCGTTCATTCGGAGTAGCCGGCTCTTCCGATGAAAATCCAGATCAAACGACGGTGCCATTCATTCTCAAGCCTTATTGCAACTCATTCGCAATAGCAACAAAGAACCCCGAAGATGCGCTTGAATGGCATGGTCTTGTGACGTGCGAGCCACACATCTCAGGGATCGGGATCCAAACATAAGCTCAGTCTCAAAATCCAGGGCGCTTGCGCCGCTTGCGATTGGAAGTCTGGTTGTTTGTCCGCCAGTCCCCAAGCGTTGCCGTGCGGGAACCTCGGGTTGCCAGCGACAGCCTAGTCGCGTCCCATCGTCGATCAGGGACCAATGACAAACGAGCGCGTGGGATCGAATCCGTCGCGATCCCCTTGGCCGGAGAACGTTTGGCTGGTTGTCATTGGCGGGCATGGCTCCATGCAGCCCGGGCGCTGTGCCCCATGACTGAAAAAGCCGAAATCTTGCGAGTCTTTTGAACATCGCTCACCTCCACTTCCGCTTTGCGCGGCAGGCCAGTGAGCGAAATGCGATCGGCTAAGCCCGATCGCCAACCCTCACGCGGCCATAGCCGGCGCGACTAATCTCGATGTCTTGCGGCAGCGCGAGTCCGATCAACGTCATCGGATTGGCGTTACCATAGGGAGTACTGCCCATGTGCTCTTCATCAGGGTTGAAATGCCGGTCTCGAACGGGATGTTCGAAACAGCGATTGGCCAATACGCCTGACGGTTATCAGTGTCAAGCGCATTTACCTATCCTCCGGGGAGGATCATTGTTATCCTCCCTGGAGGATAGGAGATTCGAATGCCGGACCACCTACATTCTGCGATTGCCCGACGCCTGAAACGGGCCAATGGCCACCTCGAAACGATTATTGAAATGGTCGAACAAGGCCGGCCTTGCGCTCAAATCGCTCAACAACTGCAAGCCGTGGAAAGTGCAATTGAGAATGCCAAAAAGGCATTGATTCACGACCATGTCAGCCACAGCCTCGAACGATCGTTCAAGGCGTCCGGCTCGAAAGGTCAGGCTGCGCTCAGGGACTTCAAGCTGATCGCGAAGTATCTGTGACGCATGACCACACGAGCGGTACGGCTTTAGCCAGTTGCTAAATGAGAGTGTTGGACCTCTACCGTGACATGGGACAGGTCGGCGAATTTGGCCAATCTTTGCCGGTAATGCGCCGGCTCGCGGCCTCCTGTGGTTGCAACCGAGACAATGGCGCCGAGATGCCCGGGCCCCAGTCGCCAGAGATGCAGGTCGGTGACTTGGTCTCCCTCGCTTTCGATTACCATACGAACTCTCTCTGCCATAAGCGGATCCGGCGTGCGGTCGAGCAGGATGCCGCCGGTATCGCGCAGCAACCCAACCGACCAGTTTGCGATGACAAGTGCGCCGATGAAGCCGGCAAGCGGGTCCATCCAGAGCCAGCCGAACGCACGCGCCAACACTAGCCCGATAATGACCAAAACGGACACGGCGGCATCAGCCAAAACATGAATGACGGCAGCCCGCATATTGTTGTCGCGGTGATGCGCGCCATGCGCGATTTCGTGACCGTGCTCCTCGAATTCCAGTTCGCGTTCATGTTGTTGGCCCTCGTGCGCCAGGCGAACCTTGGCAAGGAAGGCATGCGGTTCCGGAATCTCGTCACGCGATTCCAGATATCCGTCCCGGTCTTTGAACGTGAATAGCTGTCGGCTGCCATCCGGCCTGATGGTCTCGATGCTGACATCGGAGATCCCCGCCAACACACCCAAATCTGCCCTCACGCGGAAGCGTGGCGGCACGTTGTCTTCGAACACCTCGATGTCGACCGCGCCGGTGCCCAACTCGATGCGACGAGGTTCCTCGCCATGATTATGGTCATGACCGTGACCATGGCTGTGACCGTGATGATGCCCGCCGGACAATAACCACGCGCTCGCGACATTGACCGCCAGACCCAGGACCGCAATCGGGATCGCCTCGTTGAAGCTGATGGGAACCGGGTTAAGCAGGCGCGATACGGCTTCGTAGGCAATCAGGAGAGCAATCATCGCCAGAACGATGGCGCTGGAATATCCCGCCAAATCGCCGAACTTTCCGGTGCCGAAAGTGAAGCGGCTATCGTTCGCATATTTGCGGGCATAGGTGTAAGCCAACGCCGCTAACAGCAGCGCCCCGGCATGCGTCGACATGTGCAATCCGTCGGCAATAAGCGCCAGAGAGCCGAACAGAGCGCCACCGATAATTTCGGCGATCATCATGATGCTGCAGAGTATGATCACCGCCCAGGTCCGGCGCTCCGCCTTGTCGTGATCCTTGCCGAGAAACACGTGGTCGTGCGGCGGAAGCTGAAAGGTCGTTTCTGCATCGCTCATGGCTGCTCTCACTTCAGATAGGTGTGGACCACTTCGATGAGCTGATCCGCCGCGTCGGCGTTAAGCGCGCCCGGATTCCTCTCGGGATCGACCAGATGAGTACGGATGTGGTCTTCGACCACCTCGGCCATCAGACCCGCGACGCCGCCGCGAACGCCCGCAATCATATGCATGATGCGCTCGCATTCGGCCTCCTCGGTCAACGCACGCTCGATCGCTTCGATCTGGCCGCGAATCCGACCCACCCGGGCGAGCAGCTTCTTTTTCTCTCGGATCGTGTGTGCCATGAAGCTTAGATAGGGTACCCCCCTAGGCTAGGCAATGGCTGGATCGGCTATCCATCCCCGGGATTTATGAAAATCGCCCGCGATTCAAAAGATGACCCGCCCGGGGGGACAACCGGGCGGGTCGGTACGGCACGGGGTGGATGAGGCGCCCGTGCCGGACGCAGGATCCACGATGAGAGCGTTTTTCGAGCGAAAGCCTGCCCCGGGCCCCTGATCCGGATGGATGCCGGTTCGCGTCAAGAAAACGCGCCAAACAGAAAACCTAGAGCCTCGGTTCTGATTCAATCAGAACCGAGTAAGCTCGAGCTCAGTCGATCATCATTAGTAGTTGCAGGTACGAACGCGGCCCATGTAGTTGCCGTAAGCATCGAACTGGCGAACCCAGCCGCAGCGGCGATAGCCGCCATGGTAGTAGCCGTCGTTCGCAGCGATCGCGCTGCCGACTACGGCGGCGCCGATGAGACCGGCCCCGATACCCCAGCCGAGGCCTGAACCCCCGGCTTGTGCCTGGGTGGTGGTGGAAGCGAGGCTGCCGGTGACGGCAAGTGTAGCGAGGGCGAGAGCGGCAATTTTGGTTTTGATCGACATGAGAAACTCCATCCGGTTGCATGCGGCGCGTTTGGTCCGCATGCCCAGTTGGACGGAGCGTCTTCGAATCCGGTTCGATCCGCGTGCCGGAAATTCCGAGTTTCGATTATTTCTTTGCAATCACAGGTAGTTAGCCGAATGGTGTCAGCGCTTCGGACCGTCCGAAAGCGTTTCCGGATCAAATTTATCGACATCAGCGAGCAATTCGCAGAACGCGCGCGCGCCGTGATCGAGCAAACGCTGGCCTTTCTCCGCGGATGCCTGCGTGGCATCGCCGGCCGCACCGCTTGAGTGAAGGTCCTGGGCCTGCCACGCGAACGGTGCTGGCCGCTGCGTTGAAAGCCAGCGATAATCCTTTTCCATCGCGATACCGGCGGGGCGAAAATCGGCGATCTCGTCGGTACGCACATGTTGCTTATGTCGCGCCAGCATGATCGACGTCTCGACCGCGCCGCCATGGATGCCGTGACGTAATTCCTCCGCTGAAAACAATCCCTCCGGTGCACTGAGGCGGGACCATGCCGTGGTGACAGCGAGAAGCCCGTATCTCGCGCGCAGATCCTGCGCGACCAGCGTCATGGCCGCGCTGTTGCCGCCATGGCTGGTGACCATGACAAGCTTTTTGACACCTGCGCGCGCGACGCACTCACCGAGCGCCATCCACGTCTTTAGCGCCACTTCGGCCGGCAGTGTCAGCGTGCCGGGATAGCTGATGTGTTCGGTGGAAATTCCGACCGGCTGAATGGGAAGGAACGTCGCGGGAATGGTGTCGGCGAGAAGCTCGCGCACCCGCGCAAGATAGGCCTGCGCAATCATGACGTCGGTACCGACAGGCAAATGCGGGCCATGCTGTTCGGTTGCCGCCAGTGGCAAAACCGCAATCCATCGCGCCGGCTCAGCTCCTGCGATGGCAGGCCAGTGGATGTCGGTCCAATCGCGGGGAGGCAGGGTTGAAGTCATCGAGCGAAATGTTTCTTTAGATGGATTTGCGAGATAGTTGTATTCCTTCGAAAGGACGCAGCCAACGTCCAGTGATCCCTATCATGGGCCAGAACGATCGACGGAGTCCAATCATGAAGCCGGCTCTTTTGCCGCGAGCGTTAATTGCCGGCCTTGGGGCCGTTCTCATAACCGTCTCGCCCGCCGGCGCCCAAACCGCGCCGGACAAGGTCTCGTTCGGAACCAACTGGGTTGCCGAGGCTGAGCACGGCGGATTTTTCCAGGCCCTGGCCGACGGCACCTACAAGAGTTACGGGCTCGACGTCACCATCGTGCCGGGCGGCCCAAACGACAACAATCGCATGCTGCTGATTGCCGGCAAGCTCGACTTCTTCATGAGCGCGAACACGTTGATGTCGTTCGATGCGGTCGCAAACAACGTGCCGGTGGTGACGGTCGCGGCCATCTTCCAGAAGGATCCGCAGGTCTTCCTGACGCATCCGGAATCGAAAATCACAAAACTCGAAGATCTCAAGCCGCTGACGCTGTTCGTGTCCAAGGAAGGCATCTCCAGCTATTTTCAATGGCTGAAGTCCGAATATGGCTTCAGCGAGCAGAAGGTCAGGCCTTACACATTCAACTCGCAGCCGTTTCTCGCAAACAAGCAAAGCGCAATGCAGGGTTATGTCACCTCGGAGCCGTTCGCGATCGAAAAAAGCGCCAGACTCAAGCCGGGCATCGTCTTGCTGGCAGATTATGGCTTCAACGCCTATTCTACCTTGATCGAAACCCGCCGCGAGCTTACCGACAACAAGCCCGACCTGGTCCAGCGTTTCGTCGATGCCTCTGTCATCGGCTGGTACAATTACCTGTACGGCGACAACGCGCCTGCTAACGCGATGATCAAGAAGCTCAATCCCGAGATGACCGACGAGTTGCTTGCCTACTCGTTAAACAAGATGAAGGAATATGGCATCGTCGATTCCGGAGACGCCTTGGGCGACGGCATCGGCGCCATGACCGACGCACGGATGGCAAGCTTCTTTGACAAAATGGTGCGGGCAGGCGTCGTACGCCGCGACATCGACTTCCGCAACGCGTATACGCTTCGCTTTACCAACAAGGGCGTCGGCTTGAATCTGCGGCCAAAGAACTAGAGGCGCGATGGTCGAGCCCGTGGCTTTTTGCGAAACCGGCCTCGCGGTGAGCCTGCGCGGCGTCACCAAGGTCTATGACAGCGGCGTAATGGCGCTGGGTCCGCTGGATCTTGACGTGAGCAAGGGCGAGTTCGTGTCGCTGCTCGGGCCGTCGGGTTGCGGAAAATCGACGGCCTTGAGGCTGATCGCGGGCCTCAGTGCGCCGACATTCGGCGCCGTGGGCGTTTCTCATCGTGCCGGTCAGGCGCGCGCGGGGCATTCCATCGGCTTTGTGTTTCAAGAACCGACGCTGATGCCGTGGACCAGCGTGCGCGAAAATGTGCGGTTGCCGCTGAAACTTGCGCATGCACCGGTCGCGGAGGCGAACGCGCGCATCAGTGAGGCATTGGCGCAGGTGGGGCTTACTGAATTTGCCGAGGCTTTCCCACGCGAATTATCGGGCGGCATGAAAATGCGGGTCTCGCTTGCGCGCGCATTGGTCACCGATCCGGATATCCTTTTAATGGATGAACCGTTTGCCGCGCTCGATGAGATCACCCGTTTCCGGCTCAACAACGATCTGCTTTCGCTATGGCGCAATCTGCGCAAGACCGTCATCTTCGTCACGCATTCCGTATTCGAGTCGGTGTATTTGTCGCAACGGGTGATCGTAATGACATCGCGGCCCGGACGCCTCAGTGCCGAGGTTCGCATCGATGCCCCCGAGCCGCGCGGAGAGGATTTTCGAACGTCGGCCGATTATGCCGCCTATTGCCGCAAGGTGTCGCACGCGCTGGCCCCGTTGCATCCCGGAAAGCCCGGTTGATGAGCTCTTTGCAGACGCCGCCATTATCCGCCGAGCAGGCGGCGCCGGATAGCCGCACCCTGCGCCTTGTCCGAATCGTGCTTCCCTTCGTCGTGCTTGCGGCAGGCATCGCGATATGGGAGCTCGTGGTGCGGCTTAACAATATTCCGCCCTATGTGCTGCCGGGGCCGGGCGCAGTATTCCGAACGCTCGTTCAGGACTGGCCGGTATTGTCGCAATCGCTCCTGACCACGCTACTCACCACGCTCGAAGGATTCGTGGCCGCTGCCATCGGCGGTGTCGCACTGGCGCTGTTGTTCAACCAATCGAAATGGCTGGAATATTCGCTGTTTCCCTATGCGGTGATCCTGCAGGTCACACCGGTCATTGCGATCGCGCCGCTGCTATTGATCTACCTTCCGCAGCAAACCGCCGTCATCGTCTGCGCCTGGATCGTCGGATTCTTTCCGGTGCTGTCCAACACCACGCTCGGACTGAATTCGGTAGATCGCAATCTGGCCGGCCTGTTTCAGCTTTACGGCGCATCGCGAATGCAGACACTGCGATATCTCAAACTGCCTGCCGCGTTGCCGTTCATCCTCGGCGGATTGCGGATTGCGGGCGGGCTGTCGCTGATCGGCGCCGTGGTAGCCGAGATCGCGGCGGGCAGCGCCGGTGCGGGTTCCGGTCTCGCCTACCGAATCGCGGAATCCGGCTATCGTCTCAACATTCCCCGAATGTTCGCGGCGTTGCTGTTGCTCTCCGCCGCCGGGATTGTCATTTATGGGCTGCTGGCGCTAACCTCGCATCTGATGTTGCGGCGCTGGCACGAGAGTGCTCTTGGAAAGGAAAACTGATGGTGGGCGGAAATATTTCTTCGGAGAAGATCGATTTGCTGATCTATGGCCCGGGTAAACCGATCGTCGACAACGGTTTTTCCGACCAGTTCGTCCTGCATCCGTTCGAAACCAAGCACGACCTTGAGCGATTGACTCCGGCCATTGCCGGCAAAATCCGCGGTGCCGCGGTCACCTACAGCACGGTACGGGGCGACAGCACCACGCTGTCGCTGTTTCCGAAGCTCGAGATCGTCTCCAGCTTCGGCGTCGGCTACGATCACATCGACGCCAATTACGCGCGCGACCACAATATCGTCGTCACCAACACGCCGGATGTCCTGACCGAAGAGGTCGCGGATATCGCAATGGGGCTTTTGATAGCCACCTTGCGCGAGTTCATCAAGGCCGACCGCTATCTGCGTTCAGGCCTCTGGATGACGCAAAATTTTCCGTTGAGTGTCGGCTCGCTGCGTGACCGCAAGGTCGGGATGGTCGGCATGGGCCGGATCGGCCAGGCGATCGGACGCAGGCTCGATGCGTCGCGCGTTCCCGTGGTCTATCATTCGCGCAATCCGGCTGATGGCGTGTCGTACAAGCATTATCCTGATCTGATCGAGATGGCGAAGGCGGTCGATACGCTGGTCGTCATCACCCCCGGGGGCGCCGCGACGGCGAAACTGATAAACGCCGATGTCATGAAGGCACTCGGGCCGCGCGGCGTGATCATCAACGTGGCGCGCGGCTCGGTCATCGATGAGCCGGCCCTGATCGCCGCGCTGAAGTCGGGGACCATTCTGGCCGCGGGGCTCGATGTGTTCGCCAACGAACCGGCAGTGCCGGATGAACTGCGCGCCATGCAGAACGTGGTGCTGCTTCCGCACATCGGCTCCGCTTCGGTGGTGACCCGAAATGCCATGGATCAGCTGGTGGTCGACAATCTGAAAGCCTGGTTCGCGGGCAAGGCCCCGCTGACGCCGATCCCGGAGACCCCGGTCAAGGGCCGTTAATGACAGGCCGCTACAAAATAGCGCCTGCGGCGTTTTTGGCACTGGTCGCCAGCGGATCTCAGGCGTGGTCGCAGGATGCTTCTACCTTAAAAAAAGACATGGTCGGTCAATGGGAGCTCTCGACCACCGAACGCAGCAAGACCTGCGTCGTCACGTTGAAGAGCGATTCGACGCCGCAAGGTTTGAAGCTTGAACTTGAGCCCGGTTGCGCGGCGGCGCTGCCATTCACCAAGGATATCACGGCCTGGAATATCAAAGGGCTGGATATCGTGCGGCTGCAGGATGCCGCGGGAGCGCCCGTGATCGACTTTACCGAAGTCGAGAGCGGGATTTTCGAAGGCCTGCGAACCGGCGAAGGCATCTACATCTTGCAGAATCTCGCCGCCGCGCGCTCGCTCGCAAAATCGATGGACCAGATGATCGGCGACTGGTCGATGGTTCGCGGCAATGGCCGCGCCGTCTGCGGCCTGACCCTGACCAACACGGAGGCGACGCCGGACAATTTCGCGGTCTTCCTCAAGCCGCGCTGCGATCCGGCGGTCGCAGCGTTTGCGCCGACGGTATGGCGGCTCGAGCGCGGCGAGTTGCTGCTGATGTCGGCCAGCGGCGAGGTCTGGCGCTTCGAGGCCGACGACAACGCGCAGTGGCGGCGGGTGCCCGACAGCGCCGATCCGCTCATCATGCTCCGGCAGTAATGTTTGGAAACGATACCGGTCGATCAACTTTCCTTGCCAGCAAGCCAACACGCAAAATTGTCTTGTTGGCGGCGCGATCCCCGTCCAATCGTCGTGGGCACGGGGCCAGCAAAGGGCACCAAGTCAGCGCGTCCTTGGGAATACCGATCGCGCGGCGACCTGTGCCGAGGAGATGATCCATGCCCGACGTTACGCTGAGCATCGCTGAGATCGACCAACGCATCGCCGCAATCAGGGAAAACCTCACCGAATTGACCGAGCAAGCAGCCGCCTATTCCGGCGGCGCGGTCGAGGAGCTGACGGCGCAGCGTATCGCCGACCAGGAGGCGCAACTCGACCTCCTGACCAAACAGCGCGATGAGCTCGTTCGACCCAGGTCGCGCGTGAAGAAACTGGAAATTGCCGTCAAGCAGCATATGGAAGTGATCGGCGCGGATGGCGTTCATATCGGGACCGTCGACCGGGTCGAAAACGGCCGGATCAAGCTCACCAAGGCCGACAGCGGCGAAGGACATCACAGAGGCCACCATCATTTCATAGATTTGGGGCTGGTCTCGGATGTCGAAGGACAGAAGGTGCGCCTGTCTGCGAATGCGGCGGTCGCGGTTACCCTGGAAGAGGAGAAATCGGGAAAGGCCACCTGACTCGCATCAACTCGGCCGCTACGAAGAGCCACGCACAACTTTATTTAAAGCGGATGTCGATTTGCCGTCGGCTCGTTCGTCGATTTTAATGAGCGAGCCAGTTTGCGGCGATGGTGCCCACGGCTCGCCTTGACGAGGAGTTCTGCGATGCGCTTCATGTTCATAGTCAATCCCGCCCACCCCGGGCCTCCGACGCCGGAACTGATGGAGGCGGTGCACAAGCTCGCCGACCGTGAGATCAAGGCCGGCCGTATGCTCGATAGCGGCGGGCTGATGCCGGTCGCCACCGGCGCCCAGGTGCGCATCACGGACGGCAAGCTCAGCGTCGTCGACGGCCCGTTCGTGGAGGCCAAGGAGGTCATCGGCGGTTACGCGATCTTCGAACTGCCGGGCAAGGCGGAGGCCGTGGCCGCGGCGGTCGAGTTCATGCAGCTGCACAAGGATTTCATGCCGGGCTGGGACGGAACGTGCGAGGTTCGCGCGTTTGCCGGACCTTGAGGCGAGAATCCGGCCCGGATAGTCGGCGGCCATGACGGCCGCCGACATCGATCGCACGATCCTTGCCGTCTGGCGGATCGAGCAGCCCCGGCTGATCACCAGCCTGGCGAGGATGCTGCGCGATGTCCCTTTGGCCGAAGATTTGACGCAGGAAGCCCTGCTGGCGGCCTTCGAGCATTGGCCCGCGACAGGCGTTCCGGAAAAACCCGGCGCATGGCTGATGGCGACCGCCAAACGCCGGGCCTTGGATCATTTGCGTCGCGGCCGGATGCTCGCTCGCAGGCATGAGATGCTTGCCCTGGACATGGAGCAGGAGCAGCAGGCCATGCCGGATCTGGACGCCGCGCTGGACGACGACATTGGCGACGAACTGCTTCGGCTCATCTTCACCGCCTGTCACCCGCGTCTGTCGCGTGAGGCCCGCGCGGCTCTCGCACTGCGGATGGTCTGCGGCCTGACGACCGAGGAGATCGCGAGAGCTTTCCTGCTGCCGGACGCCACGATCGCCCAGCGCATCGTGCGCGCGAAGCGGACCCTTTCGGAATCGGGTCTGGCTTACGAGACCCCACGCGGCGAGGAGCTCTCGCTGCGGCTCTCTTCGGTGCTGGAGGTCGTCTACCTGATTTTCAATGAAGGCTACACCGCGGCGCGCGGCGAGCACTGGCTGCGTCCTCAGCTCTGCAATGAAGCGCTTCGCATGGGCCGCGTGCTCACCTCGATTGCGACCCACGAGCCGGAGGCCCATGGATTGCTCGCCCTGATGGAGCTGAACGCCTCGCGCACGGCCGCGCGTACTGACGCATTCGGCGAGCCCATCCTCATGCTGGACCAGAACCGGGCGCTCTGGGACCAGCTCCAGATCCGCCGCGGTATGCAGGCGCTTGGGAGGGCGCATGAGCTGGGCGGAGCGGGCGGCTTCTACGCACTGCAGGCGGCCATTATCGCCTGCCACGCCCAGGCAATGACGGCGGATGATACCGACTGGCCGCGCATATCCGGACTTTATGCGGAGCTTGCGGCGCTCGTGCGCTCGCCCGTCATCGAACTCAACCGCGCGGTTGCCGTCGGCATGGCCGAGGGTCCGGAAGCGGCGCTCGTGATCGTGGACCGCCTTGCGCACGAGCCCGCACTTAAAAACTACCACCTGCTGGGAAGTGTTCGCGGCGACCTGCTCCACAAGCTCGGTCGCTACGAGGAAGCCCGCGCCGCGTTCGAAGCCGCCGCCGCGCTGGCGGGCAACAAGCGCGAACATGACCTGCTGCGGCGGCGCGCCGCCGAGGCGGCCGATGCTGCGATATCGCCGACCTAAATTAGCCGCAGGCCCTTCATGCTGGCGTGGCCGTTCTTGCCGACGATGATGTGATCGTGGACCGATATCCCGAGCGGACCCGCGATGTCGATGATCGCTTTTGTCATCTGGATATCCGCCTGCGATGGCGTCGGATCGCCGGAGGGGTGGTTGTGCACCAGGATGACGGCGGTCGCGGATAATTCCAGCGCCCGCTTGATCACCTCGCGCGGATAGACCGGCGTGTGGTCCACGGTGCCCGTCTGCTGCACCTCGTCGGCGATCAGCTGGTTGCGCTTGTCGAGAAACAGCACGCGAAACTGCTCCTTGTCGGCGAATGCCATGCTGGTACGGCAATAGGCGATCACGTCATTCCATGACGACAGCATGGCGCGCTGCTTCAGCTCGCCTTTGGCGATGCGGCTTGCGGCGGCCGCGATCAGTTTGAGTTGTGTGACCGTGACGTCACCGACTCCATCGACTTCCCGCAGGCGCGCTTCCGGCGCGTGAATGACCTCGGCGAACGAGCCGAATTTCTTGAGCAACGATTTGGCCAGCGGCTTCATGTCGCGCCGGGGCTGGGCGGTGAACAGCACCATCTCCAGCAATTCGTAATCGCTCAAGGCGTCGGCCCCGGCGCCATGAAAGCGATCGCGCAGCCGTTCGCGATGGCCGAGATAATGCGGCGCCTCGATAGATTGTTCTTGTGTATCGTTGGTTTTCGCGGGCATCGGCGCCAACCATGCCGTGTCGGCCAGGTTTTGCAACCACGAATTGTCGATGATGGGATGGCCGGCCGCAATTATGCCGCGGCCGGCGGCCTCTCGGCGTTGCGCTGCGACAGCGTGAAGATTTCGACGCCGTGGGCGGTCACGCCGACCGAATGCTCGAATTGCGCTGATAGCGAACGGTCGCGCGTCACCGCGGTCCAGCCGTCGGACAGGATCTTAACATGCGGCTTGCCGAGATTGATCATCGGCTCGATGGTGAAGAACATGCCGGGCTTCAGCACCACGCCTTCGCCGGGCCGGCCGATATGAATGATGTTCGGCTCGTCGTGGAACATGCGCCCTAACCCGTGCCCGCAGAAGTCGCGCACTACGCTCATGCTCTGCGGCTCGACGAAGCTTTGAATGGCGTGGCCGATGTCGCCGGTGGTGGCGCCGGGTTTCACCGCGGCGATGCCGCGCATCATGGCCTCATAGGTCACCTCGATCAGCCGTTCGGCTTTGCGGGCAATCGGGCTTAGCGCATACATCCGGCTGGAATCGCCATACCAGCCCTCGACGATGAAGGTCACATCGATGTTGACGATGTCGCCTTCCTTCAGGACCCGGTCCCCGGGCATGCCGTGGCAGACCACGTGGTTGATCGAGGTGCAGGTCGAATAGCGATAGCCGCGATACATCAGGGTAGCGGGGTAGGCGCCATGGCTGAAGGCGAAGTCGCGGACGAAATCGTCGATCCGCGAGGTCGGCACGCCCGGTTTCACGATATCGGTGAGTTCGTCGAGGCACTTGGCCACCAGCGCGCCGGCCTTGCGCATGCCGGCAAACCCGCTCGGCCCATGCAGCTTGATCTGCCCGGTTTTGCGTAAGGAGGTATCGGAGGCTTCGATGTAGCTCATGGGCTGATCATGTCTTCGGGGGAATAGGTGATTTAAAGCTGTAACTTAATGATCGGGGCGATCAGTGCAAGCCAAGGTTGGTACCTCCACCTTGTCATGGCGCGGCCGGAACCGCTGCAGCGTCCTGAATTCGGCAGCAATGCGCATCGCCTCAGTTCGAAACCTCTACGGTGGTCTCCACCGGCAGCGCGCCGCCGCGGATGCGGATTTCGCGCACCGGATAGGGCACACGGATGCCCTCGTGCTTGAAGACATCCCAAAGTGACAGCATCACGTCGCTTTTCACATTGTCCATTCCGTCCGGATCGGCGATCCAGAAGGTCAGGGAAAACTTCATGCCGGCCTCGGCGAATTCCACGAGGATGCAGCTCGGTGGCTTGCCCTTGATGGCGCGCGGTGCCGCTGCAGCAACGTCCACCGCCAGTTTGCAGACCAGCCGTGGATCGGCTTCGTAATTGGTGCCGAAATTGACTTTCACCAGCGTGTTCTTGTCGGTGTAGGTCCAATTGGTGACCTTTTGCGTCACCAGATCCTCGTTCGGGATCAGGAATTCGCGGCCGTCGCCGGCGGCGACTGAAATATAGCGCGTCTTCATCGCGCTGATCCGCCCCGAGCTGTCGCCGATGGTGACGAGATCGCCCGGTTTCACCGACTTATCCGCCAGCAGAATGATACCGCTGATAAAATTGGCGACGATCTTCTGCAAGCCGAAGCCGATGCCGACGCCGGCCGCGCCCGAGAAGATCGCCAGCGCCGAGAGGTTGATGCCGACCGCGCTCATGACGACCGCGACCGCAAATATCATCAGGCCAAGCCGGATGATCTTGATTAGCAGCACCTGGATCGAGGGTGTCAGATCGCCGGATCGCGTGATCCGGCTTTCCACGAAATTGCTGGCGATATTGGTCAGCCACAGCGCCACAGCCAGCAGCACGCAGAGCTTGATCAGCAGCAGCGGCGTCAGCCGCAGACCTCCGAGCACGATCGAGACAGAGTCGAGCGCTTCGATGGTCGGCTCAAGCTGTCCGAGTATGCTCAGCGCCGCTACCAGCCATGCCGACAACGACACCAGACGGACGATAAATGTGTTGCGAATGACCGATGTAACGAGCCGGATGATCAGCCACGCGAAGGCAAGATTGGCGGCTACCGCGAGCAGATAGCTGCGGCTGGGCCAGGTCGACGTGAGCATGACCACGCGCGCCAGCGTCATCAGCACCGCGAACACCGCCGTCGGCGCGCTGCCGACCAGCACGCGCATGAACAGCCGGAGTGGCGCTGGCCAGCCCATGGCGAGCGATGTCATGTCGATCCGCGAGCGGATGGCAGCGCCAGCGCCGAATGCGATTCCGGCGCCGGCCAGAATTAGCCCTAGCTGCAGATAGAACCAGGGCGACGTGACCTCCGCGCCGACCGAACGCGCGGCGGACAACAGAAATTCGCTGATCTCATTCAGGTCCATCGCCAAAATCTCATCTCAAGGCAAATCGTCAGACAAACTTGATTCGAATATCCGGCAGATTCCCATAATCGCGGCGCCGATACCATCGCTACGGCATACCAGCGGTTAAACCCGATAAATCGCACATATTATCGCTAGCTGCAAAAATGGGTTGGCGTCGAACTGTGGCGACGATAAGGATGCAATTGCAAGTATTTGAGATGATTTGCGAAAGCTCATGGGTTCTCTCGATTCGGTCAGCATAGCCATTCTTCTCGGCGCGGTTCTGGTGATGGCCGGCATTCTGTCGAGCCTGCTCGCGCTGCGCTTCGGCGCGCCGTTGCTGCTGGTGTTTCTGTTGATCGGCATGGTGGCCGGCGACTCCGGTCCCGGCCAAGTGCGGTTCGATGACGTGCGCACCACCTATCTGGTGGGGTCGGTGGCGCTGGCGCTGATCCTGTTCGATGGCGGCCTGCGAACGCGGTTTCAAAGCATCCGCGCGGTGCTGGCGCCATCGATGGTGCTGGCGACGGTCGGCGTGCTGCTGACGGCGCTGATCACCGCGCCGGTCGCCAGATATGCGCTCGATCTGAACTGGGCCGAAGCGTTGCTGGTGGGCGCCGTGGTGGCGTCGACCGATGCCGCGGCGGTATTTCTTCTGGTGCATGCGCAGGGCTTGCGCCTGCGTCCGCGTGTCGGCGCGACGCTGGAGGCCGAATCCGGGACTAACGATCCGTTCGCAGTATTTCTCACGCTGATGCTGGTCGAACTCATTTCGATCGGCGAAAGCTCGCCCTTGCATGTCGCGCTGGAATTCGGCCGCGAGGCCGTGTTCGGCGCCATCATCGGCGTCATCGGCGGTCGGCTGGTGGTGCTGGCGCTTAACCGGGTGGCGCTGCCGCAGGGCCTGCACGCGCCGTTTGTCGCCACCGCGGCGCTGGTGATTTTCGGCGCGGCGCAGATCGCGCACGGCTCGGGATTTCTCGCCGTCTATCTCGCCGGCATCATCATCGGCAACCGGCCGACCCGCGCGCATAATTCGGTGGTGACGTTTCTCGACGCCGCGACCTGGCTGGCGCAGATCGTGATG
>Ga0208989_10000207_pt1 | contig 15292 bp, 15 predicted proteins | sample MedBloCAOM3_M1_FD_187852 | JGI IMG/M metagenome (GOLD analysis project Ga0208989, IMG submission 187852) | Forest soil microbial communities from El Dorado National Forest, California, USA - Mediterranean Blodgett CA OM3_M1 (SPAdes) (version 2) | ecosystem: Environmental > Terrestrial > Soil >...
CGCCACTCTCGTGCACCAGGGCCAGGCGCGCGACGTTCAGTCGGTGATGGTCGACGGCAAATGGCTGATGCGCGATGGCGCGGTGCTGACCATGGACGAGCCCAGGGTCCTGGCCGAGGCGCAGAGGGTCGCGAACGCGGCCTGGTCGCGCCAGTTCCGCGCCCGGATGGACCTCAAGGTGCCTGACGGTTTCTCGCCTGATGCACTGCCGTGATTCTTCTGGACCGCGGGCGTCCCGCCCGCTCATGAACCCGAGCGGGCGGGACGCCCGCGGTCCGCTTGAGCGTCCTGGTTCCACCTCCATCACTCCTCCTCGGCACGGCGCGCGTCGCCGGCCGCGGGACGCATCGCCTCGCCGGCTGCGTCCAGCGCCCTCGCGAAGTCGAACTCCTCCTCTTCCCGGGGCTCCGCCTTCTCGAGCCAGTGCTGGGGCCGGCGGTTGCGCAGCCAGAACATGCAGGCCGTGGTGTCGGGAGGACAACGGACGGTATGAAGCACCTTCCTCACTTCGCCACGATAGTGGAAGATCTTCTCGGTCTCGTAGCTGTAGCCTGTCGCTCGGGAATGCAGGCTCTGGACGACGGCGGCATCGGCGACATCGCGGCCCTGCTTCACTGCAGCGGCGAACTCGGGGATGGTCGCGATCCAATTGTCGACGGTGCGGACGGCGACATCGAAAAGCCCCGCGAGATCTTCGTTGGTAGCGCCCAGCAAGCAGAACTTGCGGGCGAGCTCGCCGTTCGCGGGCTTGTAGAGAATGGGACGTCCTGGACCGGCCATATGTCGATGCTCCTGCGCTGTGCTCGGGAGAGACATAGTGATTCATTAAGTATCAGTCAAATTAAATATTAAGTTTCACTATGATCCGCCTGCGTTCGGCGCAGTGCGCAAGGAGCAATTTTAGGAATTTATGCGTGCCATTGCAGGGCAATGTTATTTCCGAGCCGAGCGCGATGGAGGAGTGTGCTGGCAATGCATGCATTTCCAGCAAAATCCCGGCCGACAGCCTGAGGAATTCCATAGCGAATTTACTGTTGCCTTGTCGGGTCGTCAGGCGTAACTGTTCTTTTGAACAAATCAGGAACGACGGGGAAGGCTCAGAAAACGAGCTCCTGTCTCAAGTGACACTACAGTTTCATCGGCACTGCAAGGCAAAGGAAAAGAGCGATGAAGGACCGGATCGACGCCATCTTGCAGGCCTTCATGGACCATCAGGCCATGGAGGAAACCAAGTCTTATCTCGAGCGCGGCCGGCGATTTGCAGGTCTCACTGTTGACGATCTAAGCAAGGGATGGGCAGCGGCCTTCACCGCCGTGTGCGCATACGGAGACGAGAGTCGGGAAACCGATCTCGACGATTTGGGAGCTGAGCTTGGTTTGCGAAACCTCAAGAGGCCCGAGCACCTCGTCCGTCCTCGAGCGATGCAGGCCGCTCAGGCGCGCGTGAGGAATTCGCAACATGAAGCCTTCGGTCCGGTGACGGAGGCCATCGACAGATTCATGGAGAGGATGGACGAGCCCAAGAATTAGGCTGCATGCCGGACTCTGGAAACTGTTGAGATTCATCGAGGGCGGGGTTCATCCGTGATGATCGCTTTGTCAAACAGTTTAGGGTCGTTGTGTCCTGCCCGCGTCATAGCCGCGATTCGCCGCGAGTGTGCAAGCCCCGCCCATTGCCGACATCGCCTATCCTTTGCGGAAGAGGAGTGACTGGCCGTATATCGCAGCAACGAAACTTGAAGGATTGTCCCGTGCAAGTTGCCATCCTTGGAGCCGGCGCCGTCGCCTATGGCAAAGCAGCCCTGCTTTGCCGCGATGGGCACGATGTCACCCTGTGGTCTCCCTCCGGCAAGCGGACCGCGACGCTCGCCACGGGCGCGCCGCTGGTGGCGACCGGCGCCGTCGCAGGCCACTTTCATCCGCGTATCGCAGCAAGCTGTGCGGACGCGCTGTCGGGCGCGGAGGCCGTGGTGGTGGCGGTGCCAGGCTACGGACATCGCCATGTGCTGGACGCCGCGGCGCCGTTTCTGCGCAGCGAGCAGGTGGTGGTGTTCAGTTCCCATATGTCGTTGGCGGCGCTCTATCTGGCAGAACTGCTGCGCAAGCGGGGCGTGACCACGCCGATCGCGGCCCTCGGCACGACCGTCACCACCGGGCGGCAGACCGGGCCCGACGCGGTGAATGTCGGCTCCGTTCGCGCCCGTCTCGACGTCGCGGTGCTGCCGCAATCCGCGGCGGCCCGCGGCCTCGAGGCCTGCCGCGAGCTGTTCGGTGACCGCTTCGTGCCGCGCCAGGGGCTGCCGGCCATCGCGCTCAGCAATCTCAATGCGCAGAACCATCTGGCGATCGCCATGTGCAACCTCACCCGCATGGAACTGGGCGAGGCCTGGGGGCAGAACCGCCACATCACCCCAGCAGTCGCCAGGCTGATCGAGGCGCTCGACGCCGAGCGATTGGCGATCGCCACCGCATTCGGCGTCGAGGTGCGCACCATCCACGAGCACTTCCACCTGTCGTTCCACGTGCCGATGGGCCCACTCGCCGAGATGACGCATGCGCTGGCGCAGCGCCCCGGAGACGTGAAGGGCCCGACCACGCTCGATAGCCGCTATGTGACCGAGGACGTGCCGTTCGGCCTGGTGCCGACGATCCGGCTGGCAGCGCTTGCAGGCGTGCCTGTGCCGCTGCACGAGGGCGGCGTGCGGCTGATGTCGGCGCTCTATGGCCGCGACTTCGCGGCGGAGAACGACATCCTGCCGCAACTCGGGGCCCTGTCGCGCGAGATGCTGACCGAGCTGGGTTGAGCGATCCGCGGTTAATCGCTGGCGAGCGCCGTGCGCTGGCGTCCGGCGGTATGGCGGTTGACGTAGTCCGGCAACCCGAGATTGCCGCGCAACGTAGTGCTCTCATATTCGGTGCGGAAGCGGCCGCGCCGGCGCAACTCGGGCACGACCAGCTCGACGAAATCATCGATCCCGTGCGGCAGATGGGTCGGCGTGAGGTTGAAACCGTCGGCGGCCTCCTCGGCCATCCACTCCTCCATGGCATCCGCGACATCCTCGGCCGAGCCCTTCAGCAGCAGGCCGCCGCTGCCGGCCGACTTCTTCTGGTAGAACTGGCGAATGGTCAGGTTCTCGCGCTGGGCGAGGTTCCACAGGTTGTAGGCGATGCTGCGCACTTTAGCGTTGACCGGTTCCGGCACTGGCCCGTCCAACGGATAGCCGGACAGATCGCCGAACGAGCTGAACAGGCTGGCAAGACCCACCATCGGATCGATCAGCTCCTGCAGTTGGTCGAACTTCGCCTGTGCCTCCGCCCGCGTGCGTCCGACGATGGTGGTGACGGCGGGCATCACCTTCAGCAGCTCCGGCGCGCGACCGTACTTGGCCATACGCGCCTTCAGCCCGGCGTAATAGGCCTTGGCACCGGCAAGATCGACCTGGGCGGCGTAGACCACATCGGCGTTGGCGGCGGCGATCTCCTGGCCCTGCTCGGCGGCGCCCGCCTGCACCAGGATCGGCCGCCCCTGCGGCGTGGGCGGCGCGCTGAGCGGGCCGCGCACGGTGAAATGCTTACCGCGGTGATTGAGCACGTGCAGCTTGGAGGGATCGTAGAACTGGCCTGACGCCTTGTCGTGGACGAAGGCGTCGTTTTCCCAGCTGTCCCACAGGCCGGTGACGACATCGACGAACTCCTTCGCCCGGTCATAGCGGGTGTCGTAGTCCAGATGCGTGTCGCGGCTGAAGTTCCAGGCTTCCTGTTCCGACCAGGAAGTGACGACGTTCCAGCCGGCGCGGCCGCCGCTGATGTTGTCGAGCGACGCGAACTTGCGGGCGATGTGATAGGGCTCGTTGTAGGTCGTCGACGCCGTTGAAACCAGGCCGATATGGCTGGTCATCGCCGCCAGCGCGGACAGCAGCGTCAGCGGTTCCAGTTCGACGTTGCGGTTGGTGCGGGCGAGCGATCCCGGAGGATTGTCGTCGGCGCGGATGCCGATGCCGTCGGCAAAGAACACCATGTCGAACTTGCCGCGCTCGGCGATGCGGGCGCTGTTCAGGAAATACTTGAAGTCTGTCGCGCCGCCGGGAGGAATCTCCGGATGGCGCCAGGCGGCGTCGTGGTAGCCGAGATACCGCATGGACAGTCCCAGCTTCATTTGAGTCTTGCGCATCGCACGGGCTCCTTCAGTAAGTGTAGCCGGCCTTTTCCATGTACTTGCGTGCCAGATCGAGGTCGTAGGCGATCGGCTTCAAGAGATCGTGGTCGTATTCCGGCGCCGACCAGGCCATCGGCACCGTGCCGGCGTTGCCGTAGCCGCCGGCGATTTCCTTGACGATCTGGTCGCGCGGCATGGCGTGGCTGATGGCCTGGCGAATGTAGGCGGCGGCCTCCGCCGCCCGCGACGGATCGCTCTTGCCGAGCGGGGTGTCGGTACCCACGCCGAACACCGGATGCTTGAGGTTGTAGGCAATGTGCTGCCACTTGTAGGAATCGAAGGTCATGACCTTGCCCCAGCTCTTATCGATCGTGCTGACGACCGGTCCGATGTCGTACATCGGGTCGTGCGCATCGATCTCGCCGGCCTTCAGCGCGCTCAGCACCGCATCGGTGCCGTTGATGTTGACGACATAGAACGTCTTGACGTTGCCGGTATGCGGCTTCCAATAGGCCTCGTTGCGCTTGTAGCCATAGGCCTTGCGTGACGGGTCGAAACCCGTGGGGATCCACGGCCCGGTGCCGACGGCGCCGCGGGCGGTGAAGCTTTTGCCGTCCGAGGTCTTGACGACGTAGCTGCCGAGCCAGGTGCTGGCGGCGTGGCTGCGCAGCGCCTCCGGCTTGATATCCTTGTAGGCGTGCTCGGGCATGATCGCGAAGGAGCCGAGAACGCTGTTGAGGAAATCGAAGCTGTAGGCGGGCAGATCGACGGTGATCTCGTATTTGCCGGTGACCTTGTAGGCGCTCGGGTCGCCGAACACCCGCGCGCAGGTGGCCTGCATCTGCGAGCCGTAGGCCTTGTTGAACATGGTGTCCCAGGTGAATTTCACGTCGGTTGCGGTGAACTCCTCGCCCGAATGCCACTTCACCCCCTGGCGCAACGTCACCACCCAATGCTTGCCGTCGTCCGACATGGTGTGGCCCGTAGCAAGCGAGGGGATGAGCGTTTTGTCCTGCCAGCTGCGGTATTCGTAGAGGCAGTTGTAGGGAGGCCCGAAGATGTTCGATTCATGGTAGCCGATGGAGTACATCGGAATGAGCGAGCTCGGCGCCGGCCAGGAGGCGAATGCGGCCGTGGCGTCGGCCCCGGCACCCTCGATCGTCCAACGCTCGGGCTGCGGATAGAAGGTGGGCATGTAGGTGGTGGCGTCGAAGCCGGTGAGCTTCGGGTTCACCGCGATCACATCCTGCGGATAGAACAGGATCGTCAACGGCTGGATGTCGTACCAGCGCTTTTCGAAGTCGTGGTAGGCCTTCAGCCGGTCGGCGTCGTGCAGGCTGTTGGCGACGGCGAGCAGCGAGCGGTCGATCTCCTTGTCATCGACGTAGTAGAAATTCTGGCCGCTGGGCGGCATTTCGGTGCTGCCGTACAGTGCGTACGGCGACGGTTTGATCGACGCGTATAGATATCGCTCCAGATAGCAGTCCCAGCCGCCATCGACATGGGTCTTGCCATCGCCTTTGGCTCGCCGCGGCCCGATTACCGAGAAAGGCGCGAAGCTGGTCACCACATCGATGCCGATGCGTGACATCTGCGCCGCCGCCAACGTGCCCCACACCATGCGAGCCGGCTGGTTGTTGGGGATCATCATGTAGAGCTTGAAAAACGGCGTCGCCGCCTTGCCAGGCCCTGCCACGGCGGTGAGCGCGGTGGCGAGAGAAGCCTGCAGAACATTGCGTCGACTGGCGGTGAGTTTCGAAGAAGACTCAGTGCTCATGGGTGAACTCCAATCGATCATGCGGGGTTGTGGCAGGCGGCCTGAGTTTTCGGGCCCATCGGCTGCAGCGCCGGATCCTGCTCGCGGCAGATCGGCAGGGCGGCGGCGCAGCGGGGATGGAAGGGACATCCGGTGGGGCGGTTCATCGCACTTGGGACTTCGCCGCGTAGATGCACGCGCCGGTCGACGGCGCCGGGGCTCGGTACGGGAATGGCGCTGATGAGAGCCGCGGTATAGTGATGCCGCGGCCGGGCGAAGATCTCGTCGACGGCGCCGATCTCGACGATGCGGCCGAGATACATCACCGCCACATGGGTGGAGATGAACCGCACCGAGCTCAGATCGTGCGAGATATACACATAGGCGACGCCGAGCTGGTCCTGCAGTGCCGCCAGCAGGTTCAGGATCTGCGACCGGACGGAAATGTCGAGCGACGATACCGGCTCGTCCAGCAACACCACGTCCGGCTCCACCGCCAGAGCTCGGGCGATGCCGACCCGCTGGCGTTGGCCGCCGCTGAATTCGTGCGGGTAGCGCACGCCGTTGCGCGGCTCCAGGCCCACGGTCTCCAGCAGGGCGGCAATGCGACCGTCCCAGTCGCGCTGGTGCTGCGGTGCGTGCACCCGAAGCGGCTCACGCAGCGCTTCATTGATCGTCCAGCGCGGGTTGAGCGACAGGTACGGATCCTGGAACACGTACTGCATCCGCCGGCGCACGGCCAGCATGGCGGTGCGGTCGGTCCCGGCCAGGATCGGGCGGACGTCCCGCCCATCAAGGAGGATCTCGCCGGCGTCGGCAGGTACGAGATCGAGGATGCTGCGCGCGGTGGTGGTCTTGCCGCATCCACTCTCGCCGACCAGGCCGAGAGTCTGGCCTGCCTGCAGCACGAAGGAGACGTCATCCACGGCGCGCACGACGCCGGACTGGCCGCGCTCGATCATCCCGCGCTTGGCGACGCGGTAATGCTTGCGCAGGCCGCGAACTTCGAGCAGCGGGGTCATGGCGCATCCTCGCCTGGCGAGCCGCGGCGCAGGCAACTGACGCTGTGGCCGGGGGCCAGCAGATGCTCGCGCGGCATCACCCGGCGGCATTCGGGCGCTGCTTCCGGACAGCGGTCATGAAAGCGGCAGCCTGGCGGGGCATGCAGCAGATCCGGCGGCCGTCCGGCGATGCTCGGCAGCACCCGCCGGGCGCCGCTGTAGCTGTGGTCGATCCGCGGCATGCTCTGGAGCAGGGCCCGGGTGTAGGGGTGCTGGGGCGCGTTGAAGATCGTGGCGGCGTCGGCGGTTTCGCAGACGCGGCCGGCGTACATCACGGTGATGCGGTCGGCCATGCGGGCAACCACGCCCATGTCGTGCGTCACCAGCACCATCGACATCGCCAGCCGCTGGCGCAGCTCCGCCAGCAGATCCAGGATCTGCGCCTGGATGGTGACGTCGAGCGCTGTTGTCGGCTCGTCCGCCAGCAGCAGCGCCGGCTCGCACAGCAGGGCCCGGGCAATGCCGACGCGCTGCTTCATGCCGCCGCTCAGCTCGTGCGGATATTGCCGCAGCCGCGCCGCCGGGTCGCTGATGCCCACCAGCGCCAGCAGTTCCGCCGCCCGGTCGAGCGCCGCCTGACGAGACACGCCGGTATGCCAGCGCAGGATCTCCGTCAGCTGCTGACCGATGCTGAGGATGGGATTGAGCGAGGTGGCCGGGTTCTGGAAGATCATCGCCATCCGCCGTCCGCGAATCTGCGCCAGCCGCTTGTCGGATTGCCGCAGCAGGTCCTCGCCCTCGAACAGCACGCGGCCGGCCACGATGCGCGCCGGCGGCGGTGCCAGGCGCAGCAGCGCCAGGCTGGAGACGGTCTTGCCGCTGCCGGATTCACCGACGATGCCCAGCGTCTGGCCGGGGGCGACCTGGAAATCGACGCCATCGACCGCCCGCACCACGCCGTCACGCGTGTGGAAATGCACCTTGAGCCCTTCGACCGCCAGCAGCGGCGCCAGTTGCCCCGCCATTGGGGGCGCCGGCTCAGGCGCGGAGACGGGGATTGAATGCATCGGTCAAGCCATCCGCCAAAAGATTGAAGCCAAGCACGGTGATGAAGATCGCGGCGCCCGGCACCAGGCAGGCCCAGGGCGCCACCTTCAGGGCCTGGTAGTTGAAGAACAGCATCTGCCCCCAGGAGATCGACTTCGGATCGCCGAAGCCCAGGAAGCTCACCATCGCCTCGGCCAGGATGGCGCCGCCGATCCCCAGCGCCACCAGCACGATCAGCGGCGGCAGCGCGTTGGGCAGGATGTGGCGGAACAGGATCTCGCGCCGCGTCGTGCCGATGCAGCGTGCTGCCTCGACGAATTCGGCATGGCGCAGCCGCAGGAATTCGGCGCGCGTCATCCGCGCGATCTGGGGCCAGGAGAACAGGCCCAGCAGCAGGATGATGGTCATCAGATTGAGGTTGGGAATGCGCTCCAGCGCCGTTCCCACCACGATGATGCCGAACAGCCGCACCACCGCCAGGATCACCACGAACACCGGCACGATCATGAAGAACTCGGCGCCGCGCATCAGCGCTTCGTCGGTGAAGCCGCCGATGTAACCGGCAACGCCGCCGACGAGCACGCCGATGAGGGAAGCGATCAACATCGCCCCCAACCCCACCGCCAGCGCCGTGGGGGCGCCATAGATGGCCCGGCTGAGTACGTCGTAGCCGTTCCGGTCGGTACCGAGCCAGTTGCGCGCACTGGGGGCGGCGTTGGCGGCACCGCGCAGCATGGCGGAGTTGTCGTTGGGATCGTAGGGCGCGGCAAACGGCCCGATGATCGCCGTCAGCACCACCAGGACGACCAGGAACAGGCCGATCATGCCGGCGCGATTGCGGCGGAAGCGGTGCCAGGATTGCCGCCAGGCGCCCGAGGGCGGGCGCCGCGGCGGGGTGGTTTCGGCCGAGGCCGCGGGGACGAGGTCAGCGTCCATGTCAGGCCAGCCGGATGCGCGGATCGATCGCCACATAGGCGATGTCGGTGAGCAAGGTGGCCAGCACCAGCATGACGGTGATGATCATGGTCTCTCCCATGATCACGGGATAATCCAGCTGCTGGATGGCCGCGATGTAGAGTGCGCCCAGGCCGGGCCAGGTGAACACCGTCTCGGTCACCGGGGCGGTGCCGAGCATCAGGCCGAACAGCGTGCCGAGATAGGTCAGTTGCGGGATGAAGGCGTTGCGGAGCGCGTGGTGCAACACGACGCGCCGGGCCGGCAGGCCGGAGGCCCAGGCGGCGGTGATGTAGTCCTGCCGCAGCACATCCACCAGCGAGGATCGCATCAGCAGCGTGAGCGTTGCGGTGTTGAACACGGTGAGCATCGCCACCGGCAGCACCATGTGCCATAGCCCGTCGACGACGACGCTGCCCATCAGCAGGTTGCGGGTGGAATAGGCGCCGTAGGACGGAAGTATTCCGAGCCAGTAGGAAAAGATCAGGATCAAGAGAATGCCGACCAGGAACCCCGGCAGCGAATGGCCGAGCATGGCCGACGAGACGATGCTGAAATCCGCCCAGCCGTGCTGCCGCATCGCCGCGATCACGCCCGCGGCGGTGGCGACCAAGGTCGACAGCAGGATCGCGGGCAGCTGGATCTTGAACGTCTCCAGCCCATATACCCAGAGCAGATCGCCGACCGGCTGGTTGTAGACGATGCTGGTGCCGAAATCGAAGCGCACGACGGCCCACAGCCACGACAGGTATCGGTCGATGAAGTTGCCATCGACGCCGTAGAACTTGCTGAGGGCGGCGATCATGTCCTCTGAAACGCCGGGCGTTTCGGCGAGCAGGATCTGGATCGGGTTGCCGATGGCGTTGATCAGCGCGAACAGTATGAAACTTACGCCCAGGATCAGGGCGACGGAGAACGCCAGGCGGCGCAGGATGAAGCGCAAAGCGCCCAACTACGGCACGCCCTTAAGCATGATGATCGGCAACCCAAGCATTCCATGAGAATAGGAAGCCGGAAATTAGCTGGGGAAATGCTTTCTTTTGGGAATACCATAATATTTTGTTATGGGGATTTTACGTGAAACTGCGCCAATTAGAGGCTTTCCGGGCGGTCATGCTCTGCCAGACCGTGACGCTCGCCAGCGAGATGCTTCATATCTCGCAGCCGGCGACGACACGCCTTCTCGCCGATCTCGAGAGCTCCCTAAAATTCAAGCTGTTCGATCGGGTCAAGGGACGCCTCCATCCGACGGTGGAAGCGCAAGCGCTCTACGAGGAAGTGCAACGCTCCCTGGCCGGCATCGATCGTATCTCCCGGGCGGCGGATGAAATCGGGAATCTGCGGCGCGGCACGCTGCAGATCGCGGCAGCGCCGGCGATTGCACTCTCCTTCCTGCCGCACGCGATCGCGGACTATCTGAAGACGCGCCCGGAAACACACATCTCGCTGGCCGTGCATTCGTCCCACTCGGTCATTGACATGGTGATCGGTCAACGCTGCGACGTCGGCTTCGCGATTCTTCCGATGAATCGCAAGAGTGCGCATGGCGAGCGGCTGATCTCCACGCGGATGGTCTGCGCATTGCCAGCGGGGCACCGCCTCTGTGCGCTCGATACGATCAAGCCGGCCGATCTTGCGGGAGAGCGTTTCGTCGCACACCCGCGCAGCGTGGAGTCCCGCCTGCAGATCGATACGTTGTTTGCAGCCCATGGCGTCGAGCTGAAGCTGCAGATGGAAAGCCAGCTGTCTCACGCAATCTGCTCGTTCGTCGAGGCGGGAGCGGGCGTCTCATTGATAGATGCGATCAGCGCCTGGGGCTATCGGGGTGCGGGTGTCGTCTTCAAGCCCTTCGAGCCATCGCTCGCCACCGACTTTGCGTTCCTTACACCTTCGCGACGGCCGGCGCCGTTGTTGCTGAAGTCATTCGTCTCTCACGTGCGAGAGTTCGCCCGGGCAGAGCTCGGCCCTGACGTCGTTGCCACATGACGGCGCTCCGGGGCCGGAAATCATGACATGCGTATGCGCGTCGGCGATGGTGCGGCCAGTCGGAATCGAACCAGCACTTCCGTGAGGAAACCTGATTTTGGGTCAGGCAGCCTATGCTTCGCCCCCGACCAGTCCGCCGTTGATACGCACGTGCCATCCTCCTTCTGAGCGTCTCATGTACTTGATATAAGACTATCAATGATCCGCCGTGCGTGATCCCAAATGCATACCCAGCGACTTATCGCGTGGTCGCGGGCTTCAAGGTCGATACCGGCGGGCGTCTCGAACTGAGCGCTGCCGGGGACCAGACCGACCCTCTGGTGTGCGGGCCAGCGTCCGGAGAACTTCTACATGCTGGGGAGTATGGGGCTCGCGGTGCCGATCGCGCTTGGTGTCGCCCTCGCACAACCCAGCCGCCAGGTTTTTGCCCTCGAAGGAGACGGGTCGCTGCTAGAAATTGACCTCGGCTAGCGCTCGACTTGAGCGAACGACTTGTCCGCGGCGTCCAGATGGCTGGCCATCGCGGCGGCGGCATTCTCGCCCTCGCCACGCACGATCGCATCATAGATCTTACGGTGCTCCGCCGCCGCGCGCGGCCGTCGATTGGGGGCGGCCGCGGCGGCGCGGCCATGTTCCTCGAGGATCTTCCTCAAATCCTCGACCAGCTTGACGAGGATGGGATTGCCGGACGCCTCGGCGACGGAAATGTGGAACTCGGCGTCGTATTTGTTGCGCTCCTCGGCATCGTCGCAATCTTCCATGCGCGCGAGAAGGCCGGCCAGCCGACCGAGCTGTTCGTCGGTTCGACGCTCCGCGGCGAGGCGCGCCGCCGGGATTTCGAGATAGCTGCGCACTTCGTTGAGATGTCGCGGCGAGAAACGGCCCAGGAGGAGCGGTGCGCGCACGCGGCGCGACGCGACGAAGGATCCCCGGCCGCTTTGTGATGTGATCAGGCCGAGTGCCTGCAAGCTGACCAATGCCTCTCGAACAACTGGCCGGCTAACGCCAAAATTTCGCGCCAGCTCGAGCTCTGAGGGCAGACGCTCGTCGACCTTCAACTGACCGTTGTCAATCAGCGCGATCAGCTGGTCCCGCACATCGTCGGCGGCGCTACGCCGGGCCACTTTCGCGATCGTCGAGAAGAGGTTCGCTGACGACATCTTCGCTCTGACTCTCCAGGCTGACCTATCAACCTGTCTTACAGGTAGCTATGCCGCCCGTCGATACGGTTCATGCAAAATACCCAGATAAATAGGTATTGCGCGAAGGAAAACCGCTGCGCCATAGTCAGGCTGTCAGACAGGTTGGGGAGAGACTATGGGGGCGGTGGCACGCGTCGGCGTTTTGGTACGGGACGGCTATCAGGAGCTGGAGTTCTGGTATCCCCTGCTCCGACTGCGCGAAGAAGGCACGGACGTGACCGTGATCGGCGCAGGCGATCGCACCTATCACAGCAGGCTCGGTTATCCGGTCATTCCCGATATCACGCTCGCGTCTGCTTCCGATCAGCTCGACGCGATCGTCGTGCCTGGCGCCTCGGCGCGTGACGCTGTCGATGCTGACACCCGCCAGTTCCTGAAGCGCGCCCATGCCCGAGGCGCTATCGTGGCGGCCACTTCCGAGGGACCGCGCGCGCTTGCCGAGGCAGGCATCTTGCAGGGACAAACAGCATCAAGCGAAGGCGTGTCCGTAGACGGCTCGGTCATCACGGCGCGTTCCGCCGACGACCTGCCGGCTTTTTTTCGCGCGCTTGACGCCGCTCTTCAGCGAAAGGTTCAGTAATGGCGAAGATCCGTACCGTTCTCGGCGACATCGCCCCAGAAGACGCGGGCGTCACCCTCACGCACGAGCACATTCGCTACGCTTATCCGGGCTGCGAGCATGATCATCGCAACGTCTGGGACTTCGATACCGTCGCCGACGAGGTCGGCAAGATCCTCGAACTCGGCGTGAAGGACTACGGCATCAAGACCGTCGTCGACCTCACACCGGCCGAGATCGGCCGCCATCCCGAGCTGATGGCCGAGGCCTCGCGGCGCAGCGGCGCGCACATCGTGGCGACCACGGGCTTCTTCCCGGAAAGCAGCGCGATGGGTATTCCCTTCCATTGGCGGCGCCAGAAGGTCGAGTACATCGAGGAAATGCTTGTCCGCGACCTCACGGAAGGCATGGTCTACGACAACCGTATCACGCCCCACAAAGCGGGCGTGCTGAAGGTCTCGACCGGCGGCCTCGGCAAGCTGCAACCGACGCCGATCGGCGACGACGGCCGTCACATCGGCATGTACGAGCGCAAGGTCATCAAGGCCGTTGCCGGCGCACAGCGCAAGGTCGGCTGCGCCATCAACACCCACACCCAGCCGATGGACTACTCGTTCACCAATCCCGGCATCGAGCTGCTCGATCTCCTGGAAGAAGCCGGCGCCGATCCGGGCAAGGTCGTGATCGGACACGCCTTCGTCCATCCGACCCTCAGCCAGCTCAAGGAGCTCTGCCAGCGCGGTGTGAACCTGCAGATCGATCACATCGGCATTCCCTGGCAGAACGAAAGCGCCGAGCAGCTCGACGAGTTGATCGCCACCGCAGTCGTCGAACTCACCAACCTCGGCTACATCGACCGGCTACTATTTTCCTACGACCGGTTCTTCAGCCACGCGCGCGGGCCCGTGTCGGAAGAAGAACCCGAGCAGCTGAACGAACTCGTCTACTGGGGCTATCTCCACGATGAGTTTGCGCCCCGGCTCGAGAAGAAGGGCTTCGGCAAGGCCGAGCTCCAGAAGGTCCTGGTCGACAATCCCCGGCGCCTGCTCGCCTTCTAAGTCGAGCTCCCAACGAAAGGCAACAGCCATGAACCTCAGCGACGCCCAGATCGCCGTGTTGGCGGAGAACCAGTACCAGGAGCTCGAACTCTGGTACCCGATCCTGAGATTGCGGGAAGCCGGCGCGAACGTCGTCGTGGTCGCGCCGAGCGCCGACCAGGTCTATGCCAGCAAACTCGGCTATCCGGTCGCCGCCGATCTCGGCGCCGAGGAGGTCGATCCCGCGACCTTGGACGGCATCGTCATTCCCGGCGGCTTCGCGCCCGAGGGCATGCGCCGCCACAAGCCGATGGTCGACCTCGTCCGCGCCGTCCACGATCAGGGATCGATGGTCGCCGCGATCTGCCATGCCGGCTGGATGCTGGCCTCGGCCGGCATCGCCAAGGATCGCAACGTCACCTGCGTCTCGATCATCAAGGACGACGTCATCAACGCGGGCGGCCGCTACAGCGACGTGCCGGTCGTGCGCGACGGCAACATCATCACCTCGCGCCTGCCGAGCGACCTGCCCGACTTCTGCCGGGAGATCGTGCGCTACCTCGAAGCCGCGCCCACGCGCCGTAACGACCTCACGAAGCTCCGCTCCAGGAACGCATCGTCCGCCAACTACACGCAGCGCGCCAACCTGGTCATGGGACCGCGCGGCCGGGCGTCCGCCAACTACACAACGGGGGTTTCGGTCGAAGAGTTGACGGATTAGGCCGTCGCGACCGCTTAAACAGAGGGGGCAAGGATGAGGAATGGGAAGTCTCGGAGCTGGCTCGACCGCCGGCACGTCATGGGCATTCTTGCCGCCGGCGCAGCGATGGTCTTTACCGCTGGCGCAATGGCGGCACCCGATGAAGCCGCCCGCAAGCTTCTGCCGGACGACATCAAGCAGAAGGGCCTGCTGATCGCAGCCATGCCGCTCGACTTCGAGCCCTTCAACTACCTCGATGCCCAGAACGCGCAGATGGGCCTCGACGTCGATCTCTTCAACGCGATTGGCGACGTTCTCGGTGTCAAGACGGAGATCCAGCGCATGGGCTTCGCCTCGATCGTCCCGGCCGTGAAGGGTGGGCGCGTCGATGTGGGGATGTCGGCGATGGGCATTCTCGAGGCGCGCCTGCCACTCGTCTCGTTCGTGCGCTACGGCCATTTCAGCAACGGCCTGATCGTGAAGAAGGGCAACCCGGCCAACGTGCGCAACGACCAGGGCTGCGGCGCCAAGATCGCCGCCGAGAAGGGCACGCAGCCCCTCTTCCTCTGGCAGAAGATCGCCGACAAGTGCGCCGCCGACGGCAAGCCGAAGCCCGAGATCACCATCTTCGACGGCAAGGGCCCGCAGGTCCTCGCGGTCGAATCGGGCCGCGCCGACGCGGCGGCCGTGGGCTATGCGACCGCGATCGTCGCCGCCAAGCACTCCGACGGCAAGCTGCAGGCGGCGCCGGGCGGTCCGGTTCCGGGCGGCACCGTGGAGTGCGGCATCGCCTTCGCCAAGGATCGCAGCCAGCTTGGCGATGCGATGAAGGCCGCCCTTGACGTGCTTGTCGCCAACGGGACCTATGACAAGCTCTTCGCCAAGTGGGAATTG
>Ga0208989_10000209_pt1 | contig 15280 bp, 15 predicted proteins | sample MedBloCAOM3_M1_FD_187852 | JGI IMG/M metagenome (GOLD analysis project Ga0208989, IMG submission 187852) | Forest soil microbial communities from El Dorado National Forest, California, USA - Mediterranean Blodgett CA OM3_M1 (SPAdes) (version 2) | ecosystem: Environmental > Terrestrial > Soil >...
GCGATAATCACCGCGGCCCAAACAACGTCGGGATCGTTGTGCCGCCGGGCGTGGCCCACGCCATCCGCGTGGAAGGCTCCGAAGATGTGATCATGATCTACGGGACGAGCACGATCTTCCATCCGGAATTCGAGGGTCGCATCGCCAGCAACATCGAGACGGCGGCGTTGCCGCGGGAGTGGGCAACATTCCTAGGTAGGGGCGATTGACCTCAATCGCCTGCGGGCGGTTCGGTGAACCGCCCCTACCTTACGTCTTGTGAAGCGCAGCTTCGATCCGGCGCAGCCGGAACTAATGGACCGGCCGCAGCCGGTCTCGGCCGAATTGGAGCGGGATTTGCGAAATCTGCGGCAACTCAATCGTTATTTCGGCAGCTATGCGGTTGTCCTTCGCTTCATGCGACGATGGATCAAGCCGGGCGATCGCCTGCGTGTTGTCGATCTTGCCACCGGCTCGGGCGACATCCCGCGGCTGATTATCGATTTTGCGCGCAAGATCGGCGCGGCCGTTCAGATCGATGCGCTCGATCAACAAGCGTCTACGCTTGAGATCGCGAAAAAATTGAGCGCTGATTACCCGGAGATTTCGTTCTTGCAGGCGAACATTCTCGAATGGCAACCGCCCGACCGCTACGACATCGTCCTCAATACACTCGCCCTTCATCATTTCAGTGAGGAAGACGCCGTGCGCTTGCTGTGCCATTGCCGTGAGCTTTCGCGAAAATACGTGCTCGTCTCCGATTTGCGTCGCGGGTGGCTCGCAAGCCTCGGCGTGTATCTTTTGACCGCGCTGATTTTTCGCGAGCCAATGACGCGCTATGACGGACGACTCTCAGCCGCGCGATCATTTTCTTTTAGGGAATTAGCTGAATTGGCGCGCCGTGCTGGCTGGAAAAACTTCGGGCACGGCAAATTCCATTTCGCACGACAAGCAATTTGCCTCGATGCCGCGTGACGCTGCACCCATTTGTTAATCGAAGCGATTTGCCAGGCCGGCTCGGACCGAGGAACCTCTCAATACTTGTTTCGGTAATGAGAGTCATCACAACCGTCGACGGAATTGAATCTGGGCAACGCGCGGGCAAGCGCCGCGTCCTTGTGCCGACTATGGGTGCGTTGCACAAAGCGCACGGCGAATTGATCCGGGTGGCGCGCGAGCACGTGGGAAAGGATGGCGAAGTGGCGGTGAGCATCTTCGTGAATCCGCTTCAGTTCGAGGCGGGCAGCGATTACGAAAAATATCCGCGACCGGAAAAAGCCGACGAGGATTTCTGCCGAAAAGCCGATGTCGATCTTTTATTCCGGCCGGCGCCAGGCGAGATGTATTCCAAAGATCGTTCGGTGTTTATCGATGAGACTGCGCTATCGAGTACGCTCGAAGGCAAGTCGCGGCCCGGACATTTTCGCGGTGTCTGCACAGTGGTGGCGAAGCTCTTCAACATTCTTTCGCCGGATGCAGCCGTCTTTGGCGAAAAGGATTTTCAACAACTGGCCATCGTCCGTCGGATGGTGCGCGATCTTAATTACAAGATCGACATCGTCGGTGTGCCGATCGTCCGCGACGATGATGGTTTGGCCTTCAGCTCGCGCAATCAATACCTGGACGGGGAAGAACGGAAACAAGCGCGGATCCTGCGGCAGGCCCTGCTCGCGGCGGGAAAGTCTGGCAAGAAATCGGCGAAAGAGATTGTCGATCTTGCGCGCGAGATGATCGGCGAAGTACCCCTCGCGCGAATTGATTATGTCGGCCTTGTCGATGCCGAAACGTTGCAGCCAGTTGAAACGGTGCAGCCAAATTCGTTGCTCGCGCTGGCCGTTTTCTTCGGGAAGACGCGCTTGATCGACAACATCCGGTTGCCATGAAGCAATACGATTTTGTCGTCATCGGCAGCGGTATTGCCGGACTGAGCTTTGCTTTGAAAGCGGCCAAGCACGGTTCAGTTGCGGTCGTCACAAAACGAAAAGGCGCGGACAGCAACACGGCGTGGGCACAAGGCGGGATCGCATGCGTGACGAGCGACGAAGATTCGGTCGAGCTGCACGTGCGCGACACACTCGAAGCCGGCGCCGGTTTGTGCGACGAAGCCGTGGTCCGCACAGTTATCACGGAAGGCCCGGAGCGAATCCGGGAACTTGTCGATCTTGGATTGCAATTCGATGAGCGGGAGGTTTCCGGACATCGCGAATTCGATCTGGGCAAAGAAGGCGGGCATTCGAAGCGGCGTGTTTTGCACGTGCGAGACGTTACGGGAAAGGAGATCGAGGAGACGCTCCTGCGCGAGTTATCTCGCCAATCACATGTCGATCTTTTGGAAAATCACATGGCAGTCGATTTGATCACGTCTGAGAAACTCGGATTCGCCGCCGAGAACCGCTGTCTCGGCATCTATATTCTGGATGAGAAAACCGGCGAGGTGGAAACGATCCGCTCCGATCGGGTCGTGCTCGCGACGGGCGGTTGCGGGAAGGTTTATCTCTACACAACCAATCCGGACATCGCGACCGGTGATGGCGTGGCCATGGCTTGGCGGGCCGGCGCCCTGATCGCGAACATGGAGTTCATCCAGTTCCATCCCACCTGTTTGTTCCATGCCAAGGCGAAGTCGTTTCTAATTTCGGAAGCGGTGCGTGGTGAAGGCGGAATTTTGCGCAACACGCGCGGCGAAGATTTCATGAAACGTTATGACCCGCGCCGATCGCTCGCGCCGCGAGACATTGTCGCGCGCGCGATCGATGCTGAGATCAAACGCTCGGGTGCGCCATGCGCTTTTCTCGATATCACGCAGCAATCGCCGGAATTCATTCAGGAACGTTTCCCGCACATTTACGAAACGTGTCTGCGCTTCGGGATCGACATGACGAAGCAGCCGATCCCGGTAGTGCCGGCGGCGCATTATCAGTGCGGCGGCATCAAGACCGATGTGAATGGCGCGACGAGTTTGCCCGGGCTCTATGCGATCGGCGAAGTGGGATGCACGGGGTTGCATGGAGCAAACCGCCTGGCCAGCAATTCGTTGCTCGAGGGACTGGTGGTGGCGCATCGTGCCGGTGAAGCCATGAATCGGGACAAGTCGATTTCCGGCGCGTCGCGAAAGATCTCTCTGCCCGAATGGGAATCGGGCGACGTGCAAGACGTCGACGAGCTGGTGGTGATTTATCACAACTGGGATGAGATCCGGCGTCTCATGTGGGACTACGTCGGAATCGTGCGCACGAACAAACGCCTGCAGCGGGCGAGCGCGCGGCTGCGAAACCTCCAGCGCGAAATCCACGAATTCTATTGGAACTTCAAAGTGTCAGTGGACCTGCTGGAGCTGCGCAATCTGGCGACGGTGGCCGCGTTGATTGTCGATTCCGGGTTGAGCCGAAAAGAGAGCCGCGGCTTGCATTTCACTCTGGATTATCCGGAACCGAACGATCGACAATTCAAGCATAACACCATGCTGAGTCGCGGTTAAGAATGGAATGGATAGTGCTTATAATTTGTAACCGCCAGCGGCACTGGTTTTTCCATAGGGGAAAGGCCTTGCCTAAGGCGGGAACATCGCATACAAAGAGAATTCGGCCTTAGCCCATGAGACCAAGCCTTGCCCTCGTTTTCGTCCTGGCCGCGCTGAACGTGCGCGCCCAATCCCCTTACGAGAGCAGTGCGGACTTCGCCAAATACGCCATGAAATTGCGCGAGGTGGCGTTGGCGAAAGTGGAGCCGCAAGTGTTCGTGCCGACGACCTCGCGTCCTGCGGCGCGGAGGTTCCCGTGGAAAACGAACATCGTTACGACAGTGTTCTGGATCGGCGAACAAGCGGGCGGAAATAATCCGGTCCCCAATTTCAAAAGCTCGTGGGACGCAAATTGGACGAGCAGTTACGGTGGTTTTGATACGCCGGATTCGTCCGCGCGACGCAATTACATCCCGGTGGCGTTCATTCCAAAGCAGAACCCATTTTATTTCGCGTTACCCTACAACGACGTCACCCACGGCCAGTTCAAACCGGAAGCTCCGCTTGTTATTCCCTGGTTTAAACAGGCGTATACAGCGCCGGGGCAGTCCGTCTGCAAAAGTCGCTGGATTGCCATACGCAAGGGCAATCGCACCTGCTATGCGCAGTGGGAGGATTGCGGTCCGTTTCGAACCGACCACTTTCAATACGTTTTTCAAAACGAAAAGCCGAAGCCGAACTTAAACCATGCCGCTGGTCTGGATGTGTCTCCCGCTGTTCGCGATTATCTCGGGCTGGCACCGACCGATGTGACCGACTGGCAGTTTGTCGAAGTTCGTGATGTGCCGCCGGGCCCGTGGCGAACCTACGGCGAGAACAACAATTTCGTTTTGGCAAGGCGACAACTCGAACAGCGAGTTGTCCAGAAAGCGCCCGAAGCGCCAAAGAAATGAAATTTGCGCGGGTTTAGCCGAGTCGCGCCGCAAACTTCTCGAATGTTTTCTGCAGTTCCTCGGCGCGCCGAAGCAATGGTTCGCACGTTTGCCGCTGTGTAACGCAAAACGCAGCCAATGGCTGGAACGCGGCCGAAACTTCCGTGTAAAAAAGTTCGATGGCATGGGTGAGCTGCTGCTCGATTGTCTTAAGCAGTTCGGAACATTTGGAGGACATTTGCTCACGGTAGGTCTCGATGATTTTCTTTCGCTGCGCTAACGCCACCACCGTTCCAATGACGAGGGCCGATGCCGCCAGGATCCCGGTGACATCGGCAACCGCGGCGCTGCTCATCGTGGCGATCACGGCAATAATTCCACCGGCCGCGGCGACGCCGACTGGCACGCGTAAGCGCGCCGAGGTTTCGCGGAAAAGTTTCGCGAGTTGCTCTTCGACGCTCTTTCCGGAGGCGCGTTCGGCCAGCGCGAGCTGGATCGATTGCAAGAGTTCGCGGCGCTGTCGCGCGAAATCCGGAGGCGCCTTCGGCACTTGCGCTCCAAGCTCACTGGCGAGATGGACCTCAATCATATCGCGCAATTGCGGCCACAGCCCGCGCAAATCCGCTTCCAGCAATTTCACGGCATGCTCGATCTCTGGTTCGACCGACCTGCGCAATCTCGTTTCGATTTCCATTTGAAAATCGCGCTCCCAATGGCTGCGCTGCCAGATGATTCGCCATGTTCGCCAAAACGAGAGTCTTTCCTGGAGCAGTTTTGTTCCTTCGGCCGTGGATTCTCGACAAGCCTTTTCCACCCCGCGCAAGAGACCCGCGACCTGGCGCGATGTTTGTTCTTTGCGCGCATAAAGAAAAAGATCGACCCGCGTAAGCCGCGCTTCGTCCCGCAGAATTGTTTCGAACGATTGCCGGAGATCGCCCTCCATTTCGTTGAGCATCACGCGCGCGGTCTGATTAGCGGAGCGCAGTTTGAGCATGCGTGCGCTCGATTCGGAAACGATTGCGCTGATTTGCTCTTCGAGGGGGCCGAATTCGCTTTCCTTCCAAAGTTCGTCTTTAACCACGGTAGCGGTGCGAGCGAGTAACGCCTTGCGCGCGGAAACAGCGAAAATGGGCGGAACAAATCCCAATTTCTGCATGGCGGTGTCCTGCAAATGTCGCCGGATGATGTCGATCTCGGCTGGTTCGCGCAAGTCCGCCTGTTGCAAGACGAACACGACGTTCTTGAGCCATTTCTTTTGCACGAAGTTCAGGAGATTCCAAGCTGATTGGGTCCACGGATTCGCCACGGAAAAGACGAAAATGACGAGATCGGCGCGAGGCACGAAATTCTCGGTCACAGTCTGGTGCTCCACCACCATCGTGTTTGTGCCGGGCGTATCGACCACATTGAAATCGAGCAGAAAAGCAATGGGCAGGTAACGCTCGGTCAATTGCGGCGAGACTTCGACGGACTTTTCCTCCGGGCCATGGCGAAAAATGTAGACGCGATCGGTCGCGGGAAGCACGTCCGCCTTGGCGAACTCATGACCGAAGAGCGCATTGAGCAGCGAAGATTTTCCGGATTTTACTTCGCCGACGACGACAAAGAGCAGAGGCTCTCGAATATCGGAGAGGAGGCCGTGAATAGTATCGAGCACGGTGGACGGCCGCCTCATTTCGGTCCCGAGCTTGAGCAATTCGGCGAGCGCAGTTTCGAGCTCACTTCGAAGCTGCAGATAATGATCGGCGATCATGCCGGAATAATTACCCTTTGGGCCGCGGCGCAATTGTCGATCTTGGCGAAGGAGAACCGGTTGTCGCGGGAACTGTCGGCGGCTCCTTGTGCGGCTTGGGAGTTTCCGGCACCGCCTTCGCAATCAACTCGGAAACGGTCACGAACTTGAATCCTTTGGCTTCGAGCTGATCGAGAGTCGAAGGCATTGCTTCGATTGTTCCCGGATGAATGTCGTGCGACAGAACAATCGAGCCCGCCCGCGTTCCTTTGATGATGCGATTGCAAACCACGGCCGGCCCGGGCCGTTTCCAATCCAACGGGTCGACATCCCAAAGAATAATCTGGTAGCCGAACTCGTCGTGAATCCATTTCTTTTGACGGCCGCTGATCGAGCCGTAAGGCGGACGCAACAAGGTCGGTCGCGCCCCGGTTGCGCTCTTGATCGCGTCCTCGGTCTTTTGTAATTCCCGGCGCACCCCTTCATCCGACATCTTTCCAAGATTCGGATGCGACCAGGAATGGTTCCCGATTTCGTGCCCCTCCCGGGCGGCGCGCTGCACAATTTCAGGATGCTCCACGACATTCTGGCCGATCACAAAAAACGTCGCTTTTATATGATGAGCGGCCAGTAAATTGAGCAATCGAGGGGTGAGCTTCTCACTCGGGCCGTCATCGAACGTCATCGCGATGTAAGATCCATCGACGTGAACGAAGCTGAAGGTGATGGGCGGATCAGTCGGCGTCGCGGGCTGGGGCTTTTCGCCCGGCGGAGATGCAACCGTGTCCTCAGCGCGAGCCAGGTTTGTGGCAAAGAGCGTGAGTGCGAGAAGAAACAAGAGACGGTAAACCAACATTCGCGAAAAAAAGGCAGAGCCGAACTTCGCTGTATCTAGCAGAGGCGGCTCGTAACGCAAGGCGGGCTACAATCGTTTTTGCATATGCATTTTGCTCGATTACTTCTTCGTTTCTTCGCGAAGAAACGAAGGAATTTTGGCAATCATCCTGCTGCCTAAGGACGAGCGATTCGCTGTGGCACCCGCTACAGACGAACGCATTTCTTTTGCATGAGAATTTTGCTCGTCGAAGATCACACAGAAAGCCGGAAAAATCTCCAGCGCCTGATCGAGCGGCGCGGACACGAGGTGGTGGCCGTGGCAAGCGCGGAAGAAGCCAAGCAGGAACTCGCGACCAGGGAATTCCCCTTTCTTATTCTCGATTGGATGTTGCCCGGCGAAAGCGGAATCGACCTTTGCCGCGACTTGCGGAAGCGGCCGCGCGGCGATGAGTTCTTTATCCTCCTTGTCACGGCACGCGCCGATACGGAAGACCTCGAACAGGCGCTCGAAGCCGGCGCGAATGATTATCTGACGAAGCCGCTGGATTTGGGACTCCTCAACGTGCGAATCTCCGTAGCCGAGCGGCAGATTCGTGAGCTGGCGGAACGCAATCACGCGCGCACCGCGCTCCAGGAATCGGCCCGAACCCTCACCAACATTCTTGAAAACACGACTGATGGATTTTTCGCGGTCGATCCGGAATGGAAATTCACTTATCTCAATTCGGAAGCGGAAAAATTACTCGAGCGTCAACGCGATGATCTTTTGGGCAAAGAGTTGTGGGAGGAATTTCCCGAACTGAAGAATTCGCCATTTGAGCGCAATTACCGGCGTGTTATGGCGGAGCGAGTGCCGGTGGAATTCGAGGCCAGCGACCGCGCCGGCAAGATTTGGTTCGAAGTGCACGCTTATCCAGGAGGCAGCGGCGTCTCCGTCTTCTTCCGCGATACGACTGAGCGCAAACGCAACGAGGAGGAGCGCCTGACCACGAGCAAACTGGAATCGCTCGGCACCCTAGCCGGCGGGATTTCGCACGATCTCAATAATATTCTCACCGTCATCTCGGGAAACATTGGTTTGGCTCAGGTCGAAGCGCCGCCCGATGCGGGCAGTCTTCTGTCATTTCTTTCTAAGGCGGGTCAGGCCGCACAACATGCCGCCCATCTCTCCAGTCAACTGCTCACGTTTTCAAAGGGTGGCGCGCCTCTTAAGCGTGTGGTTTCGATCTCCGGGGTAATTGGCCACGCAGCGGAGTTTTCGCTTTATGGTTCAAATCTTCGCGCCGACATCGATATCCCGGTTGATCTTTGGAAATCCGAAGTTGATCCCGGACAGATCGAACAAGTTGTCAACGCGCTCCTGCTCAATGCGCGTGAAGCGATGCCTGACGGTGGCACGGTTCGCATTTCGGCCCACAACGTTGTGCTGGAAGAAAAGGCCGGCACGCCGCTGCCCGCTGGACGTTACATCAAGGTCATGATTGCAGATCGCGGGGAGGGAATTCCCGAGGAGCTGGCCACAAAAATTTTCGATCCGTATTTTACGAACAAGCCCACCGGCAGCGGTCTTGGTTTGTCCATTAGCTATTCTATCGTGAAAAAGCACGGTGGCATCCTGCATCTGGAAAATTCCTCGCGGGAAGGATCGACATTTACTTTTTATCTTCCGGCCACGGAACGCGACGTGACCCCGCTTGAACCACCAGTAAGCGAGCGCGCCTTCAATTTTAATCACCAAAAGGTTCTCGTGATGGATGACGAAGCGGCCATCCGTGACCTCACTTCGCAATTGCTCGGCACCCTTGGTTACGAAGTGACGGTCGTTCCGGATGGGCTCGAAGCAGTCAAGGTTTACGAGCGGGCCATGCGCAAAGGCGAAAACTTTCAGGCCGTAATCCTCGATGCGACGATTCGCGGCGGCATGGGCGGCCTGGCTACGATCGAGCGTCTGCGCGGTGTCGATGCAAACGTTAACGCCATTATTTGCAGCGGCTATTCGGACGAAGCAGCGCTCTCTCAGTTTCTCGCCTATGGATTTCGCAGCGCCTTACCAAAGCCGTTCACACGGCGCGAGCTGGCCGATGCGCTGCAACGCGCCTTCGAAGCAGGTAAGGCAAATTAGATCGACCCGCTTCGCGCCAAAGGCCGCTGCCGCTCAACCTTTCCGTGCCTTTTCCAGCTCCGCGATGAAAGCGCTCGCGCCATCCGGAAAATAGCCGGGATATTCCCAAACCTTTTGTCCATCGCCGTTGAGCACGACGATGGTGGGAAACCCCGACACCTGATAGTGCGAGGCCAGTCCCTGGTTTTGCCGCTTCACCTCCGCAGACTGCTGCTTGGCGCGCGGAAAATCGATTGTCAGAAGGACCAGATTCTTGCTCGCGTATTGCTTGAACTCAGGCTTGGAGAAAACGTCCTTATCCAGCTTGATGCACCAGCCGCACCAATCGGACCCGGTGAAGTTGAGCAACAAAAGCTTGTTGTTGGCCTTCGCTTCCTCCTGGGCCTTTTTGTAATCAGTCAGCCAGGCCTCTTCCGCGCGTATGGCCGGCGCAACCAGCAAAGCAAAAACGAAGGCAATAGCGGGTAACAATCGGAAAAGTTTCACGCCATTAATTTCGTGCAGCGCATGGTCGTGCGCAAGCAGGTTGTAGACGCTTCGCTCGCGCCGCCGCCGAAGCGCTTTGGCGCGCAGGAGGCTGCGAAGCGCAGTTGTCCGAATCGCGCGCGCCTTGCCTCCCGCCGGAGCGGGACGGCCACAAACGTAGACGAGTAGCCCGGCGCGGGAACGCCGGGCTAAAATCAGAATCCGCGATCTAGTTGATGTGACCCGAGACGAGCTTGGTCATCTCGAACATGCTCACCTGGCTCTTGCCGTTAAATACCGGCCGGAGATTGTCGTCTGCGTTGATTTGCGTTCGGACTTTTCTGTCCTGCAGACCATTCTTCTTGATGTAGTCCCAAAGCTTCTTAGTGAGCTCGGAACGCGGAATTGGTCGTGAACCAACAACAGCGGCTAGTTTATCGTCGGGTTGCACCGGTCGCATAAATGCGGGATTCGGTTTGCGCTTGGAAGGAGTCTTTTTGGTTTTCGGCATAAAGGCTGATTAATGCTTCGCTCGTGGGAGGGCAATACTAATTTTGAACGAAATGAAAATAATTTTCCTATTTTTTTCGGCGGATCACCATGGCGGCCAAGTCGTCGGGAAGAGAACCGTTGTCTTTTGTCGGCGCCGCTGCATTCAACACATGGGTTAATTGCGCTTGGGCGTTGCGCGCTACAGGGTCGAGTTTTTCGGCCAATTGTAGCGGAGTAAGGCGTGATTTTGGCCCATCGCTCCCTCCGTAAAGACCGTCCGTGTAGAGAACAAACGTGTCGCCCGGTGCAAGATTGACAATCGACTTCACAAATTGGTCACGCGCCGCCAGGCCCAAAGGTGGCGCACACGATTCGACTAGCTCCCTGCTGCCGTCGCGTCGTAAAATGAGCAGCGGCGGATGACCCGCGCCGACAATACTGGCGCGGCCCGTTTTCGGATCGAGCGCCACGCACATCGCCGTCATGAAGGACCGCGCGCCGAAGATGCTGCGAAAATCCGCGTTCACCGCTTGCATGATTGCGACTGGCGCCTGGTGTTCAACCGTCCCATGATGAAAGAGCAGCTTTGCCAAGGTCGTGAGAAGCGCGGCGGACGCGCCGTGTCCCGTGGCATCCGCAATCCAAAACAAAATCCGCCCATCAATCATGCGCAGCCAGCCATAAATGTCGCCACCCACCTGGATGACGGGGCGATAACAAGCAGCCAATTCCCATCCCGGCAGGCGCGGAGCTTTTTGTGGAATCAGCGATTGCTGGGTCAGGCGTGCCGCCGATAAATCGCGCTCCAGGTTCCGTCGCCACGCTTCCAGCTCGTCGTTTTGTTCTTGTAATTGCTCGCGCATGGAGCGCAATCGCAGCTGCGTTTCAATGCGAGCGCGCAGGACCGCGATGTTGATCGGCTTGGTCACGAAATCATCCGCGCCCGCTTCTAGACAAAGCACTTCGCTTTCTTCGCCACCGTGACCGGTCAACATGATAACGGGAAGCTGGGCAATGGCCGGATCTTTGTCGGAGCGCAGGCGCTCCAGGACCTGGGCGCCGTCGAGCCCGGGCATATCGAAATCGAGGAGCAGCAGCGACGGCTGCTCGGTTCGAATCAGGTCTAGTCCTTCGCGGCCGCTCTTCGCCTCGCGACAGTCATAACCGGTGGATGAAAGTGTTCGCGCCAAAACCTTCCGGCTGGTCGCATCGTCGTCTACTACCAGGACTTTTCCGGCCGGCTTTTTCTGCATTTCTCTTTAGAATCGCAAACAATGGCGCGAACAATCGTATTGGTCGTCGCCTTTCTTTTGCGCCTGTGGTAGTTGCACCGCATGAGAGAACCCCTTCTGAGCACGACCGCTTTCACTTTTGATGGCTATCGCGTGACAAAACACATCGGCCTGGTCCGCGGGATCATCGTTCGTTCGCGCAGCATTGTTGGGAACATCGGCGCAGCTTTGCAAACATTGGTTGGCGGAAACATCACTATCTACACGGATCTTTGCGAACGCGCGCGTCAGGACGCATATCAATCGCTTTGCGAACATGCCGCCGCGCTCGGCGCCAACGCCATTATTGGAGTCCGTTATGACGCAACCGAGATCGCGCAAGGCGTGACTGAAGTACTTTGCTATGGCACCGCCGTTGTCGTCGAAAAAGTCGGGGCCTGATCTACAATATCGATTGTCGATCTTGGACCTTGTCGATCTTAGCGCAACTCGATTTAGCCATTGGCATTGAATGAGAAGGTAGTTAACTTCGTCGTATTCTGACCTTATGAAATTCTCAATGTCGCTCTTGCTGCTTGCTGGATTTTTTCTCGCATCCTGTTCCGATATGGATGAGCCGCCTCAACAGGTGCGCCAGCGCGCGGCGAGATATCCTGAGCAAGGCCAGGCCCAGAATCCGCCGGGACAACAGCCGTTCAATGCCAACGCCGCTCCTTCGCCCGAGAATGCGCCTGCTCAAGAAAGTTCGCCGCCCATCGCATCGACACCTTCCGCGAAAGTCGCGAAAGTCGCGAAAGGCGACTACCCTTACGGCATTCCAGTCCCGGGCAAACCACACGTGGTGGAGAGTCCTTTCTCGCCCGGCAAATTCATTGATGTGGAAGGATTCCCGCCCGGCACTGAGGTGAAGGATCCTTACACTGGTAAGATCTTTCGAGTCCCGTAAAATCGCCGCGCGATTGGCTGCGCGCACACAACGAAGACGTTCCCGTGCGGTCGAGTTGCTGGACAAGCGCCGCTTATACCCGATGCTGAGAAATCAATTCGCGGTCTGCGCGTTTAGTTCGGCAAACGAAATCAAATTGACCCCATGGAATTCCGCGTAAAGCGAGCGCCCCGCATCGAAGCCGAGATTACGGTCCCGGGCGACAAAAGCATTTCGCATCGCGCCGCCATCATCGCGGCGCTCTCTAATGGGCCATGCACGCTGCACGGTTTTCTTTCCAGCGAAGATTGCATGCATACGGTCAACGCGTTGCGCGCGCTCGGCATTCAGATCGACCAGCCCGAGCCGGACGTCCTTGTCGTTCACGGGAAGAAGCGTCTGCTCACACCGCCCAAAGAAGAAATCGATTGCGGAAATTCCGGCACGACCATGCGCCTGCTCGCCGGCTTGCTTGCCGGTCAAACATTTGAAAGCCGGCTCGTCGGCGATGCATCGCTCTCCCGTCGTCCCATGGACCGTGTAATCGCGCCACTTCGACAGATGGGCGCCGATATCGTGGCGGAAGGTCCCGAGCATACCCCGCCCTTGCGCATCCGTGGAGGATCGTTGCGCGGAATTCACTACACTTCGCCAATCGCCAGCGCGCAGGTTAAGAGTGCCGTGCTCCTCGCCGGTTTGTTTGCCAAAGGCAAAACGACGGTCGACGAACCTTTCACCAGTCGAAATCACACCGAGCTTCTCTTTAATTACTTTCTTGTTCGCACGGCCAAGGATGGCGATGGCGGCATCAGCGTCTTTGGCGATCAGATTCCGGAATCGCGCGACTTTACAATTCCGGGAGATATTTCGTCGGCCGCGTTCTGGCTGGTGGCGGCGGCCTCACAGCCCGGTGGACATCTCTTGGTCCGTGATATTGGACTGAACGATACTCGCACGGCGTTGCTCGGCGTCGTCGTTCGCATGGGCGCGCAAGTGCGCGAAGCAGTCGAAGATGTCGAACAATTGGAGCACCGCGGCATAGTCGAAATCACGGGCGCGCCGCTTAAGGGTACCGTTATCCAAGGAAAGGAAGTTCCCCAGCTCATTGACGAACTTCCGGCCTTGGCTGTGGCCGGCGCGCTCGCCACCGGCACCACTATTATTCGTCACGCCCAGGAATTGCGCGTCAAAGAAACCGATCGCATCGCGGCCATTGCCCACAATTTGCGCATTATGGGCGCGCAAGTTATCGAGATGAACGATGGGCTCGAGATTCACGGGCCAGCGCCATTACGCGGCGCGCGTGTCGCCAGTTTCGGAGATCATCGCATCGCCATGGCCTTCGCCGTCGCTGGTTTGTTCGCGGAAGGCGAAACCACCGTGCAGGATGTCGAGTGTGTGCGCGAATCTTATCCAGGATTTGAAGCGGCCCTGGAAGAGTTCATGAGTCCGAAACACTCGCGTGCCAGCACACCCGTCATTGGTTCGATTTCGCCTACCGCGCGGAGCGAAGCGACCGCGGAATAGGTCGGGACGTCGTCATCTCGCTTGCTTTCCGCGCAATTCGCGCGAAAAAATTCGGCGCTGCTCGCGCCCATGCAAGATCGACCTCAATATGATCGACATCGTGTTATTGCCATCGATGGTCCCGCCGCTTCGGGCAAGAGCAGCGTCGCGCGCGAGCTCGCCCGACGGCTCGGCTTTGTTTACATCAATTCCGGGGCCATGTATCGCGCGGTCACTTGGTACGTTCTCGAACACAACGTCGATCCCGCCGATAGCGACCGCATTATTGAATTGGTGGAATCGGCGCGCATTACATGCGACCTCCAGAACAACCAGTCACGCATTTTGATCGACGATGTCGATCCCGCCGATCACTTGCGCGACGACCGCGTCAACGATGGAGCCTCCTTGGTCAGTCGCGTGCCGCGCGTGCGCGAGATTCTCGTCGCGAAAATGCGCAACTACGCGCGCGACCACGATCTCGTCATGGAGGGACGCGACATTGGCTCGGTCGTATTTCCGGAAACGCCTTACAAGTTTTACATCGATGCTTCGCCCGAAGTGCGCGCGCAGCGCCGCGCGCTGCAAGGTGAACGCGACGCCATCGCCATGCGCGATCACGCCGATTCGTCCCGCCCCGCCTCGCCGCTCGTCGTGGCCAAAGACGCCGAGGTCATCGATACCTCCAATATGAGTATTGCTGCCGTCGTTGATGAAATCATCAGGCGATTGAGGCAGAAGGGGCTGAAGATTTAGCGGTTTAACGATTTAGAGATTTAAAGATTGGAGAAAACAAATCGCTAGCTCAAAGAATCGTTAAATCGCCGAATGAATTTTTATTACTGGTTCGGTTATCATTTGTCGCGGATCCTGGCGAAAACCTTCTTTCGCTTTCGCATTCTCCACCGCGAACGCATGATCCAGAGCGGTCCCGTCATTCTCGTCTCGAATCATCAGAGCTATTTCGATCCGCCGCTCGCCGGCAACGTCTCCGATCGCGCGATTTATTTTCTCGCGCGCCGCAACTTATTGTACGTGCCCGTGCTTGGCTGGGTCTTGCCCAAGCTCAACGTCATTCCCGTCGATCAGGAAGGCGTCGACCGCAGCGCGCTCAAAGGAATAATCAAGGTCTTAAAACGCGGCGAATGCGCGCTGGTTTTTCCGGAGGGCGAACGCACACTCGATGGCCGGTTGCAGCCGGCGCTGCCCGGCCTTGGATTGATTATCGCACGAACACTCGCGCCGGTCGTGCCGATCCGGATCTTCGGCGCGCACGAAACTCTCCCGCGTGGCGGCGGCTTCCATTTTCATCCCATTACCGTTGTCGTGGGCGAGCCAATTTATTTTTCAGTGGCCGATCTGCAACCGCGCGACAAGGATCTTTACGGGCGGCTCAGCCAGCGCGTCATGGACGCCATCGCGGCCTTGAAATTGGAGTAAGCCGCACTTGTCCAGTGCAAGATCGGCCTCGATATTCGCGTGTGAATTCGTCCGAATCGCCGTCCGTCTCGAAAGGCGCGGGCAAACTCATGCTCGTGATTCTGGGGGCGATGCTCTTGTTATCGCTTTACGCCAATGTGCAGCGCTGGCGCCGCGCC